>VFSW01008932.1_pt1 | contig 14342 bp, 11 predicted proteins | sample 5358111 | NCBI WGS metagenome assembly VFSW01 (sample SAMN11554181, study PRJNA540505) | mine drainage metagenome | isolation source: sediment from site ElyBrook_90M | place: USA: Ely Copper Mine, Vershire, VT | collected 2017
GTAAGAAAATACCCGAACTCATGCGTGGGCTCGGCCAGGGGATACGCGAATTTAAAGAATCTTCAAAGGGGATAAAGGAGGAGGAGCAGAAGAAGAAAGACGATGCCACCCCTACCCAGGTAAAGTAACTGCACAGCGGAGATCCCGGTTGCTATATTCACTTCTTTTTCCGGGGCTGCAGGTTCTGTAGCTGCTTTCCGAGCAGAAATCTTGCCGGGATGTTTGTTTATAACGCGAGGGTGAGTTAAGTGCAGACTAATAATTTACCGGAATGGAGGAATTATAACCAAATGTTCTGATTTTTTTAAACTATTACAATAATAAGGACTCTAACCGGAACACCATATTGTACAGTGAGAAAGATTTCCTTCACCTTCATATTTCTGTTATCGTGGCTTATTGCCGGAGCAACCCATCAGGTATCCGGCTATATTACCGTTAAATGGATTACAGGTACAACCTATCTGGTAACCATTAATGACTTCACTAATATATGCAACACCAGCGCCGACCGCGATACGTTGAGAATATATTGGGGCGATGGCACCAGCGATGTGGTGGCGCGTTACAACGGAGTTGATACCGGCAACTATCCCTGGGGAGTGGAGATTTGCCGCTGCCGCAAAATAAGTTTGTATAAAGGCACGCACAGCTACCCCGGACCCGGCGTTTACCGCATGTGGTTCGACGACCCCGACCGGATGTACAACATATACAACTGCGGCGGCCCCAGTTCAGGGTCATACGATATGTACCTGTACAATACCCTTATTATAAGCCCATATAGCGGCGACAGCATTTCTTCGCCCGTATTAACCAATCCGGTAACCTGTATTTACGCCTGCGGCGGCGAATGTTATAATTTCAACCCCGGAGCATATTCACCTACAGGCGACAGCCTGTCCTATGTGCTTGGCAAGTCCCTGACCATAGGCGGTGCAGTTGTACCGGGCTACTTCCTGCCCCCGTCCAACGGCGTAAGCGGAAATATAAACCTGAACAGCGTAACCGGAACCTTCTCCTGGTGCAGCCCTCCGAATCCGACAGGCGCCAACGACACCACCTTCAATTTTGTGGAACTTATTGTTGATTACAAAAAAGCAAATTTCCGCGGACACGTAATTTCGTTTCCCGTGGATACGATGGAATGCGAATTTGAGATTATACTGAAGGGCAATTGTAAAAGAGACACACCCGTAATTTCGGGCATTGCCGATACCTGCATACTCGAAGGCACCAGTCTGTCGCTGAAATACTCCGCCTCCGACCCTGACGGACACGCAATAACCATGGCGGCCTCCGGGCTTCCATTCCAGGAAAGCCCGCCTGCAACCCAGGTGGTGGTAGGTTCAAACCCCGCCCAGCTTAATTTTAACTGGAATACCAATTGCAGCGAAGTAATGCAGAACCCCTACCAGCTGCTTATCTCCGTTACCGACAACGGCACTCCTCCGCTCAACTCCTATTTCAGCACCAGTATTTATGTGGTTGCGCCCGGTCCGGCACATTTGTATGCCGCTCTATTGGGCAACGCCGTAAAACTTCACTGGAACCCCGATATATGTCCCGAAGTGATTGGCTACAGCATATACCGGCACACAGGATGTTATAAATGGAGGCCTTCAGATTGCGAAACGGGAGTGCCTTCCTTTACAGGATATACGCTTATAGGAACCACCGCCGGATACAACGACACCACCTTTACAGATAATAACGGAGGATCGGGGCTTCCCACAGCCTCCAGCTTCGATTATATGGTGGTTGCCGATTTTCCGCTATCGGCAGGTGGGGCGCAAAGCTATGTCTCGCCCGATACATGTCTGGTCATTAAACGCTCCGACCCTGTGCTTACCAACGTGAGCGTTAACTATACCGATCCGAACAGGGGCAAAATGTTTGTGAGGTGGGAGAAGCCTGCCGGCGGCACAGGTAACGCAGGACTGGACACGGTTGCAACCCCGCCGCCATACAAATATGTGCTGATGCGGGCTGCGGGAATAAGCAACAACAATTTTACCAGGATAGACAGTGTTATATCACCCTTTTACGCATCCAATATCGATACCGCATATACAGATACGGCTCTGAACACCTCGGGCACGGGCTATAACTACGCCATAAAATTTTATTATCAGCTCAATAATTATGCCGGTACAGCCCATTCGGCATCATCCATAGTGCTCACCGTTAAACCGGGTAACAAGAAAACCCGTCTCTCATGGGTTTCCAATGTACCGTGGACCGATTCCACTATGAGCATTTTCCGTGAAGACCCGCCCCCTGCTGCGCCTGTCTTCAACCATATTGCCACTATTTCGGGCCTGGTGAGCGCTTATACCGACAGCAATCTGGTAAACGGAAAAAGCTATTGCTATTACGTGGAAAGCCGCAGCGCCTATTCCGACCCGACCATCGCCCATCCGCTCTTCGATTCGTCGGAGGTGATGTGCGCCATACCCAAGGACACGGTTCCGCCCTGCAAGCCGGTATTAAATATCTATCCCAAATGCCTTGAGCAAACCGATTCGCTTGTATGGAGCTACCCCGTCTGCCCCGCGAACAGCGACAAGCTGCTTGAATACAAAATATTTTTTTCGCCGCTTACCGGCGCTGATGTAACGCTGCTTGCCACCATTACCAATATAAAAGACACCGTATATGTGCTCAATAACCTGAACTCGGTGGCGGGCTGCTATGCGGTGGTGGCGGTAGACTCTGCCATGTACGAAAGCCCCATAGATACAATCTGCGTGGATAACTGCCCCGAATACAGGCTCCCTAATGTGTTTACTCCCAACGGCGACGGCAAAGACGATGAATTTACCCCTATTATACCATACAGATTTGTGCAGAGCATAGACATTGACATATTCAACCGCTGGGGGCAAATCATGTTCCACACCAACGACCCCGGCATATTTTGGAATGGCAACGATGAAACGACCGGCAAACCCTGCCCTGACGGCGTTTATTATTACGTATGCGTGGTGAACGAAGAACACGTTACAGGCATCAAACCGGTAACCCTTACCGGGTTTGTGCAGATATTAAGATAGACCGAAGCACTGATTAAGGATTGGCAACAAGCCTTCAGCATTTTAGAACAAGACCGTCGTAAGCCAGCCTGACAAAGGCAGGCAGTTCCTTTTCCACCTCGGCATGCTTGCCAAGCTGGTGGCTTATATGTGTGAAATAAGCTTCCTTCGGATTCCATTTTTCAATAAGCGCCAGGGCCTCGCGGAAGCTGAAATGCGAAAGGTGATGCTCCCGGCGCAAGGCATTCAGCACGATTATCTCCGAGCCCTTTATTTTTTCCTGCTCTTCTTCGCTGATAAAATTGGCGTCGGTTATATAAGTAAAATTTTTTATCCTGTAAGCCATTACAGGCAGCTTAAAGTGCATTACCTGTATTGGAGTAAACGTGGATTTGCCAATAGTGAAAGGCTCCGTGCCTACGCGGTGCATCCTTATTTCGGGTATGCCCGGGTACTGCTCCTTTGAGAAAATGTAGGGGTATTCGCGGCTTCGGATGGCTTCCTGCACCTGATCGTCGGCATATATATCAATAGGGCGCTTCATTACAAAGTTAAATGCGCGCAGGTCGTCCAGCCCTGCAATATGGTCGCGGTGTTCGTGGGTATAAATCACGGCGTCGAGCCTCTTTACTGCCGTCCGAAGCATCTGCTGCCTGAAATCGGGGCCGGTATCTACCACATAGGTCTCCCCTTCGTTTTCTATCAATATGGAAGAGCGCAGCCTTTTGTCGCGGCTGTCAGCAGAGCGACACACACTGCAGTCGCAGGCTATGATGGGAACCCCCTGTGATGTGCCGGTGCCAAGAAACGTAATGGTCATAGCTTACAAAAAGTCAAATTTAAAAAATATGTGCTTGTCGATTTATATGAAATAGAAAAGAAAAAGAAATACTTTTGCCGGAGCAGGCTATCCACAGATAAAAACACATCCTCTATAATAAATAATATGATGCAGAATGCACTTGTTTCGGTATTCGACAAGGAAGGGCTCGAACCCATCGTGCGCCGTATGCATGCGCTCGGGATAAAAATTTTCAGCACCGGAGGCACTCAACAATACATAGAATCGCTCGGGATAAAAGTAGTGCCCGTTGAAGATCTCACCTCCTTTCCGGCCATATTGGGCGGGCGCGTAAAAACCCTGCACCCCCGCGTGTTCGGTGGCATACTGGGCCGGCGCGACCTGGCCGGCGACATGGAAGAATTCAGCAAACACGGCATACCGCCCATCGATCTGGTGATAGTGGACCTGTACCCTTTTGAGAAGACCGTGGAGTCGGGCGCTGACGAAGACGAGGTAATAGAAAAAATAGATATAGGGGGAATATCGCTGATACGCGCCGCCGCCAAAAATTACAGGCATGTAACCGTTGTGCCTTCAAAACAGGAGTATGCCGATTTGCTGGGGATATTGAACACGCATTCGGGCGAGCCTACGCCGGATCAGCGCCGGAAACTGGCAGCAAAGGCCTTCGGCATAACCTCGCGCTACGATATGCGCATACAGGAGTACTTTTCGGGCGCCAGGCCATTGCGCTATGGCGAAAACCCCCACCAGAAGGCGGCATTTTATGGCAACCTGGAGGCTGTATTTACCCAGCTCAACGGAAAGGAACTGTCGTACAACAACCTGCTGGACGTGGATGCCGCCATAAACCTGATTTCGGAATTCAGCAATACCGCCTTTGCCATAATAAAACACAACAACGCCTGCGGCCTGGCCGAACGCCCCAAACTGATACAAGCCTGGAGGGATGCACTTGCCGGCGACCCCGTCTCGGCTTTTGGCGGGATACTTATTACCAACGCGGCAATTGATATGGAGGCGGCAGGCGAAATAGACAAGCTCTTTTTCGAAGTGCTGCTCGCACCGCGCTTCGACGGGGAAGCGCTTGAACTGCTAAAAAAGAAAAAAAACAGGATTATACTTCAGCTGCATCCCTTTACCCCACCCCGCAAAAATTTCCGCTCCATCCTGAACGGAATGATGGTGCAGGAAAGAGACTGGAAAACCGAAACGGCGGAAGACATGAAAGTGGTTACCAAAGCCGCACCCACCGCACAGGAACTTACCGACCTTGTTTTTGCCAATAAAATAGTGAAACACCTTAAATCGAATACCATAGTGCTTGCCGGAAACAGGCAGCTCCTTGCCGCCGGCACCGGGCAAACTTCAAGGGTGGATGCCCTGAAGCAGGCCATAGAAAAAGCCAAAAGCTTTGGCTTCAGCCTGCAAGGCAGCGTAATGGCTTCCGACGCCTTCTTCCCCTTCCCCGACTGTGTGGAGATAGCCCATAAGTCAGGAATAACCGCCGTTGTGCAGCCGGGCGGATCGGTAAAAGACCCCGATTCCATAACCTATTGCGATAAAAATAACATGGCCATGGTATTTACAGGAACAAGGCATTTTAAGCATTGAAAAAGAAAATGTTGAATTATATAACCATCTGCCCGTAATTCCGTACAAGGTTATTCCTTAACTTTACAACCTCTATAAACCCTCCGAACAGGATATGCCGTCATTATTCAGTTTTCTGCAGCAGGATATAGCCATTGACCTTGGCACAGCCAATACCATTATAATTCATAATGACAAGGTTGTGGTTGATGAGCCTTCTATTGTGGCTACCGACAGAATGACCGGTAAAGTGATAGCGGTAGGACGGATAGCGCAACAGATGCACGGCAAAACGCACGAGAACATAAGAACCATACGACCCCTCAAAGACGGAGTGATAGCCGACTTCAGCGCCGCAGAGGTAATGATACGTGAGATGGTACGGATGATATATTCGGGCCGGAAATGGTTCACACCGTCACTGCGAATGGTAATATGCATACCCTCCGGCATAACCCCGGTTGAACAACGTGCCGTACGCGACTCCGCCGAACACGCCGGCGGCAAGGAAGTGTACCTGCTCCACGAACCTATGGCGGCAGCCATAGGTATAGGGATAGATGTGGAAGAGCCTATGGGCAACCTCATAGTGGACATTGGCGGCGGAACAACCGATATTGCCGTAATAGCCCTCGGAGGAATTGTTTGCGACAACTCCATACGTGTGGCAGGCGACGAATTTACCAGCGACATTGAAGAATATATGCGCCGGCAGCATAACATGCTTGTGGGCGAACGCACCGCCGAGCGCGTAAAGATAGAATGCGGGGCGGCGATGGCCGAAATAGAAAACCCTCCCGCCGATTACCCCGTACACGGCCGCGACCTGATGACAGGCATACCGAAGGAAATAAAAATTACCTATGCCGAAATAGCCCACGCCGTTGATAAATCCATCTCGAAAATAGAAGAAGCCATATTGCAGGCCCTGGAAAAAACCCCGCCGGAGTTATCGGCCGATATATACCGCACAGGCATTTACCTTGCCGGCGGCGGCTCCATGCTGCGCGGCCTCGACAAACGCATTTCAATGAAAACGAAGCTGCCGGTTCACATCGCCGAAGACCCTTTGAGAGCCGTGGCCCGCGGAGCAGGTATAGCGCTGAAGAACATCCACCGCTTCCCGTTTTTAGTGAAATCGTAAAAGAAATCAGTATCAGTTCTTCCATCCCATAGGCAGGAGATTTGAATGTATGGCATTTTAGAATTTTTTAAAAGAAACTATTTCTCACTGCTTTTTGCGGCGCTTGAATTCTTTTCGCTCTATTTTGTTTTTCGCGATAACTACTACCACCAGGCAGGATATTTTAATTCGTCCGATGCGGTGGCGGGCTCGGTGTACAAAGCCTATAACGGTATTACGGGTTATTTCGGACTGGCAGGCGCCAACGAGGAATTAGCCGCCGAAAATGCCCGCCTGCATACCGAACTCCTGCATGCTGATAAGGGCAGCGCCCCACCCGCACCTGGATTCCCCGCGCATGGAGGCAATACCTACAACCGCTATTTTGATTATACCCCGGCCGAAGTACTCGATAACAGCACCGCCAGACCCGATAACTTTATGACCCTTGACGTAGGCAACGAAGATGGTGTAAGAGAAGGCATGGGCGTGGTAAGCCCCGCCGGAATTGTCGGCATTGTGGTGAACACCTCGGCCCACTTTTCGGTTGTAATGAGCATATTGAACAAAAACTGCAAAGTGAGCGCCATGCTGAAGAAAAGCGGAGCCTTCGGCACCCTGAACTGGAAACCGGGAGAAACAGACATACATCATGCCCTGCTTTTGCAGATACCCATGAGCGAACAGTTAAAACCCGGTGATACAATTGTTACCAGCGGCTATTCAACCATTTTCCCAAAAGACATCATGGTGGGCGTGCTGGAGAGTTACAAGCCGGTACCCGAACAGTATTTTTACACCATCAACGTAAAACTGTCAGTAAAATTCAAGAGTATACGTTATGTGTACGTGATAAAAAATTTGAGAAAGGAAGAAAAAACAAGTCTGGAACAGAATACGTATAAGGAAGAGGAATGATAGTAACGGTAGTAGTAAATATAATCAGGATACTGGTATTCATCCTGCTGCAGGTTACCATAATCAAGCAACTTGATCTGGGCTCATATCTAAATCCGTTCCTGTATGTGATATGCATTCTGGCACTGCCTATAAATATGAACAAAGGGTGGGTGATGTTCATTGCCTTTTTCGTAGGGCTGATCATAGATATGTTTTACAATACCATGGGAATGAACGCAGCCGCATCGGTGTTTATAGCCTACTGCAGGCCGGCAGTGTTGCGCATTTATGCTCCCCAGGGAGGATATGAGCCTACGGCAAACCCTACCATACAATCATTGGGACTGAACTGGACAATAAGTTATTACGGAACTTTGGCACTGCTGCACCATCTCCTGCTTTTTTTTCTCGAGGCGCTCACATTTTCCTATTTTTTTGAGACTCTGGCAAAAGCCATTGTGAGCAGTGCTGCAACAACTGTACTGATACTGATAAGTCTTTTGTTAATGCAAAAAAACCCCCTGAAGTGAACCGCACCTTTTCCGAGAGGAAGTTAGTAATCATAGCCATATTCATAGCAACCGGGCTCACCTGCATTGGACGGCTGTACTATATGCAGATTATAGACGACAGCTACAAGCTGGATGCCAGCAACGAAGCATTCAGGCATGTAACCCAATACCCGCCGCGCGGATGTATTTTCGACCGCAACGGTAAACTGCTTGTAACTAATGAGGCTGCTTACGACATACTCGTGGTACCATCGCAGGTAAGAGACATTGATACCGCATCGTTCTGCAACGACCTCGGCATAAAGAAAGATGACTTTATAAGCGGCATTAAAAAAGCAATCGTGCTGAATACGGCCACACACCCCTCCGTTTTTCTGAAGGAAGTAACCCCCGAAATATATGCCTCGTTCGAGGAGAAAATGTATAAATACCACGGCTTCAGCGCACAGGTGCGAACCATAAGAAAATACCCTATGAAGATAGCCCCGCACCTGCTTGGCTACATCGGTGAGGTAAGCAAAGAATTATGCGCCCGTAATCCGAAATACAAGGAAGGCGACTATATTGGCATAAGCGGCATGGAAGAATCGTATGAAAGCGACCTTGGCGGAATAAAAGGCGAGAAAATAATGATGATGGACGCCATGAACCGCGAAGTGGGCGAGTACAAAAACGGCAAGTATTCCAAACCGCCCGATCCGGGAGAAAACCTTACCTGTACGCTTGATGCCGCCTTACAGGCATACGGCGAAAAACTGATGGCGAATAAGGCAGGAAGCATTGTGGCAATTGAGCCGGCGACGGGTGAGATACTGGCTCTTGTCTCCAGCCCCGAATACGACCCCAATCTACTCATAGGCAGCGTACGCGCAAAAAACTACGCCAAACTTGCCGAAGACACCCTTACGGTACCGCTGTTCAACCGCGCCCTCATGGCTCAATACCCGCCCGGCTCCACATTCAAACCCATTGAAGCGCTTATCGGACAGCAGGAGGGAACACTAACCCCCCAGACCAGCTATTACTGCCCCGGCGCCTTCATTATGGGCAGCAACGTACATATTGCCTGCGATTCGCGGCATGGGTCGCTGCAGCTGCAGGATGCCATTGCTAAATCATGCAACACATATTTCTGCAACGTGTTTGTGGCAATGATGAATAACCGGAGTTATGGAAGCACTGAAGAAGCCTTCGAAGCATGGAGGAAATACGTCCTTGGCTTCGGCTTCGGCGCCCGGCCCGATATTGATTTGCCGAGTGCGCTGCGCGGCAACGTTCCGGCGGCGAGCCATTACGACAAAACATTTGGCGAAGGACGCTGGAAGGCAGGCACCATTGCCTGGCTCGGCATAGGGCAGGGCGAACTGGAGGTAACACCCCTGCAACTGGCCGACGAAGCAGCTATCATTGCCAACAGGGGGTACTACATCACACCGCACGTGGTTAAAGGGATTGGCACTAAAGCGGGTCCGGCCAAAAAATACACCTTGAGGCATTATGTACCCGTCGACGAAAAATATTTCCAGATAGTGGTGGATGGCATGAGCGACGTGGTATCGGGCGGAACGGCGGCGGCAAGCAAGATACCTGGTATAATAATGTGCGGCAAAACAGGCACCGCCCAAAACCCTTACGGCCGAGATAACTCCCTGTTTATAGCCTTTGCACCTAAGGATACGCCCCGCATTGCAGTAAGCGTGGTCGTGGAAAGGGGAGGATGGGGAGCCGACTGGGCGGCGCCAATAGCCAGCCTGATGATAGAAAAATACCTGAACGGCACAGTTAAAAGAACCGACCTGGAACAGCGCATGATGGAAGGCAACACGCTGAATTACCTGTTACAGGAAAAAACAGAACCCAAAGCATTTAAAAACTCTGCAAGCGCAGAAGCTAAACGCAAAAGAAGCAAACCCAATAAGCATTAGAAGTGAACCAACCGCAAATATACCGCGTCCAAGCGCCAGTTATAGTTTAACATGTCAGACCGCCGCCATAACATTTTACGTTATACAGACTGGTTTACGATAAGCCTGTATGCTTTGCTGGTTATTATCGGGTGGCTCAACATTTATTCTGCCGTTTATACCCCTGCCCACCCCTCGGTTTTCGATACATCGCAGCGTTATGGAAAACAAATAATATGGATACTCACAGCCTTTTTGCTGGCCTTTTTCATCATGCTTACCGAGGCAAGTTTTTTTTCCGTCTTCGCTTATATGTTGTACGGCATAGCGCTGCTCTCGCTTGTGGCCGTCATATTTGTCGGCAGAAATGTAAAAGGCAGCCACTCCTGGTTTCATATCGGCACCGTAAGCATTCAGCCCGCCGAGCTGGGTATTTTTGCAATTAATCTGGGGCTGGCCAAGTATTTGAGCGGCGAAAATGTTAAAATAAAAAAGGCCGGAAACCTCATGCGTACCCTTGCCCTGCTTTTTATACCCATGCTTGCCATAGTGCTGCAAAACGAAACCGGTGTGGCCGTTACCTACGTTTCATTTGTTATAGTGCTGTATCGCGAAGGTATGTCAGGCAGTATTCTGCTAGCCTTGATGTTCGCAGCCTTGCTTTTTATAATGGCTCTGGTGGGCAGCAAACTTATACTTACCGGGATACTTGCCGGCATTGCAGCTGTTGTATTCCTGATTTTTACACGCCGTAAAACCAGAGACCTTTTCCGCATTGGCGGGATACTGATATTAAGCGTGGGTATTTTGTGGGGCGCCGATTACGGTCTTAAGAAACTTGAACCCCACCAACGCGACCGTATCGAGGTGTTTCTGCACCCCAATGCAAACAAGAGCAAACAGGGGTATAACCTCAACCAGGCAAAAATAGCCATAGGTTCAGGCAGTTTTTGGGGAAAGGGATACCTTGAAGGAACCCAGACCAAGTTTCATTTTGTGCCCGAACAGGCCACCGACTTCATCTTCTGCACCCTTTGTGAGGAATGGGGCTTTGCAGGAGCATCGGTGGTTATCTTCCTGTTCATTGTATTGCTCATACGCATTGTTATGCTTGCCGAGAGACAGCGGTCGCCCTTCAGCCGTATTTATGGCTATGGAGTGGCTTCCATTCTGTTTATTCACATAGCCATCAATACCGGAATGACGCTCGGAATAGTTCCGGTTATAGGCATACCCCTGCCCTTTTTCAGTTACGGGGGCTCGTCGCTGTGGGCGTTTACCCTGTTGCTTTTTATCTTCCTCCGGCTGGATGCAGACAGGCTTCAGATATTGAAATAATAAAGGCCTTGTCGGGTAGTTTAGTCTCTCTGCCTTCAACCTATTATCAACTCTTAACTATATTTGCAATTCCACAAACCGCTACCGATGAAAGAACAGGATATGGTATTCATTCACCCGACAGCTATCGCAGACGAAGGCTGCCATATAGGCGAAGGTACCAAAATATGGCATTTTTCGCACATTATGAAGGGAAGTGTGATCGGTAAAAACTGCAACATCGGGCAGAACGTGGTTATTTCGCCGGAGGTGAAGCTGGGCAACAACGTAAAGGTGCAGAACAACGTATCCATATATACCGGTGTGGTTTGCGAAGACGATGTTTTTCTCGGACCCTCCATGGTGTTCACCAATGTGATCAACCCGCGGAGCGCTATTGTCCGCAGAGGTCAGTATGCCTCCACACGGGTAAAAAAGGGAGCCTCGCTGGGCGCCAACTGCACCATAGTTTGCGGGCACGATATAGGCGAATATGCATTTATAGGCGCCGGCGCGGTGGTTACCAAAAATGTTAAGCCTTACGCCTTATTGGTGGGCAATCCGGCAAAGCAGATAGGGTGGATGAGCGAATATGGTCACAGGCTGGTATTCAACAATGAAGGGATTGCCGTTTGCCCGGAAAGCAAGGAAAAATACCTTCTGAAGGACGGCCAAGTGTCTAAAATCAAGAATTAAAAATAAAAAATCGGGCAGGGAGCTCTGAACTATGATGAGTGATAAAATAAAATTTGCGGTAATAGGATGCGGTCATATAGGAAAGCGCCACGCCGAAATGATAACCCGTAATTCCGACACAGAACTTACAGCCCTGTGCGATGTGCTGCCCCGCGAAAAATTGAATCTCGGGCAATATACTGTTCCTTTTTACTTTTCGGCGGATGAAATGCTCAAGTCGGAAAAGGACATTGATGTTGTAAGCGTTTGCACGCCCAATGGTCTTCATGCCGCGCTCGCCATAAAAGTGCTGGAAGCAAAAAAACACGTGGTATGCGAAAAGCCTATGGCGCTGACAAAGTCGGACTGCGAAGGTATCCTGCACAAGGCACTGCAGGTGAACAGGCAGGTATTCTGCGTAATGCAAAACCGCTACTCACCGCCTGCGGAATGGCTCAAGGGCCTTGTGGAATCCAAAGCCCTCGGCGATATTTATATGGTACAGCTCAACTGCTACTGGAACCGCGATGAGCGCTACTACAAACCCGGCTCATGGAAAGGAACAAAAGATATGGACGGAGGCGTGCTTTTCACACAATTTTCGCACTTTATTGATATGATGTACTGGCTCTTCGGCGACATTGTGGACGTTCAGGCTAATTTTAAAAACTTTACCCATCGCCAAAATACCGAATTCGATGTAGACAGCGGATTTGTAAACTTCAACTTCCTGAAGCAAGGATCCGGCAGCATCAATTTCTCCACTTCGGTTTGGGATACCAATTTTGAAAGCAGCATGACCATCATTGCCCAAAACGGAACCGTAAAGGTAGGAGGTCAGTATATGGATAAGGTTGAATACTGCCACATAAAAAATTATACCATGCCAACCCTTGCCCCTACAGGTCCGGCTAACGACTACGGCAGCTACAAAGGCTCCGCTTCAAACCACCATTACATAATTGAAAACGTAGTGAAAACTCTCAAAGAAGGCTCATCCGTTACCACCAACGCCCTTGAAGGAATGAAGGTAGTGGAGATAATAGAACGGATTTATGCTGCAAGGAAATAAAAGACCAATTAGTAATAATTAGAAACGGATATCCACATAGGACCAACCTGTGCAACCCACAAACCAAAACAACCAGATGTATCAGGAAATAATAGACAAAAAAGCCAAAGTGGCCGTTATAGGGTTAGGATACGTAGGCTTGCCTATCGCCCTCGCCTTTGCCAAAAAAATATCTGTGATTGGCTTTGATATCAATGCCAAGCGCATAGATATGATGAAACAAAATATTGACCCGAGCGGAGAAATTGCAGCAGGCGAATTCCATGGCTGCGATATTCTCTTTTCCGACTCTCTGAATGACCTGAAGAAAGCATCGTTCTTCATTGTAGCTGTTCCCACACCAGTAGATATTCATAATAAACCCGACCTTACTCCTGTTATGAAAGCCACTGAAAGCGTGGCAAAGGTGATGAAAAAGGGCGATTACGTGGTTTATGAATCAACCGTGTACCCGGGCTGTACCGAAGAAGACTGCGTTCCTGTACTGGAAAAAATTTCTGGACTAAAAATGGGAAAGGATTTCAAGGTGGGCTTTTCGCCCGAAAGGATAAACCCCGGCGATAAAAAGCATACCATCACCAGCATCCTGAAAATAGTGTCGGGCAACGATGCCGAAGCGCTCGATAACATTGCAAAGGTTTACTCCATCATAGTAATACCTGGCGTACACCGTGCCTCGTCGATAAAAGTAGCCGAAGCCGCTAAAATAATAGAGAACACCCAAAGGGATGTGAACATAGCACTGATGAACGAACTTTCCATCATCTTCAATAAGATGAACATAAACACCTACGACGTACTGGAAGCGGCAGGAACAAAATGGAATTTTCTGAAATTCAGTCCCGGCCTGGTGGGCGGCCACTGCATCGGGGTCGATCCTTATTACCTTATCCATAAAGCCGATGCCCTCGGGTACCATACCCACGTAATAAATTCAGGCCGCTATGTGAACGACTCCATGGGCTTTTACGTGGCAAAAAACACAGTGAAAAAAATTATTGCCACACAGCGCGACATTTCAAAAGCCAAAGTGCTGGTAATGGGCGCCACCTTTAAGGAAGATGTGCAGGACATACGCAACTCACGGATTGCCGATGTGGTAAAGGAATTGAAATCGTTCTCGGTAAACGTGGACGTGAACGACCCTTATGCCTCGTCTGATGAATTGAAAAAAGAGTATGGCTTTGAACTGTCGGAGATAGGCAAAAATTACGATGCCGTTATTATAGCCGTTAACCACAAACCCTACCTGAACCTTACCGAGGACTACTTTGCAGGCATACTAACTAAAAACGGAGTGGTAGTAGACGTAAAAGGGATATACCGCAACAGAATTAAAAAGCTGGGCTACTGGAGTTTGTAAATTTTTCTTAGATGAAGAATAATTGCTTAAATTTGTATATACG
>VFSW01008933.1_pt1 | contig 14342 bp, 9 predicted proteins | sample 5358111 | NCBI WGS metagenome assembly VFSW01 (sample SAMN11554181, study PRJNA540505) | mine drainage metagenome | isolation source: sediment from site ElyBrook_90M | place: USA: Ely Copper Mine, Vershire, VT | collected 2017
TTGAAGCGCACCGGCATCACCTGGCAATGCGCCAACAAGGAATGCGGCTACAAAGCTCCCGCGCCCGCCGCCGAGCAGGCCGCGCCTGCGCCGGCCTCGACGCTTCCCGCGTAGCGCCTCCGTTTCACTGTTTCACTGTTTCACTGCGTCGGATTCGCGCGGATGCGTCGATCCGCGCTGGTTTACACCACCGTCGAAAAACCGGCACCGCCCTGGCCGTGGCGACGGCAAAGAAAAAGATCCGGGATTCTTCGCTTCGCTCTAGAATGACACGGGCGGCCTTAATACTGGGTGCAGGGCTCAGCCCTGCCCGTTGGCAGGGGCCGCGCGCGACAACGGAGCGCGGCCTTAACATTGGGTGCAGGGGTCACTCCTGCGGATGAACTATTCAGCCTGCCCCCCACCGGATTTGGTGTGCTATGCGTACGCTATGGTCAACCGCCAGGATGTCCCGTACTCGCCGCGCTCGCCACGCCCGTCCGCAATCGGGCGCCCTTTTCTTAACACTGGCTACCCGTGCCCACGGGTAATTTTTGACGGAACAAAGCTAGCCCTAGAGGGCAGCCGTCCCAAAACCACAACTATTGGTATAAATTGCTCTCCCCGGCCCTATTCGACCAGTCAAAAAAACACCATGATCGCGGCTCACCGCATCCAGGCTCCTGTTCAGGCGGCGATTCCCGATGAGTGAAAGCTATGTAACCGTTGTCGGAGCGGGACTCGCGGGCAGCGAGGCAGCCTACCAGCTCGCGCGCAGGGGTATCGCCGTGCGGCTGGTCGAGATGCGGCCGGTCAAAATGACCGAAGCGCATCGGACGGCGGATTTCGCGGAGCTGGTATGCTCGAATTCGTTGCGCAACGATTCGATGGAGACCGCCGTCGGCGTGCTGAAAGAAGAGATGCGCCGGCTTGGCTCGCTCGTGATTGCGGCCGCCGATCGCGCGCGGGTGCCGGCGGGTTCCGCACTCGCCGTCGATCGCAATGACTTCTCGCGCGCCGTCACCGTGGCGCTCCAGCAGCATCCCATGGTGGAGATCTCACGCGTCGAGGCGTCGGAGATACCCGCCGGGCTGACCATTCTCGCCACCGGTCCTCTAACCAGCCCGGCGCTGGGCGAATCGCTCAACCGCCTGATCGGTGCGCGCAACTTGTATTTCTACGACGCGATCGCGCCAATCGTCGCCGCCGATTCGATCGACATGGCCGTGGCGTTCAAAGCCTCGCGCTACGGCAAGGGCGGCGATGATTACATCAACTGCCCGATGACCGATGTTCAGTACCACGCCTTCGTCGCGGCGGTTGTGGCGGCTGAAAAAATCGAACCGCACCCATTCGAGAAGCCGGTTTATTTCGAAGGATGCATGCCGATTGAGGAAATGGCGCGCCGCGGCCCGATGACGCTCGCATTCGGTCCGATGCGTCCGGTCGGGCTCTCAGAGCCGCACAGCGGGCGCCGGCCGTTTGCGGTCGTGCAGTTGCGGCAGGACGACGCCGCCGCCCGGCTGTACAATATGGTCGGATTCCAGACCAAGATGACGTATCCGGAGCAGCTCCGCGTGCTGCGAATAATCCCCGCTCTGGGCAAGGCGCAGTTCGTGCGCCTCGGCTCGAGCCATCGCAACACGTTTATCGACTCGCCCCGCCTGATCCGTCCCACACTTCAGCTCAAGGCGCGCGACGATTTGTTTTTGGCCGGCCAGATGGTCGGGGTCGAAGGCTACGTCGAGTCGGCCGCCGCGGGATTGCTGGCGGGAATCAACGCCGCCAACCTGGTTATGAGTCGCGAATTGATCGTTCCGCCGCCCGAGACCGCGCTCGGATCGATTATCGCCTATATCACCGATCCCGCGCGGCGCGACTTCCAGCCTATGAACGCGAACTACGGCCTGATGCCTGATCTGAAGATCCGTGCGCGAGGCCGTCAAAAGAAAATCGAGATGGGTACGCGTGCGCTGGCGGCGATCGACGGGTGGATCGAGCGCAATCAAATCGAACCGCCTGCGGCTATGGCTCCGCGCGCACTTCGGCTATAGGAATTTGTGGAGGTCCTTGTCGATGACCAAAGCCGAACTGATTGACACGATCGCCCGGTCCACCGATCAGCCCAAAAAACTGGTCGCCACTACCCTGGACCTCGCATTCGAACAAATTGCCCGTTCGATTCGCAAGGACAAGCGCTTCTGTGTGCCCGGCTTCGGCACTTTTTCCGTGCGCCGGCGCCGCGCACGCGCCGGCTTCAATCCACGCACCAACGCGCCAATGACCATTCCGGCGGCTCGCACGGTGGGCTTTCGTCCCGCGCCGCAGCTAAGGAAAGGTCTCTGACGGCCGCATCCAAAGCCGGCGAGCGCGATCAACTACGCGATCATCCGCACGCTCAAACGACACCCCGCACGATCGTTGCGGCCCGTGCGCTGAGTCTCACCCTGCTCCTCGTCGCTCTCGCCGCGGGCGGTGCGCTGCGCTTTTACAATCTCGGCGCGCTCGAGATGTCGGCGGACGAGGGCGCATCATGGGCGGCCGCCTCCGCGCCGACCGCCGCCGATGTGAGCGCACGCCAGCCGGCGCTCAATCCCGGCGAGCTGCCGATACATGACTTGATGCTGCATGGATGGATCGCGCTTTTCGGATCGAGCGTGACCGCGATGCGCGCGATGTCGGCGGCCTTCGGCGTCGTCGCGATACTGTTGGTTTATCTTGTCAGTTGCGAACTGTTCGCGCCCGGGTCTGAAAGAGAATCGGCGTTGACCAGCGACGACGTCAGGATAATTGCCGGGCTTGCCGCACTGGTCTTTGCCGTGAACCTCGTCACGATCAAGTACTCGCGCGAGGCGCGGATGTATCCGCTGATGCTCGCGGCGATTCTCGCGCAAGTAGCGATGTTCCTCCGCGCGCTTCGCGTCGGCGGTCTCGCGAATTACGCGGCACTCTTGGTTCTGACGGCAATTGCGATCGCCTCGAACTTCGCCGCATTGCTGGTGCCCGCGAGCGAAGGCTTGTGGCTGCTGAATGTAGTAGCGCGCGCGCGATGGCGCCCGGATGAGGCGAAGGCGCGGCGCGGGTGGGCGATCGCGATTGCGCTAGCGGCGGCAGGTTTGATTCTCGTACCGAGGCTTTTTTCGTCTCTGCGCGCGGCCTCGACCGGGAGCGTCGGCGGATGGCGCAGGCCGCCGGCATTATACGCGCCCTTCGCGCTATTCAATAAAGCAACCGGCAGCTTCGCGTTCCCGATCCTCGCGGCGCTTGCGATTTGGGGTGCGGTCCGCGGATGGCGCCGCGGCGCGCACGACGCCGTCGGCTTCGCACTGCTCTGGATGTGGGCGCCGCCGGTGGTGATGGTTGCCGCGTCGTACACGATCGCGCCGGTGTTCGTCGAGCGTTACGCGCTGTCGTGCTTCGTTCCGTTTTTCATTTTCGTCGCGCTGGGGATATTCGAGCTGCCCGGCGATCTCGTCCGCATCGGCGCGCTTGCGCTCGCAGTCGCATTCTCCGCCGGCCATATCGTTTCGTACGATCGCAAGCCGCACGACGCTCAGTATCGCGAAGCAATTGCGGCCGCCTCCTCCGCGCTCAAACCCGGCGAGGTCATGACCGTCGTTCCGGCGTATGCGATCGAAGTCGTCCGATATTATCTCCCCGCCGATCAACTCGATCGCGCGGTTCGCTACGGCGCGTCAGCATCGGCGCCTGCCGTGTTGATTCTTGGGCGTCAGAACCTCGCGCCGGATGCCGCCCGGTCATATAGAAAGGAATATCCGGATGTGGTCATGCGGCTGCGCGGCGTAACGGTTCTGCGAAGGTGAACTTGCGATGAGCCTTCGCAATCCCGACGATTTGAAAAATGAAAAGCCGGCGGAAGGCCGGCCCGCGCGGGAATATGCGGCAGCCGGCGGCGTCGTGCGGATCAGCAACGAGACGATCTGCTTCGGCGCGCGCGCCTAGCCCGATACCATGATGGCCGCCAATCCCGCTCGCGTCTCGCTGTTGCGCTACTCCCCGGCACTAATCCTGCTCGCGATTGTGATCGCAGACGCACTCCAGCACACCGGTGCCGATCTCTGGGGACACGTTCTCTGGGGCCGCGAGCTTCTCGCTCATGGCTCGCTGCCGCGCGTCAATCCTTATTCGTATTCGGCGCCGGGCTACCCGTGGCTGCGTCATGAATGGTTGAGCGAAGTCCTGATGGCCGCGATGTTCGACAAGCTCGGCCCGTTCGGCCTGAAGCTGCTCAAGTTCACCTGCGCGGCCGGCACTATCTGGTTTATTGTTCTCGCTGAGTCCGAAACCGCGGCGCCGGCGTTCGTCCAGGCGGCAATCCTGCTGGTGGTGGCGATGATCCTGGCGCCGATGGTGCAGTTTCGGCCGCAGCTGTTCGATTTCATCGCGGTGGCGGCGATCATCGCGCTGCTTGCCCGTCACAACTGGCGCGGTTCGGCGCCGCTATGGATTGCGATCCCGATCGTCGCGATTTGGAGCAATTTTCACGCCGGATTTTTTATAGGCCTCGTCGCAATCGGCGCTTATGGAGCAACTACCCTCCTGTCCGACATCCTAGCGGGCCACGGTCCGCGCCGCGGACTTGGCATTGTTGCGATTACCGCCGCCGCTGCCGCATCTACTTTTTGCACGTTTCTAATCCCGCCCGCGCGCGACACCTGGTACTCGCTAATCAGCGAGCTCCGGAACCCGATGACGCGCAGTCAGGTTGCGGATTGGAGACCGCTGATAGCTGCTCTGACGACCGCGGATAGCGGGAGCATCGCGAAGAAATATTTCGTCTTGGTGTTTTTCTTTTTTGCCGCCGCCGCCGTCTCGGTCGTTCTTAAGCCGAAAGCCGCGGACGCGCCGCTGGTCGCGGTCGCCGCCATAATGCTCGCGGCAGCCTTCGCGGCCGTCCGCAACATCCCGATTGCGGCGATTGCGATCGCGCCTGTGTTTGCGAACCACCTGGGCTTGCTCGTCCGGCCGCGCCAGGTCACCGCCGCCGCACCGGCTTCGAGCAATCGAGCGATGCCGCGTGCAGGCCGATTGGTCATTGAAATCCTGGTCGCGGTCGCCGCCATCGGGCTCGCGCGGTACAGCGGAATTCTGTCGCCCGGCATAGACGCAACCGACAATCCCGCCGATGCCATCAACTTCATGAAAAGCCACCGGCTCACGGGAAACGTGCTGACTACCTTTGAATGGGGCCAGTACGTCATTTGGCATGGCGCGCCAGGCACTAAAGTCTTCATCGACAGCCGCTACGACGAGGGCTATCCCGCCGCGGTGATCCGCGACTACCTTGAGCTCGCCAACGACATGGCCGGCGGATCGCATACGCTGGCGGCGTATCCGCATGATTTCGTGTTGGTCCAGAAAGGTTCGCCGGCCGTGAAGCTGATGGATTCCCAGCGCGATTGGCGGCTCATTTACTCAGATCCGGTCGCCGTGCTGTACGCGCGCGCGAACTCACCTGCCGCCCGGCTCGATGGCGTTCCGTTCGCGGGCACAGCCGGGCCGGCGATGTTTCCGTAGTCCGCGGGGCGCGGCTCGGCAGCGATACGATCTGCTTCGGCGCGCGTGTATAACGGGATACCATGGTGACCGCCAGTCCCGCTCGCGTCTCGCTGTTGCGCTACTCCCCGGCGCTGATCCTGTTCGCGATCGTGATTGCGGACGCACGCCAGCTCAGCGATCCCGATCTGTGGGGACACGTTCTGTGGGGCCGCGAGCTCCTTGCTCATGGCTCGCTGCCGCGTGGCAATCCCTATTCGTATTCGGCGCCGGGCTACCCGTGGCTGCGTCATGAATGGTTGAGCGAAGTCCTGATGGCCGCGATGTTCGACAAGTTCGGCCCGTTCGGCCTGAAGCTGCTCAAGTTCGTGTGCGCGGTTGGCACTATCTGCTTTATTGTTCTCGCTGAGTCCGAAACCGCGGCGCCAGCAGTCGTGCAGGCGGCAATCCTGCTGGTCGTGGCGCTGATCCTGGCGCCGGTGATGCAGTTTCGGCCGCAGCTATTCGACTTCTTCGCGCTGGCGGCGATTATCGCGCTGCTTGCCCGTCACAACTGGCGTGGTTCCGCGAGGCTCTGGATTGTGATCCCGATCGTCGCGGTTTGGAGCAATCTCCACGGCGGATTTTTTATCGGCTTCGTTGCGATCGGCGTGTATGGAGTAACTACCCTCCTGTCCGACATCCTTGCGGGCCACGGTCCGCGTCGCGGGCTTGGCATTGTTGCGATTACCGCCGCCGCTGCCGCATCCACTTTGTGCACGTTTCTAATCCCGCCCGCGCGCGACACCTGGTACACGCTGATCCACTCGATCCTGAACCCGATGACGCACTACGCGATTATGGATTGGAAACCGCTGATGGTTGATCTGACGACCGCGCACAGCGGGAGCGTCGAGAAGAGGTATTTCGTCCTGGTGTTTTTCTTTTTTGCCGCCGCTGCCGTATCAGTAGTTCTTAAGCCGAAAGCTGCGGACGCGCCGCTGGTCGCGGTCGCCGCCGTAATGCTCGCGGCAGCCTTCGCGGCCGTCCGCAACATTCCGATCGCGGCGATTGCGATCGCGCCTGTGTTTGCGAACCACCTGGGCTTGCTCGTGCGGCCGCGCCAGGTCCCTACCGCTCGCGCTGCCAGCGCTCGAGCGATGCCGCGTGCAGGTCGACTGGTCATTGAAATCCTCGCCGCGGTCGCCGCCATCGGGCTCGCGCGGCACAGCGGAATTCTGTCGCCCGGCATCGACGCATCCGACAATCCTGTTGATGCCGTCAACTTCATGAACAGCCACCGGCTCACCGGAAACGTGCTGGCGCAGTACGCATGGGGTCAGTACGTCATTTGGCATGGCGCGCCAGGCATGAAAGTCTTCATCGACAGCCGCTACGACCTGGCCTATCCTCCCGCAGTGTTCCAGGACTATCTGGAGTTCGCCAACAACCTGACCGGTGGATCGCATACGCTGGCGGCGTATCCGAATGATTTCGTTTTGGTCCAGAGAGGTTTGCCGGCCGTAAAGCTGATGGCTTCCCAGCGCGATTGGCGGCTCATTTACTCAGATCCGGTCGCCGTGTTGTACGCGCGCAAGGGATCCGACGCCGCGAATATTCCAGCAGTTTCCGAGTCAGGACCGATCCATCACCGGCAATTTCCTTGAAGCCTGACGCCGGAGCCATCGTGACGCCTGAATCCGCCCCTCCTTCCGAATTGTCGCAGCCCGCATGGTCCGCCGTCGCGTCGCTGTTTCGCTACTCCCCGGCGCTGATCCTGGTCGCGATTGCCATCGCCGACTTGAACCGCCTCGCCGACCCGGATCTGTGGGGTCACGTCCGCTTCGGGCAAGCCGTGCTCAACGCGGGACACATCGTGTGGCGCGATCCGTATTCATATTCCGCACCGGGCCATCTGTGGCTCAATCACGAATGGTCGAGCGAGTTGATAATGGGGACGCTCTACAATCATCTGGGAGTCTTCGGCCTCAAGCTGATGAAACTTGGGTGTGCGGCCCTGATCGTTGTCTTTCTCGCCGCTTCGGAAAGCGAGACCGGCGCGCCGCCGCTGATCCAGTTCGCAATCCTGCTGGTTTCTGCCCTGGCGATCGCGTCGTATGTGCAATTCCGGCCGCAGGTCTTCAGCTTCGTCCTGCTGAGCGCGCTCATCTATATGCTCACGCGCGAGGTTTATGGCCGCCGCGCCGCGCCGCTATGGCTGGCGGTTCCGATGCTCGCAGTGTGGGCCAATCTGCACGGCGGATTCATCCTCGGAATCGCGACGCTCGCCATTTATAGCGCCGTGTCCGGCGTGCAGGATGTCGTCAATCACCGCGCCGTCGCACGTGCACTTCGGCTCGGTGCGATTACGGCGTTATCGACGCTCGCGACGCTGGCGAATCCATACGGAGTCGGCGCATGGCATGCGGTACTTCATGCGCTGTTCAATCCGTACACGCGGATCGTAATGGTCGATTGGCAGCCGCTTTTGAAGGCAATCGTCGCGAGTTGGCATTCCCAGGCGGTCGGCCCGATCTACCTGGTGCTCGGGATTGTCCCGATGGCGGCGTTGGCCGTTTCGTTCATCTTGAGCCCATCGAAGGACGATCTCCCGCTGATCGCGATAGCAGCCGTGATGTCCGCGGCGGCGTTCATTTCGGTGCGCAACATACCGGTTGCGGTTATCGCGATTGCCGCGCCACTCGCGCGTCATCTGCCGCGAGCGCTCGAGCGCCGATGGCCTGCGATTCGCGACGATCCTCGAGCAGCGCGGCCCTCGTCGCGGCTTAACCAGGCGATACTTGCGATGCTCGCGCTGGCAATCCTGTGGACCAGCGGTCTCTTCTCGAATCGGCTCACGTCCTTCGATCCTTATCCCGTCAGTGCCTGCGCGTTCATGAAGGATCACGATCTCAAGGGCAACGTGCTTGGGCTGTTTTCATGGGGCGAGTACCTGATTTGGCACTTGGGGCCGGACTCGAAAGTATTCATGGACGGGCGCTACGACACGGTCTATCCGCAAGCTGTGCTGAAAAAGTTTTTCGTGTTCACCTACAACCAGGCGGGCGCCGATGCGGCCTTGACCAAATTTCCGACCGACTACGTGCTGATTGCGCCGGACATCGGGGCGCGCAAGCTGATGGACTCGCGCGAGGATTGGCGGCTCATCTATAGCGACGACACGGCCCGGCTGTACGCGCGCGCGAACTCGCCTGCCGCCCGGCTCGTGGGTGTTCCGTTCGCGGGCGCAGCCCGGCCGGCGATGTTTCCGTAGTTCCGTCCGTCGGCGCCTGGAAGCCCCGCACTGGAAATGCGCCGCCAGTGTGGTAGTAAGGTAATCACTACGGCGCGCGGGCGGTGCAGGACGTTTTCCGTTTTTCGTTTTTTGTTTTTCGTGTTTCGTTTTTCGTTGCCCGCGCGTGCAGCCAATACTATCGCCACACTCAAGGAGCACTCAGAATGAAAGCCGCCGTTTTCCACGGGCCCAATTTGCCGCTCAGCATCGAGGATGTCGAACTCGACAAGCCGCAGGACCGCGAAGTCCTGATCAAAACCGTCGCCAGCGGCGTATGCCATAGCGATCTGCATTTCGTTGACGGCTTATACCCGTACCCTGCGCCCGCGGTGCTCGGCCACGAGGCCGCCGGAATCATCGAAGAAGTCGGCAAACAGGTAACCTACGTGAAGCCCGGCGATCACGTGATCTGCTGCCTGTCGGTGTTCTGCGGCAACTGCGAGCAATGCATGTCGGGCCATCCGAATCGATGCTCGAACAAGGTCGCCACGCAGCGCAACCCCCAGGACAAGCCGCGCATCTCGCAGAAGGGCAAGCCGGTCTTTCAGTTCCTGGACATCTCGTCTTACTGCGAGAAGATGCTGCTGCATGAGAATGCGGTGGTGAAAATTCGCGAGGACCTGCCGCTGGATCGCGCGGCGTTGATCGGATGCGGCGTCACCACCGGCGTCGGCGCGGGGCTCAATACCGCCAAGATCGAAGCCTGCTCGACGGTCGCGGTCTTCGGCGCGGGCGGCGTTGGACTCGCCGCGATCCAGGGTGCGCGGATCGCGGGCGCGCGCAAAGTGATCGCGGTCGATATGTTCGAGGGCAAGCTCGCGATGGCCAGTCGGATGGGCTCGACCGACACCGTTGACGCGTCCAGCAGCGATCCCGTCGATGAAATCCGAAAAATGACCGGCGGCGGCGTTGACTACTCCTTTGAAGCGATCGGACTCAAGAAGGCCGCCGAGCAATCGTTCAACTCGCTCAAGGCCGGCGGCACTGCGACCGTGATCGGCATGATTCCCGTCGGCCAGAAGGTCGAGATCGACGGCTACATGTTTCTGACCGAGCGCAAGCTGCAAGGCTCCAACATGGGCTCGAACCGATTCCGCATCGACATGCCCCGCTACATCGACTTCTACATGCAGGGGCGCCTCAATCTCGACGACATGATCAGCCGCCGCGGCAAGCTCGAGGACGTCAACGAGGCGTTCCGCGCCATGAAGGCCGGCGAGGTCGCGCGCACTGTGTTGATGTTCAACTAGCGCGGATTCACTGAAAAGAGGAGCAATCCAGATGAAAGCTGCTGTCTTCCACGGTCCCGGTCAGCCACTCACGATCGAGCAGGTCGATATCGACGAACCCAAAGCGCGCGAAGTCGTCGTGCGCACGGTCGCCAGCGGCGTATGCCATAGCGATCTTCATTTCGTGGACGGGCTGTACTTTTGGGCGACGCCTGCGATCCTCGGCCACGAGGCCGCCGGCGTCGTCGAGAAAGTCGGCTCGCAGGTCTCGTACCTCAAGCCCGGTGACCACGTGATCGCGTGCCTGTCGGTGTTCTGCGGCTACTGCGAGGAATGCATGTCCGGCCGTCCCAACCTCTGCTCTAACAAGGAGGCCACCCAGCGCGCCGCCAGCGACCCGCCGCGCCTCTCGCAGAACGGCAAGCCGGTCAGTCAGTTCGCCGACCTGTCGGGATACGCCGAAAAGATGCTGGTGCACGAAAATGCGCTGGTGAAGATTTCCAACGATGTGCCGTTCGATCGCGCCGCGCTGATCGGATGCGGCGTGATGACGGGTGTCGGCGCCGCGCTTCACACCGCGAAAGTTGCGCCGGGATCGACCGTCGCCGTTTTCGGCGCGGGCGGAGTCGGCCTCGCGATCATCCAGGGCGCGCGAATCGCGGGCGCGCGAATGATCATCGCGGTGGACAAGTTCCCCACCAAGCTCGAGCTCGCCAAAAAACTCGGCGCGACTCACGCCATCGATGCTTCAAAGGGCGATGCGGTCAGCCAGATTCGCTCGCTCACCGGCGGCGGCGTCGATTATTCGTTCGAAGCGATCGGACTCAAGGCGGCCGCCGAGCAGGCTTACGAATCGATCGGCGTCGGCGGCATCGCCACGATTGTCGGGATGGTTCCGCTCGGGCAGAAAGTCGAAGTGGACGGCTTCTCGTTCCTGTTCGAGAAGCGCATCCAGGGATGCTTCATGGGATCGAACCGCTTCCGCATCGACATGCCGCGCATCATCGAGTTCTATCAGCAAGGGCGGCTCGACCTCGACGATATGATCACGCGCCGCGGCAGACTCGAGGACGTCAACGAGGCGTTCCGCGCGATGAAGGCCGGAGAAGTCGCGCGCACGGTGCTGATGTTCGACTGAACGCGCGCCGTTCAATCGCGCCATGCGCACAGCGCCGGCCGGATTTCCGATCGGCGCTGTGCAATATCACTTCAGCAAATCCGCGATCCCGTCCTCGATCGACACGCGCGGACGCCATCCAAGCACCCGCTCGGCTTGTGTCCGATCCGCGAGCGTATCGCGCATGTCGCCGGCGCGCGCTTCGCGGCGGACTGTCGCTCCCCCGATCATCGCCGCAATCCGATTCACGCTGACGTTCTCGCCGCGCCCGATGTTTATCGCCCGCCCGTCGGCTATTTCGCAGTCCATCGCGAGCAGGTTCGCCGACACCACGTCGCTGACGTGCGTAAAATCCCGCGTCTGTTCGCCGTCGCCGTGAATTTCAAGCCGGCGCCCCTCGCGCCGCGCCTTCAGGAACGCCGCGATTGCCAGCACGTAGGATCCCTCGTCTGGCATTCGCGCACCGTACACGCCGAAGTAGCGCAGCGTGATCGTCTGCATCCCGAACAACCGATGAAACATCCGCGCGTACTGCTCGCCGACATGCTTCTGCAACGCGTACGGATTGAGCGGATTCGGCGTCATCGTCTCGACCAGCGGCATCTTCGCCTGTTCGCCGTACACCGACGACGATCCCGAGTACACCACGCGCCGAACTTTCCGATCGCGCGCCGCGATCAGCACGTTCAGCGTCCCGACCACGTTGGTCATGTGCGTCTTAACCGGCTCCGCGATCGAAAGCGGAATGCGCGGCAGCGCGGCGACGTGGAACACCGTATCGACACCGTCGAAAGCATCGCCGATCGAGGACGCGTCGCGGATATCGGCTTCGATGAGCGTGGCCGCGCGGTTCACATACTCGGGCCGGCCGGTGGCGAAGTTGTCGATCACCCGCACTCGCATCCCGGCGGCGACCAGCGCGTCCACCAGATGCGATCCGATAAAGCCCGCGCCGCCCGTCACCAGCACCAGGCGTCCCTGCGCCTGCGATTGCGAGTTTGTGCTCATCGAGAGAAGCCGTTTGCCGCCCATTCGCCGCGCGGACGCGCGCGCATCGGGCAAAATTGCGTGGTTTGCATCGCTAGGATAACTTAGTTCGTTACCGCCCGCATCTTATGCGGGCATCCAACAATGACCACCGATGCGCACCGGATCAAGCTCCTGAACGAGTTGCTCGCCGAACGAATCCTCGTTCTGGACGGCGCATTCGGCACCTTTGTGCTCGGCGAGAATCTGAGCGCCGCGGATTACGGCGGCGCTCGCTACGAAGGCTGCAACGAAAACGTCGTCCGCACCCGCCCGGAGCTGATTCGCCGGATGCACGACGGGTTTCTCGAAGTGGGCGCCGACATAATCGAGACCGCGAGCTTCCAGGCCAGCTCCATCGTGCTCGCCGAATACGGTCTCGAACACGACGCGCACGAGCTCAACCGCCTCGCTGCGACTCTCGCCCGCGAGCAAGCCGCCCGCTTCAGCACCGCCGACAAGCCGCGCTTCGTGGCGGGTTCGATGGGCCCGACGACCAAGAGCATCTCGGTCACCGGCGGCGTCACGTTCGATCAGATGCGCGACGGATACCAGGTGCAGGCCGAAGGCTTGATCGAGGGCGGCGCCGACATCCTGCTGCTCGAAACCGTCAACGACACGCTCAACTGCAAGGCCGGCCTGGTCGGCATCGAGGCTGCGATCGAAAAACTTGGGCTGGCGCCCGCGGTCGCAGTCTCGGGAACGATCGAGACGATGGGCACTCTGCTCAGCGGGCAGGACATCGAAGCATTCTACACCTCGCTCGCGCATCGCGACCTGCTCTGGATGGGCCTCAACTGCGCCACCGGTCCCGACTTCATGACCGATCACCTGCGCACCCTGTCGGGCATTTCGAAATTCTTCGTCGCGTGCGTGCCCAACGCGGGCTTGCCCGACGAAGAAGGGCATTACAACGAGACGCCTGCGATGCTCGCCGGGAAAGTCGCGCGCTTTGCCGAAAATGGATGGGTCAATCTGGTCGGCGGATGCTGCGGCACGACGCCGGAACATATTCGGCTGCTGGTTCAAGCGGTGGCAGGCAAGCGTCCGCGACAGCGCTCTACCGTCAGGCGCTCGGTGGTTTCTGGAATCGAGACGCTGGTCATCGACAATGACACGCGGCCGGTGATCGTCGGCGAGCGGACCAACGTGCTCGGCAGCCGCAAGTTCAAGCGGCTCGTCGCCGACGGCAAGTTCGAGGAAGCTTCCGAAGTGGGACGCGTGCAGGTGCGCCGCGGCGCGCACATCCTCGATGTATGCCTGCAGGATCCCGATCGCGACGAGATGGCGGATGTCACCCGCTTTCTCGAAATCGAAGTCAAAAAAGTCAAAGTGCCCCTGATGATCGATTCGACCGATCATCGCGTGATCGAAGAGTCGCTCAAGCGCACGCCGGGCAAGTCGCTGATCAATTCGATCAATCTCGAGGACGGCGAGGACCGCTTCAACAAGGTCGTGCCGCTGGCGCGCCGCTTCGGCGCCGCGCTGGTGGTCGGATGCATCGACGACGACAAGCAGCAGGCGCAAGCCGTTACGCGCGATCGCAAGCTGCAGGTGGCGGAGCGATCGTTCAAGCTGCTCACCGAAAAATACGGCGTCGAGCCCGAAGATATCATCTTCGATCCGCTGGTTTTCCCGGTCGGCACCGGCGACAAAAACTACATCGGCTCCGGCGTCGAGACGATCGAAGGCATTGCGCTGATTAAACAGCGGCTTCCGAATTGCAAGACGATCCTCGGCATCTCGAACGTCTCGTTCGGACTTCCGGAGGCCGGCCGCGAAGTGCTCAACGCCGTGATGCTCTATCACTGCGTGCAGGCGGGCCTCGACCTGGCGATCGTCAACTCCGAAAAACTTCATCGCTATCCGTCGATTCCCGAACAGGAGCGGAAACTCGCCGAGGATTTGATCTGGTGGCGCGGCGACGATCCGATCGCGGCATTTGCCGCCTATTTCCGCGCGCGCAAAAGCACCGTGGCGGCCGAGGATCGCAAGTCGATGCCGCTCGACGATCGCCTGGCCCGCTACATTCTCGAGGGTTCCAAGGACGGCCTGGCCGAGGACCTCGACGAGGCGCTGGCTGCCCGCGGACCGCTCGAAATCATCAACGGCCCGTTGATGAAGGGCATGGACGAAGTTGGACGGCTGTTCAACACCAACCAGATGATTGTCGCCGAAGTCCTGCAATCGGCCGAGGCGA
>VFSW01008934.1_pt1 | contig 14339 bp, 20 predicted proteins | sample 5358111 | NCBI WGS metagenome assembly VFSW01 (sample SAMN11554181, study PRJNA540505) | mine drainage metagenome | isolation source: sediment from site ElyBrook_90M | place: USA: Ely Copper Mine, Vershire, VT | collected 2017
TTCTCATTCGGTGCCTATTCTTATAGGCGCGTTGATAATCGGCAACCTTTGGTTTTATATCTTCCCGCTTTCGCCATTTGTCATAGGAAGATTTCTTAGAGGAATATATTTTCTTTTTCTTTTCTGGAGATTGCTTCGCTATCCATGCCCTGTGAAGTTTCAATTTGGAAGCGCGAAATACTGGATCAGTTTTCCAGCGTTCCTTGAAAGCAGCGGAATCATAGGCCAAGGCGCAACTCCTTCATTCGCTCAAGATTATGGCACTCTGGTCCGTCCCTTAGGTTTCCGTCAGCGTAAGCTTCCTGCAAATCCTTCACCGCATCCATGACTCGATACTTCGGTGTAAAGCCTGCTGCTAGAAGCTTGTCAGAATTCATCCGATAACTGCGGGGGTCGTTCGTCGGCTTATGTTCTATTTCCGCGCCGACCTGTAAAGCTATACCGCGCGCCGTGGTGTCCACTGAATAGTTCTCAAAGCCCGCGTTGAAGATGCCGGTCTTTTCAGGGTGAGCTAGCAACCAGCAGTACAGGTCGCACAGATCGTGGATATGGATATGAGGTCTCATCTGTTCACCACCGAACACTGTAATCATCCCCTTAGAGAGCGCCTGGTAGGTATGGCGATTAATGACGACATCAAGTCTCATGCGGGGCGACCAGCCGCAGACAGTGGCGGGTCTTACAATCTGTACTTGCATCCGGTCGGCGTAGGACAGGACGCAACGCTCGGCGACCATTTTCGTCTTGTTGTATTCGGTGAGCGGATCAAGCGGAGTTTCCTCGGTGATCTGCGGTGAGTTATTGACGCCGTACACGCTTCCGCTAGAGGCATAGATGAACTGCTTGACGAGACTCTTATGCGCAAGCGCGGCGAGTTGCATCGTGCCTAAAGCGTTTGTTTCCCACGTCAGCTTAGGGTCCAGGTCTCCGCCTGGATCGTTGGCGATGCCCGCGAGGTGAATTACTGCATCGAACTCCCAAAGCGGAGTTTTTAATTCCCTGAAATCCGTGCGGAGCAGAGTGAGTGCTTTTGTTTCCCTGCCGAACCATCCAATATCGCAATTAACAACGCTATGCCCCTCCGCGAGCAGTTTAGGAACCAGCACAGAGCCTACAAATCCACAGCCCCCGGTTACTAAGACGCGAGACATTTGATCCTTTCGATAATGCTTGTGGTAGTCAACGGGTCGTATTTCGTGTGAGCAATCTTCACGCCGTGCTCCTCACAGAATCTAATCTCCGCCGGCAGCAGTCCCTTCTTTCGATAGTCACCGCCCTTGCAGAAAATGTCCGGTCGCCATTGTTTTAGGGCTTCCAAGCTATCTCTACAAAGCGTTACAGCACTTACGCAGCGAAGGGAACGGATCATCTTCAGACGCTCATCTTCTGGAATTATCGGCCTGCCTTTCTTACTCACTCCGCAATCCATCGTGAGGCCGACGACCAAATAATCCCCCATCTTGCGGGCCGCTTCCAAGTGTCTGATATGGGCGCAATGGAGCAGATCGAAGACGCCGTTACACAGAACGAGTTTCACTTGCGCAGCGCCCGCATGAGTTCATGGCCTAGGAATATCTGCCTCTCCTCACTGGCCTGCATGTCGAAGCCTTGAGACGCGCCGAATTCCCGGTGAACGTCCATGCCTATTTTCTCCGCAGCCTCGCAGGCCTTCAGGATATTGGGAGACTTGCCGGAACCGGACAGGGCAATCAACATATCGCCCTTACGCCCGCAGATCGCAACCCACTTCTCAAAAGCTGAGTAATAGCCGAAGTCGTTGCTGAAGGCTGAGAAGGTCGCCGGGTCCATCGTGTAGGCAGGCACACCGCAGGCGAGCAGGTCGTTTGCAATATGGGAAGCATTGGCCCAACTGCCACCGTTTCCGATAATCATCACCTTACCGGCGTGCCGGATTCGTTCAGCTAGTTCCATCGGTACTCTCGAAGGAACTGCGAAGGCTAGTATTCGTGGGCATAGTCGATCGTCTGTGTTTCGTTGTAGTCGCTCAAAATTTGCTTTGATTCTTTCGTGAAGTCGAACCCTTCGGCAGTTGGTACGGGGATACCGCGCTGACGCAGCGCAGCCATCATGCAGGCCGGACACCCTCCGGCGGCCTCCCGCAGCGCCTTGACCGTCTCTGGTGGTACTGGAAGCCAATCCTCGTAGGTGTTAGCTCCGTAATCGTTATGGCGAATTTTCATCTGCGTTTCAATGGTTGGTAAGAGTGCAATCAGCATGGCAAGGTCTGGTTGCGACTGTCCAAGCAATACCGTACACATATTGCATTTGCGCGCCGGGTTCTTCGTGCAGCGCGATTCGTGCGTTTTCATATGTCCGCCAGAGCCGCTGCCCTTGTTGCAGAATTCGCAGTAATAACGCGGGCGCATGACCTTTTTCATTGGCGCTTCTATTACCTATGGTTGCGTTCCATTAAAAACCTCCTCCTCGGTGCAGACGACGGTTCCTTGCCTACTGATGGCAATTCCAGCAGCCTTTGATGCAAAGCGCAGGCAGGAACCAAGCTCAAACCCCCTCGCTAAGGCTGTGGCGTAGGCTGACAATGCCGCCTCCCCCGCACCGCTAACATCTACAGGCGCTTTGTTCTCGCTTGCCTCGTGCAGCGTTCCGGTCCGGGTATAGAGCGCCATGCCCTCCCCGGCCTGGGTGAGGAGGATCGAGTCTATGCCGCTCTGCAACTAGAACTGGCGGGCTTTGAAGTCGAGTTCGTCCTGGTCCTTCAATCCACCGACCAGTTCCCGCATTTCCTCCCGGTTCGGCTTGATCAAAGCGGCCCCTCGATACTTGGAGAAGTCATGACCTTTTGGGTCAACCAGGACTGGTTTGCCCGCAGAGGCCCTAATCAGGTCCTGTACGCCGTTCAAAGACCCTTTGCCGTAGTCCACAGCCACCACCATGTCGCAACGTCCTACGGCTTCGGTAAAGGCTGCGTCGGGGAGAATAGGGTTTTGTGGGTAGTCGAAGTCCAGGCGGGCGATATGCTGGCCTGCGGTTACGGTGATCTTCCTGATTCTCTCCCCGCCCCCGAAAATCCGCTCCACAGGTACTCCCATCGCTTCGATGTTGGCGGCGACGTTCGCTGCGGCTCCGTGGCGGGTTTCGGTGGACTTTACGCTGACCACGGGAACAGGGGCCACGGGGGAGATTCTGGATACGGAGCCAGACCAGTATTCGTCGCGCATGGTGTCGCCAATGACAAGGATTTTCATCAGAGGTACTTTGCCAGACCGGTTTCGAGCCAGTCTCTAATCGTGTGTGGACTACGGTGCAAGGTAGCTGCGGCGGACTTGATGCTGTCGAACCTACGGCCCTCAGCGATGAAAGGCTTTCGGTTAGCCCCACCGCGACCGGCCCCGGTCACAATTCTTTCTTTCCTTTCCTTCGCGTAGTAGTGGGCGAGTTGCGGGGATATCTTCACGACGCGGCGCTTGTGGGTCGTGACGCGGCAGGACTGGAGAAGGCGGAAGGCTGCTGGATTCATGTCATCCTTCATCGTCGCTCCCCGGTTCGCGCTTCCTGGATAGCGCGTTATACACGGCGTCAATGATCTGGCGGCGTGTAATCAGGAATGTAGTTTTGTCATGTGAGACATGAGCGGCGCAGTATTGCTCGATCAATGGGCGCTGCCTATGAATCTCTCGCGTTATTTCCTGATATTCAAATTCAGGAAGATTGCTGTGAACAAAGCACCACCACCGAGAAGGATTTTCTTTCGTCTCGTAAATCTGATCCGTCCTAGTTCCAGCGAGTGGGCAACCGTGCGCGGAGCAATCCTTTACTGGGCCGATAGTTCTTATCGACCCGCTAGCCGGAAGCGGCGCTCTCGGCATTTGCGGGGCTGGAAGGCGTTTTTCTCTAGCCACCGTTCTGCTCCTTTCGCATCCATGTGTTTATGCAGCGGCGGATACCACTCACGGTCTTTAGCTTTGCTGGATTGGCAATGCACCATCCGCGAATTTCGCGTAGCGTCTGCGGCACGTCAACAATCGGATATAGGCGTTTCAGTTCTGCGGCGTAGGAGGCGCGGACTTCAAATTCTTCCCCAGTATTGAGCGGCAAGCGTTCTATTACTTCGCCGGTGTCAACGACTAATGCGTGCTTCTTTCCGTTGAGGCGCGGTTCTTGTGGTTGCTCCTGCTCACCGTCTGCTATTAAAAACCCTGCCGCTATCATCGCTTCCAGATCCACGGGTTCGGCTGCGCTTATCTTGTTCGCTATGAATTTAGGATCATTCGGAATTCGGCCTTCAGTCCCGGCAGCGAGAACCCAAATCAGAATCAAGTGCGCCTTGGTTTTATCTTTAAGTGTTGAAAATGAATAATCTTCAATCACGGCGCGATGCAGTTTGATCCATGGGGGGCTGCGCTTTTTGTAGTGTTGATGGTCGCGCCAATTCTTGACGATGAGGTATTGCATGGCTCAGACTGGAAGCGTTCCGTTGAGGGTTCTGGCATCGAGCCAAGCTTGAACGGCCTGCCTTTGATAGCGAACCGTTCCCTCGACCTGGACGAACGGCGGTCCTTGGTCAGCACCGCGCCAGCGAGCTAATGTTGGGATAGAGACCCGCAACCAAGAGGCAACCTCTTCCGAAGTCATTAAATCAGGCATATTGAGATAATAGCAAACGCTTTGAAATACGCAACAGCAAATTCTATTGAATATCTAAAATCAGCAGTGCTAGCACAACGCTAGCAAAATGCTTGCCACGTGCAAGCAACTTGTATCTCTCAGTAGAGTAGAGGGAGAGAGAGAATCAGAGACAGAGCAGATTACAGGTCAAAGGCTTGCAACACGCTAGCACATTGCTAGCAGTTTGATAGCATAACGCTAGCGCGTTGAAACCAAAGCATAAACTCGTTTGCAAAGCGCCTTTAGGAAGCGCAATATCCCTTCCCATGCCCTGGTCCCCAAAGCAGCACCGACTCTTCGAGGCAGCCTCCCACTCCCCCTCAGTTGCAAAGCGCGTCGGTATCCCACAGGCAAGAGCCTCAACAATGGCTTCCGAGGGCGTCAAGAACGGGGTCTCAGCAGCCCCGGCCTCAAGAGCCAAACTAGCTAAAGCTTTGACCTACAGGGGCTGAAGTGAATCAATTGCTTACGACCTGATAACAGAAAATGGAATGGAAACCGGGGGAATCAGGAAATCTAAACGGTGCGCCACCGAAGGCGAAACGCTTTGTCACTCTGCTGGAGCGCGCCTCTGAGCAGGAGGATTACAAACGAATGCGGGAAGCAGCGGAGCAACTCCTCACGCACGCCGCAAACGGTGAGCCGTGGGCAATTCAAATGCTTGCGGATCGCACGGATGGCAAGCCAGCGCAATCGGTTGATGTCACCACGAAAATCCATGACGGCGTTATCTCAGACAAGCCGTTGAGCGAAGATGAATGGCAGAGAAAACACGGTCACATGGGCTCCACAGCCGGGCCCGCAGCACGCCCTCATTGACTGTGAACTTCCTGAAATCCTCTACGGTGGGGCGCGAGGTGGTGGGAAGACGGACGGTATTCTCGGCAAGTACGGGATCAAGTCTTTTCGTTATGGGAGGAGATTCAACGCGATTTTCTTCCGCAAGGAAATGCCGCAGCAGGATGACCTTATCGAACGGGCGAAGGAAATCTATCTGCCGACCGGCGCGGATTGGAACGAATACCACAAAAGGTTTGTTATGCCAGGTGGTGGGCGGATTCGCTTTCGTCCGCTCGAAAATGTCATCGACGCACAGAAGTATCAGGGACAAAACTTATCCGACGCTGCTGTGGAGGAAGCCGGCAACTACGCCAGCAGTGGGGCAATCGATATGCTATTCGGGTGCCTTAGAAGCACCACGGGTGTTCCTGTGCAATTAATGCTCTCAGCTAACCCCGGAGGACCGGGGCAGCATTGGATCAAGTCTCGGTTTATCGACCCGGAGCCTTTAGGAATGAAAGTGCTACACCGAACGCTACCTGACGGGTCAGACCATGCCTACACCTTCATTCCAAGCTTGGTGCAGAACAACAAGATTTTGATGGAGAAAGACCCCGGCTATATCAGCCGCCTTTACCTAGTGGGCTCGCCTGAGCTTGTCAGGGCTTGGCTACAGGGCGATTGGACGGTGGTTGCAGGAGCATTCTTCCCCGAGTTCTCGCTTGAGAAGCACGTCATCAAGCCATTCGAGGTACCGGAGCACTGGTCCCGCATCAGAGCGATGGACTGGGGTTCTGCGAGACCATTCTCCGTGGGCTGGTACGCGGTAAGTGACGGCTCTATAGACGGCATAGCTAGAGGCTGCATGGTCAAGTACCGCGAGTGGTACGGCATGAAGCCCGAGCAGCACAACGTAGGTCTTAAGCTCACCGCAGAGGAGGTCGCACATGGAATCAGGACTCTTGAGGCCACTGACCCGAAGATTGCGGATGCGGTACTCGACCCTTCCGCGTTCTCGACCGATGGCGGGCCGTCGCTTGCCGAGAGGATCGGGGCGCAAGGGGTCTACTTCCGAGAGGCAGACAATAAGCGAGTTGCAAGATCTGGAGCTTTGGGTGGATGGGATCAACTTCGGGCGCGTCTCAAGGGAAACGGTGATGGGCCTCTCATCGTATTTTTCTCAACTTGCGTCCACTCAATCCGAACCATCCCCACCCTCCAACACGATCAACTGAAGCCCGAGGACGTGGACACGGAGGCCGAAGACCACGCCGCTGATGAAACACGGTACGCCTGCATGTCAAGACCGATCACGCACGACGCGCCAGGGGTTCCTAAACCTGTATTCCAGATTCACCGGACCTTCGCCGAGATGGTGAAGCACCGAACCAATCAACGCTTGAGCATGGAGGATTAATGAAGCGCAGAGGATTCTTCGGAGCATTGTTTGGTAGTGCCGCTGCATTGCCGCTTGTTGCGCTTGGGGTGCCGGCAGCGAGAGATGACAAAGGAATTTACGTTTCGCTACATTGCGGCAGCGATGGGTGTCCTGCGGAGCAAAAGATTTTCGTTGATCTGACGAAACCGATGATGTTGGCAGAACCACAATGCCCGCAATGCCTAAAGGTGATGGAGTACCACGAAGATTCGGCGCAGAACATCAAGAAATGGCATCAAGCGCACGGCAATAAAACGAACATCTATACACCGAGGAGCAGCTAATGGCCCCGCTTCAGACCTGGCAATACCGAACCCTCACCGGGGCGGCTTCGACGATGGTTCTCGGTGCTTCCGGAGGAGCTATTCTCGGAGGTCTTTGGGTTAGCTCCAAGACAGCGGGTGGGTTTATCACCTGCTTCGATACGGCTTCGGCCACGCCGACGAAGAATAAGTTCATCGCCTCAACCCTCTCGCTTGCGAAGGGAAGATTTGACTTCGGGCCTATCGAGACTGGGACGGGGCTAGTCGTGAAGACAGCGAGTATCGTCGGGTGTCTCTTGTGGCGTCCTGCGACGGCGGGCGGGAACTGATGTTTACCTACATTGCTCCTGTGATGATCTGCGGGAGTTGTGGGCATTCGCTCATTTGCGTGGATGAACAGCCCTACAGCGCAACGAAGCAAAAGGGGGTTGTTCAGGTCATGTGCAGGCACAAGGAATGTGATGATTACGACAAGCCGATGGAGTTCGACCTACCGCAGATTGAACTCAGGCCAACGACCAGCGAACGCATTCTCAAGGCAATGAACAAGACGCCTAGACTTGTTGTTCTGAATAGCTGATGGCCGGCGAAGAATCCTCGCTAAACACGATAGCTGAAGCCGATGCCACGCCTGTAAAGCGGGCTCGGCGTTGGCTGCTCGAAATCAAGTTAGCGAAGAAGCGCGAGAAGGACTGGAGGCTGAAGGCTGTCAGTATCCTTGACAAGTACCGGGGTCGGAACGTCAAGAAGAATAGCTTCAACATTCTGTGGTCAAACACCGAAGTTTTAAGACCCGCCCTCTACAACTCAAGCCCAAAGCCTGACGTAAGACGCAGGTTCAGGCAGTCCGATATGCTAGGTAAAGCTGTCAGCGAGTTGATGGAGCGAAGCCTAGCCTATTGTGTGGATGCTTATGACCTTGACTTATGCGTCAAGGGCAATGTGTTGGATGGCCTGTTGAGCGGTCGTGGCTGGTCCCGTGTTCGATACGTCCCACAATTCAAGCCTTCGTCTACCCCAACAACTACTTCCGCAGCCTCGCCGGAACTCCCTGCGGGCGGTGCAAAACCGCCGCCGCTGGTTCCTCCCTCCATCGCAAAGCAACCGGGGAGTGCTGCGGAACCTGCCACAGACGGCGCTGAGGCCTTCGGTGGTGAACGTGAAGAGGTTGACTACGAACAAGCCTTGTGTGAGCAAGGCCAGTGGGACGACCTCCTACACGGTCCCGGGAAGACCTGGGACGAGGTTCAGTGGGTGGCCTTTAGACACAGACTTCGCAGAGATGACCTGATCGAGCAGTTCGGGGCTGAGGTCGGAAAGCAGATCGTTCTGAACGATGTTCAAGATGACGATGTAACGGACAAGAAGGAAGGGCAGGAGCTTGCCGATGTCTTCAAGCGGGCGGAAGTGTGGGAGATTTGGGACAAGGAATCGGAGCAGGTTTTCTTCATCAACGATACCTACAGGAAGGGCGTTTTCTACGCATTAGCCGAAGAGGGGTCAGATGCGAAAGACGGTGAACCGCCGTTAAAGCTTAGAGACTTCTTCCCCATTCCGAGACCCTTGATGCTGGTTGAAGATACGGGGACGCTGGTTCCCTCCCCGCTATATGAACTGTATCGGGAGCAGGCCGATGAACTGAACGAAACCAGTCGTCGTATCAACCGAATCACGAAGATGGTCAAGGTCAGAGGAGTCTATGACTCGACCATAGGCGAGTTGGCCACGCTGATGAAAGCCCCGGATGGAGATTTGGTCGCGGCTGAAAGAGCAGCGGCTTACATGACCAACGGAGGGCTTGAGAAAGCTATCTGGTGGATGCCCGTTGAGCAGGTAGCGGCGGTTTTGAAACACCTCTACGAAGCTAGAGAAGCTTGTAAGCAGGTTATCTATGAACTGACGGGAATTTCCGACATCATCCGCTCGCAAAGCGATCCGCAGGAGACCTTGGGTGCTCAAAAGATCAAATCTAATAATTTCCGCGTTCAGCGGATGCAAAGGGAGGTACAGAGGTATGTCCGTGACCTGATCCGCTTATTGGCTGAAGTGATAGGTCAGCACTTCGATCAAGCCACGCTCGGCAGTATGACCGGGATGAACTTCCCGACCAACGTCCAGAAGCAGCAGATTCAGCTTCAGCTACAGGCCATGCAAGCCCAACAGCAGCCTCAAGGCCCTCAAGGCCCTCAAGGCGCTCCAGGTCAACCCGGACAGCCTCCGGCACCACAACCCCTTGCCCCACAGCTACAGGCCATGCAGAACGCCCTACAGATGCCCTCGTGGGAGGACATCATGGGCTGTTTCAGGGCTGATATCTGCCGGGAATACAGAGTTGACGTGGAAACCGACTCAACGGTTGCCGAACAGCTTCAAAACGACATGACCGGGATGAAAGAGGTAATGACTTCTGTAGTTGAGTTATTCAATGGCTTGGCACCGGCAGTCTCATCCGGGGCTTTAACCATCGAAGCGGCTAAGTCGATGGTCATGTCCGTAGTTAGAAGGGCAAGAATGGGTCTTGAGGTCGAGGACGCCTTGGAGCAGGGAATGCAGCAACCCAAACCTCCCGCCGATCCGAACGCGGGAAAGTTACAAGCTGAAATGGCGAAGATCCAAGCCCAGGCCCAAGCTCAGAAGGCGGAGGGGGAGAGACAAATAGCCGTGGAAGTCGCCAAGCATCAACGGGAAATGGCCGATATGCAGGCCAAAGCGCAACAACAGGCGCAGGAAGTGGCGCAGAAGCACGCTACTGAGATGCAGGATAGACAGGCGAAGTTCGACGCCGACAAATACAAGGTGGACAAGGACGCCGAAACGCGTATTGAGGTAGCGGAGATCGCCGCAGGAGCGGTACTTGACCGCGCGCAGATGTCCGCCGCCGAAGGCAGTCCTGCCGAGGGAATGGACAAGCTTGCGCAGATGCACTCCGAAAGCATGGCTGCACATCAACAAACCATGCAGGCCCATGGGCAAATCCTCCAGCACGTCGCCCATCTTGCCGGTGTAGCAGCAGCCCCGCGAGAGAACGAGGTTGTGGCGAGGGACGCTTCGGGGCGCGTGCAGAAGACGCGCAGCCGAATTGTGAACGGTAGCGGAGTGACGTACTGATGGCGACGGTAAACAACAATTTCTTCGGGGGGGCGTTTTTCGGAGGCGGATTCTTCGGCGCGACGATCTCGGGGGATGACAAGATCACGCGCAGGCAGTCCCCAAACGCCCGGGGCTGGAACCGCAAGGAATACGAAGCCTTACGAGCAGAGGAAGGCCGAATAGAGGAGACGCTGCGTGAAGTCTATTCCGAACTTACTGGGGAAACCGCCGCAGTTTCGACACTCGCCCGCGTGGATGCGATTGTACGACCCTCAGCAAGTCAAGCGCGGCGCGATGCACCCCTACGGATCGATTGGGCCAAGCTCGCAAGAGATTTTGAGCGCGCGAACGCTCTCGTCCGACTCCAAGCCGAGGAACGGGAACTCCGGGCACAGATCGAGGACGAGGACGATTTAATGATGATGCTTCAATGAGGCTCCAATGAGGCGCTGGATTTATCCGGGTAATGGGGAAGAGCCTTTCGAGGTCACGGAAGACTGGATTCCTGAGCCTAAAGGGCCACTCGTCTTTGGTGACTTACCCGAGTATCAATCCCCGGTAACGGGGTTGATTGTTTCCGGTCGAAGGGCGAGACGTGAAGACTTGAAACGCACGGGGTCAAGACCATACGAGGGTTTTCAGCAGGAAGCGAAGGAAGCCGCAAGACGAAGGGCTTACGTGGAACAGAAAACCGATGCCTCTCTGACGAGAGCCGCTAGTGAGGCTTTTTACCAACTCCCGCCGAATAAACGGGAAATCTTGAGACGAGGTAACTAGCGATGCCATTCGCATCCGAACTACAGTCACAGCACTCCGCAGGCCAAGTCTAGTGTGTTCGGTTCCCAACTCAATCAGTGGTTCGGATCCCAGAGGACAGCGGTCCTGCTTGGCGAGCAGGCTACGCTTTCTGGCGCTGGAACGAACCAGGCAACAGCCACTTCGATCACCACGGCGAATGTCATTGTCGGCACGGTTGCTTTTGGGACTGGCGTCGTTCTTCCGGTCACTCCGGCGGTCTCGGCGAATGACCGGATTCATGTTGCGAACAACGGGGTTAATACTTGCGCGGTTTACCCGCCGGTCGGGGGCAAGTTCGGATCGGCGGGAGCCAACGTGCCGGTACTGATGGCCCCCGGAAAGTGCGCTGATTTCTATTGTGTGGACGGCACTAATTACACCGCGCTCTTGGGCGCATAACGGAGAGAACCTCATGGCATCGGTTCACGAAGAGGCAGGGAACTTTGACCGGGACCTTGACGACGGTATCCGCGCTACGCTTGCGGAGATCAACTCTCGGGCTGAATCGGATGCGAAAATCCCTGTTGAGCCTGAGCCGGTAGCCGCGCCCGTAGAGGAACCCGTAGAGGAAACTCCGAGAGACAAGACAGGCAAGTTCGTCAAGGGACAGGCTCTAAGACATCAGCCCGCCGCCACAAAGACTCCAGCAGCTCCAGCAGCTTCAGCAACTCCTGCAGCCCAGGCCGAGCCGTCAACCTCTGCCATCGCACCGGCATCCGAGCCTGCGGCTGCGGAGCCCGAGTTGAAGTTCGGAGAGGTCGTTATCGACCTGAACAGACCTCCCGCTGTTTGGAAGCCGGCCGCGAAAATGGCTTGGGCCGCTCTTCCGGAGGACGTGAAGAAGGAAATCTACCGGAGAGAGACAGATTTTCATAACACGACCTTCAAGGGTCCGATGAAGCAGAACGCTGATTTCGGCCAAGCTGTTAAAGCAGTTGTAGAACCCTATCGGGGGATCATCGAATCCGAAGGCGGTACACCTGAGAAGGCCATCGGGGAACTGTTGAAGACTGCGGCTCTTTTCAGGGGCAATAACCAGCAAGCCAAGCTAAACGCGGTCTTCGCGCTGGATCAGCAATTCAATACCGGGTTAAGGGATCACTTCCAGAGAAGTGTTCAGGCTGAAGTGGCAAGAATTACCGGAGGCCAGCCGCAAATAGGACAGCCCGCGCCACAACCCGGGCTTATCCAAGACCCGCGCTATGACGCCCTAGCGCAGCAGTTCAGCCAGATTTCCACCTCTCTTCAGGCGCAGGAGCGGGAGAGGGCTGCGGAACAGGAACGTATCGCGAACTCCGCGACGGATCAATTCCTCGCTTCCAAGAACGAGAAGGGGGAACCTAAATTCCCGTTCGTCGATAACGTGATTGAGGACATGACGCAACGAGTAGCTTTTATGCGCCAGCAGAACCCTTCAGCGGCGCATAACGATGTCTTACAACAAGCATACGACGCGGCGGTTTGGGCTAACCCCGAAACCCGCGCAGTACTAATAGCACAGACGCAAGCCCCGCAAGCGGTAGCAGCGCAAACAGCGTTGAAAGCCGCTCAAGCGAGGAAAGCAACGGTAGGAGCGATGCCGAAACGCGGCGCGATTCCAGCCACGGAACCCGTCAAGTCACTGGACGACACGATCCGGGAGACGGCGCGGGATTTAGGCATGTTCTAAATATCTAAATATCTAAACGCTTAAAGGAGCCATCTAAATGGCAAACCCAAGCGGCACGAGTCTCTTTACCACGTTCTCGGAATTGGTCTCGACGACCTTCCGGAACCACAAAAAGAGCTTTGCCGACAACGTAACAACCCACAACGCTCTGTGGAGACGGTTGAGTGATAAGGGCCGAATCCGGCTGGAGGACGGTGGATTGTCCATCGTCGAACCTCTTGAATACGCGACGAACTCGACGTTCCAGCGTTATTCCGGTTTCGATACCCTTAACATTCAAGCGGTCGATGTGCTGACCGCAGCGGAGTTCGCCTGGAAGCAAGCGGCGGAGAACGTCGCCATTTCAGGCCTGGAGATGAGGTCGAACTCGGGAGAATCCCGAATCATCAACTTCACGAAAGCGAAGCTGAAGAACGCGATGAATTCCTTCGCCAATAACATGGCGATAGACATCTACTCCAACGGAACGGCCGCAAACCAGATCGGCGGACTACAAGCAATCATCGCGGATGCCCAAACAGGGACCATCGGCGGGATCAACTCTTCGACGTTCACGTTCTGGCAGAACCAGCTTCAATCCGCAGCAGCGCCGATTCAAGGCGGCGGAGCCATCACGGTTTCGTCAACCACTATCGAGTCGTTGATGCTGCCTCTGTGGATCAAGCTGACTCGGGGCAAGAACATGCCCGATCTGATCGTCATGGACCCGATTTACTTCGCGTTCTACGAACAGAGCCAGACCTCGCTCAAGCGATACGCGCCTGAGGACGACGGCAAGGGAGGAATGATCTCGATGAAGTACAAGACGGCTGATGTCTTTTTCGACGCCAGCACGTTGATTCCGGCGAGCCACGCCTACTTTATCGACACCGAGTACGTCGAGCTGGTCGTACACAGGGATGCCAACATGGAAATGATGGACGACCTGCGCTCGATCAACCAGGACGCGATCGTCACCCCGATTCTCTGGATGGGCAATTTGGTGGTTTCAAACCGTGCCCTTCAGGGCGTGATGAAATCGTAAGGAGAAAATCACATGGCTTACAGATATACCGATACCCGCATCATGCCAAAGCAGACCATCGCGTCGATCATCTCGACGACCGCTGCGCTGCCCGTTGGCACGATTGTTCGGGCAGTCGATCCGTTGCTTGGGGAGGGGGAGTTCATCTATCTCCCGACCACGGCTTCGATCACGCAGTTCAACCTGACCTCGTGGGTCGCAAACATCGTTTCGGCCAAGTACACCAACGTCCGGGCGGTCTCCGGCGCTGTGCTTGGAACGATGTTCGGCGTCGCGCAGGCCACCGGAGCGGCGGCAAGCTTTGGCTGGTTCCAGATTTCAGGGGTCAGCAAGGTACTGAAAACCGCCGTGATCGTCTCGGTGAATAAGCCTGTTGCGGTGAGCACCACCGCCGGGCGTATCCGCCAGATCGCTTCCGCAGGCCGGGGCATCGTCGGCATGGTGGCAAATGGGACTGGGGCAGCGACCAACTCGGCAGCTTCGGCTGCCCTGTCCACGGTCGTTTGCATCTTCAACCGTCCGTCTCAGATGGCGACCTAAGGATCTAAAGGATTTAAGGATGCTTGTACGGCAAGGCAACGAGAAAGAGCCTTCGCAAATCACTCTCCTCTGCAATACGGGGGAGAGTGG
>VFSW01008935.1_pt1 | contig 14338 bp, 18 predicted proteins | sample 5358111 | NCBI WGS metagenome assembly VFSW01 (sample SAMN11554181, study PRJNA540505) | mine drainage metagenome | isolation source: sediment from site ElyBrook_90M | place: USA: Ely Copper Mine, Vershire, VT | collected 2017
TATTATCGGGTGGGCGTCTTTTGGTATGCTGTAATATAACGAAATTCTTGGTCTAGGGGACGGCGGCAAAGATACTGGGTAATTGACAACGGCGGCGAAGAAAGATATATTAAATATATCTACTTTGCCATTTTCGAAAACATCATGACGACCACATCGAAACCAGATCAACTATTACTTCGTTTCCGGCCAAGTGACACGCAGAACGGCATCAGCCGTTCAACCGTGGAGAAATTGGCTGAATACCTCGGTTTCACAGGGGAAACACAAGTGATTCACTATGCGTTGCGCAAGTTTTTCTTGTTTTGGCAAGTAGGTTAACTGAACTTTAGACATTCCTATCCGGTTACACTTTAACCCCCGTGCGTACGGGGAAGACTCTGAACTAGGGCGCAAAGCGCCATCCGCAAACCTTTAACCCCCGTGCGTACGGGGAAGACAAAACCGGATGAATTGATGTGACCGACCATCATCTTTAACCCCCGTGCGTACGGGGAAGACGTGAATGAGTGGCTTTAATATATCCGGTTATTCCTTTAACCCCCGTGCGTACGGGGAAGACCAAGGCAGGTGCCCTGTGACTCGTCTTCAAATCCTTTAACCCCCGTGCGTACGGGGAAGACGCGAAGTCGGTCATCTTGAATTCTCTTGAGAAACTTTAACCCCCGTGCGCACGGGGAAGACACGGATGTCCTCACCTACACTCCCTGCTATTCTCTTTAACCCCCGTGCGTACGGGGAAGACGAAGGAACGTCCGGTGCGGGTTGAAGTGTACTCGCTTTAACCCCCGTGCGTACGGGGAAGACTCTTCGACTAACTCCTTGTTTTTCTTGTGATCGCGAAAACGAACTTGTGAATCGCATTTTACCCCACGCAGTTCCGATGCGCAAACAGCGAAATCGGACGGGACAGCCCGTTATGGGTGGTTTCGTGCTCCACAGGCCCCGTCAACACACTCTGTTCGGACGTTTCGGCCAGGCACTCGTCCAGTACGCGCGTGAACTCGCTGTCAACGTTTCCAACCGCAGGACGCGGCGCAACCTCCTGCTTCGCCTCAATGACTTCAGGCAATCCGTTCTCACGGACCATCTTCAGCAACGTCCCTGCATCAAGCACCTGACACGTCTTTTTGGCATCAGACGCAATCCTGTCCGTAACCACGCGCACCGCCCCCGCTTTGGTAAGCGCTCCATTCACCACAAACTCTTTGCCGCAAATCTTGACCAGATGCATCTTTTCTTCCATGACGTTCCCCTCTCAATGAATTCGTTGTTAATCCTGATTTTCAAACAAGTCGCCAGACTCGGATTTCACTGGCTTCAGAAACCCCATTCGATACGCATGCTTCAAGACGCACGCTACAGCCTCCGGCGTATACTCGATCCCGTCGTTTCTGGAGTTGCCATTAGCATCGTTGTATGTGTACGGCTGAATATGCTCAGGCGGGATTTTAACCTCTTTGGCTGCCTTCCCGAACGGGCTATGGAATATGTGGTACTTCGAATCGGACCAAGCACCAATATCGCGCTCAACCCCCAACGCACGATGCCAACCATGACCGATTTTCACAGTCACCCCGCCGACTTCAATCTGAACCCTCGCAATACTCGGGCCACCATCGTGCCGAAGGGTAAATTCCCCCTGCGGTACAAGTTTAAGCTTGCTCACAACCGCCGGTTCTTTTGGCGCGGCAGGAAGCGCCTTTCTGCTGATCACCGAAGGCAATAACTTCGCATACTCCTTCGCCGCAAACGGAATCATCGCCAAAATCCCTTTGATCGTCTTGGTGCCGATGTCAATACCGGCATCCTTGTCATTCCTCTCGACAGTCAACAACTCGTCCGCCTTGACGTTCCCCGCCATCATCCGGATGTCACGACGCAACCGCATCGCCACAGAAACCTTCAGATCGGACGGAACCGTCGTCAACACGGCACGAACCGCATTGTCGATGTAGAGTTTTTCAAACCCAAGAACCGGACGCCTTCCTGCATCAATGACCTGGAGCGGCGCATCATCAGCCCGCTTCCGGCGCTCTTTGGTGACCACTGGCGCCATGGGCACAACCGACGGATCAACGTATGATCCGGTCTTGCGAATAGACGGCAGCACTTCGCCGGCGACCCAGTTCTGAAATTCGACAGCCTCAGGTTTGTCGCTCCGAAGCACGAAAAAGTACATTCCCGCCTCGCTCAAAATGTTTACCAGGTCTTTTGCTAACCCGTTGATTTTGAACTCGTGATTTGAAACGGACCTAAATAAATCAATGACTTGCACGTTCTGGCTTTTTAGCCTTCTGACCGATTCAGATGCGCTTTTCAGGCCCAAAACTTTGCACAAATCCGTCGCCACAAACCACGGATCTCCGTGCTCATCTCGCAACACTCTGATACGGTGTCCGCGAAACACGCTTTCCATCATAGCGAACATCCCCTGCTTCGGCGGCTCGCTCAGATCAACCATCGGTACGATTTCGTTCATAGGTGCCTCCCGGCTTGGCGGACCGTCCGCGATCCGATTGATATTACGCGCAATTATAGTCATCTTATTTATGAATGTCAAGGTATTCCGTAACGCAACAAAACCGCAAAATTGACAGCCATCCGGTTTTGTGATATAATTGTAGGACTAGGAGATAATTCATGGCAACTTCAACGCTTGCACAAGTCGCACAGTTCACTTCCGAAGGAACCGATTACGCATCCAACACAAAGGAGTTTATCGACGCCTTGGCTGTCGCGCTACGCGACAAACAGGACGACGCATCCATCGCCGCAATGATTGAGGATGAGCCTGTCGAACTCGGCGGCGTACTCGACGCGCACCTGGGCGGGCTGGCGGAGTACATTGCTGACCGAAAAGGACTGCCCTGCCCCGCGTGGGCAAACAAGCCAGAACGCTTTCTTACGCAGCCGTTCTTCATGGGCGGCGCTCGGGTTCACCGCATATTGCTGACCACAACAACCTACTGCATGCGCCGGCGCAACCTGTTTTGCGGGCGAGTGTCGCTGGACTCGATTCGCGGCGTCTAACCCTGTTGTGGTAAATAGTTTTGCAGTACATCATGCTCTGTAACCGAAAGGACGAAAGGAGGTCCGATGTCTGGTGACGGTAAAAAATTGGGGCGCAAGGAAATATCTGCCGTACTGGATGAGATCGGTCGTCGCATGGAGGCAATGGGGTTGATTGCGGAATTTGCCGTTTTTGGAGGAAGCGCTATCGCCTTGACCTTCGATTTCAGGGATTCCACCAGCGACATAGATTTCATGCCAATCAGCGGGAATATGGACGCGCTGTCCGAGATAGCTCGAGAAATCGGGGTAGAGCGCGGATTTGTGGACGGTTGGTTCAACGACGCGGTTGAGATCTTTGCATCAGACAACCCAGAATATCGGCTGGTCGGGGAGTTTCCGTTGGAAAATCCTGGCATCAGGGTATTTTCCGCGTCCCCGCAATATATTTTGGCGATGAAGGTCATGTCGATGCGAAGCAGCATGGTGGCCAATGATTTCAAGGATGTCTGGCACCTCGTTGACGAAATCGGCGTGACGACTGCCGACGAAGTGATCGGTATCGTCGATGGATTTTACCCGGAGAAACGGATTCCGCGCCGAAACGAATTGATCCTGCGGGATTTGTTTGACGAAAAAGATGCAAAGCGGCCTTTCAACGCCATGACCGGCTTTTGATCTGCAATGCTCCTGTGTGACAATACGGTATGGACCCAATCGACAAAGAATCCCTAAAGCGCTTGGCAGGCAAGTACGTCTGGTGGAAAACGCCAGACGAAGCGATAGGAATGCCTGAGCGCGTAGTTGCTCAGGTAATGAATATCGGAGATTACGACGACGTTTTGTTGGTCGCTGACATGGTGGGGGACGACTACTTGCGCGACGTATTGACGCATGCTGAAATCGGCCAGTTCAATGTACGTTCCTGGAATTACTGGCATTACCGTCTCGGTTTGGCCGCAAAACCAGAGCAGGTTCCGCCGGTGCCCAAACGGAGGTTTGAATGATTGGACGCTTCAAGCCTTGCATGGGAATCTTGCCGATAGCGCAGCAACGCTTGTGGCCGGAATTGTCGCCAGCCTGCAGGCTCGGGCTGGTGCTCTATGGCGGAACGGCGATCGCTTTGCGGCTCGGGCATCGGCAGTCGGTAGACTTTGACTTTTTTACCGAAAACCAGATCGACAAGGAAGTGCTGCGAGCATCCTTCCCTTTTGTCAGTCGATCCACGGTTTTGCAAGACGCACCAAATTCCTTTACGTTTCTTGTTCCGTCAGTCGATCAGCCCGTAAAGGTGTCGTTTTTCGGGTGCATCAGTTTCGGAAGGGTTGGTCAACCGGATCTTACAGAAGACGGTGTTTTGCAGGTGGCAACGCTGGATGATTTGATGGCAACGAAAGTCAAAGTGATTCTTCAGCGTGTCGAGGCAAAAGACTATCGCGATATTGCAGCAATGGTAAGGGCCGGCACCAGCCTTGCGCATGGACTTGCTGCCGCGCGCAAAATGTACGGCTCCGAGTTTCAGCCAAGCGAGAGTTTGAAGGCGATCGCATATTTTGAAGGAGGCGATTTGCATGCTTTATCGGACAAGGAGAAAGATGTGTTAATTGAGGCATCACGTTCTGTGCGCGGTTTGCCTGATGTGCGGATTCAGTCTCTTGGGTTGTCTGTGGCGCGTGATGGCCGTGATTGCGTCGAAAAAGAGAGGAATGAGCAATCTTTTAGGCCGGTCATGAGATAGGTCGGCGCCAGAAAAGCCTTTTTGTTACGAAGTATTGATTTAACCGTAACAAACCGCTACAATAGTCTGGATATTCAAACCCTATGGAGGTTGGATTTGTTCACGCTGATCAAGAATGCAGGCCCGAATCTGTTTTGTTCCCAATGTCTTTCCAAGCGCCCTCCACAGGGCGGTGGATACATTCAGTACAACGGCGGACGCAACCGCCGGTTCATCTGCGCACAATGCGTTGAGGAGGCTCGTCAGCGCAGAGCAGCGCAGAACAAGGAGCTTGTTGCGGCCTGACCAGGTTGGCATTGCTTTTGGGTCTGCGCACCAAACGTCGCGCATGGAAACGCGGTAGCCGCTCAGGCAATGCCAAGGCGTCTCGCCTTTCTTTTGCGCTCCGACTCTAGTAGTGCCCTACCTGTCCTGGGTCTCCCTAAAGCCTTCTGAACGCCAAACAGACCTCGTCCGCATACAGTCTCTCTCGCGGCGTAATCATTGACCCCATAGGCCAGCACGCCTAAAACAAACAACGGGTCAGGATTGTTCGTTGAAACACACACCGTCCCAAATTCACCTGGCGCTTTGGAAACAGTCAGGTCGTTTTGCTCCAACTCTTTGACAACTACCCGCCGTTCCGAAGCGGGTCCTGTCACGCGGCACGGAATTCCAGACTGCTCGCACAGCAATCTTATCGACAGGCGTACGCCGCCGTCAATATCGGATTCGCGAACGATATTGACGATCGGGAAGAAAACGGGGAGAATGACTTTATTCATTTATGGGACCGTCACGATAATGATTGATTCGGATTTTAGACTACTGCTCGAAAATGTCAAGAAGATATCTGAAAGCGCTCCTGGTGCAGTGTTCATCGGTGGTGTTGCCGTGTATCTGCATGCCTCACAAAAACTCGAGCGATTGGCTGAGGCGTCTCACGATGCGGATATGTACATCGGGCTGAACGATTTGACGGACCTTCGCGACCAGGAAGAATTGACGCAAAATCGCCGCCTCAATAAACAGCAGTTTATCAAGAGCGGGTTTGAGTTCGATGTCTATGTAGAAAAAAACAACGCGCTTGCCATCCCGTACGACGAGATTCTTGTGGAGTCAAACAGCATTGACGGGATCAACGTCGCATCGTTGGGGCACTTGCTGATCCTCAAGTTGGATGCGGCCATAGACCGCGCAGGCTCGAACAAAGGGCAGAAGGATGTTCGGGACATTATCCGCATACTCCTGCTCGCCGGGCCTTCTGACGTTGATCTGGCAAAACCGTTTTTCAACGACGAACACAGGACGTTTGTAGCATCACTTGCCAGATCGCCTTCGTACTTCTCGCTTGCGGACGGGAACGCGATGACCGCAAAACAATACCGGCAGACCGCAAACCTGAACATCGACCAACTGATTGAAACGGATAGATCGCTCAGCACCAGCCGTCCAAAACACTAAGCCGGTTTGCGCAGTTATGTCGATGGCCTATGCCGCGAGCCAGGTCTTACCGGCTCTTCGGATATTGCAGGCCCGCGCCTGACAATGCTGCCCATGGTAAACCGAACCATCAGTTCCTTATCTGACGGATCGCTCTTGGCCACCAGAAGGGCTAGTGCCGTCATGCCGTCGCTCGTCAGCCGCATATCCATCCCCTGCATACCCATGTAGCGCAAGAACATGAACGAACCGATTCGCTTGTTCCCGTCCGAAAACGGATGATCCTTGATGATGAAGTAAAGCAGGTTGGCGGCCTTTTCCTCCCTGCCCCCGTAAAGCGGTTCGCCGAACATGGTCTGCTCAATGCTGCCCAACAACCCCCTGAAGGCGTCGCCGCGCTCCCGGCCGAACAACTCAGTCGCTTCGCCCTTTCGCATCAACGCATCCTTCAGCCGCCGAATATCGCTCAGGGCCGTTTGGTACTCCAGCGCGCACAACGAGGGCGCCAATCCATCCGGCTCCGGCATAATTCCTTCGTCATACCGAAACAACGCCGTCCATGTGTCGGCGTATTCGGCTATTAACGAATCAACCTGGCGATATTCACTGTCCGGATAATGCGACATCAGATCTCCACGCAAAACTCTTCGTTAAAATCAAGATTCTCCTGGCTGCCCCAATAGACATACCCCCTGGGGTTGGCCACAACTCGCGTAGAGAACACTTCGTAATCTACGGTATCATGAGTATGCCCATGAATCCACAAGTCGATCACGTCCCCCATCAAGTGATCCAGGCTCGATGCAAAACACGCCGAAAGGTCGCTTTCCTTGAACCGGTCCGGCACCGAAAAGAACGAAGGCGAGTGATGCGTCACCACAACCGTTTTCCCTTCAAACGGAACCTTGAGTTGCTCCTTCAGCCACTCCAGCGACTTTTTGTGCAATGCAAGCGCGTCGGTCGGCTCAAAACGTCTCGCCCCTTCCCCGTTCTCTTTCAATTCCTTGATCGCACTGAAGTCATTGATTCCCGAAGCCCCTGCGCGCATGCAATGGGCTCGGTGCTCGTGTCCAAACAGGTCGAAATCCGTCCACATCGTTGCACCAAGAAAGCGCACTCCATCGATGATCACCTGATCGTTCTCGAGAAAGTGCACCGCATGCTTTGCCGCTGCGGCGCGCATTTCGGTCAGCACTTGCGGACGAACTCCGCCGTAATACTCGTGATTGCCCGCGACATAAACGATCTCGCGGCCCTTGAAATACTTTCCAGCCCACTCAATCCCTCTCGCGCCTGCATCAATGTCGCCGGCCAGAACCACGATATCCGCGTCAGGCGCAAGCGATGGGCGAAAACGATTAAACTCCAGGTGCAAATCTGAAAGAATTCGGATCTTCATGCAGCAACTCCTTCCTGATGCGCCTCACGGTCGTCAGGGTACTTGATTTTGAAAAAGATGACCCCTTGACAGTCTCGCCCATAAGCGGCCGTGACATCCGAACACACCTTCGGCGATTCTGAATCAAAATCACATCCGCGACACCCGTCCCGATCGCCATCGCAAACCAGCTCGGGACGAACGCCATACCAATCTTCTTTGTACTTGAAGTAATCCACCAACAACCTCCATTCGTTAGTTTTTCAATTATACCCGTATGCGCTTACTGTGTCAATAACTGTGTCAATAGGCACGAAATACCAGAGCAATTCTTGCCAAGAACTTTGCGGGTAATTTTCGTGTTTACTTTTTTGCATGGTTACGCTATAATATATCATTCGTAACGCATTATATACCAAAAACCTCTCGCGTTGCGATGGTCAAAACAAAAACACATACAAGGAGGGTTTGCATGTTTGAAATCATCAATGTGTTCAACAAGTACCCGTTTATGGTTGCTTGTTTGACGCAAATCATTCTTTCGCCGATGTTCATATCTTCACCCGAGACGGGTTGGTCAATGTCTTCCTTTGTTGCTCTTGTTTTTTCCGAGTTGTGGGCGATTGAGGTCTGGGAAAAAAAGAATCAACGGTTTCTTGCGCACAAAGAGGGAACCAGAGATACGGATGACATCATGCGCCAAATATTCCAAACAAGCGATGATGGCCAGGCGGATGATGCCAATTACGTCAAAAACATCTGCCTTACTGTTCAAAACACAAGTACAGGCGAAATCAGGCAAGCAAAGGCAGCCATCGTTTCGAATGATCTCAATACGATCAACCTCATCGCTGCCATCATTCATCAGCATGCCGAACAGGAAAAGCGGGCGGCAAACCGTTTGTAACCGTTCGTAACTGACCGCAGTTGACCTACCCCCTTGTTTTTGCTTGAATTGCCTCGTAAAGTCTAACAAACAACGAGGTTATTTTTTCGTCAGTCAGTACGGAACTAATCAGTTAGTTTCATACAAGCCTTTACAATCCCGGAAAGGTTTGCTACAATGGACGCTAGGGTGATGGAAGCGTGAAACAAAGACAAGGGGGTGGTTATGAAACAGCGATTACTTAAAATCAGTTTGCCGGACGATGTGCGCCTGTATCCGTCCGTGCTTCGTGAGATGGTGGCCAAGGATTCTTTGCTTCCAGCAGAGTTCTTTCACTACAAAAAGGATGAGGCATCTTCAGTCTCTCGTCCTGCGAACGGTACGCCTGTCGTCCGGTTTGTTGGCGGGAAAACCTGGGTTGGCATGATTTCAACAGGTGATGATGATTTGCCAGAACAATTGTTTAATAGCGGTTTGCCTCATGTGATACAGGCGGCTTTTTCTGCTACCAAAAAACCAAACAAAATTCAGATCGATGATCTGTCTATGCACGTTTGCGATCATCACAATCCGTCTCAATGGTTTGTGCGTGAAATGGTGGTCAAGCGCCGTACCAAAAACGCCAGAACCGAAGACCTGACAGCGCTGTATGAAAATCGGTTGCGTAAATCCATCTTGCGCCAGTCGGAAGAGTTGGGGGTTGATCTGGACGACGATTTTCCCCTTGCGGTAACTGAGGTTATCCGTCCGCGCGGCCTGCGGCTGGTTACTGCAACCGGACCAACAAACGAGTACGCCGAACTTGCGGACATTCGCTTTTCGACATCACTGGATTTCAAGGGTATGTGGTTTGCTGGAAACCTGACGGCCAGAGGTTACGGACGGATCATTCGTGATCCGGCACAATATTCCGACAAAAAGGAGGCGGTATGAGCAATCGCATGATTTCTCCGTCCGAAGTTTTGGCCCAGGCTATCGGGCTTGAGCCCGAAGGTGTTGAGGCCAACCATTCCGGCATGTGCGTAACTTGTGGTGCTCCGTATGGCGAGAAAGATATAGTCATTCGAGCAAATTTCCCGGATTCGTTTACAAACTGGGCGGCTCTTGGAAACCCGTCAGGGACTCATCAATGCGGATGGTGCGCGGCTGTTGCGCCTCACATTCAAAAACTGCAGTGTTTGATCGCAAGTCGGGACGGGGTGTCCCGCCTGCTTTCCAACAACGAGATTGCCGATCTTATTAACAACCCGCCGACCCCGCCTTTCGTCGCGCACATCGGAATGGTGGGCAAGTCGTCTCACGTTACATGGAGAACGCCGGTTTCTCTTTCGCGTGACGTATTCTTCGTGAGGGACGGAGAGCAGGTAATCCAAATCAACCGGTCCAAGGTGTTGACGGCCGTTCGGGATAACGATCGGTTGCGTACGCTCTATTCGGCGTATTTGAATGAGCGATACGAAGCGGCCAAAGCGGGGCGCAAAAAGGGGGACAAGATCGCCAAACCGCCCCGCGAGTTTTTGAAGGGGTCGGTATTGCGCCTTGTTTCTGGGTTTGGTCATGCGGAAAGCGGCATGGTTCGCGGCGAATATCTAAAGTTTGCCGAAGAAAAGAAGTTGGAGGGGGATCTTGCGCCGGCAGAAATCATTGGGAGCCTCATGTCGCTTTCGCCCGGTGATGCGTGGGGCCTTCAGAAAATGATCTATGCCGAATCAGCAGGGAAAGGGAGTCGAATCACGATTGCCGATCTCAAAATTTTGTAATTTCAACAACCACAAGGGGAAATATCATGCAAGTGTTTGAAAATTATATCAGTGGGGTTGTCCGGTTGACATCGCCTTTGTACGTTGCCGATCTGGATGAAAAAGGGAAGACCATGACTCGTCCGGTTTTCCGTGGGGACGGAAAGCGGGTAATGGTGCCGTATTTCCCTGCCAACGATCTTCGTGGCCGGTTGCGTCGCAAAGCGGCGAAAATCATACTTGACGCATTGGCGCAGAAGGGTGCTCGCGTTCCTCTGGAGACTTACATGGGACTGCAATGCGGTTCTGCGTCAGGGCAGCCCGATCGAGCCAACCTGACGGTTGAAGAGGCGTATCGGTCGCGGTCCAATGTCTATATGGGGCTGTTTGGGGGTGGCGCTCGGGTTCTTCCGTCCCGTTTTTCCGTGGCCGACTTGTTGCCCATCGTCCAGGCCACGATTGAGGCTGGTTGCGTTCCGTCCGGTGGGGACGCGGGAGAATTCGTACTTCCGTCCGTCATTTGGAGCAAGGACGGAGAGGAAAAGCAATCGCTAGCCAACAGTGCTTACGACCTGACCAGCAAGACCAACATGGTGCGCCGTGATGACGTTGCGAATCTGGATGACTACCCCACGATGCAATCCGTTGTCGAGAATTGTGACGATGCGGTGATGGCTTATCAGAACAAGATTCTGGCAAACTCGGAGGCCCGTAAAAACGACAAGAAGAGCGGCGCCGATCAAGGCGACGAAGAAAAAACCAAAAAAAGCGATCTTGCCAACATTTTTTCGGCGGAAGAGATTGCTCCTGGCGTTCGGTTGTGGAACAGTATTTTGCTGGACTCCAACTTGACGCTGGCTCAACTCGGTTTACTGTTGAGCGCCTTTGCGTCACTCGTGAAAGAGCAGCGTTTGGGCGGAGCATCGCGTCGCGGCAACGGTCGTTTTGTCTGCGAACAAACGGTGGTTTGCCATTCCGAACTGGCTTCGGTAGAACTGCCGATTTTCGTCAGTGATGCCAGCGCGGTTTTGTCACCCCAGGTAGCACCCGCACTTGAGGCAATGACGAACGCACTGAATACCTTGGACGTTCAGGAAATCAACAGCTATTTCATCAATCGGTTTGTTGATAAAAAAGCGGCGGCATAATTGGTATCGGTCGGTTATTTGCCTGATTTTGCGGCAGTGATCGACCGTTTTTGTTTTTATGAAGGAGTTTTCGATGAAATACATTCCTTTGCGTGTCGAATTTCACCTGGTCGAGCCGGTGACTTTCAATGCTTTTCCGCGCCACCTTGATGCGCTGGTGGCCTATTCCGTCACAAAGTCGGTAATGGATTCCGGTGTTTTGGAAGATGCAAGCATTTCCGTCAGGAGTATTGCCGACAGCCTGCCGTTTGCCAAACTGGAACATGGAGACGAATGGGTTTGGGCGGCGTCCGCACTGATGCCGCACGGATTCGGAGAAAAACATGTTCGCATGTGGCGTACGCACATGCCGGAGTTTGACTATGCCGAACGGTTTTGTTCGGATCAGATCGTTCGTTCGCGGGCAAAATTGCCGCTACCGCACCTGTCATTCTCTCACATCATCGATACCGCTCGTGGGCTGACAAAGAATATGCTCGAGCGTTATCCGGTGCAGTACATCAATCGGTTTGAGGCTTTTTGTCTGGCCACCAGCATGGACGAGGTCGAAGATCGTTTGTCCGGCATTACGGCGATTGGTGCGCGGCGCCGGGTTGGGCATGGGTTGCTTGCAAAACCTGCGGAGGTTTTTCATGACGAACGCGCAACCTTGATGGCTGGTTTACGTGTCACGCCGTGGCGCCAAAGCGATGATGACGTGCAGATCCAGGCCGCAGTGAAAGCGCCGTATTGGTCGCCTGAGAACCGTCGCCAAGCCTATTGCCACCCTTCGATTCTTGGGTAATTGGGTGGTTGACTTTTTTGAGGATCATACGGTATTGCCTCATCGTTTGAGGTCGCCTTTTGTTGTTTTCGACAAAGGGCATCTCAAGGCAGAAGACGGGTGCTTTCTTTTGGTTAGGGACGAAGAGAGTATTGAGGTTCCTGTTGCCATGGCATCCGTAATCATGTTGGAGCCTGGCGTAACGGTCACCCATGAGGCGGTAAAATTAGCGTCGCGTTGCGGGACGCTATTGCTTTGGACGGGGGAAGCTGGAGTTCGTGTTTACGCGTCAGGAAGTCCTGGGGGCAAATCGTGGGAGCGTCTTCTGGATCAAGCCGGGTTACGGCTTGATCCAGTTGCCAGAATGAAGGCGGCGCGGCGGTTATACCGGCTCATGTTTGACGAGGATATGCCGGAAACCCGGTCCATTGACGTTTTGAGAGGCTTGGAAGGCCAGAGGGTCAAATCGTTGTACGCGAAGATTGCGGCTGAGCATGGCGTCCTGTGGACTGGGAGAGCAAAAGCGGATCGGGCGTTACAGGATGCTTTGGGGTTTGCTACAAGCTGTCTGTATGGTTTGTCGGAGGCGGTTATCCTGGCCGCAGGTTATTCGCCGGCAATTGGGGTTGTTCACAGCGGCGATGTTCGATCGATGGTATTTGACCTTGCGGACACCGTGAAATTCTCGACGGTTGTTCCTGCTGCTTTTAAGGTTTACAGCGAGTCCCCGATAGATACTGGAAATAGGGTGCGTCGTCGTTGCCGAGATATTTTCAGAGAAAGTAATCTGGCCGCGTTGTTGTTCAGAAATATTTTTGAGATCATGGGGGCAAATGCTGATCGTGCTTCAACTGGTTAAGCCCAGGGCTTCGTTGCGAGGATATTGCAGAAGATTTCTGCTTGAGCCGTCAGCAAACCTTTTTGTGGGTCGCGCCAACAAAGACCTGCTGGAAGATTTGTCAAAAAAAGTTGACGAAAGCGGAATTTGTGCGGTTTTGGTTGTTCAGGACAAGAAGATGGATATGGGCGTAAGGTTAAAAGTGTTTGGAAACCCAGATAGATCCGTGATTGATTTTGATGGTTTTCAAGCGATTGCAAGAAAAACAAAGAGTTAAGCCAAGAGTCTTCCCCGTACGCACGGGGGTTAAAGGGGGACTGCGGCCTTGGCCTCGCCCTTGACCCCGTCTTCCCCGTACGCACGGGGGTTAAAGGTGGGGCGAGTTCGACCTTGAAAACGGATTTTGGGTCTTCCCCGTACGCACGGGGGTTAAAGTTGCGCTCAGCACTCCAATGATGCGGTAGATGTGTCTTCCCCGTACGCACGGGGGTTAAAGGTGCACGATTTTGGTCAGTGTAAAACTTGGCATGTCTTCCCCGTACGCACGGGGGTTAAAGTTCGTAGGACGTTCGTACCGGTTCGACGTGACAGTCTTCCCCGTACGCACGGGGGTTAAAGGTTCCACGGCCAAACAAAGTCGGTCATGGCAAAGTCTTCCCCGTACGCACGGGGGTTAAAGGAACCAGAGATCCGGAGGGTTTTAAGAGAGGTTGTCTTCCCCGTACGCACGGGGGTTAAAGGTGCACGAACCCCTCCCGCCAGAGGCGACGCAGGTCTTCCCCGTACGCACGGGGGTTAAAGGCACAGTTTCTCATCAAAACGCGGAACCGGCGGGTCTTCCCCGTACGCACGGGGGTTAAAGGGATCAATTGAAACTGACACAATCAACCCTCCGGTCTTCCCCGTACGCACGGGGGTTAAAGGGTCCACTCATTCCATCCGTGGTCCGTGTTGTCGTCTTCCCCGTACGCACGGGGGTTAAAGGACTAACAAAAGGTTGCGGAGATCGATCAGGATGTCTTCCCCGTACGCACGGGGGTTAAAGTGAATCCCGTCCCCCGCTTTGCTCTGCTGTTAAGTCTTCCCCGTACACACGGGGGTTAAAGGGGCACAGGGGCAGGAGATACAAAATGGTTAATGTCTTCCCCGTACGCACGGGGGTTAAAGGAATTGAGGATCGCCTTGGCGAAGGTCCGGCCCGCCTTCCCCGTATCTACGGGGGTTTTGTCTGAAAACATTGCTTTTTTCTGTATTTTGTGTTACTATGAAACTAACCGATTAGTTTCGTTAAAAACAGGGGAATATTCATGTCGATTACAGTTACGTTCAGGGTGCCTGATTCGCTGCTTTCCGCCATCGCGCCGGGCTTTGGAACGCCTGCTTTGCCGATGGCAAAACTCAAAAGCGCTTTGTT
>VFSW01008936.1_pt1 | contig 14337 bp, 20 predicted proteins | sample 5358111 | NCBI WGS metagenome assembly VFSW01 (sample SAMN11554181, study PRJNA540505) | mine drainage metagenome | isolation source: sediment from site ElyBrook_90M | place: USA: Ely Copper Mine, Vershire, VT | collected 2017
CGTCGTCAAATTCCGGGCTCAACGACGGGTACCGCATGGCCTAGAGACAATGGGGGCGGATGGCGATTACGCCGGAACCGCAACGGTGCAGCGGTATCCACGTCCGCCCATTGACGTTCAAGGTGTCATTGTTCGATTCAAGGCTTTCTACCGGACTCCAGCATAACTGTGCTTCCCGCTTGTCACCGTCCCAGCGGTGGAAGATGGGTACCAGGATGTCCATGCTTTCATCGGCTTCGAGGATCATGTCGAGTGTCTGCGGATGGGGTTTCATGTCGTTGTCCACCATCAGCAGCCATTCGCAGCCCAGTTCGATAGCTTTCTTTCCAGCGACGTTTCGCGCCGCCGCTAACGGACTGTACTCATGCAGTGGAACGAAAGAGAGCGGTATCCGATGCCGGAAGTTCTCGCACGTCTGGAACACCCAGTTCATCACGGCGGGCGAAGGCCAGCCATTCCGCTCAAAACTGGTAATCGAGGCGAGCATCACGCCGCCAGTATCTTTTCCCATTTCTCCCTCAATAGCCGATGGTTTCGCTGCTGCAAAGCGGCAATGTCCGTACCCAGCGCCTTCCACGTCGCCCGACCGATATGCGTCACTTCCACGTCTGTAGCCACCCCTAACTGCCAGCCAGCATGGACGGCGCGGGCGCACCAGTCCTCATCTTCGCAAAAGCCCGGACTGAATATCTCGTCCAGCATCCCAATTTCGTCTAGCGCCTGCTTCCGCAGCATCACACAGCAGAATGACAGCCACGGATAGCCCACACCCCATGCTTCAAGGTTCGGCTTGGTGGGCACAAGGTAGAGTCCCTGGTTCGCCGCAAGTGCGTGCTGCCAGTGCGGGCCAGCCAGGTTGTTGAGGCGCGGAGCGACTGCCGCAAGTTTAGGATTCGCGTCCATGTGCGCCTGAAGTTTGAGGAGTAAGTCGGTTTCCGGCAACACATCATCGCTGATAAGCGAAACGAACTCGGTGTTCGCCCGCTTCATCACTTCGTTGTTGCGCAGCACGAATCCTTGTCGGTCAAGGTCGTTTTCGATATGGATGACCGCTGGCGTGTCGCACAGGTTGTTGATGTAAACGAGGCACTTTTCGTAGCAGTCATGGGCCATCGCGGTAATGGTGACAACCGTGTGTCTTACCATATACTCGACGCACCTTCGCCTATATGCAGGTGTTTGATGTTGCGCAGATAGCCCACACGGTAGCCGAGACTTCGCAGATAGTTGCAATGCGCCGCGTCGTATCCAGGCCCATCCTGTGCGGGCCAGTCACGGACAAGTCCTCGCTGCGTGAATCGAATCTGCCCGACGTTATGGTGCTCCATCAACCAGTCATTGAGCACCGGCTGATAGTTTTCCGGCGTCCACGGTTGGATATTCGCGTTCGATGGCATCGTGGAGAGAATTGCAAAATCATCCGGCCAGTCGAACGCAGCGAGAAAGTCTTTCTGTGGCAGGCAATCATCGTCCATCACTACGTACACTTCGCCCTTTGCGAACTCGTCGGCATGGACGCGGCGGAGTTTCTGAAAGTCCTTGTCGGAACAGTAGATTGTTTTTTCCGGCAGGTCGCGCACATGCAGTGCCGCGTCTTTGGTATTGATGAGCGTGACTTCCGCGTTCCGGCAGGAACGCACCCAGGCAAGGCACGCCGCCGCCAGATGCGCGCGGAACCCGCTACGAGCGCAGGTGCAGAAGAAAACTTCCACTACATCATCCCTTTTTCTCTGAGATAGGCTTCCATCTCGGCGGTGCTCATCTTGTTCAGTTTCTCGAACTCCGCCAGCGCCGATTGCTCCTGCGCGTTACCGCCCCCGCCAGTCAGCGCCGGTGCGGGCTTCGGCCCCTGATTCTCGATTTCTTCAAGGGTCAATGGCGTGATGTCTCCACGCCGCACCAGAGCTTCATAGGCCATGCCCATCGTAGCTGCATTGACTGGAGCCTGTGCAATCTCGATTTGTTTGAAGATTTTTTGGGCAGCCTCATTTCCGCCAGGAAAATCTGGATGTTCGTTATGGAATGCGTTCAGTTGAAGAGAATAGCCGGCGCGTTCGGAGTTTTTAAACATATTCTTAACGTACTCGCGCACTTCGTTCTTGGGGATTCCGTAACGATAGGAATCCATCAAGTCGGCAGCCTCATCTTCCTTTCCTGCCTGCACAAGAGCCCAATATTCAGCGCGGCCACGGTTGTACTCGCCGTCTCCGGCCTGTGGCTGGGTTGTTTGACTCGATTCCCGCACCTGTGATTCGAGCTCTTCGGCATGAGCTTTCTGCTCTTGGCCCCACTTCTTCGTGTTGACCAGTGCTTCCGCCTGCTTCTTCGCTACTTCTTCCCATGTCTCGCCGGTGAAAACCTCACCAGTGGGCAAGGTCAAAGTCGGTTTCTCTTGGGTGGCCGATGATGTTTCCGTCATTTTCTTTGTTCTCCTGTTCGATGCGTTTCTGCTCTGCTACCGTGCCCAAAACAAACTGCTCAAAGCCGCGAAGTTGCTTGCGCGCCGCGAGAAACTTCACAATCGCCGCCTGACACGCCCACGGGTCGTCGGTATTCACCTTGCCCAGCGCGTTCAAGGCTTCTTCGTCCTCGTCCACCATCCAGCCGATGATGTACGGCCAGGCTTGCGATTGCCGGAAGGATTCGAGCGCCAGCGCCTTTGCGCGATACGCTTCGTCAGTCTGCGCTGCGGCTTCCGCCGCCTTCCGATTCTCCAGTATCTTCTTCAGTGTCCGGTTGAGCCATTGCATCGGCGGTTCTCTCGATGATGGACTTCAGAATGTCCGCTGCCTGTCCTTGCTCTGCGATGTCCGCCTGCCCCGCGATGCGTTCGCGCTGCATCTGCATACGAATCACGTCCTGCGGCGACGGCTGGTTGAGCATCTGCTGTTCCTGCGGCGTCAGCGGCACAAAGAAACTGCCGTAGCGGTCGCGGTAGCCGGTCATATCTTCAAGCGCGCGCCCCATGCTCTCGACGTTCACCTTTTTCTGGTTGACCTGCGCGAGCGTCTGCATGAAAACCGGGTTCAAGAACGTCTGGAAGATGAGCGGAGCCGATTGCAGCATGAACTGGCGCGACCTCATCCTGAGCGATGCGCGTATGTTCACCTTGATTTCCGCCAGCCGCACCTGCGCTGGGTCCACCTGCTGCATATTCCCCGACGAATCGAGGAAACGCAACAGTTCATCCGGGTCGAGGAACATCTGGTTGAAGAAGTGCCACTTCTCCATCATAGGCTCAAGGAACTGAGATTCTGCGATCTGTACGAAGTAATTAAGTCGCGTCGCTGAAGCGGCAGCGAGGCGGTTAATCCCAGTAGCTGTTCTTGCCGCGCTATTGCCTCCCTGAGTAGGCATACCAAGTACGGCGGTATCGGTAATTCCGGTAATCTTTTGCGCGCTGACCTGAGCTGCATTCTCCTCAACATAAGCGCCTTGCGTGACGTTTTGCGTTTGCTCACGGATGATATCCTCCGCCGGATTCGCCACTTAGATGACGTTGCCCGGCCTGCGAATCAACTGCGATTGCGGAACCTGCGCTCCGCGCCGTTTGATGGTGGACGAGTAGATGTTGAGCGCGAGTTCGTCAATGCGCCCGTTGCGGATGGCCTGAATCAGACGTTGTTCGCCTTCCACCAGGTCGCAAATGCCCATTGCGTAGTGCCGTTCGGGAACATCCACGTACCACGGCGAGAAGTAGTTGATGAAGCCGTAGGGATTCGGCTGGTTGAAGATGGTCAGCAGGCGGTTCGCCAGCCAGATTTTGCGGTTGCGCGTGGTGTAAACGATGACTTCGATGCGTTTCTGCGAAGTGTCGGACGTGTAGTCCTGCCGCGCATCCCAGAACTCGCCGCGCAACGATGCCCCGTAGGATTTGGCTACATCTCCCATCGTCCCCGGCTTGTTCTTTGCCAGTTCCACCAGCAGCATCCGTGGCGGAATCTTGAAGCCTTCTGTCTTGCGGTAGCACTCCAGTTCCTCAATCGTCATGTACCGCTTTTCCGCGACGAAACGCACAGAATCATCTTGCAGGTTCGGGCTGGTCGCATTGGGGTCAACGCGGAAGTCGAACACGCTGCAATTCCTGAGCTTCGGCATGTTCACCGTGTCGGTGTACTTCTCCATGCGGATGACACGCTTCTTGCCGTATGGAATTTTTCGTTGTCCCAGAAGCGCATCGTTCATCTGGCGGAATTGCGGTATCCAGTCCACACGCGGACGCCAGCGCTCTTCTTCGCGGTAGTCCATGCACAACTCAGCCGGCCCGTTGCCGAAGATGCAGGCGCTCTTGAGCGAGCGCCGCACCGCTTCCTGTAGGTTCTGTTTCTTGGTCTGCCACACTTCGAGGTCTTGCGCGGCCTGCGCCATCTCCTGCGGCGTGCCCGGCATGGCGTCGTATTCGCACCACGGGTCGTCGCCAAAGATGCTGCCCACCACATGCGGCAGGAACGCTTCGATTTGCTGGAGCGCGAGATAGATGGAGAGCGACGAACGCGGAATCTTCGTTCCCTGCCAGTATTTTTGCGCGCACCACGCCACGTAAATCTCGAAAGAATTGCGATGCCGCCAGGAATGGTAGGAATCGTAGAAGCGGTCGGATTCCTCGAAGTCCGCCTTAGCGATCTTGAGCGCGTAGGAATCATCCCAGATGTCCGCCGGAGCCGTCACTTTGTTGAGTTCGGCTTCGGTCAGCGGCCCTACGGGTTGTGGTAGCGCGGCCATCAGACTCCTGTTTTCCTGTCAATGCCTACCATCTGTGTATCGTAGTGCATGTCCATAGACCAAAGGAAGTCGTTTCCTTCGCCAAAGCCCAGAAACTTGTTTTCCCACGGCGGTTTCGCGGGCAACACTTGTTCCGCCGGATAGGGGTAGATGTCGCCCTCGATTTCGCCGTCACGATTCTGCATTTGGTCAGCGATGGTGTCCAAAATGTCATCATGCACCGACGGGTCGCCAAAGTTCAGGATTTCTTCCACCATGTCGAGCTTGCAGGTGATACCTTCGGAGAACCGCAGGATGCCCGCCTTAAACCAGGATTGCAGGCCGCGGATGCGTTGCGGCTTTGAGGTCTTGTTGTCGCGCTTCAGCGGCACGATGGTCATAAACGCGCCGCGCCGGATTTGCTCCCGCTCCAGGAATGGCAAAAGCACCCGCGCATGGGCGTCCTTTTCGATTTTCACGTCCAGAGGACGGTGCTGTTTCTGGATGTCGAACAGGTGGTTGATAATCTCGAATGGAGTGAACCGTCCACGGCGAAGTTCCAGTACATAGCACCGTCCGTCACGTCCAAAGCCACTGAGGTTAATGACGGTGTAATCGTTTGTCGCGCCGTCCTCCATGCCGTGCAAGTCCACGGTGACGTGTTTACGCAGGTTGATTTTGGCGAGAGCGGCTTCGGGAAAGAACAGAATCTCCTTCTCCGTGGCGAGCGCGGAAGATTCAGCGACAGGCCGCTGGCGGTACTGCGCCGAGTACTGCTGCGGGTTTTCTTCTTCGATGCGCTTGAGTTCGGATTCAGGGAACCGCTTGGGCCACAGGGGTTTCCCATCGGCGCGGTCGCGGGGGTCGGCGGAGTCCTCGACAACGAGCCAGTTCTTGTGCTGCGCTTTCGCCTCTTTCCTCTTGATGTTCCCGTACAAATCCGAGATGGCATAGCGTGTTCCTTCGACATCCTTCCAGCCGTGATGCGGGGCAACCTCCGACTTTTCGAGCAAGTGCTCGGTGTAGTCGAAGTGGTTGTTGACTTCCTTGATGGCGTTGAGCGTCTTGACGTTTTCCTTGTCCACCATGTCCGAGTACTTCTGCACTTCGTAGTGGAAACCGGCAATCACTTTGCCGATGGACGACACCGACACCGTAGGTTCTTTCCACAGAATCTTGCGGCAGGGCACGGTAAATTCATGCGAGTTGCCAAACTCTTTGACCTTCTGCGCTTCCGGGCAAAACTCCGGGAACAGGAAGCGGAACCGCTCGCTGAATTGGAAGAACGAGCGGATGTGGTCGCACATGGAGCTAGCCTGATCCTCAATCGCCGTCGAGATGAGGATGCGCACGTCCGGGTAGTTGATAATCCACTGAATCGTGTGCGCGATGGTGATGACTGACGTTTTCAGGTGGTCGCGCGGCCACAGGAACAGCCGGAAACGGTGTCCCTGCAAATGCCAGAGCGGGCAGGCCGGTTCGTATTTGACGAACGCGCCATTCTGCGGATTGATGTAGTCTTTTCCGCCCATGAAGCGTTGCAGGTTCGAGAACAGCCGCCCATGCGGGTCTTGCTCGACATCCTTGTACAGAAGAATTTCGTTCGACAGCCATAGAAGGTCAGTGCGCGCCCGTTGCCGGTCGTCGCACCACACTTTCAGCCGATGCTCAAGAGCCTTATCCACGGCGTTTGGGTTTCGCGGCAAGCTGCTGGCGCATCTCGGATAAACCGATAGCGATAGCCTGCTTGCGATTCTTGACTACTGGCCCTTTCTTCGAGCCGCTATGCAGCGCGCCATGCTTGAACTCATGCATGGTGGCTTTCATCCCTGGCATCTACTCCACCTTTCTCCAATCCGCAAAATCAGCGGGGGCCGAACATTCGTTGCATGGCAACCAGCGATTCGCCGCCTGATAAATCACCAGCCCCAGTCCGGTCACCACGAAGAACAGTACCACCACGGGCAAGAAGTACCAGAACAAGAGCACGGCGATGCCCGCCCAGAAGCCGACGCACATCGGGCAAGCAAGTCCGCTATTCAATAGCGGACTCTTGCTGCGGAGTTTCGCTCGCCACGGCTCCAGCACCGTTGCTTTTAACAGCAGGGTGGTCAGGTGCCACTGCGCGAATGGCAGCACGATAAGCGTCAGCAATACGTTCGTACGCAAGCTGGTTGAATCCAAAGACATACTCCTTTGTGAGCGGCGAGACGAGCGCCGGAACCATAATCTGTTTCGAGCTATGCAGCGCCTTGATTCCTTCCGCCGCGAACGGGTCAATGTTGATTTCGATGATGATGAGCGGAAGATTCGTGCGTTGCCAGAACGGAATGGCCTGCGCGCAGCCGGGACATCCGTTCTGCGCGTAGAGGATGAGCGGATTGATAATCACTGGAGCACCGCCACGATGCTGTGCTTTCCAGACGAACCGCAGAGCGTTCCAGAAGTCGCCCACAGCGCGAACTTTCCGTCTTTCGAAATGTATGCGCGTGGCGCTTCGTTGCTGAATGCACTAGAAGGCTGGCCGTTGCACAGGTTGAACTGAATGCTGTAATCGAGCGCGCCAGTGGTCTTAACCATGACGAATTTCCCGACGAGCGGGCCATTCGATAGGTTGTCGCCATCATCGCGGTGCCACTCGGAAGCGAAGTACTCGGAATTATCCGAAAGTCCGTTCTGGCAACCGGAGTAGCCTTCGATGTTCGCTATGGTCGGCGAGCCAGTGGTGATTCTCTGGGTTACGCCCGCCTCATTGGTTACGTCGCGGCTCCACTGGCCAAACTGTCCGGCGCTTGACCAGGAAAGAGTCACATTATTCGCGTAGCCGTAGCACAGCGAGCCGTGGTTTCCGCCCTTATTGGTTGAATCCTGCTGGAGGTTATACACGTTGAGCGTGGGAATATCCCAGAAGAAACGCCAGCAATTTGACAGACCGGCGCAGGTTCCATTCGCGGCGGTCAATTCGATGATGGTTGGATGGGTTCCGGCGCGGACGTTGTGCATCTTGAAAGTCGCGGCGGTAGAAACCGCGCCGGTCGGGTATCCGCCCGAATCCCATCCGCTGCCGGTAGCGTTGTACACCGCTCCCTGCCCTGAGTTGGTGCGGTACCAGCGGCAGCCGAGCGTCGCGTGAATGGCGAGAACGGTTGTCCAGGTATCCTGTCCGCCGCCGGTATCGCCTGAGAAAATCGAAGTGATGACGTACATGCGGCTTGAACCAGAACCGATGACGGCCACATCTTCGGGTGTGCCGGTAAAGTTTCCGTTCATGCAATCGGAGTCATTCGGGTCTTTGACCGTGGTAACTGTTCCCGTTCCGGCGGAGAGATCAATCTTGCCGACGACGCGCGCATCGGCGTTGGTTTGACCGTAAACGATAGCCGACTCATCGGGAGAGAAGAACGGAGCATTATTTCCGAATCTTCCTGTGCCGCGCAGTTCGAGTCCGCCGGATGAGCCGCTCGTCCGGCAAAGTCCTGTTCCAGTTCCGGTGACAGCCGATGCCTGATGTGTCGTGGTGTTGAACGCGCGCGCCAGATAGGTCACGCTCCCGCCGTTATTCCTGAATGGCTGGGTGAAGTACGCTCCGTCCTTGTCCCACAGACTCGCTTCCATTGAAGGCAGAGAAGTGGGGACGTAGGTGTTTCCGCTCTGGGTGCAGAGCGTCGAGTCGGCAACCTTAACGAGTGTCGTTCCGTAGGTTCCGTCTGTGAAGATGTCATTTATGGCCGGAGCGACGTTGGACCAGTTACCTTCGGTTACTGTCGCGGTCGAGCGCGAGCCGCACGGATAAGTCGGCGGGCCGCAGCCTGCCGCAGAAGTCGTAAAGGTCAATTCTGTACCGCTGGGGCAAAGCGGAGTTCCGCCAGAGTTGCAGGTCGTGGTTGTTCCTGGCAGGTTTGTTGACTTCACCACGTAGAAGTACTGCGTGCTGGCGGAAAGGCCGGTAAACACCGCGCTATGCGAAGTGACCAGCGAAGAATCGAGTGTTGTGCAGGTGTTGTATGGGCCGCCTGTTACGCCGCGGCAGACCTGCGTGGTTGCCGCCTGGTCGGTTGTCCAGGTAATCGTGCATTGCGTAGTCGTTGGCGCGGACGAAATGGAAGAAATGGTCGGGCCAGTCGGGGAGTAGGAGGCGGCAGTCAATCCGCCTTTGAGTGTTGCGCCGCCAGTGAAGGTTGCTCCCATCAGTACAGTTGCGACCTGAGCCGAACCGCAGTTGCCGCAGAAGTGCTTTTGACTGCAAAGTAGATTCCGAACCTGTCGCCTGCCGTCGCCGTGGTAGCGTTCAGCGTGAAACCGTCATTGTCGAGCGAAACAAACGCGCCTTCAGCGACCACCGCGCCTGCCGAATCAATCGTGCGGTAGCACTTGTTTGTGGCCTGCGTGTTGGCATAGCCAGTGTTCGAGGCGTCGCCGTGCGATGCCGTAGTGCTCGTTACCACCTGCGCCGAAGCGTCGAACGCCCCAATCGAGGTGTGATTCCCGGTCGTGGGCGTGTCCACTGTGCTCTGCGCGGTATGCTGGGCGAACAAATTAAAAACGGCTGCTGGCTTAAACCCTACTCCGGTTTCGCTGAAGTTCCCTGTTGAAGAACCAGCAAGGTAGTCGCCCACAAACCACGTTGCGCCCTTAATCCCCAGCACGAACAGGTTGCAGGCGCGGGCGGCTTCGATGGCGTTCATGGTGAAGCCGTTGGTATCGAACGATGTGAATGTCGAGCGATTTTCAATCGTGGTACTGTTGTTGATGGATGACATCATCTCCAGTTGCGCGGCGGCAGAGCGGACATAGTCGCCAGTGATTGAAGCAGCCACGGCGTCTGATACCCACGCGCTGAATTGCGCGGCGTTGGTGCCATCGGTGAATCCAATGTTGAACGGAGCGTTGCCTGTGTTGGTGTCAAGTGACGTTGTGCGGCCGCCAAAACTCAGCATGAAGTTCGGCTGGAAGCCAAATCCGGTGTTTGACCACGAACCAGTCGAGGTCGGATGGGTAGTCGAAATCAAGCCGACGTTGGTAATGTCGGAGCCGCCGAGCGCGAGATAGCCGATAGTCACGCTGGCGACAAACTGCGTACCCACCGTCAGCGTGAAACCGTCAGAGTCCTGCGAAGTGAAATCAAAACTTCCCACTAGCGTAGGCGTCGTGCCCTCATAGATGATGAGACAGGCACCGGCGGTCATCCGATGATCAGCCTGAGACGGGTCAGTATTGTCTAGGCAACCGGCCCACATCGCGCGCCGCGAGGACGAAGAGATGCCCACACCAAAAGAAATTGAGTAGTCGCTGGCGGAACCGCTGGTGGAGGCAGTCGTCCAGAGAAGAACGACTTTTGGCTGGAAGCCGACACCTGTGACCGCGACGGTAGATGCTCCTGCTCCGGTACCGCTTGAGAAACTTCCGACTTTTGCGCTGGTCGCCAACTAATTTCTCGTCATGTGAATCGCCACACTGACACGCTTCGCGCTGTTCGCTGTACCGCTGGTTAGTCCGATGAAGTCACCGGCGGCCAGGACGTTGGCCGAACCCGCCGTGACAATGGTAATGCTTCCTGATTTTGTTGCTCCCTGGATACACGCTGAGGCGGTGGAAGCGCAGGCGAAGTTGTTGTTGGCCGAGCCGGAAGTAGCGAGCGCGCCGGAGATGAGGTTCGTGTAGGTTGTCCCGTTCCCCGCTTTTTTCCGCACGATGATGCTGGGCGCGGTGGTGCTATCGGCGGTCACGTCCACTTCAAACACGGTTGCAGCAACAGGAATCTGGCAGCCTTCATTCTGCGGACCCAAGTCAGCATCCACCAGTGCGGTGCCATTTTCCGCGCCGACCACAATCATGCAGGTCATGATGTTCGACAGCGTATAGGTCTGGGCGGGAAGGGTGATGGTGTTTGAGCCGGCGGTAGCGACAGGCACGACGGTAATCGTTCCGCTGGTCGCGCCGGCGAGGGCAACTGAGCCTCCACCTGAACCTACGGTGAGAGTCTGGGTGGATTTGTTGTAGGTGAGGCCGGAATCGCCGCCCAGGACGCCCGAATCGTTGTACTGCACGTTGGTATTCGCCCCGCCGGGTGTGCCGGATGCCCCGCCACCGCCGATATAGATTTTCGTTCGCGCCATAAATCCTTTCTAGGCGTAGAAGTCGCCCCACACGGAAAAGGTGAAACTCGGATTGGTTCCGCCGATGACGTAGGACACGCGAATCTGTTTACCCAACAGGGTAGCCTTCTGGGTTCCGGCGGTCAAACTGGCGGTTTGGCTGGCGGCTGGCGCGGATGAGGCGTTTGAGACGAACGAACACAGCGCATTGGTAGTTGAAGTCGCCTGCGCGAAATGTACGATGTCCTGCCAGGTGGAGTTATCGGGCAGCAACTTCTGGATGTACACATCGAGTGTGGGCGAAGTACCGGAAGCCGCAGTGACCTTGAAGAAGAAGTCGGCGGAAGTGAAACTATCCGCTCCGGGGATGGAATCGCCCGAAGCGGTTGCCGCTGCTGTTCCAGAGAACAGTGTGCGGTTGGTAGCAGAAGGTGAGCCAATCGGTACGTTCGCCATTTACGCCTCCGGGAACTTCGCAAACTCGGCATAGAGTTCGGGCAGTCTGCGGGTGATGTAGGATGAAGGATTCTCGCGGCGCGCATGGTCAAGTTCGGAGAGACACTGGCCGGCAAAGGCGCGCAATTCAAGGTAGGGCACAGCGACAATCTCCGGCGGCTCGACGACCACCGGCGCCGCTGCCTCAACCGCTACCGGGGCTTCCGCTTCGATCTCCACAACGGGAGGTTCGGCAGCGGGAATCTCAACTTCTTTCTTCTTCGCCATCACTTCCTCCCCGCTGCGGCCATTGCCGCCATCTTGGATGCGCCGAACTTCTTGCGCCCGATAGCGGCGGCGACCGCCTTCGGATTCTTGATTTTCGGCTTATTCGCCAACTCCGCCTTCAAATCAGCGAACCGCTCGCCACTTCCCAGTTTCGGTTTCATACGCTCACTCCCAAATAAAATGCGGGCTGGTGACGTAAGAAACACCAGCCCGCGTCAGGTCGAAGGGGGTACATCTCACCGCCCGCTAGTGTACAACGGCTGTCAAGAGCCTTCGTTCGCCTTCCTACTCCACAGCAGTACGTGATCGAAAAACACCTTCGCCGCTTCCGATACCGGCAAGTCGCCAGAATACGTCACCTCATCGCCCGAGAAGTCCAGCACAGCCTTGCGCCCATCCTTCCCATAGAGGGTCACGGCCTGGTACGCCTGCGGACTTCCCATAATGGAGGAAACTTTCTCGGCGAATGCATCAACGTCTGGTTTGTGCTCCGGATCTTCGATGGCCAAAAACTTACCATCCGTACCAAATATCACACTCGTTCCAAGGGGAAACTTTGGGTAGGGGTCGTTGGTCTTGGCGATCTGTTCTAGGTTCAACCCGCGAACCTGAGAAAGTATTTGTTCACGGTGCAATTCTGTCGCTTCTTTTTCAAAGCGATTTAGGGATTGTATGAGCGATTGTGTTGACACGCTCGTGTCTGCGCATGTGAGGAAAATTTGGTTAAGATTCTTCTCATAGGAAGCTAGACGAGATTCCATCTGCTCGACATAATTGGGAGACTCCATCCAGATTCCGTTGTTCGTTACGATAGCGACCGTGAGAACTCCACTCACATTGTGAGAAGTGTGTTTGGCGATCGTTAGGGTGTAAATGCTCGCCAGGACTGCCTGTGGCAATGTGATGTTCTCGGTCGCCAGCCTATTGGCTGTCTGATAGTACATTGCGTGTTCAATTCCATTCAGAATTGGATATTTCGGAGTCCTAAGAACTGCATAGTCTGAAACCAAAAGGCCACATTCCATCGCTGATGGACAGCTAACGAGCACCCATAGCTTCACTTCCTTGTCAGCATCAGGGCAATTACGAATATCATTCGCGTAGAAATGCTTGAGCGTACGCTCCAGCGTGTCGCGCACTTGATTAAGGTTCTCGATTTCTGGATGCGCTTGGAGTATTCGTGTCGCGCGCTCTATGAAAACCTCTATTAGAATTGCGTTCCCACTTCCCGCGATTGCGACTTCAACGCGGCCTTTGTGAATTGGCTCAATCTTCTGCACCGCCACTTTGACTTCATAAGGGTTCCCGTGTTGGTCGTATTGAGTGACGGTCTCCTGTGAATCAGCGCATACTACGATGCCACTGGGTTCGCTAGAACTTCCGGGAGAACGAAATGCTGCGATTAGGGTCATACGCTTCCTTATCGGAAGCCACTTCGGCTTCGGGAGTGGCCCCATCATCGCCTACTCCCAAATGGCAGACTACTCTCTTGTACACTTTTGTCCTCCCGTGCCTCTAACAAGTTCATTGGACACCCGCCTTCCTCGCCTCCTCACGTATCAACTGCCGTACCAGCTCCGACACGCTCTGCCGGTACTTCCGCGCCACAACCTTCGCCATCTGCAACTCCTCCCGATACAGACGTATCCCCATGTACGCATCCTGCTTCTTCACCACAGTGGTGCTCTCTGCGCGTAATCTCATGAACACGTTTTACACCTGAGTTAAAACGATTGCAAGGGAAATTTTGTGTGGGTACGCGACCTATGTAAGTGCACGCACGCCCCGGGAGGGGGTGATTCCAGGGGAGACGCCGAAGGGACTCCAGTTGTTTTCTCTGCGCTTCCAGGTATTGGCGATGCAAACACACAACTTACTCGCTGTCCTAGTGCGCGTGCTGCGCTAGCTAGCCGGGTCTGGTGTGCTGCCTGTAGGGTCTGTTGCCGATGTTGCGCCAATCGCTTGCGAATCGCCTGCCAATGGGTTAACTACTTGCGCGTCTATCACTTGCGCCGGTAACTGATACCGATCATTCAACCCTTCAGGTACGCTTCCCATGATGATAGCAGCGTTGTGCGCGTTGATGTTGATCGTCGGTCCATCCTGTAACACGCCAAATCCTTTTAGCACAGCCAAGCTAGCCGTTGGTACTACTTGCGGATTATTCGACTCGTGTTCGACACGACCTACGACGGCTCTTGCTGAATCTGGTAGCGCTACGGACGTGATTTTCTTCGCTTCCTCTGTTAAATGGCTGATAGTGCTCTGTTTGACGATTTGAAGGACTGTAGAGCGGGCGATGCCTAATTCGCGTGCTATGCGGGTTTTGGGGTAGCCCAGTGTATTGAGGGCGATTACATCGGCGCGCGTCATAGCGGTTACGCGGAACTTGCTTCCGGCGGGTCTAGCGCGGGCGATTGTGGGTGTTTCTGGTGCGGTGGCGGTCACTTCTGCTACAGCCATGCGGGCGAGTGTAGCACGGGTGTCAAGTGGTAGGTGAATTTTTCACCAGGCGTAAGTCGCTTGTTTCCCGCGTGGCGGTGAATTTTTCCCCTTCAATTGTAAACGAAATGGGGAATTATTCACCGGCGCTACTCTAAGTGCTTTGCTTTGTGTGCGGCGGTTGTGGTATCACGCGTGCAGTATAAGGCAGTATGGAGGGCATATGAACGTGATCGACCGGAAACTTGAACGGCTGTTTCAGGGCAACGTCACCCGCGCTGAGGTTCGCGGGAATGACGGGGTAATGAGGTGCAATCGTGAGCATTGGCAAGCGTAGCGCCACACGCGGAAGGGCGCAAAGGGGACACCATGAAAG
>VFSW01008937.1_pt1 | contig 14336 bp, 12 predicted proteins | sample 5358111 | NCBI WGS metagenome assembly VFSW01 (sample SAMN11554181, study PRJNA540505) | mine drainage metagenome | isolation source: sediment from site ElyBrook_90M | place: USA: Ely Copper Mine, Vershire, VT | collected 2017
CACCGGTGTCACGGATGTCGCGACTCAGGTGTCACCGATGTCGCGACTCAAGACACTGGCGCGCCCGACAGGATTCGAACCTGCGACCTTCGGCTCCGGAGGCCGACGCTCTATCCGCTGAGCTACAGGCGCGCGCGAAGGCAAAGGATAGCAGCGGCGAGCTTCGGGCGAAATTCAGGGCGCCGCCGCCGAGCGGCGTACCTGGGAGGTACACAAGAGCGGCTCGCGGGGTCGATTGTGAACCTGGGAGGTACGGGAGCACGGCGGGAGGCGGAAATGTACCTGGGAGGTACGAACCGGCCGGCTAACGGGTCGAGTCCGAACCTGGGAGGTACGCGAGCGATCTGACCGGTCGATACGTACCTGGGGGGTACGTTCCGGCGCCGACCCGCCCCCGCGCCGGGGCCGTTACGTGACGCCCTCGCCTTGCTCCACCCGAACGGCGGGAACAGATTGGCTTTCGTGGTGGGCGGCCGATCCGCGGACCAGGCTCGCGACCACGCCCACGCAGCAGATCAGGGCTGCCACGACAAAGGCATCGTGGATCGCACCGGCGAGGGCGATCCCCTGGGCCGCGCCGCCGGCCGATCCCGCTTCGGAGAGGTGCACCGGCAGCCGGATCGCCACGATCGCCGCGCTCAAGGCGATGCCCAAAGCCTGGCCGTTGACCCGCATCTGGGCCAGCGTGCCGGACGCGGTGCCCACACGCGGCCGTGGAACTGAACCGAGAACCGCGCTGCTGTTCGGGCTCATGAACAGCCCCTGCCCGATGCCGAGCAGCACGAGTCGCCAGATCAGGTCCGGCAGGGAGAAGTCCACCGGCAGCTGGGTGAGCGACAGCAGGCCCAGAACCATCATGACCATGCCCGCGGTCGCGGGCAGCCGCGGCCCCAGGCGGTCCGAGATCGAGCCGCTCAGCGGCGCCACGACCGCCATCGCGATCGGGACCGGCGTCAGCAGGAGGCCGGCCTCGATCGGATCGAAGCCGCGTGCCTGCTGGAGCAAGAACGGCAGCAGGAACGTCGCGGTGAACAGGCCGGCGAATGCGACCACAACGCTGGCCAGCCCGGCGCTGAACGGGCGAATGCGGAAGAGCGCCAGATCGATCATCGGCTGGATGGCGTGCCGTTCTACCCAGATGAAGCCCGCCCCGAGCAGCACGAATGCGAGCGCCAGAAGCACGATCACGGGACTCGTCCAGCCCCAGGTTTGGCCCTCGCTCAGCGCCAGAAGGAGCGAGAAGAGCGCCACTCCGGAAAGGAGCGCGCCCCGGACATCGAACGATTGACCCCGACCGCCCTCTTCGGCGGGCAGGATCCGGGCCGCCCAGAGAATGGCAATGATGCCGATGGGGGCGTTGATCAGGAAGATGGCCCGCCACGTCGCTTCCTGGGTGAGGATGCCACCCAGGGCCGGGCCAAGGCTGAGCCCGATCGAGACGCTGATGCCGTTGAGCCCGAGGGCTCGCCCGCGCTCGCTCGCCGGAAAGGTCCGGGCCACGATGGCCGGCCCCATGGCCATGATCATGGCCGCGCCGATCGCCTGGACTACCCGGAACCCGATCAGGGCGAGCTCATCGGGCGACAGACCGCAGCAGACGCTCGCCACGGTGAAGATCGCGAAGCCGACGAGGTAAACGCGCTTGAAGGTGAGCACTTCGCCGAGCCGTCCGAACGGCAGGAGCAGACTGCCGACTACGAGCAGGTAGGCGACGACGACCCATTCGACCGTCGTAAGGTCGATCGCGAAGTCTTTCTGAATGGCCGGGAGGGCGATGTTGACGATGCTGCCGTCCAGAGTCGCCATCAACGACCCGAGCGACACGCTCGTCAGGATCAGCCACTTGCGTTCCATGTGCCGGGAATTCTGCACTCCCGGCCGGCACGGTCATTATCCGAGTCCGCAGGCGTTGCGGACGTCAGGCTCGTCTGCCACCCGCCCGATCCAGCGGTCTGGCGGACTGAGGCTGGCCGCTGCCCAGCTTGCGACGCTGGCTTTCCACCGACACCAGCCCGAGGATGCCGAACGCAGCGCAGATCAGCAGTGGGAGCATCGAAGCCGGTCCCTCGGCCCCGGTACCCTGATTCGTGCTGGTTGCCGGTGGCCTTGCGGTTCGTCCAGGCGTTGCCGTCTCGCCGGCGACGACCTCCGTTGGCGTGGCCGTCGCCGCCGACGTGGGCGTGGCCGTTTCCCCGGCGGTGGGCGTGGCCGTTTCCCCGGCGGTGGGCGTGGCTGCGGGCGTCGGCGTGGTTCGGGGGGCGGGCGTTGGCGTGGCCGTCTCGCCGGCGACGGCCTGGGTCGGCGTGGCTGCTACGGCAGGCGTGGGCGTGGCCGCCTGGCCGCCGGTAGGGGTGGGCGTGGCCGTTTCGCCGGCGACGACCTCCGTCGGCGTTGGCCCGAGCGTGGGCGTGGCGGCCTGGCCGGCGGTAGGCGAGGGCGTGGCCGTTGGCGTCGCAGTCGGCTCGGCTGTCGCAGTCGGCTCGGCTGTCGGCGTCGGCTCCGCTGTCGGCGTCGCAGTCGGAATCGGAGTCGGAGTCGGAGCAGGAGCAGGCGTCGCGGTCGACTTCGCGAGGGACAGTTCGATCGGGATCGTCACTGAGACCTGGAAGTAGGCGGACGTCGACGCGATGGTCGCCACGGAGGTGCAGACGGCTACGAGCGCCAGAAACAGCAACTCGAGTGCGAGCCGCGTGCGGTAGTGACGCTTAAGCATCGCCGGGCTCGTTTGAAGCTGCCTCCCGCCGAGCGCTCCGGAGCTTGCGGACCTCACGCATGATCGCCCGCACCTCGCCAGCGACGATCACCCCGCCCGTCAAGAGCAGCAGGAGGAAGAACACGAGTGGCAGTTCCAGCACGTGCAGGATGTACCCGAGGTACGGAATGCTGAACAGCACCGTCCCGACCATCGAATCGGGCGAGCGTGGCGTAAGGTCGGGTGCGGCGTTGGCGTCGCCTTTGGTCTGTATGAGTCCTGCGTCGACCGCGACGATCCGATGAGAGACGAGGCCGCCTCCCTGATCCTGGAAGACGCCGACTGCGCCCACAACAGGCGTTCGGTCGTTGCGATTGACAACCTCGATCGAGCCCAAGTGAATGGCAGGCTCCATGCTGCCACCCCGCACGATCAGGATGTCGATCGAGGTGAAGCGAGGCAGCGCGAGCAGCACTGCCACGGCTACGACCAGCATCCACAGCGCCATCTGGACCGCGGGCCAGGCCCCTCGCAGAAATCGAGTGGTCATGTCGTCACCACTGAGAAGACGGGGAGCGACGGCCAGGCCGCTCCCCGCCCATGGCCGGACTAGTGCGGAGTCGTGCCCGCGATGACGGCGTTGAAGGAGAGCGTTGCGCCCTCGAGGCCGTTCTGGTTGCTCTGGTCGGCCGCGCTATTCCACGAGAGCGTCTCGAGGAAGAAGGCGGTTCCACCGACGGTGAGAGGCGTTGCCATTGGCTGCTCCCAGCCGTTGTAGTTGTTCAGCGTGTTGCTTACGAGCGCGGCACCGGTTGCGTGACAAGCTCCATCGGCCGGCACGATCGTGAGATCGATCGCCGTCGACAGCCCGTGAGGATCGTTGAGTCCAGACAGTTTCTGAGTGATGTTCAGGTCATAGCCGATCGCCATGACGGCCAGGCAGAAGGTCTGGCTGTAGCCAGGTCCGACCGGCCCGATCACAGGAAGCGCGCTCGGTGGCACCACAACTCCACCGGCAGGGCCGGGCGGTAGGTCGAGGGTGCATCCGGCGTTGACGCAAGCAGCCAGCCCGATATTGGCCGATCCTGCCTGGAACTGGACTCCGTCGACCTCGGTCTTGACCTGGAAGTACGCGCCCGTGGCGAGGACCCCAGCGCCCATAACCGCCACGACGACGAACAGGGAAGCGATGATCCGCCTCATGAAGAAGAGCCCTCCTCGTGCCGTCGCCCCCGTTCGCCCCGAACGAAGGGGAACGGCGTCAGGTGATCGCGTCCTGTGCGATCCAGAGCCGCCGAGCAACTCTCGGCGGCCACAGGCGGTCCCGTGCCGCGCGCACAACCCGCGGCCCGAGACCCTCGGCGCATGGCCGGTGCCTATTGGCCGGCGACTCCCCCCGATTGCCCGGGCAACCCCCCGGCACGAGCGGAAGCGGTGCACCGGCCGGTCGGCATGCCTCCGCTCCCACGGAGAGATGCCCCGGAGACCGACGCGCCCGCCAACCTAGACCCGAGGGTCCTGTTGCGCCATGGGCCGAATGGCCCATTTAGGCATACGTCAAAATACGTATGACCGCTCCGTGCGCGCATGCGGACACCGTCACCTGCGCCCCGCCTACGCCTCGGCAGCGATGACCGCCAGGATCTCGGCGCCGTAGCGGTCGAGCTTGGCCGGGCCCATGCCCTTGACCCGGCGCAGGGCGGGCAGGGTGCGCGGGCGCTCGTCGGCGATCTGGGCGAGCGTGGTGTCGTGGGCGACGACGTACGCGGGCACGTTGTCCTCGAGCGACCGCTCGCGGCGCCAGATGCGCAGCGCTTCGAGGACGCGATCGTCCGGTTCCACCGGGACGGCCACGGGCGCCCCGGGCAGCACTCGAACCGCGCCCTTGCCGGCAATCGATCGCCGCGAACGGCCCTTGCCCGCGGCCTGCGGCTCCAGCTCGGCGAGGAATCGCGACGGCCGCCGCGACGAGGACGACAACACCAGGAACCTTCGCGCCCGAGTGATCCCGACGTACAGCAGGCGGCGCTCCTCGGCTATCTCCTCCGCCTCTTTGGCCTGCCGGATCGGCAGCATGCCTTCGTCCAGCGCCGGCAGGTAGACAGCGTCCCACTCGAGGCCTTTGGCTCGGTGGTAGGTCAGCAGGTTGGCGCCGCCGGTCGCGGCTTCACCTTCGGCCGCGTAACGTCGTTCTAGCTCGGCGAGGACGCCGTCGATGGTCAGCGCGGGATCCGCGGCCGCTAGATCCGCCACGATCCCCAGGAGCAGCTCGAGCGACGCCGTCCGCTCGCGGCCCTCCCGACCCGCGTCCGCGGCCACGTCGTCGAGGCCGAGCTTCTCGACGAAGAGCCGCTCCACAGCATCGGCGAGCGCGCCGCCGGTCTCCGCCGGCCGGGCGCGGGCGAGCACCTGACGAGCTTCGCGAATCTCGCGCCGGTCGAAGAACCGCTGGCCCCGGACCGTGAAGCCGATGGCGGCCCGGGTCAGCTCGTCCTCGATGGGCGGTAGCTGGGCGTTGGTCCGGACGAGGACGGCCGTCTCCGCGGGCTCGACCCCTGCGGCGCCCACCGCCCGAACCCAGGCCACGATCTCGCGGATCTCCGCGTCGACGTCGGCGAACCGGCGGATGGATGGCGCCGGACCATCCGGCCGCGTGGCCTTCAGCGCCCCTCTCGGGCCGCCGGCGACCAGCCGATTCGCCAGCGCCAGGATCTGCGGGCTCGAGCGGTAGTTGTCCGCGAGCGTCACCGTCCGTGCCCCCGGATGGCGCTCGCCGAAGCTCAGCAGGAAGTCCGGAGTGGCGCCGGTGAACGTGTAGATGGTCTGGTCCGGGTCGCCCACGACCGCCACGTCCCGCGACTCGCCGAGCCACAGCTCGAGCAGCCTCTCGCAGAGGGGGTTCGTGTCCTGGTACTCGTCGACGCTGAACCAGCGCTTGCGCGACCGGACGAGCGAGGCCGCTTCAGGGTCGCTTTCGAGCAGCTCCACCGTCAGCACGAGCATGTCCTCGAAATCGAGCACGCCTGCCCGAGTCTTGGCCTTCTCGTAGTCGCGGTAGAGCCGGGCGAATATGTCGGCCGGGACAGGCGCGCGATCGCCGCCTTCGTCGTGCCAGCGTTCGGGCCGTATTCGCCGGACCTTCGCCCATTCGATCGTGTCGGCGATGTCCTTCGCCGGAGTGAATTTGTAGCCGCCCGGCAGCCGGCCGATGAGTGGCACGAGGAGGCGCAGCTTCGAGTCGAGCGTGGCCGGCAGGGGGTCGCCGTCGTGGCGGGTCGGCCAGAAGTGGCGCAGCTGGGCCAGGGCCGCGGCATGGAACGTGCGGGCCAGGACGCCACGGTGTCCGAGGGCGCCCATCCGCTCGACCATCTCACCCGCGGCCTTGTCCGTAAACGTCACGAGCAGGATCTGGGCCGCGGCGACGACGCCCGTTTCGCTGGCGTACGCGGCGCGCCGGCTGACGACCCGGGTCTTGCCGGAGCCGGCCCCGGCGACGATGGCGAGCGGCCCGGAGGCGATAGTCACCGCCTCGCGCTGTGACTCGTTGAGATCCGCCAGGAGGCGCGCGGAGGAGCGTTCGGGCGATGGAGCGACGGCCAAGGGTGCCTCACGGGACGGACGGCCCCACCTGTGCGAGGCTCGATTTCAGGGTATCAGTCCGGGCTTCGCCGCGACTTATCCCAGGTCCGCTCGGCCCGCCGGCCCGGGGCGGACACTCGCCGCTGCCCCGGTTACTCGATGCGCTCCAGCACGATGACCGGCAGTTCCCGGCTCGTCATCTTCTCGTATTCGCCGAACTGTGGGATCGCGGCGATGCGAGCGTCGAGCATCCGCCGCCGCTCGGCTCCCTCGGCGATCCGGGCGCGGGCCTGGAACTTGTCCGTCCCGACCTCCACGGTCACGACCGGGTTCCGGCGGACGTTCTCGAGCCACGCCGGCTGGTCGTCACGGCCGCTGTTCGAACCCACCACGACGTAGGCGCCGCCATCGCGGTGGTAGGCGACCGGGGCGATCCGCGGCATGCCGCTCGTCGCCCCGACCGACGTCATCAACAGGACGGCCGCGCCCTTGAGCGGGCCTTGCGTGATCTGGCCGCCGTGGGCCCGGAAGTCGGCCATGATGCTTTCGTTCCAGGCTTGGTCCGCCGTCTTTGCCATCCGACCCAGCTCCTCTGACTTTGACTGGGGAGGAGCCTAGACGCTCGTTGACCCGGCAACGAGCGGCGGCCGCGAGGTCGCGCCAGCCGGGTCTACCGTCCGCCCGCGCGCCGCTTCGACCCGTGCTCGCTCGCGCCCCGGTTCTCGCCGGGGCCGTCCGGCTTGCTCGCTTCCGGCCGGTCCTGGGTCTCGCGCCCGGCCGACTCAGCGGCTCTCTCGGCACGTTCGGCGCGCTCGGCCGCGCTTTCGCGCAGCAGATGGATGTGGGTGATGCCAGAGATGGGACCGCGGTGCGTTCCGATGATCGTCATGGAGTGTTGCCTCCGGTCGCGACTCGGGACCCCCGTTCGACGGAAGACCTTGCCGCTGCAATTGAGGGCATCCTGCACGACCGAACCTTGCGATTTCCTGAGGATTGGTTAGGGTTCCGAAGCTATTCCAAACCGCAACGGATCCGGCGACGAGCGCGGCTCGCATGGGCGACACCGCAACTTCGCTTCCGGACTGTCGCGTCCGGGGCCCGGCCGTGATCAGGCGGGGCGCTTCCCCTGGCGGGAGATCCGCTCGCCGGGCATCGACACGAACGCGTCGCGACGCTCGGCTGGGCGAGAGCCGGACAAGGGCGCGTGCGAGGCGGCGGGCCGGGCCGGGTACGCCTGCCGGGCCGGATAGGCCGGCCTGCCGGCGCCGATCCCGGGCGCGGTCGATCCATTCTGCGAGCGGCCGAACTGCTGGCGGGCGGGCGTCGCGTTCGATGTTCGGTTCGCTCGCGGCTGGGCCGGTCGAGAGGATGGTCGCGCGGGCCGATAAGGCGCGGGCTCGGGCCTGGTGGAACCCGCCGGGTCGAAGTCGCCGGGCACGGGCCGGCGGTAGCCGAAGCCCAGGCCTCGGCGCGGCTCGACCGGTGAGGAGAGGTTGAAGCCGTTGGGCTTGGCCCCCTGGATGGGCGGGTTCTGCGGCGCGTTGCCGGCGCCACGCGGGGCGGCGGGCCGCCTCGGCGGACGCGATTCCATCGGTGCCTGAGCTCGCTGCGCCTGTGGTGCAGGGCGCTCCTGCGGTCGGGCCGCCGCGCCCGCGGACGAGACAGACCTGTGAGGCGTGCTCTGCCTCCGGCCGGCCGACGCGGGCCGGAAGTCGTTGCTCCGCTGGCGGATCGGCTCGCGGCGGATCGACCGGTCCACCTCGAAGCCGGGCACGATCTCGCGCCGGATCGGCTGGCGGAGGAGCGACTGGATCTCGTCGAGAAGGCTCGTTTCGTCGATGCAGACCAGCGAGACCGCGTCGCCTTCGAGACCGGCCCGGCCGGTTCGGCCGATGCGGTGGACGTAGTCCTCGGGGACCGTCGGGAGCTCGAAGTTGACCACGTGAGGCAGGCCGTCGATGTCCAGGCCGCGGGCCGCGATCTCGGTGGCGACCAGGATGGCGACGCGTCCCGCCTTGAAGTCGTCGAGGGCGTGGACTCGCTGGCTCTGGCTCTTGTTGCCGTGGATCGCGGTGGCCGCGATGCCGTCCTGGCCCAGCTGCTCGGCGAGGCGGTTGGCGCCGTGCTTGGTGCGGGTGAAGACGAGCGCGCGGTCGATTCGACCGCTTCGGATGAGATGGCTCAGCAGCTCGCGCTTGCGCTCTCGGTCGACGGGATGGACGACCTGGCGGACGAGCTCGATCGGGGCGTTCCGGCGCGCGACCTGGACCTCGGCCGCGTCGTTGAGCAGGCCGCCGGCCAGCTCTCGGATCTCGTCGGAGAACGTGGCGGAGAAGAGGAGGTTCTGGCGGACGGCCGGCAGCAGCGCCAGGATCCGGCGAATGTCGCGGATGAAGCCCATGTCGAGCATGCGGTCGGCTTCGTCGAGAACGAGGATCTCGACCGACGAAAGGTCGATCGTGCCCTGGCCGGCATGGTCGAGCAGCCGGCCCGGAGTGGCAACGACGATCTCGGGGCCGTGGCGCAGCGCCAGCACCTGAGGCTGGAAGCCGACGCCGCCGTAGATCGTGGTCGACCTGACGGGCTTCTCGCGACCATACGTGCGGACGCTTTCCTCGATCTGGAGGGCGAGCTCGCGCGTCGGCGTGAGGACTAGGCAGCGGATCGGCAGCCCGGTGGCGCCGTGGAGCCGGCGCTGACCCGGGGAAACCGGGCGCGGCGCGGGCCGGCTGGCGTTGAGGAGCTGGAGGATCGGAAGCACGAACGCGGCCGTCTTGCCCGTGCCCGTCTGGGCGCTGGAGAGTATGTCGCGGCCGGCAAGGACGATCGGGATCGACTGCGCCTGGACCGGCGTCGGCTCGGTGTAGCCCTCGGCGGCGACGGCTCGGAGGAGCTCCGGCGCAAGGCCGAGCTGCTCGAAGGTAAGTGGCGGTGTCGACGGCGTCGTCAGAGGAGACGGCGTTCGGGTCGGTTGCGCCGGCACGGAATGAAGGCCGCGCGGCGAGAGACGCTCGGCCTCGGGGCCGAGTCTGGCAAAGGACATGAGGAGAATGCTCCTGACAGGCCCACCCGCGACTGTGCGGGACCGGTCAGGGCGGGAAGTGAAATCGGGATCGGGCGGTGAGTTACCGGGACGCAGACCGGAGCGTCCATTCGTTCACGAAGGCCCTAAGCATACACGCCGGCCCGGCAAACCCGTCGGCGCCGGCCCCGCGAGTCCCACTGGGGGCTCCTTGCGAACCCTTCAGGCGGCCGACTGAGCCGCGGATCCGCCGGCCCCCCGGCCGTTCTTGGCCTGGTACATGCGGCGGTCGGCCTGGACGATCAGCTCATCGAGCGCCTCCGGGTCGTCGGGATCGAAAACGGAGACGCCGACGCTGACAGAGAGCGCCAGCTCGCGGCCGGGCATCTCGTTCGCGAACGCGACGGAATGCTTGAAGCGGTCGGCGAGGGTCTCGCCATCCATGACGGAGATCTCGGTCGCAAGAACGGCGAACTCGTCGCCGCCGAGTCTCGCGACCACGTCGGACTCCCGAAACGGAGCCGCCTTCAACAGGCGGGCGATTTCCCGCAGGGCCCGATCACCGGCCTCGTGTCCGAGGCGATCGTTGATGCCCTTGAGGTCGTCGAGATCCGCGAACAGCAGCCAGACCCTGTTTCGCGTCCGCGTCGCCGTGCGGAGCTGCTGTTCCGCGAGGTTCATGAAGCCACGTCGGTTGAGCAGGCCCGTCAGCTCATCGGTGAGCGAGAGCCTGCGAACGGTCTCGACCGCGATCCGGCGCTCGGTCACGTCTCTCAGGACGACCAGGCGGCCCAGGCCGCGTCCCTGCGAATCCTTGATCTCGGTCACCCGGACGTTGAACCAGCGGCCTTCGGCCGGCGGGACAGCGGGCGCAGTCTCGGGCGTGGCAGCGGGTGCAGTCTCGGACGTGGCCGCCGTGGCCGCCGTGGCTGCCGTCGCCGCCGGCCCATCGCCGTCCTCGGGCGTGGGCGTGGGCGACTGGGCCGGCGCCACCTGGACCGGCGCCACCTGGATCTCGACCTCCTGGTCGCCTGCCCGCCGGCAGACGGCCGCGACGTCCTGGGCCGGAAGGGCTTCATCGACGGCTCGGCCGGCGGCGTCCGGGCCGATCCCGAGCAGTCGGGCGGCGGATGGGTTGAACGCCGCGATGCGCTGTTCGGGATCGAGCACCAGCACCGCATCCGGCAGAGTGTCGACCAGGGTGGCCCAGGCGACAGGGGCCAGCTCGAGCAGGCGGGCGCGAAGGACGGCCCAGGCGGCGATGAGTCCGGCGACGGCGAACGCGATCGAACTCATGTCGGCGTTGAGCGAGGCTTCGACGCCCGTGACGTAGCCGATGCTGACCACGACCGGCACCGCGGCCGCAAAGATCGCGAGCCGGATCCGGTGTGAATAAGCCGCGGGGTAGCGGTTGATCGCCGCGACGAGGGCGAGGAAGCCGGCGCCAACCAGGACATACGAATAGACGGCCTGAACCCAGAACCACGGCCCGTGCGTGTAGACCGCGGTAACACCCCAGGCATCGATGAGCGTCACGCTCGGCCAGAGCAGGTGGTGCCACTCGTTGGTGGCAGCCATGGCCACCGTGATGGCCGGCACGACGAGCAGAAGGGCAATCCAGCGGCGTGTCAGCCAGCCGTCCTGGCGGGTCCAGCCGAGCACGAAGAATAGGAACAAGACCGGCACGGCCTCTATGCCCGGGTAGGCGGCGACCGACCAGGCGATCTTCGCCGGTCGAGCGAGTGCGGCGGCCTCGAAGGCGTTCGCCAGCAGCCACCAACCGACCGCGAGCATGAGGAGGGCCAGTCCGGGGGCCCCGACGACTGACCTCCGCCGCCAGGCGGCGGCGCTGACGGAAGCCGATACGGCGGCGGACACGAGAAACGAGAAGACGAGGATGTTCAGCTGCATTACTTGATCAGTGACTTACCGGCCCGCTCGTGGGCCACGCGGCCGCCACCTTATCGCCCCGCGCGCGTGTCGCCTATCGGCTTTCGGTACCGCTGGACCTACGCTGGCCCGCGTACTCAACTCTCAGGAACCCTGCCCGTCACGCTGAGTGCAACCCCACCTGCGGCGACGCACAGCGGCCGTCCGGCGTGGCTAATGTGACCTCGCTTCGGCCTTAATAACCGAAGCGGCTCCCGAAGGAGCCGCTTCGTTGCTGTCCCGGTGAAGGTGCGATCCGTCAAAGACGGCTCGCCTTCTGCCACGCTACAAAGGCATCTATCACGTCGGCTGCACCGACTACCCTAACCCGACCTACCCATGACCTTGTAACTGGGGCAGCTGGCTGACTGGCAGCTTCTAAAGTCTACAGCCCCTTCTGCCTTCAATCCAAGGGTTTTGGCGGTCCGTTGGGTTAAAATCCCGTAACTTAACTCGCCGTTCTGCCACACCCTGTAGCGGTCTGCGCAACAGATGCCAGATTCCCTTGGGAATTGGCCGTTCTTTCAGGTTTCTCTCAGCTTCGGCGAGTAACGAAGCCGCGCTTCGCCCCCAGGCCGCGATGGGCCTGAATCAGTCGGCGATCTTGACTGAGCGCATCGCCACCGGATCGTTCGGCTGGTCGCGGCCGTCGCGCTTGCCCGCGGCGATCACGTCGACGACCTCCATTCCGCTCGTGACGTGGCCGAAGAGCGTGTATTTCTTCGGCAGCCGCCCGCCGGAGAGATCCGCCAGGCAGATGAAGAACTGGCTGCCGTTCGTGTTCGGACCGGCATTGGCCATCGCGACGGTGCCGCGGGTGTAGTCGCCGTCGAAGGGCTCGTCGGCGAACTTGTACCCCGGCCCGCCGGTGCCCAGCCGGCCGCGATCGATCTTGTCGATCTTGCCGTACTCGCCGTCACCGCCCTGGATCACGAAGCCCGGTACCAGCCGGTGGAACACGATCCCGTCGTAGTAGCCCTTCTTCGCGAGCTCGATGAAGTTGGCCGCCGCCTTGGGAGCTCCGTCGACGTGAAGCTCGATCTCGATGACTCCCTTGTCGGTGTCGATCGTCGCCTTGGTCATGAGTCCTCCTGCGGGGTCGGCGAAAGGACGCTTGAGCGCCGATCGCCGGGTGTTTTCGATGTCGAGTCCGCTCGAGCGCCTAGGGCGTGGTGACCGTCGTGCTCAGGATCACGATGGGCTGGAGAGGCATCGTCCCGGTGCCGCTCTGGCTGCCCGGCTCGGGCTCGCCGCCCGTCGGGACCTTGGCGATGCGATCGACCACGTCCATCCCCGAGGTCACCGTGCCGAGGATCGAGTAGGTCGTGGTGCCCTTGGCGAAGGCGGTATCCGCGAGCACGATGAAGAACTGGGAGCTGCCGGTGTCGGCCGTGCCGGTGTTGGCGACCGCGACCGTGCCGCGGACGAGGTCAGTCTTCACCGGATCGCTCTTGATCGTCCAGCCGGGGCCGCCCTGTCCCATCTTCGAGGTGTTGAGGTTGGGCTCCCGCGCGTTGGTGCCGTCGCCTGCCTGGATCACGAAGCCCGGGATGATGCGATGGAAGATGACGTCGTTGTAGTAGCCGCACTGGGATAGGGCCACGAACATGCCCGCGGCGTTTGGCCCGAGGGCGGAGTCGGCCTTGATGACGATCGTCCCGAAGTTGGTCTTCATGGTGACCGTGGCGGTCCCGGTCAGCGGTGCCGGTGCCGAGGTGGGGCAATTCGAAGGAGTCGGCGCCAGGCTGTAGGGCGGGGTAGTGGGCGGCACCGTCGGGAGCGGCGTCGGGGAGGCGGACGGACTTACCGCCGGAATCTGCGAGCAGCCCGCGAACAGCATCGCGACGAGGCCGAGGGCCGCGAGCCGGCGGTGTTTGTTCGAGCGAATGGCGAGGGTCATGCGGCGGCCTCCAGGGCTTTGGCGAAGTCGATTGCTCCGGACAGGAGCGGCGCTCCGAGGATGATGCCCGCGATCCCGGCGTCTCGCAGGCGCTTTATCGCATCGAGGTCCACGGACCCGCCTGCCACGTACAGCTCGGCGCTCGTCGCCCGAGCTATCTCGGACAGGAAGGCAAGGTCCGGACGCGCTCCACCCATCGAAAGGACGAGCCGCCGGACGCCGTTGTCCGCCAGCTCGCCGGCAAGCTCGATCAGGCTCGGCGGAGCGGGTCGGTGCCAAGGATACGCGGCAATGCGCTCCGGGCGCATGTCGAGGCCGACGGCCAGCCAGGCGCCGGCCACGGCCAGGCATTCGGCGAGCAGCTGCGGCTGGTCCGCGACGGCCATCGAGACGACCACGCGGGTAGCTCCGGCGGCGAACGCGAGGCGGATGTTGTCGGCACCCTCCATGCCCCCGGCGACCTGGAGTGGCACGGCATTGTGGCCGGCGATGCGGCCCATCGTCTCGAGGTTGACCGGGCCGCCGGCCCGAGCCCCGTCCCAGTCGACGACGTGGATCAGCCGCGCGCCCAGCGTCACGAACCGCTCGGCTATCCGTTCCGGTCGATCCGTCGGCGAGCCGACGCCGGTGGCCGCTCCGCGCCAGTAGACGATCCGGGACCGGCCGTTCTCCACGTCTATCGAAGGGATGACGAGCATGGTTCCCCCGCGGCCGGGCCGCCCTCGCGCCGGTCTAGGGCCGGGCGCTCATGGCGAGAAGCCGCCGGTGGAAGCTGATCGGCAGCGAGCCGTTCCGCAGCAGCGTGTCGTGGAAGTTCTTGAGGCTGAAGCCGCTGCCGAGCCGCTTCTGCTCGTCCGCGCGCAAGCCGAGCAGGAGCACCTTGCCGAGCAGGTAGCTGAGCTGGTACGTCGGCGTGTAGGTGTAGCGGAACACCTCGGCCTGGGCGTTGGCGTGCTCGAAGCCGGTGTGCTCGATGAGGAAGGCCGTCGCTTCGTCCACCGTCAGCTCGCCGCGGTGCATTCGCACGTCGAGGATGATGCGGCAGGCCCGCCAGATGGCGTCCGTGTGCATGGCGAGGAGGAACTCGGGGCCGTCGTCGAAGCCCTGCTCGCGCATCATCTGCTCGCTGTACATGCCCCAGCCTTCGACGAACTCGGGTGCGTCGGTGAGGAGGCGGACGATGCTCGGATGGCCGATTGCGGCCGAGAGCTGGA
>VFSW01008938.1_pt1 | contig 14336 bp, 10 predicted proteins | sample 5358111 | NCBI WGS metagenome assembly VFSW01 (sample SAMN11554181, study PRJNA540505) | mine drainage metagenome | isolation source: sediment from site ElyBrook_90M | place: USA: Ely Copper Mine, Vershire, VT | collected 2017
GGGCTGGATGCGGAAGGGATGGCGCCGATCGGCTTGCCCATGCCGCGGTCCATGGCGTCGTTGGCCAGCTTGTCGGCTTCCTTGTTGCCGCCACGGAGAGTGTGGCTCATCTGGAAACCTTCGAGACGGCCGGCGAGACGCTTGGCTTCTTCCCACAGGGGGCGGAGGCCGGGGCTGGCGACTTTGTACTGGCCCTTCATCTGCTTGACCATCAATTCGGAATCGGAGACGACCTTGAGGCGGGTGTGGCCGTGGTCGAGGGCCCAGCGCAGGACGGCGAGAAGGCCGGAATATTCTGCGTAGTTGTTGGTCTGCCTGCCGAGGTAGTCGCTGAGGCGGGCCACGATGTGCCCCTGCCCGTCTTCGATAACCGCGCCGTAACCAGAGGGGCCGGGATTGCCACGCGATCCTCCGTCGCAATGGGCGGTGAGCCATTCAGAGGATGTGCCGCGAGGAGAGGCAGCGGAGGCGCCAAAAAGGTTCCCGGTCATGGTCTAGACATTTTACCGGGTCAGGGTTAATGGTACTTTAATACCCAAATCCTGAGGTATTTAGGTATTCCAGTACGATGGTACCATTTGGACAGATTACTCCCAGTTGGGCGCGTGCAGCGTGGCGGGTCCTTGATGGCTCACGAATTACCGACTGACTCGTCCATTGAGTGCAGCGACTTAAGCAGCAAACAATCCCATCGAGCGGAGTTCCCATGGCAACGGACGCGGTGAGTTACCATACTTCCACGGTTGGCGGGACAGCCGCTTTGCCCTGGCCACCTGTGAAGACGGTAAAATCCTCAGCAGGCATGGCTGCGACCACAGCAATGGACGGACCGAACCGCGGGCAGGGACGCTTGCAGTCCCGCACGCCGGAGACAGAGCTGATCCGCGAGGCTCAGGCGGGCTCACGCGCCGCCTTTGACGCCCTGGTGCGCCAGTATGAGCAGCAGGTGCTGCGCCTGGCGATGCACCTGACCGGCAGCGAGCACGACGCCGAGGACATCTACCAGGAAGCGTTTCTGAAGGCCTACCGTTACATCGGAAATTTCCGCTTCGAGTGCTCCTTCTATACGTGGATCTATCGCATTGTCACCAACTTGTGCCTCGATCAGCTGCGCCGCCGCAAGACCCGCCGCGAAGACCAGGCCGTGATTGTTGATCACTCCGGCGACGAGATCGATATGCTGTCTTCGGTCTCGGACGACCGCTCCTTTTCAAACCCGGCCAAGGAACTTGACCGCAAGGTGTTGGGCAGCCGTATCCAGGAAGCCCTGGGCAAGCTGACACCGCGCGAACGTATGGTTTTTGAACTGAAGCACTACCAGGGTCTCCGCCTGCGCACGATTGGAGAAATGCTGAACACCACGGAAGAAACCGCCAAAAATACACTCTTCCGGGCGACGAAAAAACTGAGAACACAACTGGCGGGCTTGCGCTGATTCCTGTGCATAACGGGGTTTGGGATGCAGGCAGCAACAAAGTTTTGAGGCTGTGAGGACGTGGCTATGAATTGTGATCTTGCTCATGAACGGATTGTGCTGGCCGCCTATGGGGAGTTGCCCGATGACGCGGCGCACAATTTGGAACGGCATCTGGCGACCTGCACGGAATGCCAGGCAGAGCGCGAGCAACTGCGGGCGCTGAAGTTGCTGGCCGAGGCCTATCCGCTGGAGGAGCCGGCGGCGAACCTGGTGGCGCGCTCGCGGCTGCGGCTCGAGGAGGCGCTGGACGCGCTTCCTCCCAAGCGCTGGTTTGACCGGTTGGCGCAGCGCCTGACCAACAACTTCGCCAGCCTGCAGGGGGCGCCCATCGCCGCCTGCGTGATGCTGGCCATTGGCGCGGGAGCGGGTGGCCTCGGCGGCTATCACGTTGCACAGAGTCATGCTGCTCGCGAGGGCGTCACGGCGCAGCGCGTGAAGCTGCTGGCCCCGGCGGAAGCGCCGCTTCCGGCCGAAGTTGCCAATATTTCAAGCATCGTCCGCCAGCCCAACAGCGAGATCGTGGAAGTGCACTACAACCAGCTTGTCCCGCGGGAGTTGCGGGGGTCGCTGGATAATGCGGACATCCGGCAGTTGCTGATGATGGCGTCGGAGAACTCGGCTTCGGCGGGGTTGCGGGACGATTCGGTAGGATTGCTGGCTTCGGAGTGCAGGGCGGGACACGGATGCACGCATGCGGGGATTCGCGACGCGCTGATGGTGTCGCTACGCTACGACCGCAGCGCGGCAGTGCGCGAAAAGGCTCTGGAAGGTCTGCAACCCTATGTGAGCGAGGATGTGCAGGTGCGGGATGCAGTGCTGGAAGCTCTGCTGAACGACAGCGACGCACGCATCAGGACGGCGGCCATCAGCATTCTGGAGCCGGTCGAGGCCGATACCAGCGTGCGCCAGGTCTTGCACTCGGTGGCAAGTTCGGACCGAAATCCTCAGATCCGCCTGGTGTCGCGGCAGGTCTTGAGCAAGGTGCCGGACATTCAATAGAAGGAATATGTCATTATGGCAATCGCACCGTCGAATCAATTAAAGAGTGCGGGCCAGCCAACGCGGTACACGGAGATGAAGCAATGAAGCACCATTTGAGGCCGTATCAATCCGTCGCAATCGCCATGGTTCTCGGGGTCGGCGTTGCCGTGGCACCACCGGGGGCCAGCGCGCTATCAAATCAATTTGCGCAGCTGCTTCAAAAGCTCCATCCCCTGTTATCGCACTCCAGTTCGCAGGGATACCTGGGTGTGCTGGTAACGGACGTGGACAATGACAGCGCCGCCAAGCTTAAGTTGAAGGACACGCACGGAGCCGTGATTACATTGATTGATCACGATGCTCCGGCAGGCCAGATCGGCCTGAAATTGAATGATGTAGTGCTGGAAATCAACGGGCAGAAGGTCGATGGGGCTGAGCAATTCGGACGGATACTCAAGGAGATTCCGGCGGGGCGCAAGGTCAATATTCTGATCAGTCGCGATGGGACGCCGCAGCCGATCACGGTGCAGCTGGTGGACCGGAAGACGATGGAGCACGACGTCTGGACGAAGATCGGCAATAATGTGCCGTCGACCTCGGGTACTCCGGCGTTGGGGATTTTGTCGGGCGGGGGCGCGGATGCTCCGTTGCCGGGATTTCACATGCCGTTCTTTGGCAGCAGCCTGAACGTAGGCGCAATGGTGGAGCCGCTGACGCCGCAGATGGCCGACTATCTGGGCGTGTCGAGCGGCATCATGATCAAAGAAGTCGCCCGCAAGAGCGAAGCAGCCGCGGCAGGGCTGAAGCAGCATGATGTCATCGTGAAGGTGGGCAATGACGCCGTCACCACGTTGGCCGACTGGGACCGGGCAATCCGCGCCAACCAGGGGAAGGCTGTGCAGGTAACAATTCTGCGCGATCGGAAGCAGCAGACAGTGAACATGCAAGTGGATTCGAAGCACAAGAGCGAGATCAGTTTACCGGAGTTTTTCCCGGGAATGCTGCCGGATGGGCCGAACCCGCTGCTCGCCGAACTTGCCGAAGCGCAGGACTTCAAGATCGAGAACTTCAAGAGCGAGGATTTTAGACTCGATCAGAAGCAGCTCGATGAGATGAAGAGCCAGATGGATGAGTTCAGTAAGAACTTCAAGAGCGAGGATTTCAACCTGAATCTTGAAAACTTCAAATTAGACCAGAAACAAATGGACGAGTTGAAGCGGCAGATGGCGGAATTTCAGAAGAACTTCAGAATTGAGAATTTCAAGATCGATCAGAAGCAAATGGATGAGTTGAAGAAGCAGATGGATGAATTCCGGAAGGCATTTCCGCAGAACGTGCAGTTGGACAAGCGGAAGCTCGATCAGCTCGAAAACCAGATCAGGCAGTCGTTGCAGGGCGTGAATCAACACGTTTAGATAGAGCCAGTTCTGGAAGTACGGGGCCTCAGAGACAGGGCGCGGCCGAGACATCGGCGGGCGCCCTTTGCTTTTGTGGGTATGCCGAAGACGCTTGAAGCCGAATTTCAGGGATGATTGATCAGGGTTGAGATCGTTTAGTCGGCTATCGATCAAAGGAGTATGGCTGAAGTACCCGCAAGGGTACCTTGACAGAGACCGGCTGCGCGTTTCACTATCAAACACGCACACCACGTGTAGAATCGTCAGCGCATGTCGGACACACTTAGTCTTCGTTCGGAACGGATCGTGAAATTTCTCCTTGGGGCGGGTACCGCCACGATCGAGGAGATCCTGGCGGTTGCCGGTTCTTCGGCGCCGAGCATTCGCCGCGACCTGGCGCGCCTGGAGAATCGCGGTCTTATTCGTCGCACGCACGGGGGTGCGACGCTGGTGGAGCCGCTGCTGTATGAGCCGTTCCGCTACGACAGTTCTTTCCTGGCGCGCGAACAACGCAATGCGATGGAGAAGCGGCGCATCGGACTGGCGGCCGCGGAACTGGTCGAAGCCAATGACACGGTGGGTTTGACGGCGGGAACCACGACGACACATGTGGGGAGAAGCCTGCGCCATCGCGAGAATATCAAGGTCATCACCAACGCGATCAACATCGGCATGGAACTGTGCAATCAGCCGGGGCTGCGGACGTCGCTGACCGGCGGGGTAATTCCGTGGGCGTGGTCGTTTTCATTGACTGGGCATGCGGCCCTTACATTTCTCGACGACGTGTACATGGACAAGGTTTTCCTCAGCGTAACGGGGCTGGATGCCGAGCGGGGGGCGACATCGCTGGAGATGGACGAGGCGATGGTGTACCGCAAGATGCTGAAGCAATCGAAACAAGTGATCGTGGTGGCGGATTCGAGCAAACTGGGGCGGGTAGGCCCGGCTTTCATCTGCCCGTCAAGCGATATCCACACGCTGATCACAAATACTGGAGCCAGTGCGGAAGCCCTGGCTCCTTTTGAGCGGCAGGGCATTCGGATCATCCGGGCCTGACGCAGCCTGTCGGCGCGACGGACGCACTTTCACCCCCTCAGATCCCCACATCGGAAGCAATCGTCGGCGAAGGCGCGCGAACGCAGGCGTCGGCCGGTTGCGAGTATCAAGCAATCGATTCTGAAAGTTGCGCCATAGGGCGCCCCTCCGGGCATAGTGGAATTTTGCCAGGAGTGACCCGCGAAACTGCACTTTGATCATTTGCCGCCTATTCGTTCACTTTTTGCTTGTAAATTTACGGAATCCAGCCTATTGTTCTGTAAACGAGATTGATCCAGATATTCACGATCAATGCGCGGGTCTGTTAAACAGACACTTTTTAACGGCTGCATATTTTCAAGTTATTGAGCGAGCAGCCTTGATGTCTGAAGAGCTGGAACCTTTCATAGCGTCCTGATACCTGGCATCCTGATCCGGCATGGTTGTGCTGATATGCGGATCATTGATCGCCTATTCGTTCCGAGCGCAATCTCTTTTGCAGATCAAATGCCCTCGGTCCACCGCTCTCACCCGAAAGCCAGGCTGGAATCTCGCACAACGCTCTGCCCTGGCGTCGATCTCCTGTACTCAAAAAAGCAACTCAGACTTCAAAAAGATGAAAGGTGCGATGGCAATGATCAATGCACAGCGGATTTCCAATCGCCGGCGTTCATTCCATAGTCTTAACCGGGTCATCGCAGGCTCAGCCCAGCGCAAGTATTCGCTGGCCGGGCCCCGGACCCTTTTCTGGCTAGTGACTCTGATGATCCTGTGGTGCCCTTTAGCGTTGCGTGCGCAAGAACTCACGGCCACGTTGAGCGGCACGGTAACCGATAGCAGCGGCGCAGTGATTCCCAACGCCGCCATCACCATTACGCAGAACGGCGTAAACGGGACGGCGCGCCAGGTGGAGTCGGATGCGTCGGGCCACTACATCGCCACCAACCTGACGAACGGCGTTTATTCGCTGAAGGTGGTTGCGGACGGCTTTGAAACCTACAACGCCAAGAACATCACGCTGGACGTCGCGGAGAAGCACGCCGTGAACATCCAGTTGAAGACGGGATCGGTAACCACCACGGTGACGGTGGAAGACAATCCGGTTTCGGTGGATACGGAGAGCAGTTCTCAGGCCGGGACGATCTCAGGCGTACAGGTTCGTGAACTGGAGCTGAGCAGCCGCAGCTTTGAGCAGCTGGTCACATTGCAGCCGGGCGTAGTTAACGAGCTTGGCGACGAAGTGGGCGCCGGCGACACCGCACTTTCCGTCAACGGTGCGCGCACCACGGCCAATAACTGGACCGTGGACGGCGCGGACATTAACGACAGCGGCTCAAACGGCACCATCACCAATGAGCCCAGCGTCGATGCCATTCAGGAGTTCACGCTGCAGCGCGGCAACTACGACGCCGGATATGGGCGCTCGGGCGGCGGCCAGGTGCTGGTGGCAACGAAGAACGGCACGAGCTCGTTCCACGGCGATGCGTATGAGTTTGTGCGCAACACGGCTCTGGATGCCAACTACTCGTTCAACAAGCCGGTGGGCATACCGCGCGGTGTGAACCACCACAACGATTACGGGTTCACGATTGGCGGCCCGGTCTTCATTCCCAAGCTCTACAACACCGACAAGAAGAAGACCTTCTTTTTCTGGTCGGAGGAGTGGCGCAAGATCACGACGCCGGGCAACACCAGCATGCCGGTAGCCACCCCCGCTGAGCTGAGCGGCGTTATCGCCGACACGGCAGTGACGGCCAACGGCACGACGACGTATGTACCGTATGCTCCTGCGGGGCCGAACGGGCAGAGTGGCGCGTGTGCTCCGGTGCACGATCCGGTGGCGCATACCAGCACCATTCCGTCGAGCTGCTTCAGCCAGAACTCGAACGTGTACCTGACCAACATATTCGCCAACCCAAAGTATGCGGCCAACAGCGGCGGCAACCTGGATTTTGCCTACTCGCAGAAGAATGACCTGCACGAAGATATCGTTCGCGTGGATCACTACTTCAACGACAGGGTGCACTTTTTCGCGCGCGGCATGAACGACGATATGCCGGTAAATGCGCCGATGGGATTGTGGGCAGGGCCGAACTACCCCGGTCTTGTGAACACCCTGGTGGACTCGCCCGGCAAGAACGTGGTGGGCAATCTCACGTGGACCATCTCACCCAAGATCGTGAACGAAGTTGAGTTTGTTTACGCGCAGGGCACCTATAACTCGACGATCGCGGGAGGGCAGTTCGCCACTTCGCCGACGGCGTTCAGCGCGATGACCAACAACTGGGCCTACAAGGATCCTTATGGACGGCTGCCCTCAGTGAATATCACGGGCATCCAGGGATTCTCTCCGGGCTCGGCGCCGTGGAAAGAACGCAACCTGGATCGCAGCTACTTTGACAACCTCGCGTTTACCTTCAACCGACACACGCTGCGAACGGGATTCCAGTTCCAGCAGATGATCAAGACCGAAAATGCAGGCTCAGGCGGTCCGGTGTTCACCTTCTCGAACGCGAATAAGAACGCCAACAACGCGTGGAGCTTTGGTGACTTCCTGCTGGGCAACGTAAACACTTATTCGCAGGGCAGCCGGGACATCATTCCCGATCTGCACTACATCAACAGTGAAGCGTATGTGCAGGACGACTGGAAGCTGACGAAGAACCTTGTCATCAACCTCGGCGTCCGCTGGAGCGCGTTCCCCTCGCCGTCGGATGTGCGGAACACGCTGAACAACTTCGACCCATTGTTGTACAGCGCGAGCAAAGCGCCGGTCATCGATCCGACGAGCGGTTCGTTCGTTGCCGGCCAGTCGCTGGGTGGGAATCCGCTGATCCCCGCGACATATGCGAACGGAATCATCTTCCCCAAGGGCACGGCGTGCAGTGCGGCGCAGGCAATCGCTCCGCAGGTGAGCTGCTCCCCGTTCGGCAGTAACGTGAATCCCAACAAGAACACCAACTTTGGTCCGCGCCTTGGCTTTGCATGGAATCCCGATGGACGCGGACTGACTTCGATACGCGGCGGCTTCGGCATTTTCTATGATCGCCTGCTCAACGGCATCTGGGAACAGAACGCGTTCCAGGATCCGCCGCTGCTGCAGACGACCACGATCAGCAGCACGTCATTTGACGCGCCCTCGGGAGCGAACCAGATATCGTATGGTCCGAACGGGCTGACAGTGACGGGAACGCCGACGTTCAAGGTTCCAAACTACGCAAACTACAACTTCTCAGTGCAGCGCCAGTTGCTGCCCACCACAACGATAGAGATCGCTTACGTCGGCAACGTGGCCCGGCATCTGTCTGGCGAATTCGATCTTAACCAGCCCACGCTAGCGGCGCGCACCAACAGTCCGAACGCTGACGTGAATGCGATCAGGCCGTACCTAGGTTATGCGCAGATACACGATCGCGCGCCACTGTTCACCAACAACTACAACTCGCTGCAGGTCTCGATGAGTCATCGTTCAAGCCGCGGCCTTACGCTGGGCCTGGCTTACACGTGGTCAAAGGATTTGACCACAAATTCGAACGATCGCGGTTCGTCGGCCACAAACACCTACAACTTCAAGCAGGATTACGGCCCGTCAACCACCAACACGCCGCAGATCGTGGAGGTGAACTACATCTACGAACTGCCGTGGCTCAAACAGCAGCGCGGGCTTGAAGGGCACATCCTGGGCGGTTGGGAGATCTCCGGTATCTCCTCGTTCGTCTCCGGTTCTTCGTTCAGCGTGACGCAGCCGACCGATCCGTTTACAACGTTCGGTCCCAACGGATTGGGCATCATCCAGGACGGCGACATCGCCGTTCGCCCCGACCAAACCGGCCCTATCCACTTGACCAAGTCGAAGGGGCAATGGTTTACACCGGGCTCCTTTGCGTCGGCTGTGGGCCACTGGGGAAGTGAGCGCTCGAATCCGCTGCTTGGACCCGGCACGCAGAACTGGGACCTGGCCACGATCAAGAACTCGAACATTGGAGAGCATCTCCGCTTCCAGCTTCGCGGAGAGTACTTCAACGCTTTCAACCACACCAACTTCAACAGCGTCGATACGAGTATTGCGGATGCGAACTTCGGGCAGGTGACCGGAGCGCATGAACCACGCAGGATTCAGATCGGCGCGAAGTTGAACTTCTAAATCTGCGTTCTTCTGAAGCGCGTCTTGCGCATGGCCGGGACACTGTCCCGGCCATTTTTATTTGGGAAAATATCGATGGATTGGGCGTTGTGTAGTTATTTCTGCGGCGGGGCAGGCGGCGCGGGAGGGGCACTGCGATCGCCTGCGGGAATGGTTGACATGACTTTGAGGAGACGGTCGTCTTCGGCCTTGTTGAGGCTGTTGGCCTTGTCGAATTCGGCCTTGGCTTCGGCAGTCTTGCCCATCGAGCGATAGAGGCGCGCCAGCCGCCAGTGTGCGTTTACGTTGCGCGGATCGAGTTGCGTGGCAGTTTGAAGTTCATGGAGGGCGTCGGGCTTGCGGCCGGTTTCGGTGTACACAATGCCCAGATCGAGATGGGCCCTGGCGTTGCGCGGCTCAGACGCGATGAGTTTTTCGAGGATAGGCTGGGCCTCCTCCATATGGTTCATCTGCATGTTGGAATCGGCGAGGTAGAAGATGGCCTGCGCGTGGTGTGGATCGTTGTCGATTTCGGCCTGAAACTCTTTGGCGGCATCGGCATATTGGCCCCTGGTCCAGAGAAGATAGCCCAGCCCAAAGTGCACATTAGGCTCTTTGGGATTGGCGGCGACGGCGGCGCGAAATTCGCGGAGCGCGCCGTCAGGATCTTTCATTTCATCGAGCGCTTCGCCCAGCAACATGTCGGCTTCAGCGGACTCGGCATTGAGGGCCACGATCTTGTGAAACGTATCTAGCACGCATGGATACTGTTTCGAGAACAGGCAGGTATGGGCGAGGGTAAGAAGGAGGGTGAGGTTTTGCGCATCGCGCTCGGCCGCGCGCTTGAGGTAGGGCGAGGCGGCGGCGTATTCGGCAAGTCCGTAATGGGACATGCCCATGAGGATGTTAAGGCGCTGATCTTCGGGCTGGGCCTTGACCATGGGCGCGAAGATTTGGATGGCCTCGCGGTAGTCGCCGTTCTTGAAGAGAGACAGGCCGAGGTTGAGGCGCAGGCCGGGCATGGCGGGATCGAGTTTGAGAGCCTGGCGATAGAAGGCGATGGCGTCGGTGAAGTGTTCCTGACGCGCTTCGAGCAGTCCGAGATGGGCGAGGGGTTCGGGGTTGGCGGGCTGCGCGGCGGCAACGGCCTTCCATGCTGATTCAGCTTCGGAGTTCTTGCCCTGCTGTTCGAGGGAGATGGCCAGTTGGCGCGGGTCGCTTTGGGCGGCGGAGGGCACGCTGGACGCGGCGATCAAGAGAGTGAGACAAAGGGCGAGTTGATGATCGCGAAGAGGGTGCAAGCGTGTGTCTCCGCTTTGATTTTCGCCTGTGGCGGAGGTGGGCGCAACCACGGGGCCGGAGACCCCCGGCGTTTTTGATAAGAGTTAGCCGCACCGCAGGTGCCTATTCAGTTGTGTAGCGGATCTCGAGGCGGCGCATGCGGACGCATGAGTAGGTCAGCACAATTGTGATGAGAGTGAGCAGGCCGAGCGCGGCCACCCATCCGGAGACGGGCTCGGTGGAGACGGTGAGGAGGGCAAAGATGCCATCGCCGGCGACCTGCACGGGCATGAGATGGCGCAGGTAAGAGGCCACGCTTATTTTTTGAAGCAGCGATGGTAGCACAGGATTGATGGCTTCCCATCCCAGGACGAGCATGGCGGCAGGCGTTGGGTTGCGGAACATCATGCTGAGGAGGAGGAAGACGGCTCCATAGCCGAGGCAGGCGAGTACGACGATGACGAGATAGGCCTCAAGTTGCGACAGGCCCGGGCCGTTGAAGACGTAATCCTGGCCAGCCGGGCCGAAGCCGACATACATGAGGGCAAAGTCGAGGATGATGGCGGAGCCGAAGAGCATGAGGGCGCTGATGGACCCGGCTGCGAACTTGGCAAGGAGAAGAATCTCCCTACGGACGGGCGCGAGGAGATAGAAGTGCAGGCTGCGTTCGATCATCTCTCCGCGAATGAGCCGCGAGAAAATGCCGAGGCAACCGAAGAAGATGCCGAGGCGCACGTAGTAGACCTGCACGATGCCGGCGAGAACGTTGGTGTCTTCAGCGAGCTCGTAGGGGGGATGACGTTGAATGAGCAGGTGGAAAAGGATAATGACGGCGGGTACGAAGGCCAGGAAATAGATCCAGGTCGCCTTCCATGAGAACAGATTGCGGCGGATCTCGATGCGAACCAGGCGGCGGCCCTGCAACCAGTACATACCCCAGGGGTGCTGGGCGAGGAAGTTGGCGAAGGTATTGATGTTCTCGACCATTACGCGGCTCCTTCGTCGGACCCGATGAGGTAGCGATAGATGGCGTAGGCGTCGTCATCGGCGGGGGCTACGGCTTCAATCTTGACGAGGCCTTCGACAGCGATGCCATTGAGCAGCGAGTAGAACTCGTCGACGTCGCCGGTGCGCAGGAAGACGCCGCGGCCATCGGCATGCATTTTGGCCTCGACGCAGTGATTGACCGCGAACATGCGGGAGGCGAGCAGGTCAGGGCGGTCGCAGCGAATGAGCACCTGCATGGGCTTGTCGCGGACTTCCTTGCGGACCTGGTGGATGTTGCCCTCGGCGATGAGGTAGCCGCCGGTGATGAGCACGACCTTGTCGGAGATGCGGTCGACTTCATCGAGAATGTGGCTGGAGATGATGAGATGCATGCCCTGGCGGCCCAACTCCTCAAAGAGGGCGAGGGACTCGGCGCGGGCCATGGGATCGAGGCCGTTCAAAGGCTCGTCGAGAACCAGCACCCGGGGATGATGGGCGATGGCCTGGGCAAGTCGTATCTTCTGGCGCATGCCCTTGCTATATCCGGCTATTTTGCGGCCGGCGGCGTCGCCGAGGCGCACGCGCTCGATGGATTCATGAGCGAGGCGAGCGGCTTCGAGTTCGCCCATGCCATGAAGGAGCAGGCTGTCCATGAGGAATTCCCAGCCGGTGAGTCCGCGTGGGAAGTAGTCGAACTGCGTGCAGTAGCCGACCTCGTGAAAGAAGCGCGTGGCATCGCTGGAGTCGAGTCCGAGGACGGAGATGCTGCCCTTGGAGGGCTGAACAAGTCCCGTCATGAGGTTCATGAGGGTGGTTTTGCCGGAGCCGTTGGGACCGACCAGAGTTGTGATTCCGGGCTCAAGATTGAGGGAAACACGATTGACGCCCAGGACTTCTCCGTAGAACTTGGAGACGTCGTCGAAGATGATGCGATCATTCATGGCGTTCATCCTCGCACCACTTCGCGAGCACGAATGCGCGCGTTGAGCATGGCCACGCTGATGGCGCAGACCAGGAGAAGCATAAGGACGATGGCGCCGATTGGAATTTCAAGATCGAGCCGGATGGTATCGGGCGCGCCGAGAAGACGCGTCCACAATTCGGTCATGATGAAGGGGAAGTTGAGCAGGAATCCCCAGTGAGTGCGCAGGATGGCGGTGATGATGCCGCCGACTCCGGCAGGAACGAATATGGCTGCGAAGATGATGCCGGTGGCGACGACTCTCCACTTGACCCAGGAGGAGAGGGCAAGGCCCAGGATGGAGAGAAAGGTAATCCAAATGATTGCGCCCGCCAGCATGCCGGAGGCGATCTGCATGTTTGCCTGCGCCCAGGGCCGCGATGACGAGTAGGCCTGGTAGACAAACAATATGAGGCACGGGACCCACGTTGCCAGAGAGAGCGTGGCGAACAGGGCGATGAACTTGCCCCCGACATAGCCGATGCGGGAAATGGGGTGGCTGAGGAGGATGGGCAAGGCGTTGTCGGCCAGATCGAAGGTGATGAGGCGCGGCGCGATCCACGAGTTGAGCACCAGAGCGAGCCAGCATTGACCGGCGAGCACCTTGAGGAAGAAGCCCGCATCGATGGCCAGCGATTGTTGATTGCCGCGCAGGATCAAGGCGCGCGCCAGAGGATTATTGGACAGATAGATGACTACGAGAAAGAAAAGGAACGGAAGCATCGAAAGCGTGAAGAGGCCGATGGTGATCTTGGACGACCAGGCCTCATTAAGGGCGTAGCGGGCCAGCACCCCGACGCGGGAGCGCAGCGGAGTGAGTTGGCCGGTGTAGGCGCGATATTCATGCTTATAAACTGACAAGCTCTGCCCTCCCCGATTCGTTATCCATGGCGCGAAGGAAGATGTCTTCAAGAGAGTCGCGGCGTTGATGGATGCGGCGGATCTGCACTCCCTGCTCGGCGGCGATCCTGTAGACGTCGCGCGCCTCGAGATGGGCAGGCATGACGAGTTTGACGCGACCGTCGGGGAAACTGGCACATTCGCAGCTCATGGCGCGGAGGCTGACGGAAAAAGCTTCGGTCGCGTTGACGGTTTCAAGCTCGATGAAGTTTTTGTGGGAGCGGCGCTCTTCTTCGAGGTTGCACAGAGCGGCGATGCGACCGCCTTTAAGGATGAGGACCTCATCGCAGGTCTCATCGATGTCGCGGAGCAGGTGGGACGAGATGAGCAGGTGGATGCTGCCTTCCTTGCGAATGTATTTGATGACCTGGATCATGCGCTGGCGGGCCATGGGGTCGAGGCCATTGGTGGGTTCGTCGAGAATAAGCAGGCGGGGCCCATGCGCGAGTGCCTGGGCGAGCTTGACGAGCTGTTTCATGCCGAGGGAGTAAGTGCTGATCTTGCGGTAGCGGACCTCGCCCAGGCCAACGTAGAAGAGCGCTTCGTGGGCGCGCTCAAGAGCGTCGTTGGGCGGCAGACCGGCGAGCTCGGCCATGTAGCGAACGAAGCGAACGCCGCTCATGTTGCCGATGAACGAATCGTTCTCAGGCATGTAGCCGATGGCCTGGCGGATGCGCGCGCGGTCGGTGCGCGCATCCATGCCGAAGACGCGGGCCGTTCCCTGCGAGGGCGTGTGAAAGCCGAGGAGCGTGTTGATGAGCGAAGACTTGCCGGCGCCGTTAGGACCGAGCAGGCCGATGGCGGTTCCGCGCAGCTCTCCGGTGAGACCATCGAGGACGGTGCGTCCGCCAAGCCTGAGTTGCAACCGGTCTAGATCGATCACGCCCATGTCATTGTGTTACGTGTGGCCCGGGAAACTTGTTCCGCGAATCCATCAACGCTCCGAGGGTAAGGAAGTCGAATCCGAAGAGGCGGCTGTCGCTGGCCACTTCGATGCGGGTGTCTTCGCCCCATGCGCAGATGGCGGTGGGGTGCGAGTCGGCCGCCAGCTTGCGGACGGCGTCGGCGGCTTCTCCGCTCAATTGTGAGAGTAGGGGCGAGAGGACAGGGCTGAGGTTCTGGTAGGCGACGGCCGAGTAGTTTTCGTTGCCATCTTTAGGCAGAAGCGCACGGAAGGCAGCGGAGCGGCCCAGC
>VFSW01008939.1_pt1 | contig 14336 bp, 14 predicted proteins | sample 5358111 | NCBI WGS metagenome assembly VFSW01 (sample SAMN11554181, study PRJNA540505) | mine drainage metagenome | isolation source: sediment from site ElyBrook_90M | place: USA: Ely Copper Mine, Vershire, VT | collected 2017
GAGGTCCACATCGTACCGAGCCATGCGGCACCGATGGGAATCGGTGAACCAGGCACTGCAATCATTTTCCCTGCTCTTGCCGCCGCCATTCATGCTGCAACTGGTGTGCGCCTTCGATCACATCCCTTTTACAAGCATGAACTATTACTCAATAAGAGGAGCTCAAGATCCTCCGATGCCGTGATTGTTGGAGGAATTGCTGTGGCTGCCGGGGCAGCTGCAGTTGCGACGCACTTCGTCAGAAGGTCGCTGCAAACGAAGTTCTCGACTCCAGGAGGCCCCGAATGAGAAGACGAACGGTTCTCTTAAAGTTTGGAGCTGTGGCTATCCTGGGATTTATCGTGGCAGTCATTCTTTATCGTGTCGCAGACGAACCTTCTGATACATCAGAGACGCCTAAAGCTGACGTTCGACCCGACGCTGCAATGATCGCGCGAGGTGCATACCTCGCCGCCGCAAGCGATTGCGTCTCGTGTCATACTCTTCCTGGGAACCCGCCGTATTCTGGTGGAACAGAGTTCAAACTTCCGTTCGGCACGTTATACGGTAGCAACATCACTCCAGACGTAAAGTATGGTATCGGTTCATGGAGTGACGCGGACTTCATTGCAGCCATGCACCTTGGCATTGCAAAGGATGGTCACCATCTTTATCCCGCCTTCCCCTATACGAGTTACACGAAGATGCCGGTCAGCGATGTGTTAGCCATCAAGGCATATCTCTTCTCGCTCAAGCCTGTCGCGAACCCTTCGATCAAGAATAAGATTTTCTTTCCGTTCAATCAGACCGGGGGCATCGCCTATTGGAATCTTCTCTTCAATTCAAATCGAAGGTTCCAGCCTGATCCACGTCGTTCGGCTGAGATCAACCGTGGGGCGTACTTGGTGGAAGGGCCGGGCCACTGTGCACTCTGTCATAGTCCTCTGAATCTCGCTTTCGTTCCCAAGAAGAGTCGTGAGATGGCCGGAGCCATGGTCGATAAGGTTTTCTGCTACAACATATCTTCCGACACGAAGTGGGGAGTGGGCTCATGGTCAGACGGAGAATTAGCGCACTACCTTAAGGCGGGTTACTCCGAAGAGAGAGGTGCTGCAGGAGCTTCGATGGGCCAGGTCGTCCAGAACAGCACAAGTCAGATGTCCGATGCCGATCTCATCGCTATGGCTGCTTATCTCAAGCAACTTGAACCACAACGCGGAAAGGTCGAGATTACGAGCCATCCTGCAGCCGTACAGCCAGACAGCCTTCAGAACTTTGCCAGCGAGCCCGAGGGAAGACACATCTATGAAGGGGCGTGCATGGGGTGTCACGGTTCCGGGGGACACGCAACTGCATACGCAGGAACGCTTCGTGGTCACCCAAGTGTGAACGACAGAACCGGGCGTAACGCCATTTGGGTAACGCTTCACGGCGTGGATTATTGGACGGCGGACGGACATGTTTACATGCCTGCTTTCGCAGGTGTTTATTCCGACGCGGAAATTGCCTCGGTCGTACGGTACATCCAGGATGCATTCGGTTCCGGCGCCACGATACTAACAAACAACGACGTCGAGGAAGCAAGACAGTAATTTGAGGTCAAAGGTCAACTCGCGGCAGGCGAATATTACCGAATGGCCGCACACGAGGCAATCCTAGGCCCCGGGGCCAGCATTCTCTCAGATTTGCCGTCTGCTCAAATCAACGAGCTTCGTCCCCCGATCTTCCGTAGATTGAAGGCACTTTTTCTCCCATTGGCCGAAGATAGCTGGTGAGCTGGCCGCGATGGTGGATGACGTCGAAGTGGAACATCCAGAGGATGTCGCGAACGGGCCAGTCTAAGGCAATTTTTCCCCCCGCCCTGAACTCTGCCTTATTCTCCCAACGGGACAGATCCAAAGTAGCAAGCTCCGCCTCCAGTTGACTGGTGAGGTCCACATACGACGACAACATCTCCTCGTGGGACGGATACAGATCCTTGTCGGGCACCTCGGACTCATTTGTCTTTACAATGTCGAGGCGAATCTGAAGTCCTCGGATAATTGTCCAGAAAAGTTGGCCAGCCGATGGCGACTGTGGGTGCGGGCGATAGTCTGATTGCGCCTGCGGCAGTCGTTCGAGAACAGATCGCGTAATGCCGGCTTCCAGCGTAAAGCGCTGTCGGTAGTGTTCAAGATCGTTCATAGTGATTATGCCTCCCTTGTACCCAGGACGTTATTCGCATCTTCCTTACGAAGAAATGGATAATCCGTATATCCGGCGGCGGAAGAACCGTAATAGTTCTCGGGGCGTCCTGGATTCAACGGAACGCCGGCGGCGATTCGCTCCACCAGATCTGGGTTGGCGATGTAATCCCGTCCGAATGCCACGAGTTCTCCTGCCCCTTCACCGATCAGCCGTGCTCCATGTTCCGCGTTGATGCCGACGTTCAGGATCAACGATCCCCCATAGCGCTTACGGAAATGATGAATCACTGCATCGCCAGAGAGAGCTTCGATCGGCGATCCTGTAAGGTCGGCCATCTGGCGCATGAGCAGGATGTGAGATAGATCATAGGACTCCAGCCGTTCATAGACGTACTCGCTCACAGCGAGCGTAGAGTCGACACTCTTGAACGCCCCCGATTCGTTTGTCATTGGTCCCGCCTTTACGCCGACCCGTTGACTAGGCCACACTTCAAGTACCGCCTCCAACACTTCAAATAAGAAGCGCGCTCGGTTCTCGATGGATCCGCCGTACTCGTCTGTGCGATGATTCGTAGTCTCGTGCAGAAACTGATTGATTAGGTAGATGAAACCTGCCTGCAACTGCACCCCGTCGAAGCCAGCATCCTGCGCAACTCGCGATGCGTTCTTGAAGTCCAAGATTGTTCGCGTAATGTCGTCTTTGGACATTGCACGCGGGACCTCGCTCGTGACAGATCCACCGCGAATATGGACAAGCTGTTGCGGGTTGATCGCAGAGGGAGCGACCGGCTGTCGGCCGGCAGCGTAAAAGCTATGGTGCGAAACCCCACCCTGATGCCACAGCTGAGCGAAGATTCTGCCGTCGCGTGCGTGGACTGCATCCGTTACTTTCCGCCACGCCTTTCCCTGTTCCTGGTTGTAGATCCCCGGTACTCCATACCATCCCTGGGCTTCTTCACTGACCCAAGTACCTTCGCTGATAATCAGGCCAGCGCTGGCGCGTTGCGCGTAATATTCGACCATGAGCTCATTTGGAACGTGGCCCGCGTTTTCGGCTCGAGTGCGGGTGAGCGGCGCCATCACGATGCGGTGCTTGAGGACAAGGGCCCCGAGCTGATACGGGGAAAGAAGGGCATTTGGGTCGCGGTGTTGCATGTTCATCTCCTTGGGCGCGCTCCAAAAGGATGGCGCAGTTCAACTTCAGTGCGGGAACATGTCTGATTGGTGCTGAGGGCTCGTGGGATCACCATTTGGCCAGCGGGCCATACCTCAGCCTTGCGAGAACCAGTCATTCATCTGGTGAAAGAAACCGGATTCTTCTATACCGGGGTTCGCGCGAAAGGGCTTTGCGCTTTCAACGAGGACCTCATGGAGTGGGTGCGCCAATGCTTCGATGGTCTGCTCGATGAACGGCTTAAGCGGCATGGCGCGGGACTCTTCGTTGCTGTTCAGGAGGTCGGTCTGGACCCAGGGAGGCGCAATCTCCTGCACGTTCACAGAAGTTCCCCTGAGCCTGTAGCGCAGGCTCATCGAATAGGAGTGAATGCCGGCCTTCGTAGCACTATATAAAGCGGCAAAAGCCAAAGGCACAAAGCCAAGGACGGAAGAGACATTCAGGATTGTGGCCGATTCCTGTGTCTTGAGGTGCTCGATGAAAGCGCTCGTCATGCGCACTGTTCCGAAAAAATTGGTTTCGAACTCCGAAGTTAGAATGGTGTCGTCGATCGGCTTCGATACGTCATCGACCAACCTGAGGCCCGCGGTGTTGAGGAGCACGTTGAGGTTGGGATATTTCGCGAGCAGGTGCTTGGACACTGTAGCGATGCTATCCGGATCGCTTACATCGAGTTCGACCGAGTCGATTCCCGGGTTTGCCAGAACAACATCAGCCAGGTTCGCCTTCCGGCGTCCAGCAACGATGACTTTGTTCCCCAGTTTGTCAAGGGCCTCCGCGAGGCCGCGCCCGATACCCGATCCGCCACCTGTCACCAATATTGTGTTTCCTGTCAGCTCCATACATCCTCCGTTCATTCTGTGAAGGAGCGCCGTGGCGCCTCCGTCTCCACCTGAAATAGAGTATTTACATACTCCTAACGATTCACGAAAATCGCCAAAGCGCGGATTAAAAGTTTGTATTCGGTGTAAATCCTTACGACCACGCTCACCCTGGCAGGGAGATTCCGTCTTTGAACCCTAGCTTGGAGATGGAATCGTTTAGCGTAGATGTATACTCTAATATTGCGATGGGCTTGATAGCGTGCGAGCTTTATAGGAGGAAGTCATGAGACGATCAAAAGCTGGGAAGGCCCTAACCCACGCGAAGATCGTTGCGGTAGCAGCTAAGCGCTTTCGCGAGCGAGGTCTTGAAGGCATCGGGGTTGCGGATGTAATGAAAGAAGCGGGTAGCAGTGTAGGCGGCTTTTACAAGCACTTCGAGTCTCGCGATGAATTGGTGATCGAAGCGCTTGCAGAAGCATTTAAAGACCTTGATCGTTGGGAGCGAAATGCCGAAGACTTACCGGCACTGCTCCGTTTTTACCTCGGTGAGGAACACTGCGATTGTCCCGGAGAAGGCTGTGCAATAACAGCACTCGCTGGAGACGTACGCCACGCGAGCACGGGAATCAGGACCATCTTCACGCAGCGGGTCAAACACAGCCTCGGATACTCGACAGACCGTCTAGAGACCGGCGATGCAGAATCTCGCCGTTCTCTTGCGATCCTTTTGCTCAGCGCGGGAATTGGAGGTCTTTCCCTTGCCCGTGCTGTCAATGATAAGGCGCTCTCGCGGGAGATTCTTGCTGCACTCCGTGAGCAATTAATTGCTTTGACAAAACAACCTCTGCCTAGACGCACGACCGCTTCGGAACGAGACAACAAACTTACGTTGCAGCGCGCGTAACCCGTAGCTCCAAGCGGTAAAAGTCTCATGGTGGCAGTCTCCGAACTCCGAGCAACTAATCTCCTGCTTTCTCTTCCTCTTTGCACAAAGCATCGCTCTTCCAACGACTGCCTCCCGTTCCTCACAGAGATGCCTCCGATTCGTGCGTTTCATGTGGTTCGCGCACGCGGACAAGAAGTTTGCCGAAGTTCTTTCCTTCAAGCATGCCTAATAAAGCCTTGGGAGCGTTCTCAAGTCCGTCAACAATGTCCTCACGGTACTTGATCAGGCAACCCGTGATTCCCCTCGAGACTTCGCGCTGAAACTCGCCGTAGAGCTTGTCCACGTAGTCAAAGTTGACGAAGCCCTGGATTCGAAGACGCTGGCTTATAACGAGCCGCATTGTTTCTGGCAGCATATCTGGGCCGGACTTATCAGGAGACGAATTGTAGTGGGAGATGACTCCGCTCACCGGCACTCTGGCGAAACGGTTCAACAGCGGAAGAACCGCTTGCCATACGGCACCACCCACATTTTCGTAGTAAACATCGATGCCATCAGGACATGCTGCCTTCATCGCTTGCCGAAAGTCCGGTGAACGGTGATCGACTGCCGCATCAAACCGCAGCTCATTCTTCACGTAAGCGCACTTTGCTGATCCTCCTGCTATACCTACTGCTCTTGCGCCATCTAGCTTTGCGAGCTGTCCAACAAGCGAGCCAACCGGACCACTGGCGGCTGCGACCACGACGGTTTCGCCCTTCTGAGGCCGTCCAATGTCTCTCAGACCCGCATAGGCCGTGAAGCCGGGCATTCCGAGGACACCTAGTTGGGTCGTGGTGGGAAGCACTCCTCGCGTGATTCTCCGTACTTTTTCAGGTTGAATCGCGAGATGTGTACACCATCCCGTGTGCGCAAGAACCAGGTCACCCGTCGCGAAGTCCGAATGCTGAGAGGCGATGACCGTGGAGATGGTCTCTCCGGGCATCACATCACCGACCTTCATCGGGTCCGCATAGGATTTTCGGTCGTCCATCCTGCCGCGCATGTAAGGGTCGAGTGAAAGGTAGTTCACCTCAAGCAGGAGCTCTCCGGCGGAGATCGTGGGAATCGAAAACTCCTTCAGTTGGAAGTCATCCAAGCGAACGGCGCCTTTCGGTCGTGCGGCAAGAACGATCTGAACGCCCGTATTCTGTGCCATAGTGAAGTGTCTCCTAGACCTACTGATCGCCCCTCTAAGCTTTGTCTCCGAATTTGCAGAGACCGCAAATGCTCAGGGTTGCTCCCCCAGGAAAAGCCCTACGTGCTTGAGAAAGCGGTGGGCATGTTGATCTTGGGCGCCATGACTGGAATCGGGGTATACGACCAGTTGAGCGTTCGGCAGTTGTTGAGCCAAAATCAGTGCATTAATCGGACCGACAACAATGTCCTTATTGCCATGAACGATCAGCGTAGGGTTGGGAATGTTCCTGAGCGTCGCATAGCGGCCGGTTGACGGCACGGCTCCCCATTCCTTGAGAGCTTCAATCTGTGTTCGGGTTGTGCTGGCAGACACGGGAAGATCCCGGTCTTGCATGCGCAATGCAAGGCGCGCTACATGCGCACGTCCGGCGCTCTGACTGGATTCCGTTGGAGCGAAGAATGCCGCGAGGAGGAACGCGATCGGATCGGCCTCTTGTTCTTCCGGTCTGATATTGGTGAAGCTCATACCCTCCCCACCGCGTGGACCGGTTCCGAGCAGAATCAGGCCTCTCACGAGTTGTGGGTAGTCCTGCGCCAACTGCTGGGCAATCATCCCGCCGAGGGAGTGGCCGACAATGTGCAGGTTCGTCAAGCCAAGCGCACTGCAAAATGCGGCACAATCTTTCGCCATCTCGGCAACTGTGGATCGGCACGTACCTCCTGAAGCTCCCACTCCCGCGTTATCGAATAAGATGATCTCGTTGTTCTCTGCCAGCCCGTTGGTGACAGTCGGATCCCAAGCGTCCATATTGGAACTGAGATAGCCGAGCAGAAGAAGCGTTTTCTGCCCCTGTTTGCCAAAGCGACGGTAGGCATAGCGAATTCCCTCCGCTTCGACAAAGTCTGTTGGCACCGTTACGTGGTTGTAACCGTTCAAAGAATTCATATCTCCCTCTCCTTACAAGTTCTCTAGTTACCCTTCGGCAGGATTACTGGGCATCGAATTTGCAAGCCGAATACTTGCGCCCAACGTCGCCTTGCGCCAGTTTGGCATCGCATCGTTCTCCGGCCATTCAAGCGACCTCATCTCTTCAATCCAATCGAGCGCGGACCGATGGGCCCACTCAACTCCGAATAGAGAATGTACCGCCAGGAAGAAGGATGAAAGCTCGCATTCAGCAGAAGCGATAAGAAGTTGCACCGAAGGGTTGAATTCGTCCGAACTCAAAGAAGCTCGCGGCTCGCGTAACATTCGAACTTGCTCCTGAACCCTACGGGATTAAAGATTTCCGCAGCATGATTCAGATCTAGTACGGTGCGCATGGAGAATCCGAAGCAAGAAACGCCTTCGCTTGTCTCGTGAAAGAATCGTGCCATTGGAAGAGCGAGCCGTGGCCCGAGTCCGGGTAGGTTAGAAGAACTGCATTTGGGAGGTTTTCACTCAACCAGTAGGAGTTTGGGACAGGGATCATCTCGTCATGAATTCCGTTGACAACCAGCGTTGGCTGCTGAATCCGCTTTAAATCTGCGAATCGGTCGCCAGTGTACTGCTCCCATTCCCTAAATGCGGCCATCTGGGCCTGCGCTACTTCAGGGCCGGAGATTGGCTCGCGATCTGTCTGCCGTTGCATGAGGCGTCCTATGAATTCCTTGCCTGCCGTCTGGCTCGTCTCCGTTGGCGCAAAGAATATCTTCTGGAGCACCTCATAACCCCTGAGTTTCGGGTCGTGAATGGGCGTTGCAAGGGTCGGTTTGTCGAGGTGCATGATGTCTTCGCCACCACGCGGAGCCGTACCGACGAGGATCATCTTGCGAAACACCTTGGGATTGTTCAGTGCCATCAGTTGGGCAATGACTCCGCCGAGGGAAAACCCGAGCACATCGCATGTCTCAATCCCGAGTGTGTCGAGAAAGACCACGGCATGTTCCGCCATGCCGGCCATCGTTGTGGGCACCTTGCCGCTGGAGCGCCCCACACCGGCATTCTCGAAGAGAATGACATCATGGTCTGTCGCGAGCGGGTCGGTTACAGCTGGATCCCAGTTGTCGAGCGTACCCGTGAAGTGCTGCAGAAAGAGCAACGGATATTTTGACTTCTTACCGAAACGCCGGTAAGCATACTTTTCTTTTGGGGTTTGGAGAAACTGTGTAGGCGCTGTAACAATGCTGTTCGACATCTTTGCCCTCTCTCTATTGGCTGGACGTGCGTGCCTCCGGCACTAAGACCAGATTTGAAGTTCGCCCCTTTCCCGCCGCCTGGGGCGTCAGCTGATGCTCGATCGAAGCATCTACGGCGAAATGAATCATTCAATGAATGGTGCGTTCCTTAGGAGATCAGCGAAAGACGGGGCGGAGAAGCCGTCCACGTATCGAGTGACGATATCGCGAAGGAAGTTGTCGTAGCTGGTGGCTGGCTTTCGACGAATCACGGCGCAAAGACAGTCTACGAATTGGTTCTTCATTGACAATCTGGGGAATTCCGTAAGAATTGCCTGTACCTTGTCCCTTGGAATCAGATCTAGCCCAGCACCTATGACATCTACAGCGATTCCAGAGTGCGTCAGGGCAACTTCGGGCTCTTTGTGGAGAGCAATGGAACGAGTCGTGTGAAGCGCAATGGCATCCCATACGATTTGGATCTGGTGTGTTGGGATGCTGCGCTCTTTCAGAAAAGATCGCGCCGCATTGGCGCCATCGATCTCGAACCGATTCTCGTTCCCAGCACCATAACGATCGGTCAGGCCAAGATCGTGAAGGACCGCTGAGACGGCAAGAAGCTCGTGGTCCGGTTTCGGTGAGGCGCCTTCGGCTAGCACCACACCGAAGAGCCAGCAACGCATTGCGTGGTTGAACAGATAAGGGGATGAGCAATTTCTTGCCACCTCGACCGCGTCAATAACCAAGCGTGTATCAACTACTTCGATCCCTGCTAAGACCATGCTCGTGTCCCTCGGTTAGATCCGCACAACATCCACCGGCGTAAATAAACGAAGATTAAGAGCGCCGTTCACGAGCTCCGGCACCTTTCCGAGGAAAACTTGTATCGCGGCTGCTTTCATGTGCATATCCAAATCCGCTTGGTTGCGCCAGATTCCATACACACAGTATTCGTCGTTGTCCGAAGTGGAATGGTGCACCTCGTAGACGAGGCTGCCGGGTTCCTCGCGGGCCTCCTGAGCCAACTTTCTGAGCGCGTCTTCCAACGCACCAGCTTTGCTGGTCTGCGCCCGTACAAATACGAGGTTTGTCACAATTCCACTCGTCATGGCACCTTCCTTGCTCGCACGGCAGCCGTGTGAGCGTCTCAATCTACGCCCTTAACAGCGCGCGCCGAACCCCACAATGCCCAACCGGGGTTAACTCTGTTCGGATAGAGCTCCATCATTCTGTCGTATAGCTCTTGAGCAGTTTTCGTTGTTTTCACGAGCCGGTCGAAATCACGGATGTACTGGCGCGTCTCTTCGATAATTCTGGGATTGTCGTCGTTCTCCGGTCGCTTATGGGAAGCGACAACTGCGCGTGGGTTGAGCGACTCAATCTTGTCAAGCGCGACAATCCACTCCTGGCGCGTCTCAGCATTCGACTCGGCCAGATAGAGATGAACGTCATTGTAGGCAGCATCGCCAGCAACCACGAGCCCGATGGAAGGGGCATACAAACAGGTCGTATGGTCGGTGTCGGTGTGACCAAGCTCTATGACGACCAATTCATGCCCTTCGAGATCAATGACATTCGCTTTGAGTTCTTCTGCGATCACCAACTTGTCCGGAATCTGGCCCGGAAATCCCGGCTTCCAGGCTCCATCAAGCATCTGTGGTGAGGCATTCAGTTGCATAACCTTAACTGTGCTGCGCGTTGCCACTACTCTGGCGCCGGGGAATCGTTCGAGGAGAGTTCCAACTCCGAACCAATGGTCTCCGTGGCCATGTGTGATGTAGACGGTTGTCAGGTTTTTTCCTTTTGAGGCGACCCAATCAGCCAAATCATTGGCTTGCTTGACCGTCATATAGGTGTCCACAAGGACAGCATCCGTGGCCCCGTAAATGAGTGTTGACGCCATCGCCTGAAAAAATGTCTCCTGCACACCAGGAGGTCGGTCGGGAGTAATGATGGGGATGCCCGGCGTCACGAAGACTTCCCAGTTCAGACCAGAAGCCCCTGTTGTATTTCCTTGGGAAGCTGAAGTCTCTGCCTGGTTGGCCTCAGTCGGTGATCCTTTGAACTTTTCCATAGCAGCCTGCTTTCCTCTGGGAGGTATCTCGTAGTGTTTCGCTGGTCTACTTCTCACCTATCTGTTATCGGCGCGGTGGAGAGCCGAGTGACCTGTTGCCTCTCAATGCGTCGTGCTTGGCGAGCCGGCCCTGGGAAGAGCAGCGCGCTCATTATCACAAATGATCTGCGGGGTTCACCTCTGAATACCGATGCGAGTCAAAACATCTTCCCGTAGATTGCAGGGTAGTTGCGGATTGTTTGCGGAGTATTGTCAGAATCGAGCACTTTTGTCGCTTTTGACCAATGCCTGCTCATCGAAGGGGGAGGCTTCACTAGCCTCACCCTCGACACCATCTAGTTGTTGAATTTGTCCCAAACCTCATTGGTTTTGGCTCCGAGGCGATCGATGCTTTGAGTCTGGAGCATCCAGCCGGGATATTCCGGAGGCAATGCACTCACATCTTCAAGCGTCTTGATTTCCTCCTGTGAAAGCTTGATGCCCAGAACCGACAGATTGTCTTGCAGTTGATCGAGGCGCTTTGCGCCAAGGATGATCCAAGTAACGAACGGTTTTGTAAGCAACCACGCCAGGGCGATCCGAGCGATGCTGGAATTATGGGCCTTCGCTATGGGTGTCATTGCATCGATGACATCCCATGCACGCTCCTTGTCCACAATCGGAAAGTCGAACTCGGAACGACGCGATCCTTCAGGCTTTTGATTTTCACGGTTGAACTTACCCGACAACAGCCCGCCTGCGAGCGGCCTCCAAACGAGCAGTCCAGTCTCTTCCGCTTGAAGCAGCGGCGCGATCTCTCGTTCGAGATCGCGGCCTGCGATGGAATAGTACGCCTGAACCGTCGCGAACCGGCTGTAGTTATGCTGCCGGGAGATCCCAAACGACATGGCAATCTTCCATGCCTGCCAATTGGAAACGCCGATGTAGCGTACTTTGCCCTGACGCACGAGATCGTCCAGCCCACGCAGCGTTTCTTCCAAGGGTGTGACGTCGTCGTTGGCGTGAATCTGATAAAGGTCGATATGATCGGTTTGGAGACGCTTGAGACTGGCTTCGACCGCGTCCATGATGTGCCCACGCGAAGCACCCATGTCGTTCACGCCTTGCCCGACGCGAGAGTACGCCTTGGTGGCGATCAGAATATCTTTCCTCGTGAGATTCAGGTTCTTGATTGCCTGGCCAAGAGTCTTCTCACTCTCCCCAGCCGAGTAGACATCCGCCGTATCGAATAGATTGATTCCGGCGTCGAAGGCTGTCTTTACGAGCGTATCTGCGTCGGTCTGGGCGACTGTCCCGATTGCCTTGTAGAAACCCTGTCCGGCGAAGGTCATCGTGCCCAGGGAAAGACGTGAGATCAGCAATCCCGTATTTCCTAGTGTTTTGTATTCCATCGTCACTCTCCTTCATCCTTGTTGGTTGATTCCATCGGTCCAAGTGGCCGCGATGCTTAGCGATGTCCGCCCGAATGAGAAGCGTTCATCCTCACGCTGTGTCTGCTGATAGCGGCGGGCTCAATATCGCAAATGATCTGCGGCTTCACTTGCGAACACCGGTTTTGAGTCAACGGAACCTTCCAGTAGATCGCAGCGTAGTTGCGGGGCGCTCGCGCAGTATTGTCAGAACCGAGCACTTTTGTCGCTTTCGACCAGCGTTTTCGCCGCCGTCCCCAGCCACTATCCAGTTACTGGAACCGTGCGGGGTGAGGGTTGCGGGCAAAAACCAAAGCGAGTTCTCCTTGCGTGATTTTTGGCGCGGCACAAATGAGGTGTGGCAAAGTGCCTCCCCTCCGACTTTCGTCTGCCAGGCTGCTTTCGTTCCGGTCTCGGCAGTTGATTGTGCGGTCTATTATCAGAAAGCACGCTATGCGAAATGACAGCTCTAATTCACAAGCAAGCGGACGTATCGTGCTTGCCGTCACCATTCTCGGATCGAGTATGGCGTTCATTGACGGAACGGTCGTCAATGTTGCGCTCCCTGCGTTGCAGAACGCTTTCCATGCCTCCATTGCGGATCTGCAGTGGGTCGTGGAATCGTATGCATTGATGTTGGCGGCGTTGCTGCTTGTCGGCGGCTCGCTTGGAGATATGCTGGGCCGTCGTAAGGTTTACGTGTTTGGCGTTGCTGTGTTTGCAGTCGCTTCTGCCGGTTGTGGCGTGGCTCGAAATATTGATGTGCTGATCTGGGCTCGATCAATTCAAGGCATTGGAGCGGCTTTGCTGGTGCCCGGAAGTCTTGCGCTAATCACGGCGTCCTTTCCTAAAGAGACGAGAGGAGAGGCGATTGGCACATGGTCTGGATTTTCCGCGATTGCTGCTGCGATCGGCCCTGTCATCGGCGGCTGGCTGATCGAACACTCTACATGGCGCTGGGTCTTCTTCCTGAATCTGCCGCTGGCGTTGGCCGTGATCCTGCTCTCGGGCAAGGTGCCGGAGAGCAGGAACGAGAATGGCTCACATCATCTCGACTGGCCGGGTTCTCTGCTGGTGACGCTGGGACTTGGTGGCGTTACGTACGCGTTGATTGAGTGGCCGGCTCGCGCTCGGCATGGCATAGACTTCGTTGCTGTTACAGCAGTTTTGGGTGTGGCGGCTTTGGCGGGATTCGTTGCCGTGGAGCATTGGTCCCAGGCACCGATGGTTTCACTTGCGCTGTTTCGCTCGCGAAACTTTACCGGTGCGAATCTGTTGACGCTATTTCTGTATGCGTCGCTCGGTGGGTTGATGTTCTTCTTTCCGATGGACCTGATACAGATCCAACACTACACAGCGACGGAGGCAGGGGCGGCGTTTCTTCCTTTTGTAGCCATCATGTTTGGATTGTCGCGCTGGGCAGGCGGATTGGTTGCGCGCTATGGATCGCGCGTTCCGCTTACGGTTGGACCTTTGGTTGCCTCCTGTGGGATTGCGCTCTTCGCGATGGTGCCGCAGGGTGGGAGCTACTGGGCTACATTTTTTCCGGCAGTCGTGGTGATGGGCCTGGGCATGACCATCAGTGTTGCTCCGTTGACTACGACGGTGATGAACGCTGTACCTGATACCGAGTCTGGACTTGCCTCTGGAATCAATAACGCGGTGTCCCGTTTGGCTGCGCTGCTTGCGGTAGCTGTCTTCGGTGCGGTCTTGGTCACGGTCTTCAACCACTCGCTGGATCGATCGCTCAATCAATTGGCGTTGACCTCAGATGTTCGCGCTCAGATTGATGCGGCGCGATCACTGCTCGCTGCCGCGCACAATCACAATCCCGCGGTTCAGCGTGCAATCAATGAATCCTTTGTGAGTGGCTATCGTTCGGTTATCTGGATAGCGACTGGCCTAGCTACTCTAAGTGCTATCGTTGCGTGGCTGCTCATTGTGCCTGGCACACCTACCTCTGGAAAACGGGCTTGGTAACATGAAATGCGCTGGTCATCACCAGGGGAAGGTGCAGGAGGAGGAACTCGACTCCTGCCGCGCCACCGGCGAGCGGGGGCCGGAAGTAAGGCGGGATGAGGGTCGCAGGGAGAAACCAAAGCGGGTTCTCCCTGCGCGATTTTTTGCGCAGCAAAAAGAGGGACGGCGAAGTGCCGCCCCCGTTATTCAATGAGTTTGTTAGGCCGCCTTCTTGGCCGCTTTTGTTCCGGGCTGTGACACCTTCTTTGCTTTCTCCTTCGCCGTGAACTCCTGTTGTACCTTGGCGGCGATGGCGTCGGCGTCCACTTTGTAGGCGGCGGCGGCTTCCTTGAGGATGGTTGCCGCGTTGCCGCGCGAGGCAGCGAGCAAAATGCTCGACTCCACCAGCAGACGGGAGAGCGTGCCTTCATCGGCGCGGCGAAGGAATGCGCTGAACGTCTTTGCAACGCCTCCGTTTTCGCGCTTCTGCCGGATGCCGTGCTGCCGCG
>VFSW01008940.1_pt1 | contig 14334 bp, 12 predicted proteins | sample 5358111 | NCBI WGS metagenome assembly VFSW01 (sample SAMN11554181, study PRJNA540505) | mine drainage metagenome | isolation source: sediment from site ElyBrook_90M | place: USA: Ely Copper Mine, Vershire, VT | collected 2017
ATCGCGAATTTGAACTTGCGCGGCAGGAAGGAGAATTCCGGATGCAGCGTCGTGTATTGCCGCAACAGTTCGGACCAGATGCGGGGGTCTTCGATCTCGCCCGGCGCCACGCCGGCCCACTGATCCGACGTGACGTTGCGCGTGTTGTTGCCTGATGTCTGCATGGCGTGAATGCCGACCTCGGCGAGATCGGCCAGCGCATCCGGCAATTCGGCGAGCTTGATCCAGTTGAACTGGATGTTTTGCCGCGTCGTGAAATGTCCGTAGCCGCGGTCGTAGCGGCGCGCCACATGCGCCAGCCGCCGCAATTGCTTCGACGACAGCGTGCCGTAGGGGATCGCGACCCGGAACATATAGGCGTGCAGTTGCAGATAGACGCCGTTCTGCAATCGCAGCATCTTGAATTCGTCCTCGGTGAGTTCGCCGGACAGCCGGCGCTTCACCTGGTCGCGAAATTCCTCAACGCGTTCATTGATCAGCGTGCGGTCGAGTTCGTCATATGCGTACATGATGGATTGGCCTTATGCCGGAACCGGGAGATCGATGGTGACGCCCCTGAGCCGGATATGTTCGCGCAGGTTGCCGGGCTTGATCTTGCCGCCGTCCTTGATTTCGACCGGCGCGATATAAGGCCCGACCGCACCGATATCGTCGGCCACCGATTCAACGAGCAGCGCGCGCGCCTCGTCGGCGGTGCGGACGATCGCGGCGTCGGGCAGACTGGTCGACCAGCCCTTCGCGGCCGTTCGGTAGATCACTGCGCCGTCCCAGGTGCGGTTGGCGGTGACGACGGAGGGACCGGTGATCTTGATCTTTTGTTCCAGTGGAGATGTCATTCGGCGGCGACCTGGAAATATGAGGCGAGTTGAGCGAGGTTCTGATGGCGCCAGGGCGCGGAGCGCGCGACCACGTCGCCAATGATGAGGATAGCGGGACCGCCGTCGATCCTTTCGATGAGATCTGGCAATCCTTCGAGCGTTCCGACAACGGCTTGCGCATCCGGCCGGGTGACGCGCGCGAATACGCCGACCGGCGTCTGCGGCGAACGCCCCGCAGCCAGCAGGCCGGCGCGCACCGAAGGCGCCGCGGTCATTCCCATATAGATAACGATCGTCATCTTCCCGTCGGTCAGGACGGACCAGTCGACGGCTTCCGCGTCCTTGGCCTTGTGCGCAGTGAGGAAGGTGATGCGCAGCGCCTCGTGACGGAAGGTGAGCGGCACTTCGAATTGCGCGGCGGCGCCCAAGCCCGCCGTGATTCCGGGAATGACCGAACAGGCGACGCCCGCCTGCCGCAGCGCTTCGATTTCCTCGCCACCGCGGCCGAACACGAAGGGATCGCCGCCCTTCAGCCGCACCGCGCGCTGCCCCGACTTCGCGGCTTCTATCAAGAGGCTGTGGATGGCGTCCTGGCCGATGCCGCGCTTGCCGACGCGGCGGCCAACCGGCACGCGCCGGGCATCGCGCCGGGCACGATCGAGAATTTCGGACGACACCAGCTCATCGTAGAAAACGACATCGGCATCCTGCAGCGCGCGCAACGCTTTCACCGTGAGCAAATCCGGATCACCGGGACCTGCGCCGACCAGCGTCACCCTGCCCTCGGGACCGCCGGACGGCAGCGAACCGGCGAAGCCGGAGGGATCGCGAATTTCCTTCAGCGCCGCTTCCGCCTCCTCGGCGCGCCCGGCGAGAATCAGCGCGCCGATCGGGCCATCGACCACGCGCTCCCAGAAGCGGCGGCGCAACGCAAATTCGGGGATCAGACCGTGAATCGTTTTGCGCCAGCGGCCGATGAAGCCGGCGAGATCGCCGATCCGGGCGGGCAGTGCCGCCTCGATGCGCTCGCGCACGCGGCGCGCCACCACCGGCGAGGCGCCGCCGGTCCCGACGGCCACCACCACGTCGCCGCGATCGACGATGGCGGGAAAGATGAAAGTCGAATGTTGAAGGTCGTCCATCACGTTCACGGGCAGCCCGACCGCCTTCGCCCGCGCGGACATCGCCGACCCGACACTGCCCGCGCCCGCACAAAAGATGGCGATCACCCCGCCAAGATCGGAGGTCAACGGATCGCCGGCAGCGAGTTCGATCCCCGCTGCCTCGTCCGCGCCAAGAGCGGCCAAATCAGCAGGAGCGGTCAAATCATGATGGCCATCGGTCGCATACCAGCGAACCCGCGCACCCGCTGCGGTGAGCAGCCGCAATTTCGCGCGCGCCGGATCGCCGGCGCCGACCAGCAGCACCACGCCGCTTTGCAGATCGAGAAATACCGGCAGAAATCGCATGCGACACTCGCTTCCCCAACTTCTGGGGTTGACTGGAATTATTTTCTATATATGTGTCTTTCCATGCTCGCAAAGAGAAAATTATTTCTTCTCTACTGCGGTGCAACTATAGAATTTTCGCCTCCCAAGGCCAAGGGCCGATAGATGCATCTTCTCGACAACGACCACGCCAGCGACCGGCTGCGTCAGGCCATCCCGATCAGGCCGTCCACGGCCACGCAAATTTCAACCGATGGCCGCGCGGAGGCACCCTCGATGGACCACCTCGACGCGCTGGAGGCCCAAAGCATCTACATCTTCAGGGAGGCCTTCGCGCGGCTGAAGCGGCTCGCGCTGCTGTGGTCGCTGGGCAAGGATTCCAACGTGATGATCTGGCTCGCGCGCAAGGCCTTTTTTGGCCGCGTGCCGTTCCCGGCATTGCATGTCGATACCGGCAAGAAATTTCCGGAGATGTACGCGTTTCGCGATCGCTACGGCAAGGAATGGGAGCTCGACTTAAGGATCGAACCGTGCCCGCCGCTCGAGACCGTCGATCCGACCTTGCCGCCGGCCGCGCGATCGGCCGCGCGCAAGACCGAAGGGCTGAAGCTCGCGCTCGCCAAATTTGGCTTCGACGGATTGATCGCCGGCATTCGCCGCGATGAAGAGGCGACGCGCGCCAAGGAGCGCGTGTTCTCGCCGCGCGGCACCGAAGGCGGATGGGATGTGCGCGATCAGCCGCCGGAATTCTGGGATCAGTTCAACGCCTCGCCGCCGACGGGCGCACATTTGCGCGTCCACCCGATCCTGCATTGGACCGAAGCCGACATCTGGGCCTACACAAAGCGCGAAAACATCCCGATCATTCCGCTTTATCTGGCGAGGGACGGCCAGCGTTATCGCTCGCTCGGCGATGCCGACATCACCAATCCCGTGGCTTCGACCGCGTCGAATATCGAAGAAATCCTCATCGAGCTCGACCGCACCAGGGTGCCGGAACGTGCAGGCCGCGCGCTTGATCATGAAACCGAAGACGCCTTCGAACGGCTGCGCGTCGCCGGCTATCTCTGACGGATAAATGGGTTGAGCGCAGCAATGAACATAACCGTCCCCGCCGCGTTATCGGCAACTCCCAACGGCACCACGCGCCCGCAGGTGCGCATCGTCATCGTCGGCCATGTCGATCACGGCAAATCGACACTGGTCGGCCGCCTGTTGCATGAGACCGGCAGTCTGCCGGAAGGCAAACTGGAAATGCTCAAGGCCGTCAGCGCGCGGCGGGGCATGCCCTTCGAATGGTCGTTCCTGCTCGACGCCCTGCAGACCGAGCGCGACCAGGGCATCACCATCGACACCACGCAGATCCGCTTCCGCACCAAATCGCGCGACGTGGTGTTGATCGATGCGCCCGGCCACGCCGAATTCCTGCGCAACATGATCACCGGCGCCTCGCAGGCGGACGGCGCGGTTCTGATCATCGACGCGCTGGAAGGCGTGCGCGACCAGACCCGGCGCCACGGCTATCTGCTGCATCTTCTCGGCGTCAAGCAGGTCGCGGTTGTCGTCAACAAGATGGACCGGGTGGATTTTTCCGCGGCGCGGTTTGCCGAGATCAGCGATGAGATCTCCGCGCATCTGACCGGTCTCGGCGTTACGCCTCTGGCGGTTGTTCCAATTTCGGCGCGCGATGGCGATGGCGTTGCCGAACGCACGCCAAGGACCAGCTGGTACCATGGACCGACCGTGGTCGAAGCGCTCGATGCGCTTGAGCCTGCGCGGCCGCTGGAGCAGCTTCCGTTACGGCTGCCGGTGCAGGCGATCTACAAATTCGACGACCGCCGCATTGTCGCGGGCCGCATCGAATCCGGCGCCCTCGCCGCCGGCGATGAAATCGTCATCATGCCCGCCGGAAAAATCGCAAAGATCAGGAGCGTCGAAGGCTGGCCGGTGACGCCGGTCAAGGGCGAGCAAACCGCGGGACGATCGGTCGGGATTACGCTCGACCGCGAACTGTTCATCGAGCGCGGCGACGTCGTCGCCCATGTCGGAACCTGCCCGCGCGACACGCGCCGGCTGCGCGCCCGCATTTTCTGGCTGCACGACAAGGAGCTTGCCAAAGGCGAGCAAATCCTGATCCGGCTCGGCACGCGGGAGGCCCGCGCCACCGTGGTCGCGATCGAGAAGGCGGTCGATCCCGGCGAACTGTCGAGCGTCGAGAACAAATCGATCGCGAAGAACCATGTCGGCGAGATCGACATCTCGCTGGCGCAGCCGATCGCCGCCGATCCCTATACCGACAATCCCCGCACCGGACGGCTGGTGATCGAGGTCGGCGGCCGCATCGCCGGCGGCGGGCTGGTGCTGTCGGTCGACGCCGGACAACGCGCCATTCCCGTCGATATCGTGCCGGTAGAATCTGCGTTGCGTTCCGACGAGCGCTCGGCGCGCTATCGCCACAACGGCGCGGTGATCTGGCTGACGGGCCTGCCGGGTTCCGGAAAATCGACGTTGGCGCGCGCGCTGGAGCGCAGGCTGTTCGGCCATGGCGGCTCGCCGGTCCTGCTCGACGGCGATACGCTGCGCGCCGGGCTCAACCGCGATCTCGGCTTCTCCGCGGCCGATCGCACCGAGAACGTTCGCCGCCTCGCCGAAGTCGCCACGCATCTGGCGCGCAACGGACACATCGCCATCGTTGCCGCGGTTTCGCCCTCGAGGGAAGACCGTGCGGCGGCCCGGCGCATCGCCGATACCGCATTCCGCGAGATCTATGTCGCAACGCCGGCCGGCGTCTGCGAGAGCCGCGACCCCAAGGGCCACTACGCCAAGGCGCGCGCCGGCGCGCTACCGGCATTCACCGGCACCGGCAACGATTACCAGCCGCCCACGGATAGCGAATTGACGCTCGATACCTCGACGCGTTCGGCCACTGATGCGACCGACGAGATCGAAAGAATGCTGACCAGGACCGGCGTTCTGTTCGAAGAAGTCGTTGATCTGGCTGCCAATATTTGAGCCGACGACCGCCGCTGTAATAGGCAATCGTAGGGCTTTTCCTAAGCCCGGCTTTAGCGCTAAAAGGCGCCCTAAACGTCGCGCCTTACGGCGCCTTTTTGCCTTTTTGCCCCTGAAACCAGCGCTTGACCGCTGTTTCTCGTGAGAAACCCCATCATGAATCGTATCGATGCCCACGGACTGAAGATCGCCCCTGTCCTGTTTGATTTCATCGCCAAGGAAGCCACTCCCGGGACCGGGATTTCACCCGACGCGTTCTGGGCAGGTTTGGCCGCCATCGTGCGGGACCTGACGCCGCGAAATCGCGAGCTGCTCGCCTTCCGCGATACTTTGCAGGCAAAGATCGACGACTGGCACCGCGCCAACAAGGGCAAGCCGATCGACCTCAACGCCTACACGGCATTCCTGAAGGAGATCGGATATCTGCTGCCGGAGCCTGCGACCCAGAAGGTCGAGACGACCAATGTCGACGAAGAGATCGGCAAGATCTGCGGGCCGCAGCTGGTCGTGCCGCTCACCAACGCGCGCTACGCGCTGAACGCCGCCAATGCGCGCTGGGGCAGCCTCTACGACGCGTTTTACGGCACCGACGCGATCCCGCACGAGGCCAGTGAGGGGGCCAGGGGCTTCAACAAGGCGCGCGGCGACAAGGTGGTGGCGAAAGCCAAGGCCTTCCTCGATTCCGCGGTACCGCTCGCAACCGGCAGCCACACCGACGTGACCTCCTACAGCATCATCAGCGGCCGGCTCGCGGTCAAACTGAAGAGCGGCAACGCCACCGCGCTGAAATCGAACGCCCAGTTCGCGGGCTATCGCGGCGATGCCGCCTCGCCTTCGGCCATCCTTCTGGTCAACAACGGAATGCACATCGAAATCAAGATCGACCGCAGCCACATGATCGGCAAGGACGATCCGGCCGGTGTCGCCGACATGATCCTGGAATCCGCCGTCAGCACGATCCTCGACATGGAAGACAGCGTCGCGACCGTCGATGCCGAGGACAAGGTGCTGGTCTATCGCAATACGCTCGGCCTGATGAACGGCACGTTGTCGGCCGACTTCGAAAAGGCCGGCAGGACGCTGACCCGCGCGCTCAACCCCGATCGCGTCTACAAGACCCCCGACGGAGGGGAACTCAAGCTGCACGGCCGCAGCCTGCTGTTGATGCGCAACGTCGGCCATCACATGTTCACCGATGCGGTGCTCGACGGAGACGGCGAGGAAATTCCGGAAGGCCTGCTCGATGCCGCCATCGCGGGCTTGCTCGCGATCCACGACCTCAGGGGCAACTCGAAAGTGCGCAACAGCCGCACCGGCTCGGTCTATATCGTCAAGCCGAAGATGCACGGTCCCGATGAGGTTCGGCTGACCTGCGAATTGTTCGGCCGGGTCGAAAAGATGCTGGCGTTGCCGGAAAACACCATCAAGATCGGCATCATGGACGAGGAGCGCCGCACCACCGTCAACCTGAAGGCCTGCATCCAGCAGGCCACAAAGCGCATCTGCTTCATCAACACCGGATTCCTCGACCGTACCGGCGACGAGATCCATACTTCGATGGAAGCCGGGCCCATGATCCGCAAGAACGACATGAAGGCGCAACCCTGGATCAAGGGCTATGAGGACTGGAACGTCGATATCGGCCTGATCGACGGCCTGCCCGGCCACGCCCAGATCGGCAAGGGCATGTGGGCAGCGCCCGACATGATGGCGGATATGCTGGCACAGAAGATCGTGCATCCGCAGGCCGGCGCCACCACCGCATGGGTGCCTTCGCCGACCGCGGCGACCCTGCACGCACTGCATTATCACCAGGTCAACGTGCTGGCGCGCCAGCAGGAGCTGGCGAAGGGCGGCCCGCGTGGAAAGCTCTCGGACATTCTCACCATCCCGGTATCGCAATCGAACTGGGCGCCAGACGATGTCAGGCAGGAGATCGACAACAACTGCCAGGGCATTCTCGGCTATGTCGTGCGCTGGATCGATCAGGGGGTCGGCTGTTCCAAGGTGCCCGACATCCACGACATCGGGCTGATGGAAGACCGCGCGACCTTGCGCATCTCGAGCCAGCATCTGGCGAACTGGCTGCATCAGGGCGTCATCAGCAAAGAACAGGTGATGGAATCGCTGAAGCGAATGGCGGTGGTGGTGGACGGCCAGAACAAGGGTGACCCGCTGTACCGGCCGATGGCGCCTTCGTTCGAAGGCACAGCCTTCAAGGCGGCCTGCGACTTGATCTTCAAAGGACGCGAGCAACCCAACGGCTATACCGAATACATCCTGACCGCGCGGCGCCGCGAGGCCAAGGCCGCCGGCTGATCCGGGAACGATCGAATGCCAAGATCGTTATATCGTCACCTCAACGCAAGAGGAGATAGCGATGGATTGGAACCGGGTTGAAGGGAACTGGAAGCAGTTCAAGGGCGCCGCCAAGGAAAAATGGGGCAAGCTCACCGACGACGATCTCAACGTGATCGAGGGACGTCGCGAGCAGCTCGAGGGTAAGCTGCAGCAGCGCTACGGCTTCGCCAAGGATCAGATTCACAGGGATGTGGATGACTGGTTCAGGACGCTGAAATAAGAGCCCCTGTTGATGAGCCGGCGAAGCCCCGGTGATCGCCGGGGCTTGTTGTTGCGCATTGCTGGCCAAAGGAGCGGCTTTCCGGGGCCACCGCCGACAGGAGATCGGCAGGGCCGCTGTCTAAAAATTTACCCTTTTTTGTCTAAGTGGGCGGGCTTCTTGGGGGCCGCTCATGCTCAATCGCCTCACCGTGTCTTCGTTGATCAAATCGGTCATCGTCCTGATGGCCGCCTGCATGACGGCCCTGCTCTGCGCGAGTGCCTGGAATTCGTGGGGACGGCTCGCCACGACGAGCCGGATTTCGGCGGTTGCGGACGCCTCATCGAATCTTTTCAAGGCGATGCACAATCTGCGCAGCGACCGGTCGACCACCAGCCGCAATCTGAACGTGGATGCGACGCTGCAGCCGGACGTGCAGAAATATCTCCGCTCCCATCGCGACGCCGAACTGGCGGCGATGCGATCGGCGGCCGAAGCGCTCGCCTCGATCGAATTCGCCGGCCAAAAGACGCTGGTCCCCGAACTGAACCGGCTGATCCAGACGTTCACCGCGCTGGAGGCGGAGTCGTGGGACGCCATGAGCAAGCCGAAGGCCTCGCGCCGCCCGGCGCTTGGCAAGGAATACGTGGAGAACACCGCGGCATTGCTCGAGACGCTCGACAAGGCGTCGATCCGGATCGCCGCGGCCGTGAATCACAGTGATCCGGTGATCGATCAGTTGCTGATGATCAAGCAGCTCGCCTGGCTGATGCGCAATACGGCCGGCGAAGCTTCGCTGTTGATTTCGAATGGCCTGTCGTCCGGCCGCGTGGCACCCGATCTCCGGCAAACCTACACCAAGCTCGTCGGCGGAATCGAAACGGCGTGGGCGGCGCTGCAGACCGTGGCGGCGGAAAGCGAGCTGCCAGGTCTTGCCGAGGCGATGGTCGAGGCAAAAACCGCCTATTTTGCCTCCGAGTTCCTGGCGCTTCGCGATCGATTGGTGAACGCGCTGGTGACCGGCGAGAAAGCCGAAATGAAGGGCAACGAGTGGAGCCCGTTCTCGGTCGAACATATGAGCAGTGCGGTCACCGTCGCTGAACGCGCGCTCGACACCGCCAGGGACTATGCCCTGGCCCAGCATGCCGAAGCCGAGCGCTCGCTGGCGCTGCAGCTGGTGCTTTTGGCCTCGGCGCTCGTCCTGACCTTCGGCACCATGATGGCCGTCAGCCGCCGCGTCATCCGGCCGCTGCACACCATCCGCGATGCCATGCTTAAGGTGGCCGCCGGCGATCTCGCCGTCGACACCGGATATGCGCGGCGCCGCGACGAGATCGGGGCGCTTGCCGGTGCGTTGGAAACCTTCAGGCAACAGGCCATGGACAAGCTCAGGATCGAGGAACAAGAGCGCGAACGCCACGCCGGCGCCGCCGCGCGTCAGCGAGCCATCGAAGGCTATGTCGGTGAATTCGAGAGCCTGGTGCGCCAGACGCTCGACCAATTGAACGACGCGTCCAGCCAGATGAGGACGACCTCGGCGGGCCTGTCGTCGGTCTCCAGCCAGACCAATTCGCGCGTCAAGATTGCGGAGAAGGCCTCGGGCGAGGCCTCCCATAGCGTGGAGAGCGTGGCTTCGGCCTCGCAGGAACTGAGCGCCTCGATCGACGACATCTCCAGGCAGGCATCGCATGCCGCCGGCATCGCCAGCCGCGCCGTCAATCGGGCGCGCGAAACCGACGACACCGTCCAGGGACTGGCGAAATCGGCGGGCCGGATCGGCGAGGTGGTCGGCCTGATCAATTCCATTGCCGCCCAGACCAACCTGCTGGCGCTCAATGCGACCATCGAGGCGGCGCGCGCCGGCGAAGCCGGCCGGGGCTTTGCCGTCGTAGCCTCCGAGGTCAAATCGCTGGCCAGCCAGACCGCCAAGGCGACCGACGATATCTCCGAGCAGATCGCCGATATTCAGAAGGTAGCCAGCGACGCCATCGAGGCCATCAAGGCCATCGGCGGCATCATCGGCGAGGTAAATGAGGTCGCGACCGCGATCGCGGCCGCGGTCGAGGAGCAGGGCGCCGCCACCCAGGAAATCACCCGCAGCACCCAGCATGCCGCGCAAGGCACCAGGAACGTCTCGGAGAATATCACGGGCGTCAAGACCGACGCGGATGCCGCCGCAGCGGCGGCGGAAAACGTCAAGCGGGCCTCCGAGACGCTGGAGACGCAGAGTCTGGCGTTGAGCAACCAGGTTACCCAGTTCCTGGGCAAGATCCGCGCGGCCTGATATCGGCAAATCTGCGCCGGGACGACGGGTTCGGCGTTGGCGTCATTCCGACGCCACCACCGGCACACGCCGATAATGCGAGCGCACCGCCGCACGAGCGGGCGAGAGATCAAGCGATGCGCCGCGCCGATCGGCACCGCGGCCCGCAACCATCAATCCGCCGCCCCCTGCCACGATGTCGCCTTTGCGAAGCGTCGGGTCGTCCTGGATTCTGACCGATGCGAGACCGGCAGGATCCTTGCCATTGCAGGTGCAGCCCGCGACCAGCTCATTGCGATAGCGGAACGCGTTCGGCAGTTCGGAATAGGGCTTTCCGCCCTCGGTGACGGCATTATCGATATTGCTGCCATAGACCACCTTGGTCTCGCTGGCCGGGCAGAAGCTGTTGCAGAATGCCGCCTTGCTCTGGTTGCCGGCTGCGGCAATCGGGAAATAGCGTCCGTCGCAGGCGCGTACGCAGTAGGCCTGCGAGCCGCCGGAATAAGAGTAGTTGGTGCGTGGATGCTTAAGATCCTCGGGAACGCCGGGATTGCTGCCTTCGCTGGCATAGGGCAGCGGCGTCGCGGGCGCCTGTCGCCGGCCGAACGCCCCGAACAGGGCGGACAAAAAATCCTCCGCCTGCACCGCCGGAGCCGGCGCCACCGCGACCAGGGCCGCTGCCGCGCCCAATACCAACTTGCCCGATCGCCTGACCATGTTCGTCTCCGAGACAGGGGGCTCTCACTTCAGTACAGCGAGGACGTCGAAAGGTTCATCGCCTCGCGACCCGAAGGCAGCATCGTCACCGCCGGGCGCGGCCGCTGCGCCGCCGGTTGAGCGTCGGTCGCTCCGGCGATCGTCCCAGCGATCGTTCTATTAATCGCTTTCCTGGCTTCTAGGTGCGGCGCATTCTTCGGCAGCACCACCACCCTGGTACCGATGTTGACGCGGCTGAAGAGGTCGGCGACATCCTCATTGGTCAGCCGGATACAGCCCGAGGAAACGAACTTCCCGATCGTCGAGGGGTCGTTGGTGCCGTGAATGCGGTATTCGCTCGAGCCGAGATACATGGCGCGCGCGCCGAGCGGATTGCCGGGACCGCCCGCCATGAACCGCGGCAGATAAGGCTGCCGCGCGATCATCTGCGCCGGCGGATGCCAATCCGGCCACTCCGCCTTGCGGCTGATGGGTTGCACGCCGGACCAGGTGAACCCCTCGCGACCGACACCAACGCCATACCGAAGGGCGCGGCCCTGGCCGAGCACATAATAGAGCACGGTATTTCCGGTATCGATGATGACGGTGCCCGGCGCTTCGCTGGTCGCAAGCGCCACAACGGAGCGGCGCAGTCGTTCCGGAAGCACATAAGTGCCGCCGCCCTGATCCGGCAGCGCAGAGTAGGCCGGCGCGGGCATCATACCGTCCGACGGAAACGCAGTTTGCGGGACGGACGCGTAGCCGAGCGCCTGCGCGCTCGCCGCGCCGGCAAACATGACGGGGGCCAGTAAAAGGACCCCGGCGAAGATCAGCGCGCTGGCCGCGCGCGGCGACGACTTGCGGTAGCTTGCGGATTCCTGTGTCATGATCTGCCCCGAGGCGATGTGCATCATGCTGATGCTTTCATCAACAAACTCGACCGGGGCTGAGCGGTTCCACCGCGACTCAAATAGACCAAACCCCGTCAAGAATACGGTTCTTCACCTTTGCGCGATGGAACTTTTGCAGGGCCTTGCGGGTTGGTGCCAGCCTGAAGCCGTTTCGTCGCGCGCGATGTCACGGCTCATCGACAATGTTCGGAGTGCGGGGAGAACCTGTTGCGTGTCCTGCCCAACGAGCGTGCGCATCCGAAAGATGCGGCTGGCAAGCCACTGCCTGACGGCAACGCCGAGCTTCCGCCGGTCGGTCGCCGCACGGGGCTGGTCGCCTTTGCGCTGGTCTCGCTGCTGTTGATCTCTGTCGTCGCCGTTCTCTATGCCGCCAGGGCTTTCTTCCTGCCCGTCGTCGCGGCATTCGTGGTCGGCACCATGCTGTCGCCGGCGGCCGGCTTTCTCGAGCGCCATCGAATTCCGCGTGCGCTGTCGGCGGTTCTGATCGTAAGCGCGGTCGGCGCGGGAGTCACCTTCATCGTCGGACTGATCTCTTCGCCGCTGATGGAATGGAGCACGCGGCTGCCGGAGCTCGGCGCGAGGCTCAAGGACAAGCTGCATATATTCGACCCGCTGCTCGCGCTGTGGCACGATCTCCAGAACATGATTGGCAGCTCCGACGCCTTGCCTGCCGCGCCGTTTCAGATGCCGCAATTCGAATGGGTGCAGCCCACGCTGGAATTCCTGTCGCCGACCTTCACCGAATTTCTGCTGTTCTTTGCAACGCTCGTCCTTTTCATCGCAAGCTGGCGAGACCTGCGGCGCGCGCTGATCATGACCTTCACCGGGCACGAGTCGCGGCTGCGGACCTTGCGGATCCTGAACGCCATCGAGGAACATCTCGGCGGCTATCTGCTGACGGTGACGATGATCAATCTCGGCGTCGGCGCGGCGACCGGCATCATCTGCGCGGTCACCGGCATGCCCACTCCCGCCGGGCTCGGCGCGCTGGCCGCGACCTTGAATTTCTTTCCGATTATCGGCCCGGTGGCGATGTTCGTGATCCTGACGGTGGTCGGCATAGTCACGTTGTCAAACGTCGGAGCAGGGCTGATCGCGCCGCTTTCCTTCGTCGGGCTGGTTTTTCTCGAAGGCCATTTCATTACCCCGACCATTATCGGCCGCAGGCTCGAACTCAACGCGCTGGCGGTATTCATCGCGCTCGCCTTCTGGACCTGGCTATGGGGACCGATGGGCGGCTTCCTGTCATCGCCGCTTCTGATCGTGGCGCTTGTCCTCAGAGATCATTTGTGGCCGACAACCTCGCCGCAATTGCCGTCGGGCTGATCGTTGTCAACTCTCGCGTGGTCGCTTCCGGAACTTCCCGCGACGCGGGGCGTTTGTCCCGTAACTGACTTTGGCTGCCGGGAGCTTTTGATGTCGAGTACAGATGGCGAAATCGGAATGAAAAACCTGACGGATAAAGCGACCGAAGGACGCGTCCCATATGAACGCCTTGAAAAGGATGTAGCCGCCGTGAAAAACGATATCGCAGCACTTACCGAACAGATCGCCGACGCGCTCAATTCACTCGCCGGCACCGCTCAAAAGCAGGCGCGCCGCGGCTACAAAAAAGCGCGCGCCAATGTCGATTCGGCGGTGGACGATATTTCCGAGCGTGGCAGTGCGGTCATGGGCGCCGCCCAGGATGCGGCCACATCGATCGAGGAAACGCTGGAGGACGTCATCACGCAGCGCCCGCTCGCGACCGTTGGCCTGGCGCTCGGCATCGGCCTTCTGATCGGCATGACATGGCGCCGCTAGCGCCAGGCGCCTGACCGCCTCGCCAGGATCAATTCTTCCATTTGCGAACGAGGCTTCCAGATGTTTGCGCGCGTAATCGACGATCTCAAGGAATCGACTGGCTCTGCCTTGCGGCTGACGTCGCTCGCAGCGGCGGTAGCGCTGGCTCTGTTCATCACGATCTCGTTCCTGTGTGCGGCGGCTTTCGTCTATGTGCTGCAGACCTATGGCCTGATCGAGGCCTGCCTGACCGGCGCCGGCATCTTCCTGGCCGTCGCGCTGGTCGTGGCCGCGCTTTACCTCGCGCGAAAAAATCGCGCCCGGGCGCGCACGGCGGAAGCCGCGAAATCCGCTGGTTACATCGCGCTTGCCGATCCGATGCTGGTGGCCGCCGGCATCCAGATCGTCCGCGCCATCGGCGTCAAGAAGCTGATTCCGATCCTGGCGGTCGGCGGACTGGCGTTGGGATTGCTGGCGAGCCGCAACAGTTCGGCGGCGGATGAAGCGCCGGCGGAGTGACCGGACGCGCTGCCATGCAGCGACAGATTCAACTTTCAAACAACCACGTCGTTTTGCAGACGCAGCATCGCGATCTCGCGGCAGGTATGCCCGAGCCTTGCTCTGTCGACCTGCCCTCCGGAAATCAGGGCGCAGGGAATGCCGGGCGCCCGATGCGCCCACGGCCGCGTGTGTATTGGTAGAAAGCACACGCGTTAGTCACCACGGTCACACCGGAAACCCCCGGCATTCCCCGCGAAATGGTTTTACGGCTTATAACGTGATCTCCCCGGTGACCGGGCTTGTTTGCCACCATCGCCCTCAAGAAGCTTGCTTCTCAAGAACT
>VFSW01008941.1_pt1 | contig 14334 bp, 9 predicted proteins | sample 5358111 | NCBI WGS metagenome assembly VFSW01 (sample SAMN11554181, study PRJNA540505) | mine drainage metagenome | isolation source: sediment from site ElyBrook_90M | place: USA: Ely Copper Mine, Vershire, VT | collected 2017
CTTGCCGACGGTGACGCTCGCGCGCTCGACGGGGGTGAGATCGGGGACGTTGTTGGCGTCCACAGGGGTTGGCACCGCGACCACGAAGAAGTTGCAACCCTTCAGGTCAGCCTGCTCGCTCGTCATCCGGAGCTTGGTGGCTTTCAGGATCTCCTCGGATTGCTCGCGGTTGCGGTCGAAGCCGCGGCGAAGCTCTGCGACCTTCTCGGCGTGGATATCGAAGCCGACAACGTCGGGGAACTTGCGGGCGAAGGCCAGGGCTACGGGGAGGCCCACGTAGCCCAGACCGATGACGGCGATGCTTTCGGTCATTCGCAGCGCTCCGGAGAGTCGGTAATAGCCGGGACCAGGCCTCCGATCGAGTCCGTTGCGGCGACTAGGCCCTGCATTCGGCGCAGCGGGACCGCTGGCGGTTGCTCCTTGCATGGCTACCTGTCACGCGCCGCAGCCACCGCCCTGCATCGGGCGGCAAGAGGGCAAGCTCTCCGCTCCCCGACACGACCTCGATGCGCGAGGTGGTGACCCCTGGGGGGACCCCTGGGGGGGTGCAGTTCACGCTGGTGCAGTGGAAACCCCGGCGCGCAGTCGGTACCCACCGCGCAGGGACACGATACAAGCATGGGCCGTGCCATCTGCGGAATCGGCGGTGCCGCAGGCACCGTCCCCAAGCGCGCAGGCAAGACGCTCGCTGGTTAGCTGTAGACGCACGGCATAAGACCGCTTACCCTTCGCGACTCCCCTTTTGTCCCCGCCCTGAACACGCGACGAGCCCCGAATACACCACGCCTTGGCGGCATCGAACGTAGAGACTGCCTCTACGCCTTGGTTGGTGCCACCGATGGAAGAGACCGTTCGATGACCGAGCAGACGAGCACCGGCAATGCCCTCGCCTTTCTGAAGGCGATCCGGAAGCACTGGGCGATGCTGGTGGCAAGCGCCCTGCTTTCGCTTGGGATCGGGTTTCTGGCAAACCAGTCTGCGACGCGCGTGTATCAGGCCTCGTCTCTGCTCGAAATCGCTCCCACCGCTTCCAAGCCCCTTGGCGAGAAGAGCGACGACATGCTCAACATCGGGACTGGGAACTACTGGGATACCCGCGACTACTACGAGACGCAGTACAAGATCATCACCTCCAATCGCGTGCTCGGAGGGGTGGCACGCGACCTGGCCCTCGCGTCTGATGCGACTTTCATGGGGCGTACGCAGAAGGCTGCGACGATCGATAATGTCATCGATGTCCTTCGTGAACGGATGGCGGTGGAACCTGTCCGCAACAGCCGTCTCGTCTACATCCACGTGGATGACGTCCAGCCTGCGCGCGGTAAACGCATCTGCGATGCGGTCGCGAAGGAATACATCGAGCAGAATTTGGATACCGCGCTCAGCGCAACGTCCGATGCTGTCGTGTGGCTTAATGGGCAGGTCCAGCACCTCGAGGGCGACCTGACGCTGAGCGAGGACGCGCTGTACCGGTTCAAGCAGCACAATGATCTACCGAGCATCTCCATCAACGATGCGTCCAACATGCTGCGCGTCGAGATGCAGGAGCTCGATACGTCACTGGCGCATACGCGCACGAGACACGAAGAACTCGCGGCACGCTACGCCGAGCTCTCGAAGGTGTCCCCCGATAACCCTGATCAACTGCCATCGTCAGAGCTGCTTGCGAGCGCCTACCTTCAGGAGCTTAGGAAGGAGTACCAGAGCGCAGTCAAGGAAAGGGTCGCGCTCCTCGGAGCGGGAAAAGGGGAGAATCACCCGCTCGTCAAAGAGGCGGACGAAAAGGTCGCGACCGCCAGGGCCGCGCTTCTCGCGGAGGTACGCAACATCCAGGGAGCCGTCGAGCGGGATCTCGCGGTAGTGACCCGCGAGGAGGCTGGAGAAAGTGGGCTCTTCGAGGCGACCCGAAGGCGGGCCGTCGACCTGAACATGAAGGAGATCGAGTACCACAGGCTGGACAGGACTCGCGAGCAGAACGAGAAGCTCTACGCTCTCCTGATCGAGCGCCTCAAGGAAGCCGACCTCGCGCGAATGATGAACGTCAACAACATTCGTGTCGTCGACTTCGCCACCCAACCGCAGGTGCCCATCCGCCCTCGACCGCTATTCAACCTGTTCCTTTCCCTGGTCATCGGTCTGTTCGGCGGCGTGGGCTTGGCGTGGATACGAGGCCAGCTCGACAACTCGCTGAAGACACCGGACGACGTCGAAAGGATACTGAAGGTGACGTTTCTTGGACTTCTGCCTGAGAGGAGTGACGCGGACTCCGGCCGCAGCCGGCGACGGCGACGGACTGAGCAGTCTGCAGCCGATGGTCCCAGCGAGCTCATTGTGCACACGCAACCCCTCAGCGGTATTGCCGAGGCCGCGCGCTCCATTCGCACGAACGTCATGTTCATGAATCCGGACAAGCCGCACAAGAAAATCCTAGTGACGAGCGCGGCCCCATCGGAAGGCAAGACAACCGTCGCTTGCAGCCTCGCCATAGCCCTGGCACAAGGCGGGAAGCGGGTGTGCATTGTCGACTGCGACATGCGACGTCCGCGCATTCACCGCATCTTCGGTCGTTCTGGCGACGCAGGAGTCACCAACATCCTCCTAGGCGAGGCAACCGTCGACGAAGCAGCCAGACCGACGCAGGTGGACGGCCTCTGGGCAGTCGGAGCCGGCACGATACCCCCCAATCCCGCTGACATCCTGCAGTCAGAGCGCTTTCGCCGTTTCCTCGATGAGCTCGCAGAGCGATTCGATCGCGTGATCATTGACAGCCCGCCGGTCGTGGCCGTCACGGATTCCGCCATCCTGTCCACTATATGCGACGGGGTCATCTTCGTCGTCCGCGCCTTCAAGACGACCCAGCACCTAAGCGCGCAAGGCCTGCGCGCGCTACGAGACGTAGACGCACCCGTTCTTGGCGTCGTCCTGAACGCCGTCAATCTCGACCGGCATGAGTACAACTACTACCATTACTACTACTACAAACGCGAAGGCTATCGCTCCGACGCCAAGGCACCGGATGAGCGCGGACAGCCGAGCGCGGTGCCCCCGAATTGAAACACTCATTTGGTGGCGTGTCAGAGCGCCCGCCGGCAGGGTGTGTTGATGCGAGCTAGACGGAGCGAGCGCTCAACAACGCCCGCACGAAGCTGGCCTCAGCCGACACTTTCTGCGACGTCGGGCCGCGCGCATAATGCGGGGCGGTTCGGTGCCAGCCGAACGTGGGTCGCCCGCGCATCGGCGGGCGTAGAACGTGTGAAGGGCTCCGGGGCTGGCGACAAATGTGCGGCATAGCCGGCCTTGGCGGCGTCGAACTTCATCGCGAGTCGCAGGGGCGCGTCGTCGCGGATATGATCGAGGCGATTAGGCACCGTGGTCCCGACGGTGGCGGCGTCGCTGCGCACGAAGACGCGACGATCGGCATGCGCCGCTTGGCCATCGTGGACGTCGCGGGCGGCGATCAGCCCATGTGGAGCGATGACAGGACGATCGTCATCGTGTATAATGGCGAGGTCTACAACGCGCCATCGATCCGCAACCGGCTCGAGAGGAAAGGTATTCGGTTTCGTACACGAAGCGACACCGAAGTGATCCTTCGGATGTACGAACACTCTCCCGAGAGCCTGGAGCAAGACCTCGTCGGCATGTGGGCGTTCGCGATTCATGATCGCAAGCGAAAGCGACTCGTCCTCAGTCGTGATCGCTTCGGCATCAAGCCGCTGTTCATCGCTAGCGCCGGCGAACGCTCGTTCGCTTTCGCATCGGAGTTGCGTGCCTTCCGTCCGCTCGTATCTGCCTTGTACGAACCGTTCGGTCCGCTCTTTCGTGTCGACGAGGAGGCCGCCCATGCGATGGTCGCGTGGTCGTATGTGCCGGAGACCAGAACGATTTATCGCAGGGTCGCTCGGGTGCCACCTGCGAGCCGCCTGGAGATCGATCTGGCGACGGGAAAGCGAGAGCAGCGCGTGTACTGGCACCTGGTGCCCTCCGGCGATGCGCAACGCGTCCGTGATGTGCGCGAGGCCGCAGAGTTGATCGATCCTCTTCTGCGACGATCCGTCTGCGAGCACCTGGTGAGCGACGTGCCTGTGGCCACCTTCTTGAGCGGAGGAGTCGATTCGTCCCTGGTCACGGCCTACGCCGTCGAGGAATCGTCGCGGCCGATCACCGCCTATTCTGTCGGCTTCCGCGAGCGACGCTTCGACGAGTCCCCCTTCGCACGCGAGACGGCTCGGCTCCTCGGCATAGAGCACGATCTGACCATCCTAGACGAGCCAATGGCTCGAGCTTGCGTGGCTGACGCGCTGCTCGCGTACGACGAGCCGTTCGGTGATTCGTCGTCAATAGCCAGCCTTCTGCTGGCAAAGCAGGTCGCGGGCAAGCACAAGGTCGCACTCGGCGGTGACGGCGGCGACGAGGCGTTCGCCGGTTACCGAAAGCACCGGATCGTCGCCCTTCGGCAGCAACTGAGCCACTTCGACGGCGTTCGTCGGGTGCTCGTCGCGGCATTTCAGGCGTTGCCGGCACGAACGGACCGCACCTCCGCCTGGGGCGAGGTACTCCGAACCGCGAAGCGCATCGCACGTGGTCTCGATGGATCCGATGCCGAGGCGTACGCCACGTTAACGCAAGTCGTTCCGCTGGCGCGGACGGCCCCGCTCATGCGCGTCCCGACGGCGGCGAAGTGGTTTCTCGACGAAGCCATCGAACGCTTTTCGTCAGTGCACGGGACGCTTCTCCAGAAGACTCTCGTATGCGATCTATCCTCGCCGCTAGCAAACGACATGCTCACCAAGGTGGACCGGGCCACGATGGCCGTAAGCATCGAGGCTCGCGTACCTTTGCTCGATCATCGTGTGGTGCAAGCGGGCATCGGTATCCCGACGAAGATCGCTACGGGCAAGCGCGTCCTGAAGGAGTTGCACGCGAGGCGCTTCGGGAAGCGACTCGCGAACCGCAAGAAGCGGGGCTTCGGCGTGCCCGTGGAGAAATGGTTGCGTGGCGAGCTCGCGCATGCCTGCGACGAGTTCTTTTCGACGCGACGACTCGATCAGTACGGGATCCTCTCGAGCGTGAGCCTTGGTGACGGTCGGTGGCGAGCATGGGCGTCGTCCGATCCCCAGGTCCTATGGCATGCATTCGCACTGGCAGCATGGTGCGAGGCCACAATGGGTGGTGGACCGAGCGTGGTGCGCAACATTCTTGGCGATCGACGCAACGGAGTTTGACCGTACCGTTACTGGGTACGCGGGGCCCGACTGCTCGTCGTGATCGCTGCTCACCGACACCTTTCCGCACACCCGCCACGCCTCGATCTATCCCCAGGCGCGCGAACCCAGCGACCGACACTGGAACACTTATGCGTCGGCGCGAACTGTTGTACCGCCTCGCTGGGGTTCGCCGTCCGGGGCGTTCGCGCTTCCCAAGATCCTCGACAACTCGTCCCCGGCGGTCACGAGCGAGAATCTCTCCTCGACCCGCCTTCGACCCGCCCGACCCATCGCATGTCGCAACTGCGCGTCTCCAAGCAGCCGTACAAACGCCTCCGCCCAGTCTGTGACTGTTTGAGCAAGAAACCCCGTAACACCGGCGACCACTATGTCCATATTTGCCCCCACCGGACTTGCAATAGTAGGCAGTCCCGCACCCATGTACTGGATTAGCTTGTATCCACACTTCCCGCGATTCCACTCGTTGTCTTCGAGCGGCATGATCCCGATGTCCATCTCGCGCAGGAGATCGACCTCCGTGTCCTCCCTCCATTCGACCACCTGCGTTTCAATTCCAGGTACACGAAAACCTGGGCGCGCGCCGACTAGCAGAAGCTTCACGTCGCCAATTCTCGCGATTCTCTCCCAGACCGGGATGAGCGGCTTCAGGAGGCCCTCCGTGACCGGGGTCCCTATCCATCCGATGACGAGCTGCCTACGCTTGCGGGTGGCATCGACCGGCGTGTACCGCCTCGTATCGATAACAGTCGGCAGATAGAACACACGCGCATTGAACGCGCGCGCGTAACGCTCGATCGTGTGATTGCCAGCGATCACACCCCACGCGAGAGACATTACGTCATCGATCTTCTGCCTTAGCAGCGGCAAGCCCACGTAGTTCAAATACACCGCATCGTCGTAATCCACGAGGATCGGTGTCGAGGTGGGTCCTATGATCGTCCGTGCCACCTGAGAAGGGAGCCATGGAAACAACTCCTTCTCCACCACTGCAACATCGCAATCGCTAACGGCCGCCCGCAGATGCCACGCTCGCCTCATGTACGCCCAGAGTGATGACCCATACGGCTTTCGCGAACCGGAATAGAGTTCTCGAACGTACGCGTCAGAAAGTAGCGGATAGAACGAGCAATCATGGCCATGGTCACGGAGTACACCTCCGAACTGGTACGCTCTCAGCCGGCTGCTCGGCGCCAGCGGCCCATACCTGGTGAGAAAGTGAATCTTCATGGCGAGGTGTCTGCTGTCTTCAGGCCCGAGGAGATGAGCATCAAGAGTACGAAATACTCCCAAACTGGCGTAGAGACGATCTTGTTGACAAATATGGAATTAGCAATGATGTACGAACTCAGGCCGTACATCGTGCATCCGCGGAAGGTGGGACGACTGCGCGTTCGTAGAAAGAGTCTCGTTGCGCCAAAACCTACTAAGAGAGGGACCCCCAGGATCCCGACATACCCGAAGTCAGACCAACACACGTCCAGCCAAGTATGCGTATTAAAGGCAAAGGGGACGCTATAGTAGTCGCCCACCTCATCTGGGACTTGGGCGTAGGGCGCTATTGTGCTCTGGAGGAGCTTCGCCGCGGGAAGAAGGAGATACATGCCATGCGTCGCACCTCCCTCGGTGTGTCTAACAAATTCCTGATACGCCGGAATGCTCGCTGTCAAGTATATGTATGGCATGACAAACGGTCTAAATTCGGGTGAGACGAGAACCTGTTTGTCGGCATCAGGATTGTTGTCGATCGTCTTGCCTAGGAAGGCTCCGACTCCGACGAATAGCGCGACCACGACGAGCGCCATGGCTCCAAGCCTTGTCAAGAGTCGGGTCGTGCTATGTCCTTCCTCACTCGCGGCTCCGGCGGTAAAGAACGCCCAGGCGAGAGCAGCGAAGGGCAGTGTGCGATCCATGCTCGCGAGCGTGGTCAGGAAGCAGATGCCCATCGCTACGAGGAGTGTATTCCGCCACCGGCGCTGCCGGTAACGAGAGATGTAGTACGCTCCGATCGTGACATTCAGAATGTTCAGGTAGTTGAGAAACCGAGGCCAACGGAACGCCTGCCGGAAGGCGTCGGTATCCTGCAGGTTCCGAATCACCACGGGGTCCCGGATGAACGCATCGTACCCTACCATGCGATTCACAATGCCCACGTACATCGCGAAGCCGAGAAATCCGAGGGGCAGCGAAACCGCCAGCGTGGCCAGAATGCGCCGCTCTTCGACGCCGCCGGGCGCTGATGGCTGCGAGTCGACTGGGCTTTCGCTACGCGCCATGTGCCCAAGCAAACATCCAAGCAGAAAGCACCCACCGCTCGCTGCAAACATAGCCCAAGTGTTCGCGTCAACGTCAATGTAGCGCACAAACTCGAGATTGTACATGCCGAGCGCTAGCAACCAGACGAAGGCGAAGAGAACCGCAGGGGCGAGCAGCGTTCGATAGTAATTGCGGTAGATTAGGGCGAGTGGTGCCGTGCCCGCAAAGCAGAGAATTGCCCAAAGGACGTTCACGACGTGACCTCGCCCTCGGGAGTTCGTGCTGGCCAAGATGATGCGCACGCACCGAGCACACCCAGAATTCGGTAGAGGACCAGAAGGGGTACTAGGAATGCCGTCCCCCGTAGGATTAGCTCAAGAAGTGTGGATGCGGGCGAGATAGGCAGGAAGGCTGCGCTGGCTGTAGCGACGGCGGAGGCGATGGCTATCCGCGTGACTACGCCAACCGGGATCACCTGCCCGAGGCGCTGTCTGACCCATGCGCTAGCCACAGTGGCCATTACGGCACTGGCGATTGTGAACGCGAGCCCGATCCCAGGCGCCCCAAAGGCGCGCCCGAGTGTCCAGTCGAGAACAGTATTCACCAGCAGGCCGAGGAGTCCGGCGGCTACCGGGATACGCATCCACTGCGCGGCCATGGCCGCACGTCCGAGAAGCAATGCAAGGCCATAGAAGACCACCGCCCCAGCGTAGCTGCGCAGACACGACGCCGTCAGCGCAGCAGCCCGCTGATCGAAGGCTCCACGTTCGAGGAGTACGGCGGTGACCGGCAAAGCAAGAACCGCCAGGATCATCGCCGTAGGCACCATGATCGAGGCGTAAATGGTGATGTCTCCTCGCAGGCGAGCAGCTGCGGCATCGTGGCTGCCGCGCGCGAAGCGTCGCGCGAGTTCCGGAAAGCTCACCGTTCCGAGGGCTCCAACGACTATCCCGAGCGGGAGAAACACCATCTTGGAAGCATAATTCAGCGATGCGATACTGCCTTCCACCAGGCCACTCGCAACAACTCGGTCGACCACATTCGTTATCGGCAGCATCGCCGCGGCCACGACGATCGGAAATGTGGAGCGGAACCATGCATGCGTTTGTGCTGGTCCACGATATGAAGGCAGTCGACGGCCTAGAAACGGCGCTGCCAGAATCAGCGCGTAGACTATGTGCCCAGCCGCGTATCCCCAAGCTGCGGTTGCGATACCGCCAACGGTCGCAAATGCCAGAAGCACCGGCACCGACAGAGCGTTGTAAGCGAGCTCCGCGGCCGAGGCTCGCAGCACATGCCCGCGGGCGTTGTGAATGGCTGACAACACGTTGCCGCAGAGGGCCGCGAGGGGGACGGGGGCGAGAATGAGCGCGAGCGTGGCCGCCAAGTCCCGCGTCTCACGAGGCGCCGCCATTGCAAGTGCACCCGTGAAAAAGCGAGCGCCAAAGCCGAGCGCAAGCGAGAGAACGACCCCGACAAGGGCCACAGTAGTAGTGAGGTGGCGGGCGCTAGCCCAAAAACCCCGAAGTCCGCTGGCGGCCTCCGTCGCCGACAGATCGGTAATGACCGAGTATCGTATGGACTCGCCTACGATGAGGACGACAACCGTGGCGGGCGTCATGGCCAGCAACAGGGCATCTACCTCGCTTGTCGCACCAAAATACCGCGCGAGCAGCAGTTCCCTCGCAAAGCCACCAGCCTTCCCGATCAGCGCTAGGGCGGCAACTGCGATGGTCACCCACGCGCGGTGGCGTCCGGACTCCCGTGAGTGGAGCATGGCTACAGGCGGTGATCCATGAGGCAAGGCCAAGCGCCCTCGGGACAGGCCAAAAGTCTGCGCTCGGCAGCAATGTTGCGATCATCAGCAAAAGAAATGCATGTACGTTGTTGCCTCACGCCGGTCTCCAGTTCACGCTGGTTCACGTAAGCCGGCAATGTCAATAAGAAGCGTATGGAAACCATCGGTCACTTGCTGCGTCGTACGTCAGCATGAGTGCCGCGCCTTTCGAAAGGCGCAGAGAAGACGACACGTTGCCATCCGCCAAGAACAGAATGTCTCCGTCCGCGATGAGAGTGAGTGGACCTTCAAAGGGCGGCGCTGCGATGCGGTGGATCGCCCCCGAGCCTACGAGGTGATGTAGCGAACAAGTAGGATGCAACTCCGCGTTGGCGTTGAGTGCAGGGCAAACTCCACCTCGGACGTTCGCCAACCGATTCCTACCGTATCGGACGCCGGCGATCGCGAAGTCGTCTGCACCCCGCTCGGTCTCCAGTCCATACGCCTGGCCGCTGCGGAGACCGAGAACAATACCGTTGCCGACAAGACCGCCAACCATGGAGAACCCACGTGACCGCGCACCAAGAAAGATGCCGGCATCTTGGGCGTCAGCTCCCTGGGAGTTGTCCGATACCGTGGCGTTGGTCACAGACGTTGGTGCAGTTGCGTCATGCCGAATACCGTTGCGGAGCGATCTGAGAAACACGCAGTTATCGAACTTGATATCGGCTGGACCTTGAAACCGACCGTCTTCGCCAATCGCAACGCCATCACGGCCGCCGAGGATGTAGGTGTTCGAAAAATACAGTGAGCGTCCGGCAGAAAGCAGTACTGCGGGGAATGGATTCGGGCGCGAGGCATCGGCAGGGGCCTCGAACGATGAGTTTACAACCTTCATCCATTCCGGCGCACTCTGCTCCGAGTGCGCCATCACGGCGAGGGCGGTCCAAGCGGTGCCACCCTGGTAGCCAACGGCTACGTCATCGAAGTGGATCGTATCGGGGGTTCTCCCCGCGCCCTCGACTTCGATAGCGACGCTCACATTCGCCGAGACCAGAACAACGACGTTGCTGAGTGTCACACTTATGGCGTCTAGGAGGTGAATACCCACTCCGCCCGCGGTCGTCGCAAACAGTCGCACATCGTTGACCTGCGTATCACCCGTTACCACCATGCCCTGACCGAATGCTCCATCGAGGCGTAGATGGTCGAGATGGAATTGAGAACCCCCATCCGGGAAGTTTCCGGTGCGCACGAGGATGTGCTGAAGGCTTGGGGCTGGAGTTCCGCGACCGACGACGTCCATAGACTCAAGGGCGTCGAGTTCCCCCGTGAGGTCGATTGAAACGCCGTCGGTGCGGCGAGCACGGAGCACTGTTGCGAACGGGCCGTCGCCAACCAGGCGGACGCCCGTACCAGATACTCGGATGCGGTCGAAGTCGTACGTCCCTGCCGGAAAATGATAGACAACTTTGCTTCCCGTGAGCTGGGTGTCCCAGCCGCGGTATGGGTCGGCCGCGGTGCCGGAGCCTTTCACATTCGGCAGCCTTCGCACGTCGCGCCAAGATCCGGACCCGAGGGGTCCATCGGGCGATGTGGCAATGGTTTCGCACTGGGTGGCGCACTGCGCGGGATAGCCGTTGCACGCCCCCAGCAGCGCGGTCAACGCCATGCCATTTGCGTACGCAGCCCGACTTGTCATTGCCGGATACTCCCGACGCGCCTCGAAGTCGGAGAACTGCGCAAAATGCCTTCCCTTCTGGTCTACTTGTCTAGCGTCGAAGCGCGGCGGCGTACTGCCGCATCGTGTCGGCCAAAGCAGCGCCAATGGGTCGAAGCTCAATCCCAAGCTCGGTCAGACGAGGGCTCGCGAGTAGGCAGTTCGAACGCACCTTCACCGCAAGGCGGCGGGTGATGAGCTCATCCTCGGGAATCAGGCTGCAGACGTGGGTCGGGTCAACCATGTCGCGGTACAGGCCCAGCAGATCACGATGGCGCATGACACCCGGATTGACGACGTGGAAGATTCCGTCGGCGCGAGCCTGCAGGAGACGTGCGACGGCCTGCACGAAATCATCAACCACAGTGACCGAGTTCTCCACATCTATGACCTGTGAGTACCGCGCGAGCTTGGTGATGAGATTCCGCTCGTGCGGCGCAGAATCGATCGGCATTCTCAGGCGCGCCACACCCACGTTCGGCAGCCGGGAAAGGACGAGGTCAGCCGCGTACTTGGTGCGCGAATAGAACGCCGCGGGATTCGCGTAATCGCTTTCGAGCCAGCCCCCTGGCGACGGAGACGGGCCATAGAATATGCAGCCCGAGCCGAGATGCAGAAGGTATGCACCAGCCTCGGCGCATGCGTCGGCGACCGTGAGGGCGCCAATCACGTTGACGCGATACGTCTCGGGCTGGTGCGACTCGCACCAGTCGACGTTTGGCCGGCCCGTCTTGCCTGCGGCATTTACTACTGCGTCTGCATGCGTCTGCCGTATAGCTGCGAGGACCGCGGGCCCGTCGGTTATGTCAGCCGTGGAAAGGACGGCATCAGGCAGGTCGCGAGCCAGTCGTCTACCGAGAAAGCCGGCTCCAAAGATAATCGTGGATGCCATGTCGATAACCGTCCTAATGCCCTTTGGCTAGCTCTACGCGGCAGTCGTCGCCCACCAGCAGCGACAGTGCGCCACGGCGAGTGCCACCGGGGTGCACGAGGACACGACGCCCAATCAGCGAGTCTTCGAGGCGGTCTATATCCTTGACGCAACTCTCTTCGAGCATCACCGAATGCTCAACGCTAGAGCGCTCGATCGTCACACCTGCGCCCACCGCCGTAAACGGTCCGATGCAGGAATCCACGACAGTCGCTCCAACGCCAATAACCACTGGTCCTCGGATGGAAGAACGAATGATCCGGGCGCCTTCGTCAATACGCACGCGCCCGGTAATCTTACTTTCTCCGTCGACGCTACCGCGGATATCGTGGACCAACCACGCATCGAGTACGGTGTCATTCGCCAACAGCAGGTCGTCCTTCTTTCCGGTATCGAGCCACCATGACGTGACTCGCTCGAAGCGCACGCGCCCCCCCATCTCGATGAGCTTACTGATCGCATCGGTGATCTCGAGCTCACCGCGGGCTGATGGCTGGATGCGATCGATGGCATCGTGGATGGACCGACGAAAGAGATAGATTCCAACCAGCGCGAGATTGCTCTTTGGCTCCTTCGGCTTCTCGACGAGGCGCACCACGTTGCCATGATGATCGACTTCAGCGATTCCGAAGCTCTGCGGATTTGGCACCTCCTTGAGCATGACGGACGCAGCTAGCTCATCGGAGCGGGCGAAGGTTTCGACCGCGGGTGCGATCTGCATTCCGATCAAGTTGTCTCCGAGGAACATGCAGAAGTCGGCGTCTCCCAAGTAGTGGCGAGCCGTCTTGACCGCATGGGCGAGCCCGGCGGGGCGCTGCTGAAGGACGTACTCGACCCGCGCGCCCCACTTGGAGCCATTCCCCACCGCTCTCTTGACTTCCTCGCCGGTCTCGGGGGAGATGATCATGCCGATGTCGGTGATCCCTGCGCCAACGAGATTGTCGATTACGTAGAAAAGTACAGGCCGGTTGGCAACCGGTACGAGCTGCTTGGCGCCCGTGTAGGTGAGCGGACGAAGTCGTGTGCCAGCTCCTCCAGCCAGCACGAGCCCCTTCATCATCTGACCACCGCGGTTAAGCCGAGACGCTCACGCCGGTAGACGCCCGCGGAAATGCGCGTGCACCAGTCGCGATTGCCCAGATACCAAGATACAGTCGCTCTCAGCCCATCCTCAAATGTGCAAGCTGGCCTCCAGTTGAGGTCGCGCTGTATCTTCTGCGAATCGATTGCATACCGACGGTCGTGTCCGGGCCTATCGGGAACGAAGGAAATCAAGCGACGGTGTGACCCCGCAGAGGAAGGCGCGAGTTCGTCCATCAGATCGCACATGGCATTGACGACCTGGATGTTCGTGCGTTCGTTGAAACCGCCGATGTTGTACGTCTCGCCCGGCGTTCCACGTTCCAGTACTGCGCGCAGCGCCTCGCAGTGGTCGGTCACGTGGAGCCAGTCGCGGACATTCATCCCGTCGCCATAGACGGGAAGAGGTTTCCCATCGAGCGCATTCAGGATCATGAGAGGGATGAGCTTTTCCGGGAACTGCCGCGGGCCGTAGTTGTTGGAGCAGTTTGTGAGTATCGTCGGTAAACCGAAGGTGTGGTGGTAGGCTCGAGCCAAGTGATCGCCGGCGGCCTTCGACGCCGCGTAGGGTGAGTTGGGGGCGTAGTTACTCTCCTCCGTGAAGCGACCCGTCGCCCCGAGAGAACCGTACACTTCGTCGGTGGAAACCTGGATGAAGCGAAACTGTTCCGCATCCGTGCTCCGCATGCTTGCGTAGTAGCCACGGACCGCCTCGAGTAGCTGAAAGGTCCCGACCACGTTGGTTTGGATGAAGTCAGATGGCCCGTCGATGGACCGGTCGACGTGCGACTCCGCAGCAAGGTTGACGACGGCGCGAGGAGAATATTCCGTGAGAAGACGGGCGACGATCTGGCGGTCGGCAATGTCACCCTGAACGAAGATGTGGCGGGGGCTACCCTCCAGTGCTGCAAGATTGTCGGGATTGCCAGCGTAGGTGAGCTTGTCGAGGTTGATGACAGGCGCCCCTGCCTGAACAAGGCTCAACACGAAGTTGGAGCCGATGAAGCCCATGCCTCCGGTGACCAGCACGGGACGGAGTGACACCGAGGGGGTTTTCATCGAAGGACACACAGTTGGCGCCACACATACCTCAGCACACTAGGCGTGTCACGCCGCGACGGGTCTCAGGGCCTGAGATGCGACCTGGGACGCCAACGTTCGAGGCGCGCGTCAGTCCGGACGTGAAGAGACGCGCTGGAAAGAGGGGGAATCGCCTGTAATCTCAAGAGGATGAGTTTGGCGACGGTCCTTGCTGCAGCGACGCGCGCGCCGAAATGCGCTGGGAGGATGACCCGACTTTGAAAAAGTTCGGCGCTTCGGAGGCACCCACCACAGCAATTTCGCG
>VFSW01008942.1_pt1 | contig 14334 bp, 8 predicted proteins | sample 5358111 | NCBI WGS metagenome assembly VFSW01 (sample SAMN11554181, study PRJNA540505) | mine drainage metagenome | isolation source: sediment from site ElyBrook_90M | place: USA: Ely Copper Mine, Vershire, VT | collected 2017
CACCGCGGATGCCAGCGCGACACAACCGGACGTGCAGAAGCCCCGACAGCTTTCCGCGCGTTTCGATCTTGCCGCGCCGCCGCCGGCGCCAGGCACGATCTGCGCGGCCAACCTGGTGATCGACCTGTCCTGGGACTGGACGGTGCGACGGCCCAAGACCATCACCCTGGTGGGCCGGCTATATGCCGCGACCAAGCCCGGCCAGTCACCGGCCGACCTGTCATTGCCGCCGGGCCTGCCCGGCGGTTTCCCGGGCGGGGCGGGCGTGCCCTTCCTGCTGGGTTTCAACGGCGCGGATGCGCCTGGCCTGCCGGCCGGCGCGAGCATTCTTTATGTCAGCAGCGACACCAAGACGATACAGCCGACGCCGGTGGTGGCGGCGGGTCCACGGCGCTATCGCGTCACCATCCCCGGTTTCCAGCTCAATTTCGCCGCGACGGGCCACATCGGCATCGCGCTGTGGGCCCAGGGGCGAGAGAACCTCGCACCGCAGAACAGCGGCGCCTGGACGGTGGAACCGATGGTGGCCACCGCCTCCGATCCACGCCCTCCCGTCATCACCGCCGAGCACGAGGACGTGCAACTTGCCAGCCTGCCGGACGCACGTGGCGAGCATCGGGCCCGGCTGGTCTGGGATCCGATGCCCGGCGCGGCGGGGTATTTTGTCTATCACGCGACGGAATCGAAATACCGCATCGCCGCGGGTCTGGGCGAACCTCCGTCCGACCAGACCCTGTCGGACCGCCTTCTTGCCTTGCGCGACAGCTTTGCCTCAAAGCCGCTTCGCGATCCCTTCACCCGCGTCAACAGCACGGCCATGGCCGATACCTCGACCGAGGTGTTGATCGAGCGCGGTTCCAAGGAGATCCATCTGTATCTGGTGCTTGGCACCAGCGCCGGGCTGGTGGAGACGGCGTGGCCGGACATGTCCGACGCCAACCGCCGCAAGCGTTTCCAGGCCTTCGCGGCCCCCCAGGTGGTCCCCCCGACCACGCCGCGGTTGGAGCTGGCGCGCGGCCAGACCGGCTCCGGCGCCGGCGCCGCATATCATGCCATGGTGAGCCTGACGACGCGGCCGGGCGCGAGGGTCACGCGTGTCGATCTTTATCGTACCCGCGTGCCCGAGGCGTCGCTGGAACTCGACACGATGGGCCCGCCCATCGCGCGCATCACCGGCACCGGGCCGGTCTGGCATGTCGATCCCGCCACCGGCACCGGACCGGGGGAGGCACAGGATCTCGGCAACATCACCGGGCTCGACGATCCCGGCGGCAGCTGGAAACGGGTCTATTACCGCGCCGTCGCGGTATCGGGCGACGATCCTCCGCGCGCGGTCTATGGCGGACGCTCGCCACCGACCGGCGCGGCCTGGGTGATCGTGCCGCCGAACGGGCCGCCGGATGTCTCCGCCATCGTGGCGGATTGGCCGGGCGGGCCGTTCGAGACCGTGCGCTTCACCTTTAGCTCGCCGGCGCCCGTGGCCGACACCGATCTGGGCGCGCACCGCCTGCGGGTCGAAGCATTCACGCTGTTGGCCGATGGCTCGCTGGCACCGCTGTTCGCCTGGCCTCCGCCGCCGCCGGGGACCGCCGCCGCCGATAGCCGGCTGTCCGCCGTTCCCGGCATTGCCCAACCCGCGCCCGGCTTCTGGCGGGAAGCGGCGGCGGCCGGATCGCAATACCGGCTGTTGCTGACGCGCGCGCACCTCGCCGACACGGTGCGCATGCGCGTGCTGATGACCGATCCACTCGGCCGCGTGGCCGAGCGCGTGCTGGACAGCCCGGGCGGCGCGCCGCTGCCGGCGCCCGACATCCTGTCGCCGCACGTGAAGCCAGTGCCGCCCAGCCGTTTCATCCTGACCTTCGGCACGGACGCACTGTTCACCGCGACGCCGATCGGTCCGTACACGCTGACCCTGCGCGCCACCGCGAAGCCGACCATCCCCAATCCGCACCCGGCACCGGTGGTGCAGACCGTCCCGCTGCCGGCGATCAAGGCAATGCATGTGGGGAATGATCCATTCACCGATCCCGCTGTCATGCCGCTGCGCCGGCAGGGATCGCATATCGCCGTTTATCTGCGCGGCGCCGTGGCCAAGCTGGAGATCACGCTTGCCGCGCCGGATGACCGCACGGCGCATCTCGTCATGGGGGTTCCGTAGCATGGTGGCTCTAATCCCGCCGCAGACCGTGCTGACGCCGACCGATGCGGCGAACGCGCTGCAATCGAAGGGGCTGGACGCGCTGGGGCTGACGGTTCCCAACCTGTCGCCAGTCTGGGCGGGCGCCGCGCCCGGCGCCTACGACCCGGCGGCGCTCACCCTGGCACTCACCAACCCGCGGGCACCGTTCCGCGCCATCCGACGCTTTGTCACCACACCGGCCCTGTATGCCGGGCCGGACGGCAAGCCGCTTGCCGGGCCGGTCGCGGTGCTGGAACTGCATCCGGAAGCCGCGCGCCGCCTCGCGCGGCTGGTGGAGGCGCGGCTCGGTATCACCCCGGCCGTGCATCCCGTGCCGGTGGCGGCGGTGCTGCGCGGCGTCACCCCGCCGGCAACGCTCCCGGTGCCGGAATGGTTCTTCGCCGGCGATGCGGTGGACGTGACCGGATCGGCGACGCTGTCGTTCCACGACGCCCGCGGCCTGCCGATCTGCCCGATCGCCGTGGCCTGGCTGTTCGCCGAACTGCTGACCTGGCGCCCGGCGCTTTACGTCGCCAACGGGCCGGCCCAGTCGGTCGGCGATGCCGGGGGGCTGGCCGCCATCAAGGCGCTGGCCAGCGGGGTGCGCATCCATGCCATCGATCCACATGGCTGGGGGTATGCGCCGACGCGTCCGGCGGCACGGCTGAAGGTCACCACGGCCGCCAACGCCGAAGCCTCGGAGGTCGCCGATGGTGGCCTGGCCGATCTGGCGGCCTACCAGGGCAGCGGCCGCTCAGCGGCCGATTACACCGCGGAGGGCGCGAACCGGCCGCTGCGCTGGGGCTGGGCCACCAGCGGCACGCTGGCGCGCGCGCGGCTAACGCCGCCGACGCTGCCGGTGACGCTCGGGCGGCAGTTCCTGCGGGTGATGGCCGTGGACCTCGACTGGCATCTGCTGGGCAACCGCGCTCCCGGCACCCTCGCCAGCATTCCGGGCGACGATGACACGGTGCCCGATTTCCTGTTGCCCGCCGTGCGCGATCCAGTGCCGAATTTCGCCTATCTGCCCGATGCGCAGGAAGTGGCCGGCGCGGCGGCGGCGATGATCGCCGGGTTCGGGGCACAACCCTCGACCTTCGCCATCGCCGTCTCCCCGCAACTGGATGAGGCGCTGACGGCCCCGCCGCAAGGTGGCGCGGCGGGCCATTGGCCGGCCTTTCCCGCGCCCGTGGGCGCGATGCCGATCTCCGCCGGCACCAACCCCACCCAGGGCCTGACCGCCGCGCGCCGGGCCGCCGCCGACGGGGCCGGCGCGGACCAGGACGTGATCGTGACCATCGCCGCCGACAAGGTGCCGGCCGCCGGGCATGTCCGCGTCTTCCCGCGGCGGTTCCAGGAAATCGCGGCGATCGGCGACACGCCGTCATTCGTGCGTCCCGAGGGCGGCTCGGCGATCGCCAGCGCCGGTACGGCGACCAAGGTCCTGCTGGTCAATCCCTTCGGCCTCGGGCCGGGCGACATTTGGCCCAGCCCGGCCAATCTGGCGATGGATATCGTGGTCACCGACCGCAATGGCCGGCGGCGCATGTTCTCCCAGGTGACCGCCAACGTCACCGCCGGGCCGGAGGCCTGGGCCAGCAATGCCGCGAGCTTCGGCGGCGCTTCGCTGCTCGGCGCGCCGGCGCTGAAGGCGGTGCTGGACGGGCTGGGCACGCGCGGCGTGGCGGCTTCGCCGCTGTTCGGCGTGCCGCGCACGGCCCCCCTGCCCGCGCCGGGCGGTTCGGCCGTCTCCTTCATCCGCGCGATGGCCAGCGAGTCCCAGCCGCGCCAGGGCCCGCGGCTGCCGACAATGATGCGCTTCGACAGCCTGCTTGTAACCGGCTCCGCCGCGGCCGCCAGCACCCCGCTGGCCTGGAGCGCCATACTGACCGGCGCCCGCCTGACACCCGAGGCACGCAGCTTCCGCCCCGACCTGGGCAATCCCGGCAACCCCGCCGGGGCCGATATCCATGCCACCGGCATCCGCGCCGATGGCTTCCTGGCGCGCGACATCGCGCTGCACGCGCTCAAGCGCGCCCAGCCCATCATCCCGCTGGGCGGCACAACGACTGGCTGGGTGGTCGATGCCGGCGGCAACAACTGGAACCCGCCGGCGGCGGATACCACCGGCACGGTTGCGGCGGTGATGCTGGAAACGGTGGCGGCGATCTGCGACACCCCGGAACTGTCAATCGACGCCATCCCGGAACCTCAGCCGGGCGATACGGTCCAGGCCCTGATCGACGCGGCCGCGAGCGCGCTGGGCGTGCCGACCGTGACGGTGAACGTCGCCAACGCGAACGAAATCGTCCGGCGCGTGCAGCGCGAAATCGTCACCGCCAAGCACGGACAGCGCGACGCGCTCTGGGCGCTGCGCCGCGCGCTCGGTCAGGCGCGCGAGCTCATCTACATCGAAAGCCCGGCCTTCGCCCGAACCGCCCGACCCAGTGGCACGCCGAAGACCTGGGAGATCGATCTGGTCGAGGTGATCAATGCTCAGCTCGCGGCCAATTCGCGGCTGAAGGTGATAATCTGCACGCCGCGACTGCCGGATTTCGACTCCTCGCGCCAGGGCTGGGCACGCGCCGCGTTCGCGCACCGCAAGGAGGCGGTGCTGGAGCTGACGACGGCGGCACAGGCGCGGGTGGCGGCCTTCCACCCGATCGGGTTTCCCGGCCGTGCCTCGCCGTTGCGCAGCACGACGATCATCGTCGACGACGTGTGGTGCCAGGTTGGCACCAGCCATTTCCGCCGCCGCGGCATGACCTTCGACGGGGCGGCCGATATCGCCAGCATCGACCGGCAGCTGGCGGGTGGCTATTCGGCCCAGATAGCGCGCTTCCGCCAACTGGTGATGGCCGAGCGCCTCGGCGTGACGGTCCCCAGCGGCCCCACCGACGCGACCGCGCTGTGGGTGCGCCTCGCCCAACCCGAAGCCGCGTTCGGCGCGGTGGCGGAGCTTCTGAGCCAGGGCGGGCAGGGCCGCAGCGCGCCGATCTGGGCGGGCCCCACCGATACCTCCGTGCTGCCGCAGACCGACGACGTCGCCGATCCGGATGGCGTGGCGGGCGCCAATTTCGTAACCTTCATCGCCGCCGCGATCAGCGGGGAATAGCGCGCCCGCGACGCGGTCGGGAACCCGCCCGGATCGCGATGGTGCCCGGAACGGACGCGGGCATGGGCGGCAACCCGACGGGACGAAACCACACCCGAAGCGGCCGCGCGGCTCCCCGCAACCGTCGGCCTAGGTGAGGTCCGCGCCCATCCGGCGGGACAGGCGGTTTGCCATGCGCTGCAGGTTCTCGATCACGCGGGCGGTTTCATTGCGGGTCAGTGCCTCCTTCGGCAAGCTCACGGCGATACCCGCCATCGGACGGTTGCGTGAGTCGAGCACCGGCGCGCCGTAGCAGACCATGCCCTCGGCCACCTGCTCGTCGTCGAAGGAAAACCCGTCCTGGCGCACCCGGCGCAGCTCCTCCAGCAGTTGTTCCGTGGAGCGCACGCTCTTTGGCGTTCGCGGCGCCGGAAAGCCCTTGGCGAACAGCCGCCGCACCTCGAAATCCTCCAGATGGCTCAGGAATGCCTTGCCGGTCGCGGTGAAGGCGGCCGGCAGTTGCATGCCCACGCGGAAATCCACCAACGACGCGCTGGCGCCCGAATTGCGCGCGGCGATGTATACCACTTGATCTTCCTGAAGCACCGAGAGCGTGATCGTCGCGCCCGGCAGGTCGGTCTCCTGGTCCCAGATCGAGGCGAACTCGGCGGCAACGTCGGAGTGCCGCACGAAGGCGTTGGACCAGCGCATGATATGCGGCCCTAGCCGAAATGTCTGATCCGGACGGCGGATCAGCAATTCAAGTTGCACCAGCGTATTGCACAGCAAGTGCGCGCTGCTGCGGGCGATGCCGAGTTCCCGCGAGATATCCGACAGCGACACGAAGGATTTCGAGCGCGCCACCAGATCGAGTATGCGCGTGCCGCGCTCCACGGCCGGCACCAACTTCGGTTTGGACTCGTCCCCGGTCATCGTTTCCTGTGCGTTCTTTGTGCGCGCGTGGCTCTCCCCCGGGATACGCGGTGCGCCGGTGTCCCTCGCCACGGAGTGTCCTAGAAAAACTCTGCTATTGACACCTATTCTATCCGCCGCCTATGGTCCACGCAAGTGGAATACGTTCAATGGAATGAACGTCGTGCACTGTTATGTTGGCCCGTCGGCAGTCCGCGGGGCCAACGACGCGGTGCTGGGCCGGGGGGAAACCGCATGGCGATGAGTGTGCGCGACTGGGCGGCGCGGTTCAGCGACGCATCGGACCGCGATGCGACGATCGGCGCGATGGCGCGCTACTACACCTGCTCGTTCATGTGGGACATGGGCGTGGCCAAGGTGATCATCGAGATGCTCGATGGCCGCGTGCGCCGTATCAATATCGAACCCAACCCGCTCGATTCCTACGACTTCGCGCTGCGCGCCAGCCCGCAGACATGGCGGGAGTTCGCGCGCCCGGTTCCCGCGCCGATGTATCACGGCATCTGGTCGGCCAGCTTTCGCCGCGATCTGAAGATCGAGGGCAATACGCTCGTGCTGATGCAGAACCTGCGCAATTTCACCGCGCAGTTCGAGTTGCTCCGCAAGGTCGGCGTTCCGGTGTAGGCCCGCCTCCGCCCGGCTTCATTCCCCCCATTCGAATCCCCTGCGGGAGCGGACCATGGCAAAACACTCGCCCGTCATCGGCCGATACGTCACCATCGAGGTCGATGGGTACGAATATAAGGTGTTCTACCTGCGCAACGGCGGCGGCACGCCGCTGGTCTGCCAGCACACCGCCGGCTGCCACAACCACCAGTGGCGCGGGTTGCTCGAAGACCCCGAGATCACCGCGAACTATGATGTGATCGCCTACGATCTCGCCCGCCACGGCAAATCCGACCCGCCGCACAACAAGGAGTGGTGGAAGGAAGAATATCTGCTCACCGCCGACCACTATATGAAATTCATCGTCACGTTCTGCGATGCCCTTGAGCTGGACCGGCCGATCTTCATGGGCTCGTCGTTCGGGGGCAACGTGGCGCTGCAACTCGCGCTGCACTATCCGGACCGTTTCCGCGCGGTGATCCCGGTGGAGGCGGCCGAGCATGCGCCCGGTTTCTTCCTGGACTGGTGGCGGCACCCACATGCCAACGCGGCGCAAGTCTGCGCCAGCGGCGTGTGGGACCTGATGGCGCCGCAAAGCCCGGACATGGATCGCTGGCTGACATGGCACTACTACACCCAGGGCGCGGAAGCATTTAAGGGCGATCTGTATTTCTACTCGGTCGATCACGACCTGCGCGGCAAGCTTGGCGGGATCGACACCAAGCGTTGCCCAGTGGTGATGATGACCGGCACTTACGACTATCTGACCCCGCCGGAAGCCACCGAGGCGACCGCGCGGCAGATCCCCGGCGGCATCTACATCGAAATGGAGGATATCGGGCACTTCCCGATGTCGGAGAACTACCCGCTGTTCGCGGTCTATCTGAAGGAAGCGCTGCGGTTGATCCGCGAGCGATCCTGACCGGCCGATGCGCCCCAACAGCCCGACCCCGCCAGCAAGGTAGCATCCATGAAGATCGTGGAATTTGACGACCCGGGGCGGCGCGTTGAAACCGATGCCTTGTCGCCGCCGGCGAAAAGCGGCGTCAGCGCCCTGGCCCCGCGCCCGGTGCTCGGCCGGCCCCTCGGCCTGCCGGCACGGCGCGGCCGGGCTTCCTCGGGCATCGAACTGCACATGTTCCAGACCGGAACGCTGCGCACCAAGCTGAAATACATCAAGATGAACCAGGGGGATTCGGCGTTCGAAATCCCGGTGCCGTGGTTCCTCGTCAAGCACCCGCGGGGCAACGTCGTGATCGACGGCGGCAATGCCATCGAGGCGGCGATCGACAAGCGCGGCCACTGGGGCGCGGTGGTCGATGCCTACGACCCGGTGATGGAGATTTCCGAGAACTGCGTCGACCAATGCCGGTCCGTCGGCGTCGAGCCACACAACGTCCGCTTCGTCGTGCAGTCGCATTTGCATTTGGACCATACCGGCGCCATCGGGCGATTCCCCAAGGCACAGCACATCGTGCAGCGTGCCGAGTACGACTATGCGTTCAAGCCGCACTGGTTCTCCCGCGCCGCCTACATCCGCGCCGACTTCGACCGTCCCGGCCTGGATTGGAAGTTCCTCGGCGGCCAGTATACCGACAATTTCGATCTGTTCGGCGACGGGACCATCCGCATGATCTTCAGCACGGGCCATTCGCCCGGGCACCAGTCGTGCCTGAACACGCTGCCGAAAACCGGACCGATCCTGCTGACCATTGATGCCGCCTACACGCTCGACCATTGGAACGACGCGGCCCTGCCCGGGCTGGTGGTGTCCTCGGCGGACGCCGCGGATTCGGTGGCCAAGTTGCGCAAGATCGCCGCGGTGACCAACGCCATGGTGGTGACCGGGCATGACCCGGACAACTGGAAGACATTCCAGAAGGCGCCATACGACTTCTACGACTAGGCCGAGCCAGGAACGGCACGGCACAGCCCAAGCAAGAGAGGAAGCAACGCGAGATGAAATCCCTGACACTTCTGGCCCTGGCCGGCGGCTTCGCGCTGGCCGGCGCCGCGAGCGCCTCGGCGACCGGGCTCGACGAACTCGACCCAGGCGTGGTCAGCCGGCTGTACAATCCGGCAATGCTGGACCCGGCGCAGCCGGTGGGCGTGAGCGCGTACCGCGATTTCAAGGCAAAGAACCCGCCGCCGTGGAAGATCGGCTACGCCAGTTCCTACGCCGGCAACACGTGGCGCGCCAACGCGATGGCCGAGTTGCAGAACAAGATCATCCCGGAGTGGAAGGCTCTTGGCCTGCTCAAGGAAGTCGTGGTCACGCAGTCCAACCTGAATGACTCCACGCAGATCCAGCAAATGCGCCAACTGGTTGACCAGGGCGTGGACGCGATCATCGTCTGCTGCTCGAATCCGACCGCGCTGAACCAGACCGTGCAGTACGCGCACGACAAGGGCGTGCCGGTGTTCTCGCTGACCGGCTACCTGACGTCGCCATACTCGATCAACTCATCGGTAAATTATCAAGTTGCCGGCTTCGAGATCGGCAAGGCGATGGCCGACCAGATCGGCGGCAAGGGCAACGTGCTGGTGGTCGAGGGCATTCCCGGCACCTCCGGTTCCGACAGCCAGGACCGGGGCGTCAAGGCGGGCCTCGCCGCGGCGCCCGGCGTGAAGGTGGTGGGCACCGTCGCCGGCATGTGGACCGACCAGGTCGCGCAGGGCGAAGTCCAGAAGTGGCTGGCCACGCATCCGGGCAAGCTCGACGGCATCGTCGTGCAGTCGGCGGCGGAAACCGGCGTGCTGCGCGCGGTCCAGCAGTCCGGCCGCGCCAATGTGCCGGTGGCGATCGGCGGCGAGCTTGGCGCGCTGTGCTACTGGCGCAAGCACCCCAACTACATCACCGCCGCGTACCAGACCTGGCCGCCGGCGGATGAGATGCAACTGATCTGGAACATCATGATGCGCACGCTGGAAGGCCAGGGGCCGAAGGTGCAGTCGGTGCTGGTGGACCCGGTGAAGATCACCTTCGATGACCTGTCCAAGGTGCTGCCGGAGAATTGCAGCATGGACACCACCGACTGGCTGGAAGTCGGTGCCGACCGCTGGGGCGCCTCCTCGGCCTTCCTGGATAAGTTCTTCCTGCGTCCGGCCGACCCGAGGAAGTTCTCGACCAAGAACTGAGCCTGACCCGAGCGAAGGCGGGGCCGTCGGCCTCGGCGGCCCCGCCCCTTCTCCCGCAGCCCGCCGACCGGAGCCGCATGTCCGACACCGCCACTCGTATTTTGCCCGGAGCCGTTGATCAGGACACGATCATCGTGCGCTCGGTGAAGAAATACTTCGGCCCGACCCGTGCGCTGGACGGGGCGAGCTTCACCGCGCGCGCGGGCGAGATCCATGCGGTGGTGGGTGGGAATGGTTGCGGCAAGAGCACACTGGCCAAGGTGATTTCCGGCGTGCTGCCGATCGACGGCGGCAGCGTCTCGATCCTTGGCGAAACCCCCGCCAGTCCGGCGGAAAGCCGCGCGCTTGGCATTTCCACCGTCTATCAGGAAGTGCTCGTGGCGGACGAAAGCACCGTTGTCGACAACATCTTCATGGGGTCGGACGCGCTGTTCACCAAGTCGATGCCCCAGGAGGACAAGGTTCGCCGCGCCGCCGACCTGATGCGCGAACTGGCCGGCGAACCGGTCGATCCATTCACGCTTGTCGGCACGCTGCCGCTCGGCCTCAAGCAATGGATCACGATCGCGCGCGCGTTACTCAGCCGCCCGCGCATCCTCATCCTCGACGAAAGCTCGGCGGCGCTGGATTTCGATAGCACCGAACGGCTGTTCACGCAGATGCGGGCGCTGCGCGATGGCGGCGCCACCGTCGTCATCGTCACCCACCGGATTGCCGAATTGATCCGCATCTCCGACCGCGCGACGGTGCTGCGCGACGGGCGCGATGTCGGCGTGCTGGAAAAGCACGAAATCACCGAGCGCAACCTGCTGGCGCTGATGACCGGCGACGAACTGGCGGGGGAGCATCGCGACCATGTCGCGCCGCGGCATCGTGGCGAAGCGGCGGTGCTACGGGCCGAGGATCTGGCGCTGACCGCCGAAGGGCGGCACTTCGATTTCGAGTTGCGGCGCGGCGAGATCGTCGGCATCGCCGGGCTCGACGGTCAGGGCCAGGACGCGTTCGTGCGTATTCTCGCCGGCGTTCGTTCGGCCTCGAATGGAACGGTCCAGGTCGCCGACCGACATGGCGGGTGGCGAACGATCCGCTCGCTGGTCGACGCGGTGGGGGGCAAGGTTGTCTACGTCTCGGGCGACCGCAAGCGCGAGGGCATCTTCGCCTCGCTTTCGATTTTCGAGAACATGGTGATGCCGCTGTACCGCGAGAAGCGGCGTGGCGGCGTGCTGGGTATCATCGACGGCGAGGCGCTGGGGGCCACGTTCCGGCGCGAGGCGGAGCGGTTGCTGATCAAGTTCGGCGCGCGCGGCGACAAGATCACGTCGCTCTCGGGCGGCAACCAGCAGAAGGTGCTGATCGGGCGCGGTTTCGCCATGCGGCCGGACATCATCGTACTGAACGACCCGGCGCGCGGCATCGATGTCGGTGCCAAGACCGAGTTGTACAAGCACCTCCGGCAGTTTGCCGCCGACGGCAAAAGCGTCGTGTACCTCTCCTCGGAGCTTGAAGAGTTCATCGGCTTCGCCACCCGCGTGATCGTGTTCCGCGATGGCGCGCCGTTCGATGCGTTCGATGGGCGTGGCCTCGATCCGCGCCGAATCCTGGAGGCGATGTTCGGCCAGACGGCGGGGCAAGGGCTTGCGTCGGCGCACGGGCCGACGCCCGCGCGCTTCGCTGACGCGGCGGCGCCGGCCTCCGCCGATAGTCCCGATGGTGTTCGCGTGGTGGTGCGGGTGCCGCCGGCGCTGAAACCGTCGGCCGCGCGTCCCGTGCCGGCCACCGCCACGCCGCGCGAACTGGCGCCCGCGCCGGGGGCCGGCGGTCGCAAGATCCGCATCGTCGAATTTCCCCGCGACGACGGCCCGCGTGGCGGAATCGGGCGATGAGCGCCCGGCAAACCGTGGCCGCCGCGGCCAGCGCCGGCTCCGAAGCTGTCGGATTTCAGGGCGGGCGCTCCAACCCGTTCCTGCTGATGCCCATCAGCCTGTTCTTCATCCTGCTCGGGTTGGCGGTGCTGCGCTCGTCCACCCTGATCACCCATGCCGGCATCGGCAGCGCCGTGATCGTCGCCACGCCACTGGTGCTGGCGACCTACGCATTGATGGCCTCGGTGATTTCCGGTCGTGGCACGGTGGACCTGTCCATTGGGCCGCTTATCGGCTTCGTTAACGTCACCATGATCCAGTTGCACGGCGCGGGCATGTGGGACAACCCGATCGCCGTGTTCGCGTACGCCATTCTGATCGGCGCCACCTATCAGTTCCTGTTTTCGCTGATCGTGATCTACGTGCGCGTGCAGCCAATCATCGTCGCGCTGAGCGGCTATTTGGCGCTGTCCGGCATCAACCTGGTCATCCTGCCGCGGCCCGGCGGCACCGCGTTCGACTGGATGGCGGATTGGGGGCTGGGCACGACGATCTTCTCGCCGGTGCTGGTGATCCTGGTGCTTGCGACGCTCGGCTGGATTCTGTTCGCGCAGACCGCGTTCTACACGCATCTGCGGCTGATGGGCTCGGACGAGCGCGCCGCCTATACCAGCGGCGTGCCGATCTACGTCGCCCGCATTGGCGCGCATCTGATTTCCGGCGCGTTCGCCGGGCTGGCGGCGATGTGCTTTACCGCGCTCATCTCCTCGGGAGATCCTTCGCAGGGCACCACGTACACGCTGATCTCGGTCACGGCGCTGGTGCTGGGCGGCGCATCGCTCGCGGGCGGTCGCGCGAGCGTGTTCGGTTCGCTTCTCGGGGCGGTCAATCTGTACCTGATCACCTTCGTGCTGGCGACGTTCAACTTCGGCGCGGTGCAGAGCTTCGTCACCAACCTCGCCTACGGCACCATCCTCGTCGTCTCGCTGCTGCTGACGCTGGTGATTCCGCTTATCCAGCGGCACATCAGGCATTTTTCGCCGCTGCTGTATTTCATCGTGCTGGCGGTCGTCGGCCTCGGCGTCGTGCTGCATGCCACTTACGATGGCGCGGGACCGGCGCCGGACCAGGCTGCGGCGCCGCCGCGTGCGCCCGCGCATGTTCGCCTCGCACCCTGCGCCCCGGCGCGGTTGTTCGTGGGCCCCTGGGAAGTAGCGGCGCCGGATGCCGATACCCGCGCGTTGCGCGCCGCGGCCGGGCCGCTCGTCGCTGGCGTGGTGCTGCTGTCGGTGCTGGCCGTATTCCTCCGCCTTGCGCTCGGCCAAACCCGACGCCGGGGCGTGGCGCCGCTGGTGGCCATCGTGGTGGCGGCGCTGGTGCTGCTCGGCGCCTATGCGCTCGGGGTGCGCGGCGACGCCGGCGCCCCCGCCTGCGCGGCACCGCGGGAGGCGAAATGACGCCGTCCTCGTCGCCCCGGATCGGCGTGTGCGCTCGGTTTTTCGGGTTGGTGCTCGGCCTGGTGCTGGCCGGGATCGGGGTGGTCTACGGCTTCCTGCAAGGGACCGCCGTACAGACCATCATCCTGTCCGCGATCGCCACGATCGCGCTGTTTGTCTGGGGTTGGCGGTTCGTACTCGGCCAGTTCGTCTCCACGGACCCCGGTTCCGCGGCGGGACAGGGTACCGGCGAGTTCCGCCAGCTCTGGCGACAATTCCGCCCGGCGCTGATCACGGTCGCCCTGATCCTGCTCGTCTTTCTTGTTCTGTCGCTGACCATCGACACGTTCTTCAATGTCTGGAACGTGATCTCGCTCCTGATTCTGCTCGGCATCCTTGTGCTGATCCGCGCGGTCGGACCGTATTTTCAGCAGAACCGGTCGGCGTTCATCGGCATCATGGTGCTCTCGGCACTGTTTTCGGTGGGCGCGATGAACATCGATGGGTTCGCATCCGGGGCGAACATCAAGTCGATGCTGTTGTTCGCCTCCTTCCTCGGCATCGCGTCGATCGGCCAGACCCTGGTGGCGCTGCTCGGCGGTCTGGATCTGTCGATCCCGTTCATCATCGGGGCGGCCAATGTCGGCTTGCTGTATCTGATCGGCCTGGGCGTGCCGCCCTGGCTCGCCACCATCCTGGTGCTGCTCGTGGGCACACTGCTGGGCCTGGTCAACGGGCTGCTCAGCTTCCGGCTACAGGGACAGGCGCTGATCCTGACGCTGGGGATGGGTTTCGCCATCTCGGGCGGCGTACAGATCCTCACCTCCATCGGCACCGCCTACAGCGGCAACGTGTTCGGCACCGTGCCCGACTGGCTCGGCAACCTGTCATCAATGGCCGGAACCACGTTCGGCCTGCCACTGCCGCCCGTCATCATCATGTGGGCGTTGATCGCGCTGCTGTTGATCGTTGGCATGCGCGTGACGGTCTATGGCCGATTCCTGTACGCGCTCGGCGTGAACCGCACATCGGCCAGTCGGGTGATGATCTCCGAGATGAAATACTGGGTGGTGATGTATGCCG
>VFSW01008943.1_pt1 | contig 14332 bp, 11 predicted proteins | sample 5358111 | NCBI WGS metagenome assembly VFSW01 (sample SAMN11554181, study PRJNA540505) | mine drainage metagenome | isolation source: sediment from site ElyBrook_90M | place: USA: Ely Copper Mine, Vershire, VT | collected 2017
CGCGGCCGCTCTGGCTCCACTCCAGCTCCGGCGTTCCGCGCTCTTTGCTGGATTGAGCGAATCTCCTGCACACACTGCTCTGCCGCATGCGCCATCTTCTGGTGCATCAACGCAGGGTCATTTCCCTCCACAACGTACGGTATCCATCCATACCCGATGAAAAGGCTCTCTAGCTCCTCCGGGGAGATTCTCGCCAGAACCGTAGGGTTCGCGATCTTATAACCGTTCAGATGGAGCACCGGGAGCACCGCTCCGTCATGGATAGGATTCAGAAACTTGTTCGAGTGCCAGGACGTGGCGAGAGGTCCGGTCTCTGCCTCACCATCCCCCACCACGACCGTCACGATCAGATCCGGATTGTCGAATGCGGCGCCGAATCCATGCGAGAGGCTATATCCCAGCTCCCCTCCCTCGTGGATTGAGCCTGGAGTCTCCGGGGTGCAATGACTCCCAATACCGCCAGGAAACGAGAATTGCTTGAAAAACTTCTGCATGCCGACCAGGTCCTGGCTCATCTCCGGGTAAACCTCCGAATAGACGCCCTCGAGATAACTGTTTGAGAGTGTCGCAGGTGCTCCATGACCCGGTCCGGAAACGTAGATCATGTCGAGGTCATACTTTTTGATTAGTCGGTTCAGGTGCACCCACGTGAACGTCTGGCCGGGATCGGAACCCCAGTGCCCAAGCAGCCTCTCCTTGATGTGCTCCGGCATAAGCGGCTCGCGCAGTAAAGGATTGTCCCGTAGGTACAGCATCCCTGCGCAGAGATAGTTGCAGGCACGCCAGTACGCGTCCATCGTGCGCAGTTCATCGGCAGTCAGAGTGGTTTCCGATATCTGTGAAGGGTGAGGCTGAACGGACGGGGCAGCAATGCTAGACATGGGATTACCTCGTGTTACTACGTAAGTGAGCGGTTGTGGATAGCTTGAACTTCTAATACGGCCAAGCTGGTGTCTCAAATGGGGCTCGCGCTAGTCTGGTAGTTGCTCGTAGCCTTAACCCTCAACGATTGCTGACCGCGAAGACAGTTGTTGCTCTGGCCGCGGGGTGGTATTCCCCGAATGCCGAAGGCCGGCGGGAGGACTAGAGTTCGAAGAATGATCTCCTGTGGCCCGATGTGCAAAAAACAACGCATCGGGCCGTGACTTGGGGATCCGGACGGTCCTCATAGTGGGCGGTGATCACCCGACCTGGTCAGGAGCACTTTGACATCATCTGCGCCATGGCCTGCTTATGCTGGGTGATGGCATCTTCCAATTCCTTCAACGCTTGCCGATGGGCGGTAAGGGCTTCCTCAACTGCCCATGGGGTGTCGATGGAGGTATCGTTCGCGTCTTGGTACGCATAGAAGCTATCGACGACATCGAAGAGCACCGCTTTCATCTGCTGCTGATGTTGGATCATGGCGTCCTGCAGCTTAGGGTTGACGCCGCACTTGTGTTCATAGTCGATCAGGAACAGCTTGTGGTTGCGAACGGCATTTCGAAACTCGGTGAGATCCGCTTCATGCGCCTTGACGATTGACTTGTCGCGTACGTATCCGTTTGCATCCTTGGCATTCACGATGGCTTGAAAGCTCTTCTCAAGTTTCGCAAAAAGAGTTTGCATTTCGTTTTGGTGATCCATCATCTCGGCGTCGAGAGATTTATGGTTTTTGTCGGGTTGACTTGTGGCGGGCATTTGCATTCCCGGCATCTGGCTCGCGAATAGCGGTGTCAAGCCAAACCCCAGAACAGCAGCTACGGCGGTAAAGAGAACCTGTTTGCGCGTCATCTTCGAATCCCTCCTGGTTGAATGGTTAGGTGTCGCATTCCGCAGCCCTGATGGCGGCGGAAAGGATTGATTTTTTAGATCGGTAAGTCGCGGGGGATGTTGTGTTGCATTTCATGTACCGAGGTAACCGTGAAGGTCCCGGAAGTCGCCAAGCGCGACCACTGGGATGTTGCTCTTCTGCGGAAGGCCGGCCCGATTGCTGAATGACAACCATGTCGACGAAAAGTAGAAGGGTGGCGTGGTTTCCACACTGGCAAGAACGCCAGCCAGTCAGAACGGCGGGGTGTCTTAATAGGTGGTGCGCGAATCTGGTGATTGCACATAGGCGAGCCCTCAACGGTTGCTAACAGCGAAGACGGTTATTACTCTGATCGCGGGATGGTATTCCCCGAGAGCCGAAAGCTGGCCAGAGGGGTGAACTGCGGTCAACACGCGGGGAACGTAGTCTCTGGTTTCGAGCGGCAGCATTCCCAGTCTGGTCAGTTGGTCGAAGTCCTGGGTGTGCGCTCTTAAGATCGCAGCCGCGACGTTCGCTTCTCCCGTGTTGTAGGCGGCTAGGGCAAGTTTCCAATCGCCGAATTGAGCGTACAAATCGTGGAGATATTGAGCCGCGACGCCCGTTGCCATGAAGAGGTCGAGACGGTCATCCTGAATTTCATCCACGCGCAGGCCGTAGCGGCGTGCCGTCTCCGGCATCAGTTGCCAAAGACCGCGGGCGCCCTTGGGAGAGAGCGCTGTGGGACGCCCCCCACTCTCGACGAGGATCACGGCCGCTAGTTCAGTGGGGACACCGCGACTTCGCAGAATGGGCTCGACTAGAGGACGTAACAGATCAAGGCGTGCCGCCGCTTGACTAAGTCGGGAATTGCCCAACGATGACTGCGAAGGCAGGTCAAATTGGATACCCGCGCTTGAACATGATATCTCGTCCATTCCCATCCTCGGGGAAGCGGCTGTCGTGTTCTGGGCGGCGGAGGCGCGAAGAGTATCGGCCGCTCTAGTCAACGAGTCGTCAAATCGAGCGAAGGGTTGATCGGCAATCGACTCGGCCTGTCGGGGGAGTAGCGGTCCCTGACTCCAGAGAGAAGCAGGGACGGCGCCCATGGCGATTGCTGCCAGGCCTGTCCGCCAGAGTGTCGATGCCGTTCGCTTCTCAGCGAGACGTCTCGCAGATGGGTGCATTTTACGCATTGCTTTGTTCCTTCTGGTGAGCATGACGCATCTGCCATCCACGCCACATCTCATAGATCACGGGAATCACTATGAGTGTGAGGATGGTGGAGGTTACCATCCCGCCGACCATCGGCGCCGCGATGCGTTTCATCAGGTCAGCGCCAGTCCCATGGCTCCACAAAATTGGCAGCAAACCTGCCATAATCGCCGTCACCGTCATCATCTTGGGACGGACACGCATTACCGCGCCTTCGATGATGGCGTCATACAGATTCTTGGCTGTGGTCATCTTGCCTTCTTCCAGACGCCGCTCGTAGACTTCGTCCAAATACACGATCATCACAACTCCGGTCTCTGCCGCTACGCCGGCCAAGGCGATGAACCCCACCCAGACGGCGACACTCGTGTTGTAGTGGAGCAGATAGATCAACCAGATACCACCGACGAGCGCGAATGGAACCGAGAGCATGACGATCAACGTCTTGGCGACGGACTTGAAGTTCGAGTAAAGCAGGACCAGGATGATGACCAAGGTGAGTGGAACAACGTACTTCAAGGTCTGCTTCGCCCGCTGCATGTATTCCCATTGGCCGCTCCATTCCAGTCGGTAGCCTGGAGGGATCTTCACCTTCTGCTGAACGAGCTGCATGGCTCGTTGCACATAGGTTCCGATGTCTACCCCGGTAACATCTACATACACGTAGCCCACTAGCTGGGCGTCTTCGCTCTTGATGACAGGCGGTCCCATCGTGAGGTTGATCTTGGCAAGCTGGGTAATGGGCACCTGGGCGCCGCCCGGTGCCGCCACCAGAACCCGATCGAGCGCCTGCGGGTCAGTCCGATAGTCACGGAGGTACCGGACGTTGATCGGGAAACGTTCGCGCCCTTCGATAGTGGTGCTGATGTTCTTGCCCCCGATAGCGGTTTCGATGACATCCTCGACTTCCCCAATGGTCAAGCCGTATCTGGCGATGGCGTCCCGGTCGATCTTGAAGTCCTCGTAGTAGCCGCCAACGACCCGCTCCGCGTAAACATTGCGCGTGCCCGGCATATTGCGGAGAGCACTTTCAATGTTTTCGCCGATCTGCTGGGTCACGTTGAGGTCAGGGCCGAAGATCTTGATGCCGATCGGCGTACGAATGCCCGTGGAGAGCATGTCGGTGCGACCTTTAATCGGCATCGTCCAGGAGTTCGATACGCCGGTCACCTTCAAGGCGGCGTCCATGTCGTTCACCAATTTGTCGGACGTCATGCCCTTCGGCCACTGGTCCTCGGGCTTCAGAGTGATGGTGGACTCGCCCATTTCGAGCGGCGCTGGATCTGTTGAGGTCCGGGCGCGTCCGGCCTTTCCAAATACGGAGAGAACCTCCGGAAACTGTTTGATAATCTTATCTTCGAGTTGCGTCACCTGCGCAGCTTTGGCAATGGACATGCCGGGAAGGCCTGCAGGCATGTAGAGCAGGCTGCCCTCGTAAAGCGGCGGCATGAACTCGGAGCCCAGCCTCATGAATGCCGGTACCGTCAAGGCCAAAGCGGCCACTGCCAACAACAGCACTATTTTTGGGAAGCGCAAAGCCAGATGGGCTACTGGCTCGTATACCCAGACCAGAAAGCGGTTGATGGGGTTCTTTGCTTCAGTGGCAACTTTACCGCGAATAAAGAGCAGCATCAGAACCGGAACCAGCGTCACCGAAAGCAACGCCGCGAAGGCCATCGAAAAGGTCTTGGTAAAGGCCAGAGGTCGGAACAAGCGCCCTTCCTGACCCACAAGCGTGAACACTGGAATAAAGGAGACTGCGATAATCAGCAGAGAGAAGAAGAGAGGCTTTCCGACTTCTTTGGCCGCCCCGATAATAATGTCGCTCCGATTGCCCTTCCGCCCGTCATGCTCCCACTTTTCGAGATGCTTGTGGGCATTCTCAATCATCACGATGGCCCCATCGACCATGGCTCCGATGGCGATCGCAATCCCACCGAGCGACATGATATTTGAGCTCAAATGGAGAAAATACATCGCCAGCAGCATCATCAGAATGGCGACCACCAGCATGAGGATGGCGACCATCGCGCTACGGAAGTGAAAGAGGAAGACGATGCACACCAGGCTGACGATGATCATCTCCTCGATCAGTTTCTCTTTCAGGGTCGCCACGGAGCGCAGGATAAGGTCCGAACGGTCGTAGACGGGCACAATCTGCACACCGTCCGGCAACTGTCCTTTGTTGATCTCAGCGACCTTCTGCTGAATTTGCTTGAGAACTCCCATCGCATTGACGCCGTATCGCGAAACGACCACTCCACCTGCTACTTGCCCCTCGCCATTGAGTTCCGCCAGACCACGACGCATCTCGGGACCGAGGTGAACGTCCGCTACGTCGCGCAAGTAGATGGGAGTGCCCCCGTCATTGGTTCCAACAACGACTTTCTGGAGGTCAGAGACGTTTTGAATGTAGCCGCGCCCACGGACCATGTACTCCCGTCCCGCGGATTCCACCACTTCACCACCAACATCGTTGTTGCTGCTGCGAATAGCGGCAATCACCTTGTTGATTGGAAGATGGTAGGCAAGTAGCGTGTCGGGATTGATATCGACCTGATATTGTTTGACAAACCCACCAACGCTCGCGACCTCTGAAACGCCAGGTACGCCGCGCAGCCAATATTGGACATACCAGTCCTGCAGCGTCCTGAGCTGGGACAGGTCATACTTTCCGCTCTTATCCACGAGAGCGTACATGTAGGTCCACCCGACCCCCGTTGCATCTGGACCAAGGGTGGGGGTAACCCCGGCAGGAAGATTGCCACTTAACCCTTGCATGTATTCGACGACTCGCGACCGCGCCCAATAGAGATCCGTTCCATCTTCGAAGATCACATAGACAAAGGACAGCCCAAAGAACGAGTAGCCTCGGACAAGGCTGACGTGCGGCGCGGAGAGGAGCGCCGTAACAATGGGATAGGTGACCTGATCTTCAACGAGGTCCGGGCTGCGTCCGGGCCAGTCCGTAAACACGATTACCTGAACGTCCGACAGGTCGGGAATCGCATCGAGCGGAGTATTCATCAGGGCCCAGAGCCCGGCGGCAACGGCGAAAACGACACCCAGGTAGATGAAGAACTTGTTCCTGGCGCTCCACTCGATGATCTTTTCAATCATGTCCAGCCCCGTCGCTTGCAGCGGCAATCAAGGTTCTCATTGGCTTGAGTTTCTTACTTCTTTCCGGCAGGCGCGGCCGACATCCCTGCCATTCCTTGCATGGCAGACCCCAAGCGGCTCTCCGAGTCGATCAAGAAGTTTCCGGAAGCGACAATCTTCTCTCCCGGCTTGAGTCCGGCCAGCACGGCATATTGACCGTCGAACTGATCTCCCACCTTGATTTCCCTTGGCTCGAAATACCCCCCCGGCTTGGCGATGAACACAACCTGGGTCGCTCCTGAATTGAGCACGGCCTCGCTGGGCACGACGATCTGCATACCGTAGTCAATTGCCAGTTGAACGTCCGCATACATATCCGGTTTCAAGGTGTAATTGGGGTTCGGAAACTCCAGCCTGACTTTGATCGTGCGGGTCTTCGGATCCAGCGTGGGGTAGACGTAGGTCACACGTCCTCTATAGCTTTTGCCGGGGAAGTAACTCAACTGCATCGAGGCAGATTGGCCAATATGGACGAAGGGCGCCTCATATTCATAGATATCGACATAAACCCAAATCGTCGAGAGATCGGCGATCTCGTAGAGGTCGGTTTCCGGAGTCACGTAAGCCTGTTCGTAGGCATTGCGAGTCATGACGAAGCCCTCGATAGGTGAATAGAGCGTCGTGGTGCGCTCGGCTTTACCCGTCTCTTCGAGTGTGCGAATCTGTGTATCTGTGACGTCCCAGAGTTTCAGGCGGTCCCGCGTGGCGCGGAGAAGAGAGTCCGATCCCGAGGCAGCGTCAGCATACGGAACTTTAGACAGGTACTCCTGACCCTTAAGTGCAATCAAATACTCCTGCTCCGTCGATACCAGGTCCGGACTATAGAGGGTGAATAGCGGCTGCCCCTTCTTGATCAGCTTGCCCACGTAATCGAGATCGACCTTCTCAATCCACCCGGCGATCTTCACGTGGACCCGCGAGATCTTCTCTTCGTCCATCTGCACAATACCGACCGTGCGAAGAGTGCGCTTCATGTCTGCGCGGCGCACCTCGGCGTAACGGACGCCAATCATCTGCTGGCTGGCGGGGTTTAGCATGACCGTTCCCGGCGCCATGGTCTGTGCGGACGGTGCCGATGCAGTTTGTTTGTCCTGCCCCGTGTCTTTAGGACCGCCCATCCCTGGCATAGCCGCCATCGGTGCAGTTCCGGGCGGCTGCGGCTGTTGCACTCCCGATCCCGTCATGCCTGGCATAGCAGCGGGCGCAGAAGCTTTGGCCGCTGGCTGTTGCGGCAGTGCAGAGGCGCTCGCAGTCGGATGCGCGGATCGCTCGTGGATTTGATACCAGTAGATTATTAGGCTTCCGGTCGCCGTTCCAAGAACAAAGAATGCGACCCCCATCAGGAGGAAGCCCTTACTGAGGAGCACCTTCATAGCGCTTCCTTTCATTTCGTCAGCTCCGTTCCCACTAATGGTTCCAGGCGGGCAAGTGCGCTTTGAAACTTGCTCAGTTCTTGGTAATAGCCGACCTCGTAGTCCAGAACGTCGACAAAATTCGTGAGCATGGAGAGAAAATCCAGCTTCCCCACTTCATAGGCCGACATTGACGACTCAAGCGCCAGAGAGGACTGGGGAACTACGGCCTTGGAGTAAAGAGTCGATAACTCGAGCGACGCGGTAGCGGCGAGGTACTGCTCCTTGATCTCAAAGTTCAATTCTGTCGTGCGTTCATCGAGGCCGCGTTGGGCGCCTATTAGGTCATGTGTGGCCTCGATCACGCCTTGACGCTGCTTGGTCCGGTAAAAGACGGGGATGTTGATTCCTACCATCACTCCATGCATGTCAGGCATCGAGGGGCGCTGCAAGTAGGAGTACTCCACCCTGAAGTCCGGAGCGTAGGCCTTGCGAGCAAGGTCTACCGCGTAGCGGTTTCCCTCAATCATTCGCCGGCCCATTTCGAGACCGGGATCGCTCTGACGCGCCAGGGCATACAGGTCGGCGAGAGTGACGTGAAATTCCGCCGGACTAAACGGAGCGGGCGGAGGTAATGGCGATTCGGGATCGCGATAGAGCAGTGTATTCAGCCGCGCCCGTGCTGTGTCGCCTTGCTGGCGCAGGATGATCAATTTCTGATCAATCCGGGAAACCTCTACTTGCGCCCGGAACACGTCCGGCTGCATCCCCTTTCCGACCCTGTAGAGCGACTCGGCGATGCTTGCAAGTTTCTGCAAAAGGTCCTTGTCTTTGCCGGTAATCTCAATGGCTTTTGTGTAATAGAAGTAGTCGTAATAGGCCACCTTCACATCTGAGGCAACTTGGCGCCGCGTCTGCTCGTACTCCCACCAGGCCGCCTCCGCGCCGCGGTCAGCAATCTGGCCGCGCAATTTCAACTTTCCGGGAAAGGGAAGGTCCTGGGCCACGGTGAGGCCACGGTAGCTCGACGGATCGCCATGCTGAACGCTGAATGGCGTGATGTTCCCCATCCATCCACCGGAGAACATTGGATCAGGCAGCGACCGCACCTGCGGTACCCGCGCCTTTTGCGCCTCATATCGCTCAGCAGCGCTCTTGATAGCCGGATTCCGGGCAAGGGCCACGGCAATCAGAGCATCAAGCGTGACCTCGGAGCCGTCACCGGATGCAATACTCTCCTGACCTTCTCGATCAGCTGTGCTTCGCGCGATCTGGACGGGCTGCGGAGTTGCCTCGGAGGCGGTCTGCGATACTGAGACAACCGGCAAAACCGCGTATAGTACCGCAAGCCAGAACACGGACCGCAGAAACTTATTCATCGTTCCTCGATCCGTAGTTGGCTGATGCAGGAGCATTGGAAGGCAGGCTGACGGGGCCGCCTCTCATTTCACTTTCGTTGTATCTCCATATCTCATCGCTTATGTGGTTGAATACTTGCCGGGAAAGCGGTTCCTTGAGATCGAACGCGTAGGTGTCGCGGAACCCGAACAAGAACAGGTGATATCGATCTGGATTGGACAAGGTCTGGAGGTCAGCCCAGCGCCAACTGCGGCTATCGCTGCCGGTGCTGCTCACAAAGTCGATGCCGTCATCACGAAAGCGCAAAGTGCCATTCGTACCGCCGAGGCGAGTCCGATGATGAGCAGCGATGACGACGCTTTGCACCCCAGGATCGGGGATGGCATTTTGCGACGGCCGCTGAACTTCTCTGGCCAATTCAGCAGCAACCGGCGCGGGAACCTTCTGGTCCAGATCAAACCGATATCGCTGCATCCCAGGCAGGTGTCCCTTCCGGTTTCCGTATGTTTCTATGGCTAGACTTTGGAGGGAGAGATGGAATGTCTGGATCTCCAGAAAAGGCCATTTCAACGCGAGTCCATTCTGGGGCTGGAATTCCAATCCGCCGGCATCGATCGTGAGATTGCCCTTTTGTTTTCCGACTATATGGCGCAATTGGGCAGGCGACTGCCAGGAATGGAACGTCACCTCGGGGCGCATCTGATTGCTATCCTGTGCGATCCCGGCGCCTGTGCTGAAGAGGTATGGACACAGGCCTACGGTAAGCACCAAGACCGGCATTATGCGCCATCTCAACGTTTTGTAACTCATCACAGATTCATCTCCGTGAACTCGATCTCCGCTCAGCTCACGCGGTGGGGATCACGCGCACTTTTTAATCATTTTCGTTGTAGCTGCTCATGCTGGAGGCTCGCATCTGTAGGCTCCTTCAACGCCGCCCGATGGGCACGGTGGGCAACTTCGACAGGCTATGTGGTCTCGATCGAAATCTCCACCGCGCTCTGGTTTCTGGAGAAGGTATCGATGACAGCAAAGACCGTCACTGCATATGCGAGCACTTCTTCGTTAACTCGATCATGGCGTGCTGATGCTGCGCGATATCACTGGTTAATTCCTTCAGCGCTTCGCGATGTGCCGCAAATGCTGGTCCGATCAACACAGTGACGGGAATATAACTGTTGTTTGGTTGATCGTTGGTCTCTTCGAACGTATCGAAGGACTCGACGGCATCGTAGAGCACACCCTTCATTTGTTGCTGGTGTTGGACCATGGCGTCCTCTTGCTTGCTGCTCACGCCGCATTGATGTTCATAGTCGCTGAGGAAGAGTTTGTGGTCTCGAACGGCATCCCTGAGTGCCTTGATATTGGCCTCATGCGCTTTGAGAACCGCTTTATCTTGAACATAGCCCTTTGCGTCTCTGGCATCGCCGATGGCTTGGAAACTCTCACCCAGTCTGATGGTCAGAGCCTTCATTTCACTCTGATGGCTCATCATTTCCGCGTCTAGAGACTTCTGTGTAGGGTCCGTTTCGATTGCGGTGTGCATTTGTGGTGACGGCATCTGGTATGCGAAGAGCGGGCTCGCACCAAAACCGACTGAGACAAGCAACGCTGTGAGGAGAAATGGTTTGCGCCGCATATTTGGTTCCTTTCTTTCGGGTGTTCAGACCGGCTCGTCCAATGTGACCACGGCGAACAACATTGAAAGTTTCGGAGATTCTAGTGCGCCGCATCTTGTTTAACTGAGGCGAATTCTCGAGGGACTACCTAGAAGCGACGGTATCCGGTGCTGGGGAAGGAATCTGTGCAAAAGGAGACAGGCACCGCGACATTAATGGTGCATTTGCATAGAACAGTAACCGAATAGAAGCCCACAACCCGGCACATATTCAGCGACTGATAGCTGAGAATGGCCTTGAAGCGCTCCAGAAACTGCCTGCCACGGGTACGGACGATGTCGGCCAGTTCGATGGCCGGTCGGGTCATGGATGCAGATACCGCCGCATGACCAAGACTCTAAACGAGCCCATAACTTGCTCGAAGGCCAAAACTGCAGCGACCGCGGCGCCTGCGGATTCGTTCTTGCCGACCAACCGACCGGAACGGCAAACTGGGCGCGAACGGAGTTTCCGAGTAGTGAGACCTGGTTTCGTCAACGATCAAACAGCGTGAACACAGGGCATTATGCGGTCTCTTTGCGGCGCACGCCTTGGCCGCCGAGATCACGTCGAAGGACCGGAATCAAAACTAGGAATAGGTGAGAGTCCCTATTCAGGCTACCTTCTCCGCAGCATTTTTGCTCGGTATATTATTCTCTTCGGCGGGTTGATTCCGGTCTTTCTCGACACTGACACCGAGTTTGTCCGCCTCAGGTTTGCCGTTGGCAGCAACTGGCTCCGCGCCCGTAGAGGCTTCCGTTCCGCCCAATTGTTCTGTGGCTGATTTCGCTTCCTGCTTGTTTTCCGTAGGTTTCGGAGACTCCTTCTTGGCATCCTGCTCAGACGCCTTGATTGTAGAGGACAACAGATAGTTCATCCTTACTCGGACCGCAAGCCATCTGACGTTACTCACTTTTCCAGCCTGCTCCAAATGGGAGGCAAGTTCTTCCTCATTGGCTATCCCTTTATCTTTCAAGAATTGCAAAATAGCCGTGCTCCGAGTGTCTAAGTCCTCAAGGGTGGCGAACAGTTTATCGAGTATCTCCTGCACAATTGTCTCGTCCATATTCCACTCTCCTCTCGAAACCTACCCGTGGATGCACACGCCAGAGGGTCAATGGCCTCTGCTGGCACGGAGTTGCGCCTTGACAAATTATGTCAGAATGGCGTCACCAAATGATGTTAACTCTTGCTCAGCCGCTCGCCGTGAGTTGCCTTACAATTTTGGCGGCGCGGGAAGTACCTGCCCGAAATTTCCAATGAGTGAAATCGCCTGTGGCTGTTGAAAAACTCTTTCTAGGGAATTTCAACGACGAAATTCGTTCGTTGTTCCTCGTTCCCTCACTCCGGATCACCTGAGAGTCGAGGTATATGCGGATCCCGCCCAAGGGAAGCGCGCTTGCATCGAAGTCATGGACCCATCCGGACCCAGTCCAGATACGCCAGGTTCATACACTTATTCAGCTCAGGTCTCTTCAACGCGCCCCGTTAGCGACTTCACCGCGCGCATCGTCCCCGACCATCTCAATGCTTTCGTGCCGCTCGAAGCAGGCCAGATTGTTTGGCAGCGTTAGCGATTTATACCTTTGCCTCGGGCGGGTCTGCGACAGCCCCCGCCAGCATCTGTTCCGGCAAGTCAAGGCGCGCGACACCAATCCGATTGTCCGCCATCCCGTAGTACACGTCGAGACGGTCTGGAGTTCCGAGATCGTCGCGCCGGTCGATGCCCGTAGGGAAAACAACATTGGCAACGGTTCCATCGCGCTCCTCGGGAAGCATCGGCGTCAACACCGGCTGAACCGAGCGATAACGAATTAATCGCGGATGCTGCTTTGAGAGCACCATCACCCCGGCCGAGTAGCACAGAGGATGACCACCACCAGTAACCGGCAATTCGCTCACGCCGTGGTAAACGATCAGCCAGCCATGTTTCGTCAGAATGGGCGGTGTTCCTGCGCCGATCTTGAGCCGCTCCCAGGGCGACACCGGAGTCGCCAGTCGGTGATGAGAAGTAAATTGGCCCAGGCGATCCGGGGCGAAGCTTTTCAAGACCTCCGGGCAATATGAAATCCAGATGCTCTCCCGGTCGAGATCCAGTTCACGCATTCCACAGTGGCACGCGGTCTCCTCCGGGCGCGTACCAGCGAACAGCGGACGGTGAAGCATACCCAGTTTCAGTTGACCGGCAGAGTCAGGTATCGCGACAGGAAAGATGCTCGCATCCTTATCGTCGACGTCCGCCAACTCGACGCCGCGCCAATGAGCATACGTTGCGAGCCCCAGCCGCTTCCAGTGGAAGAGATCCTCGGATTCGGCCATCGCAATTCTTGGGCCCAGAGGCGAAAATGCCGCGTACGTCATGATGTAGCGTTTCAACGGTTCGACGAACGTGACACGGGGATCCTCACATCCACCGCCTCCCGGCCGCAATTCATAGTCGGCTTCGGGCTCCAGTGCGATGCCAAGGCGCTCCACGCTCGTTGGATCGCCGGCTTCATTGAACCGTACGCGCGCAATCCCGATCCGCGAATAATTTCCCTTGGCGACCAACCGCGGGAAGAGATACAGTTCGCCATCAGGGCCTCGAACGGCTCCCGGATTGAGAACCCCTTCCACTTCATGCGGATTACCAGGCTCCGGCTCCATGATCATGCCCAATCTTTGCAATTTGAAGCCGCTCATCGAGTCTCCTCTCCAACCTTGTTGATTTGCAAGGCTCACTTGTCACCCAGGCAGGCAAGGATTGTCCTGATAACCAGGTTGGTATCGTCAGGCCCTTTTACAGGAATCGACACAACACCAGCCTCTTCCGCCGGGAAATCGTTTCCGCCTGGAAACAACGCATCGCCGACGTAAACCATTTCTTTCAATGAAAGGTGGAGAGTGTCCCGCAGCTTGCCTATGCCGTAAGCTTTGTCAATGCCAGGCTTGGTCACATCGATGGAAGTGGCTCCGCCCAGGCGGACGAAAAACTCCGGGATAAGCGTCTCCAGGATAGCTGCGATCTTCTTCCGCTTAGCAAAATCAGCATCCCACTTTTCCTTTTCTGCCAAAGGCGCTTGTTGACCCAATGCGGAGTATGTGACCTGGCTTCCCCGGTCTTCAATCACCTCTCCCCAAACCTTCTTGGCTCGATAGCCCGCCTGTTCCGCCGCCTTATCGAGGGAGTCGATAATCTTTTTCTTTTGCTCCGCAGTAAGATCTTCTGAATAAAGCTCCGCCCATTTCCCGTCGTATTGGAAAAACTTTGTTCCACAGGTTGGAAGCAGAGACAAATTCGTGAGGAGACTGTTCTTGGGAAGATCGGTAAGAAGCTGCTTTTCAAACTGCTCCCAGGCGCCTCCAGAGATTACGGCTACTTTGACAATGCCCAGGAGGTCACGCAGCAGTGCCGCAGTCTGTGGGGCGAGCGACGACTTGCTGGGCGCGAGCGTGCCGTCCAAATCAAACGCGATGAGTTGTTTCATTCATCTCCTCAACCTGACTTCCTGTTGCATGGCTGATTCTTCTCGACCGTCAAGGGATCGCGATCTCCAACATCGTTGCCTCTCCACTGGGCTCGAACGCGCACACTCCGACCTCCGCTGGCAAGAGCCAAACATCGCCCTTTCCTACCGCGTAGGGAGTTCCATCATGCATAATCCGGCCTGATCCCTCGATGCCAACCAAAACGTGTGGCTCTGCTATCGACCCAACGGAGAACTGATCTTGCCCGCGTACCCGCCACAACAGGAAGGCGGCGCAATCGAAGAGTCTTTCGCGCTCAACCGGCATAGTAGTCTCCACACGGGGCGTGACCAGGCCACTGTTTCTCGATCCAA
>VFSW01008944.1_pt1 | contig 14332 bp, 10 predicted proteins | sample 5358111 | NCBI WGS metagenome assembly VFSW01 (sample SAMN11554181, study PRJNA540505) | mine drainage metagenome | isolation source: sediment from site ElyBrook_90M | place: USA: Ely Copper Mine, Vershire, VT | collected 2017
GCGATCCGATCATCGTGCCGTCGCAGGACGTGGTGCTCGGGCTCTACTACATGACCCGGGAGCGCGTGGGCGCCAAGGGCGAGGGCATGGCCTTCGGCGACGTCGCCGAGGTTCATCGCGCCTATGAGAGCCGCAACGTCGACCTGCAGGCGAAGGTCAAGGTCCGCCTGGTCGAGTACCAGCGCAGCGCCGATGGGCAGCTCGCCGCCCGCGTGCGCGTGGTCGACACCACGGTGGGCCGGGCGCTGCTCTCCGAGATCCTGCCGCGGGGCCTGTCCTTCGACGCGCTCAACCAGGACATGACCAAGAAGACCATCTCCGCGACCATCAATGCCTGCTATCGCAATGTCGGCCTGAAGGAGACGGTGGTCTTCGCCGACCAGCTCATGTACACGGGCTTCCACTACGCCACGCGCGCCGGTGTTTCCATCGGCGTCGACGACATGGTGGTGCCGCAGCAGAAGATCAAGATTCTCGCGGGCGCGGATCGCGAAGTGAAGGAGATTCAGGAGCAGTACGCCTCGGGCTTGGTGACCAACGGCGAGCGTTACAACAAGGTCGTGGACATCTGGTCTCGCACCAACGATCAGGTCGCCAAGGCCATGATGGACAAGCTCGGCACCGAGGAGGTCACCGACACCAGGGGCAACAAGGTCCGCCAGAAGTCCTTCAATTCGATCTTCATGATGGCCGACTCCGGCGCCCGCGGTTCCGCGGCGCAGATCCGCCAGCTCGCGGGCATGCGCGGCCTGATGGCCAAGCCGGACGGCTCGATCATCGAGACGCCGATCACGGCGAATTTCCGCGAAGGCCTGAACGTGCTGCAGTACTTCATCTCCACCCACGGCGCCCGCAAGGGTCTGGCCGACACGGCGCTCAAGACGGCCAACTCCGGCTATCTGACCCGCCGGTTGGTCGACGTGGCCCAGGACCTGGTGGTGACCGAGACCGACTGCGGCACCAGCTACGGACTGTCCATCACCCCCATCGTCGAGGGCGGGGACGTGGTCGAGGGCCTCGGCGAGCGTGTGCTCGGCCGGGTGACCTCGCAGGACGTGGTGGTTGCCGCCAGCGGCGAAGTGCTGATCCCGGCGGGCACCCTGATCGACGAGAAGCTGGTGAAGCTGCTCGAGAAGATGGGCATCGACCAGGTCATGGTGCGCTCGCCCATCACCTGCGAGACCCGCTACGGGGTCTGCGCGCTGTGCTACGGCCGCGATCTCGGCCGCGGACACCTCATCAACATCGGCGAGGCGGTCGGCGTCATCGCGGCGCAGTCCATCGGCGAACCGGGCACCCAGCTCACCATGCGCACCTTCCACGTCGGCGGCGCGGCCTCGCGGGCTGCGGCGGCCAACGGCGTCGAGGTCAAGTCGAAGGGCACGGTGCGGCTGCACAACATCAAGACCGTGCGCCACGAGAAGGGGCATCTGGTGGCGGTGTCGCGCTCGGGCGAGCTCGGCATGGTCGACGAATTCGGCCGCGAACGCGAGCGCTACAAGATCCCGTACGGCGCCACCATCACGGTGAACGACGGTGATCTGGTGGCTGCCGGGCAGTCGGTCGCCAACTGGGATCCGCACACCCATCCGGTGGTCACGGAAGTTGCCGGCATGATCAAGTTCTCCGACTTCGTGGACGGCCTCACCGTCACGACGCAGGTCGACGAGATCACCGGATTGACCAGCACCGTCGTTTTGGACCCGAAGCAGCGCGGCGCCGGCGGCAAGGACCTCAGACCGGTGGTGCGCCTGGTCAACGCCAAGGGCAAGGAAGTCACCTTCGCGAACACGGATATTCCCGCCGTTTACGCCTTGCCGCCGGGCGCGATCGTCAGCCTGGCGGACGGCGCCAAGGTGTCGGTGGGCGACATCATCGCCCGCATCCCGCAGGAGTCGTCCAAGACCCGCGACATCACCGGCGGTTTGCCGCGAGTCGCGGATTTGTTCGAGGCCCGCAAGCCCAAGGACTCGGCGATCCTCGCCGAGCGCAGCGGCACGGTGAGCTTCGGCAAGGAAACCAAGGGCAAGCGCCGCCTCATCATCACCAACGAGCAGAGCGAGAAGTACGAGGAGTTGATCCCCAAGTGGCGCCACCTGAACGTCTTCGAGGGCGAGCAGGTGCAGAAGGGAGAGGTCATCGCCGACGGCGAGCCCAATCCGCACGACATCCTCAGGCTGCAGGGAGTCGAGGCGCTGGCCAATTATCTGGTGCGTGAGATCCAGGACGTCTATCGACTGCAGGGCGTGAAGATCAACGACAAGCACATCGAAGTCATCGTGCGGCAGATGCTGCGCAAGATCGAGGTGCTGGAGATCGGTGATTCGGCGCTGCTGCGTGGCGAGCAGATGGATCGGGGCCGGTTGCTCGACGTGATCGCCAAGCAAAAGACCGAGGGCAAGCATCAGTCCACCTGGGAGCCGCTCCTGCTGGGCATCACCAAGGCATCGCTTGCCACCGAATCCTTCATCTCCGCGGCCTCGTTCCAGGAGACCACGCGCGTGCTTACCGAAGCGGCGGTGCGCGGGCTGAAGGACGACCTGCGCGGCCTCAAGGAGAATGTCATCGTCGGGCGCCTGATTCCCGCGGGCACGGGCTTCGCGTATCATGCAACCCGGCGGCGGGCCACGGATGACACACGTCGACGCAGCTTCATGGACGTCGGCGGAGGCATGGGGGACGCGGACGACACGGTACCGGCGGGGGACACCGAAGCGGCCGAATAAGACGAGAACAACCGCTTCAGAGGTATGGCCCCGGATTCGCAAGGATCCGGGGCTTTTTTCTTGGCCGGAGCGCGACATTCGATGGCAGCAATCCGATCGATGCGATGAACTCCCTGGTGGCCCGACCCGGCGCGGCGGCGCCGCTCGCCTACCGTCCCGACATCGACGGTTTGCGCGCGGTGGCCGTTCTCGCGGTGCTGATATTCCACGCCTTTCCGCGCTCCCTGCCCGGCGGCTTCATCGGCGTCGACGTCTTCTTCGTCATCTCCGGCTATCTGATTTCCTCCATCATCCTCTCCTCCCTCGGGCGGGGAGAGTTCACCCTGCGCGATTTCTACCTGCGCCGGGTGCGGCGCATCTTTCCGGCCCTGATCCTTGTGTTGAGCGCCACCTTGGTCTTCGGCTGGTTCGCGCTGCTGGCCGACGAGTTCGCGCGCCTCGGCAAGCATGTGGCGGCCGGCGCCCTGTTTCTGACCAACATCGTTTCCCTGCACGAGAGCGGTTACTTCGACACCACGGCGGCCACCAAGCCCTTGCTGCACCTGTGGAGCCTGGGCATCGAGGAGCAGTTCTATCTGGTGTGGCCGCCGCTGCTCGCCTTCGCAAGCCGGCGCCACGGCGGCGTGGCCGCCCTGCTGCTCGGAGTGGCTGGCGCATCCTTTGCGGTTAACGTCTATCTCGCCGGCCACAACGCGGTGGCCGCGTGTTACTCGCCATGGTCGGGCGTTTGGGAGTTGATGCTCGGCGGGATTCTCGCCCACGCCAGTCAGCGCGGGCCGCAGGCGCCGCCTGGAAGGTCCGACTTGAAGGCCTTCGCCGGCGCGCTGCTCCTGGTGGCCGGCTTCCTCTGCATCAAGCCGGCGCGTGCCTTTCCCGGTTGGTGGGCCCTTCTGCCGGTGGGCGGCGCCTTTTGCCTGATCGCGGCTGGCCCCGAGGCCTGGATCAACCGCGCGGTGCTCGCCCGCAGGCCCCTGGTCGCCATCGGTCTGGTCAGCTATCCGCTCTACCTCTGGCATTGGCCGCTGCTCGCCTATGCACAAATCCTCAGCGGCGGTGTCCCCGCGGCCGGGGTGCGCCTCGGGTTGCTGCTGTGCGCGCTGCTGCTGGCGTGGGCCACGTATCGCGGGGTCGAGCGCCCGTTCCGCGCCCGCCCCATCGAGCGCTTTCCGGTGGCGCTCACCCTGGGGCTGATGGGGGCGGTGTTCGCGAGCGCGCTATTGGGCTATGCCCAGATCCTCGCACCAAAGAATCGCTACCCGGTCTTCGAGGCCGCCGCCAACTTCGGGGACTTCGAATATCTGAATGATCTGCCGACCGCCCAGCGCGGCGGCGTGGGCGTCTACACCCTGCCCAGCGCCAACCCGGAGGTGACCCTGCTGCTGGGTGATTCGCACATGGCGCAATACGCTCCGCGGGTGGGGGCCTTTATCGGCGGACATCCGCAGGCGCGCACCGCCGTGTTCGTGGTCAGCGGGGGTTGTCCGCCGCTGCCCGAGGTGCTGGACGACGCCCCCGACCACGACAAATGCCGGGACGTTCGCGCGCGGGGTTTCGCCTTGCTGCAGTCGGATGCCGTCAAGGCCGTGGTGTTTGGCGCCGCCTGGGCGCAATACCTGCTGCCACGCGAGCCGGGGACGAACGAAAATCCGTCGCGGTATGACTATTATTTCCTCGATCATGGCGTGAAGCGGTATTTGGACCGCGGACCCGCGGTGGCGCTCGCGCTCGCGCATTTCGAGCGCTTTCTCGCCCAGTTGGGCCGGCACAAACAGGTCTTCCTGTTGCTCGACAATCCCGAGGGCAGCCGTTTCGATCCCCATCAGTTTCTGCCGCGCTTTCTGCTCGCGCGGCCGGCCCAGGTGCCGCCGGCCGCCGCGGTGCAAGCCGATCCGGCCCAGGAGCGGATCCGCGCCGCCCTGATCGAACTTGCGCTCCATGCCGGCGTGCGCCTGATCGATCCGACCGAGCGGCTGTGCCGTGATTCGCGCTGCGTGCGTGTCGATGCGCAGGGCGATCCGATTTACAAGGATGCCAACCATCTCGGCGCGCGTTGGATCGCGGCGCACGCCGATTATCTGGACGTGGCCTACGCGGACCCCCGCTGAGCCGCCTGCGGAGCGCGGCGGGGGGGGGCGCTTGCGGTCGACTCGTCCACTCTGCAAAGCAGAGAACTGGACGCTGCAGTGACACGTCGAGTACAGTCTGGCCATGCAACGACTTACCAGCACCTATCCGCCGGATGCGGCGGCCCCCATACCCATCGAAAGCCGGGCGTTGTCCACGCTGGCCTTCATCCGCACCTCCATCGAGTCCTCCACCGCCATCGTGGTGCCGGGCATGGCGGCCATCGTGATGGGGGCAATCGGTTTGGCCGCCGCCGCCCTGGCGGCACGCTGGCCCGGGCGATGGCTCGAGATCTGGATGCTGGCGGGCGGCGCCGGCTTCGGGCTGGGCGGAGCGATCGTCGCCCGCCAGATCACCCGGCGGGGCGGCGTGCGCTATCTGGGTCCGGCGAAGAAATTCCTGCTCTGCCTGTGCCCGGTGTTGCTGGCCGCCGCGCTGCTCACCCTGGTGCTGTGGGTCAATGGCCTGCCAAGCGCTCTGCCGGGGCTGTGGCTGCTGTTGTACGGGTGTGCTTTGCTCTCGGCGAGCACGGTGATGAGCGCACGCATCACCCGCTTGGTGGGCACCATGGGGGCGTTGTTCGGCGCACTGGGGATCGCCACCTTCGCGCTGCCGTCCGGCTGGCATACCCTGACCCTGGGCGCGGGTTTCGGCGGCTTGCACCTGGTGTACGGGCTGCGGATCCGGCGGGTGGGTCATGCCGAGTAGTTCCAAGGCGGCGAAGAGCGGTTTGCACCCGCCTGCTGCGTCGCCGCATTCCGCGTCGCGCAAGCCGGTGGCGGCGCAGCGTTTCGCGGGGGAGTCGGGTGACGACCGCTTGATCTATGAACGCGTGCGTTTGGGCATCATGAGCGCGCTGTCGATGAACGAGCAGCTGACCTTCAATGAATTGAAAGCCCTGTTCGACGTCAGCGACGGCAACCTTGGCGCGCACGCGCGCAAGCTCGAGGAGGCCGGCTATGTCGTGTGCACGAAATCCTTCGAGGCCAGAAGGCCGAGATCCGCCTACCGGATCACGGCCGTGGGCCGTGAGGCCTTGTTACGCTACCTCGCGCATATCGAGGCGGTGATCAAGGCGACCCGGCGGACCTGACTGCGCCGCCCCTCCGTCACCCACTGGCAGGAAGCAATCGCAATGCATGTCGCCATCATCATGGACGGAAACGGACGCTGGGCGGGCGAGCGCGGCCTGCCGCGCAGCGCCGGTCACGTGGAGGGCGCCAAGGCGGTACGCAGTCTGGTGGAGACCGCGGCGCGCGCCGCCGTCGACACCCACACTCTGTACGCCTTTTAGTCGGCCAATTGGACGCGGCCACCCAACGAGACCGCCCCGTTGATTCGCCGGTTCGGTCGATAGCTGTTGACCGAGACCCGCCGCTGCGTCGAGCAGTCGATCCGCCTGAACGTGATCGGCCGTCGTGACCGCCTGAGCGAGAATTTACTGCGCGCCATCGAGCAGAGCGAGCGCCTGACCGCCGGGGGCACGGGCATGCACCTGCGCATCGCGGTCGACTACTCCTCACAGCACAGCATCGTCGAGGCGGCGCGCCGCGCGCAGGGGGACCCTGAACTGGACGCCGCCGGATTCATGCGGCGGCTGCTCGAAGTCGATCACTGCACTCACCCGACGGGTGAGGTGGATCTGCTGATCCGCACCGGCAACGAACGACGGCTCAGCGATTTCCTGCTCTGGGAATGCGCCTATGCGGAATTGCTGTTCGTCGATTGTTTGTGGCCGGACTTCGATGCGGCGCGTTTCCACGCGGCCCTGGAGGATTATGCGGGTCGACAGCGGCGCTTCGGCGGCGTCGTGGCCCGCAAGCCGATCGCCCATGGCGGCGAGGGGAACTGACGCGGCGCCGCCTTCTTGGGGTATTCTTCGGACTGGTCAACGGCACCTGTCCCAACATTCCAACGAGGGTATGCACTCCCATGATTCGCCGCAAGATCCTGCCCCTTTGTCTCGCCGCTTCGGCCTCACTTACCGCGACCCAGGCTGGTTTGGCCGACACCGCGCCAAGCGTGCAGCCCGTCGTGCTCAAGGCGGCCCACATCTTCGACTCCGTATCCGGCAGGCTTGCCGATCATGGGGTGGTGGTGGTGGTCGGCAACAAGATTCAGGCCGTCGGCAGCGATGTGGCGGTGCCGGCCGGCGCCCGCGTCATCGATCTCGGCGACAGCACCCTCATGCCGGGATTCATCGACGCGCATGTGCACATGTCGGGCGAGTCGAGCGAGAACTGGTACAAGGATTTCTACCAGCAGATCATGCGCTTTCCGGCCGAACAGGCGCTTTACGGGGCGCGTAATGCCAAGGTGACCCTCGAGGCCGGGTTCACCACGGTGCGCGATGTGGGCTCCGAGGACTATATTTCCCTGGGACTGCGCAATGCCATCAACGCCGGCGTGGCCGAGGGGCCGCGCATGCTGGTCGCCAACTATGCCGTGGGCTCGACCGCCGGACACGCCGATCAGGCGCCGTTTCCACCCGAGCGCATAGCGCCCGTCGGTCCCCTGAAAGGGGTGTGCAACGGTGCGGACGAATGCCGTGCGGCGGTTCGCTACCAGATCAAGTTCGGCGCGGACGTCATCAAGTTCATGCCCTCCGGCGGCGTGCTCTCGCTCTCCGACCCGGTCGATGTGCCGGAACTGACCCAGGATGAGATGAATGCCATCATCTCCGAGGCCCACACCTGGGGCCGCAAAGTGGCGGCTCACTGCCATGGCGATTTGGCGGCCAAGATGGCGATCGCCGCCGGCGTCGACTCCATCGAGCACGGCAGCTTCCTCAAGGACGACACGCTTCTGGAGATGAAGAAGAAGCACGTCTACCTGGTGTCGACCATGTTCGCCGGCTACTGGGTGGGGCAGAAGGCCGACAGCTTCCCGCTCGCCATCGCCGACAAGGCGCGGGCCGCCGCCGCGCACATTCAGCAGACCTTTGCCCATGCGGTGAAGATCGGCACGCCGCTGGCGCTCGGCACCGATGCGGCGGTCGAGCCGCATGGCCATAACGCCTTTGAGTTCGAATTGATGGTGAAAAACGGCCTGCCGGCAGCTCAGGCGCTCATGGCGGGCACCGCCAACGGCGCCGACCTGCTCGGGATGGCGGACAAGGTGGGCACCCTGCAGGCGGGCAAGCTGGCCGACATCGTGGCGGTTCCGGGCAATCCGCTGGAGAACATCCAGGCCACCGCGCATCCGCTGTTCGTGATGAAGGACGGGGTGGTCTACGTCAAGAAGACCTGAGGGCGGGCGCCCCGCGTGCCGGGGCCGGGGCGCGCGGCGGCCGGGAGGATCGTCCGCTGGAGCACTATTGTCCCGATGCCGTGGAAGAACGGCGGCGGCCTCACCTACGAGATGTGGCGCGACCCACCCGGAGTCGACGCCTTTCGTTGCCGGCTGAGCGTGGCGCGCATCGAGGCCTGCGGACCTTTCTCGGATTTCAGCGGCTACCAGCGCTCGCTGGTGCTGCTGCAGGGTGATGGGCTGTATCTGGACTTTGCCGACGGCGAACGGCGTGGGCTGGCCCATGTGGGTGAGATGACCCGGTTCGGCGGCGGCCGGCGGGTGACCGGCCGACTCGCCGCCGGTCCAACCATGGACCTTAATCTGATGGTCGCACAGGGCGCGGCTTGCGATGGTGGGCGGGTGCTCAGCCTCGCCGCCGCGCAAGCCCGGGTCGGCGCCACCGGCGGCACCACCTTGCTGGTTTGCATCGCCGGTCGGATCCGGGTGCGATGGGGCGAGCAGCAGGACGAACTTCGGCCCTGGGACCTGGCCGTCATCGAGGCGCCGACGCCATCCGCGACCGCGGCTGCGACCGAGGTGCATGCGCTGGGGGTCGAGGGGGCCTCCGTGGCGGCCGTCGGGGACCGGAGCACTCCTCCCAATCTGCTGTTTTGCGCCCAGGTAGCGGCCCCGGTGGAGCCTGGGGCTCCTTGTCGCACAAAAGCAACGAGCGAGGCAGATTCGTCAATCATTTGACAATGTGGGCGCCGGGGATTCTCATTAAGCCCACAATGATTCTCGGGATGCACGGATGGACCTCGTGAGCAGCGTCGCGCCCAGCGTTGGCACAATCGATGTTGCTCTTTTGCACGCGCAGCGTTTGCTGCAGAGCGATCCCGGCCGTGCCGCCGAGCAGGCCGGGGAAATTCTCGCGGTGGCGCCCGAGCACCCGATCGCGCGTCTGATTCTCGGCACCGCCTATCGACGTCTGGGGCGGATTCAGGCGGCTCTGGACTGTCTCGAACCGCTGGCGGACACGCAGCCGCGGGCTGCCGCGGTCCATCTTGAACTGGGGGTGGCGCGCGGCGAGGCCGGGCTTGCTCAGGCGGCGGTGACGGCGCTGCGCCGCGCGGCTCAGTTGAATCCCGATTCCGCCGAGGCGTGGCGACTGCTCGCCGACCATCTCGATGTCGCGGGCGATGCGGCGGCCGCGGATCAGGCGCGGGCGCAATATTTGCGCGCCGCCACCCGCGATCCCCGGCTTCTCGAAGCGGGCGCCGCCTTGGTGCAGAACCGGCTGCCGGCCGCCGAAGTCCTGTTGCGGGCGCATTTGCAGGATAGCCCGAAGGATGTCGCCGCCTTGCGCATGTTGGCCGAGGTGGCCGCGAGGCTGCGCCGCTATGCCGACGCGCAGCAGCTGTTGGAACGCTGCCTGGAATTGGCGCCGAGCTTCGAGGCCGCCCGGCACAACTATGCGGTGGTGCTCAACCGGCAATCCAAGGCGGCGGCGGCCCTGCCGCAGGTGCAGCGGCTGATCGCCGCGCAGCCGCGCAATCCGGCCTATCTTGGCCTGCTGGCCGCGGTGCTCGCCCAACTCGGCGAGTACAACGAATCCATCGACACCTATGCGGCCGTGCTGCGCGCCGAACCGCGGCAGCCGCGGCTGTGGATGAGCTATGGGCATGCGCTCAAGACCGTGCGGCGGGCCGAGGAAAGCGTGGCCGCCTACCGGCGAGCTCTCGACCTTGAGCCCACCCTCGGGGAGGCTTACTGGAGCCTCGCCAATCTGAAGACCCACCCGTTCGCCGCCGCCGACGTGCTTGCCATGCGCAGCGCGCTGGCGCGCGGCGATCTGGCCGAGGAGGACCGCCTGCATTTCGAGTTCGCGCTGGGCAAGGCGCTGGAGGATCGGGGTGAGTACGCGGAGTCGTTCGCTCACTATGCCCGCGGCAATGCCATCCGCAGGGGGCTGCGTCCTTACAGCGCCGCGGCCAACAGCCGCTTCGTGCGCCGCTCGCGGGCCTGGTTCAGCGCCGAGTTCTTCGCCGCGCGCGCGCAGGCCGGCGCGCAGGCCGCCGATCCGATCTTCATCGTCGGACTGCCGCGAGCCGGCTCGACGCTGCTCGAGCAGATACTCGCCAGCCACCCGCAGATAGAGGGCACCATGGAGCTGCCCGAGATTCCGCAAATCGCCCGCGAACTCATCGGCGCCGATGAGGGAGGCGCGGCGGAGGGCCGCTTTTTCGAAACCCTGGCGGCGCTCAGTCCGGCGCGGCTGCGTGAACTCGGGGAGCGCTACCTGGAGGCGACGCGCGTGCATCGCAAGACCGGGGCGCCGTTCTTCATCGACAAGATGCCGAACAACTGCCTGTACGTCGGGCTCATTCACCTGATCCTGCCGAATGCCCGGATCATCGATGCGCGTCGACATCCGCTCGGCTGCTGCTTCTCGGCCTTCAAGCAGCACTTCGCGCGCGGCCAGAATTTCACCTACGACCTGGCCGACGTCGGCCGCTATTACGCCGACTATGTCGAGTTGATGGCGCACTTCGATGAAGTGCTGCCTGGACGGGTGCACCGCGTCTTATACGAGACATTGATCGACGACACGCCGGGCGCGGTGCGTCGTGTGCTCGAGCACTGCGGACTGCCGTTCGCGGAAAGCTGTCTGCGCTTCCACGAGAACCAGCGGCCGGTGCGCACGGCCAGTTCCGAGCAGGTGCGCCGGCCGATTTTCCGCGAGGGGGTGGATCGTTGGCGCGACTACGAGCCCTGGCTCGAACCCCTCAAGCGGGCTCTCGGAGCCGTGCTCGATCTGTATCCGCGGGCGCCGCATTTCTCGGCGCCCGATGGCGTGACTTGAATAATCCATAAATAGACGAAGGGAGACGATACTCATGACTCGCAGCCGACATTCCGCCGCAGCCCGATCCCCACGCGGGGTAGCACGGCCCCACCTTCCGCCCCGAGAGGGCCTGCGTCGCGCGCCGCTCGCCGCCGCGATTTCAGCGGTGCTTGCCGGGCCGCTGGCGCATGCCGCCACCGCGCCGGACACGGGTGGCCTCGAGGAGATCGTGGTCACCGCGCAGAAGACTTCCGAGAACCTGCAGAACGTGCCCATCAACATCGAGGTGTTCGACAACAAGCGCCTGGATCAGCTGCACGTGGTGAATCTGGACGACTACGTGAAGTTCAGCCCGAGCATCGCCTACGTCCGCGGTCAGGGACAGGGCGGCAACGGCGAACCCGGCACTTCGCATGTCTACATGCGCGGCGTGGTGAGCGGCGGCGACGGCAACCACTCCGGATCGCAGCCGAGCGTCGGCACCTACATCGACGAACAGCCCGTGACCACCATCGATGGCACCGTCGACCTGCACCTGTATGACATCGAGCGGGTCGAGGTGCTGGAGGGGCCGCAGGGCACCTTGTATGGCGCCAGTTCCGAGTCTGGCACCATCCGCATCATCACCAACAAGCCCGACCCCAGCAAATTCGCCGCCGGATACGACGTCGAGGTCAACCAGGTGACTCATGGTGGCGTCGGCAGCACGCTCGAGGGCTTCGTCAATCTGCCGCTGTCCTCCAACACCGCGGTGCGGCTGGTCGGGTGGGACGAGCATGATGCCGGCTACATCAACAACGTGGCCGGTACCAGTGCCGTGGGTTGTATTCAGAACGGTGTGCGTACCTTCCCGACCTGGTCGGGTCAGGCGGCCGGCAGCACCAACGGGCTGGCCGCGCCCTGTCCGGCGAAGGGCACGATAGGCGCGGGTGCCATCAGCAATTCCGCCTATCTCGCCAGCAACTACAACACCGTGGAAACCAAGGGCAGCCGGGCGGCGCTGAAATGGGACGTCAACGACAACTGGTCCGTGACCCCGACCTTCATGGGGCAGGGCACTTACACCAACGGCTTCTTCGGCTACGACCCGTCGGTGGGTAACCTGCAGGTGACGCATTTCGGTCCGGAGAGTTCCACCGACACCTTCTCCCAGTCCGCGCTCACCATCGAGGGCAAGGTCAGCAACTTCGACATCACCTATGCGGGCGCCTACATGAAGCGCACCACGCATGAGATCGCGGATTACTCGGATTATTCGGAGTTCTACGACCGCGTGTACGGCTCGGGTGCCATCTGGCAGAACGCCGCCGGCAAGCCGATCATGCCGCAGGAATTGGTGGTCTCCAAGGGCTACTTCGAGAAGTGGAGTCATGAGCTGCGTGTCACCACGCCGCAGGACCTGCCCGTGCGCGGCACGGTGGGCGCCTTCATCGAGAGGCAGTTGCATGACATCTCGCAGCAGTACGTCATGCCCGGGTATGGCTTCACCAACCCCTATGGAAGCCTGAACTCGGCGACACCCAACCCCGATGGCTTCTCCAACGCACTGTCGGTGCCCGGGTATGCCAACACCATCTGGCTCACCGATGAGCAGCGGGTGGATCGCGACGAGGCGCTGTTCTTCCAGGGCACCTGGGACGTGGCGTCGAACTGGCAGCTGAACGGCGGCCTGCGCTGGTACAAGTACGACAACTCCCTGCAGGGCTTCTACGGGTACTCCGCCAATTACGATGCGTTGTCGGGCTACTCCACCGGCATGAGCCAGTGTTTCGCGCCCGCCTCCACCCAGTTCTCCCCCTGCACCAACCTCGACAAGACGGTGAGCGCCACCGGCACCGTGCCGCGCGCCAACCTCACCTACAAGATCTCAGCCGACAAACTGGTGTATGCCACCTGGTCCAAGGGCTATCGTCCCGGCGGCGTGAACCGCACTGCCGAGGCCGGTATCGGTCCGTATCAGGCGGACTTCCTCACCAATTACGAGGTGGGTTGGAAGACGCAATGGTTCGACCACCGGCTGCGGTGGAATGCGGCGGCATTCTGGGAAGACTGGAAGAACTTCCAGTTCTCGTTCCTCGGGCCGAACAGCCTGACCATCATCGAGAACGGCGGCGATGCGCGCATCAAGGGCATCGAGAACGACATCGAATGGTCGGCCACCGATGCGCTCACCCTGAGCACCAATTTCACCTTCCTCGATCCGCGCCTGACGCAGAACTACTGCGGTCAGGCGGGGGTGACCAACTGCCCGAACCAGGTCACGCCGAACGATTTCGGCGGTGCTCCTCTGGTCGGACCGTTGGCGCCGGCCGGTTCCAATCTTCCCATCACGCCGAAGTTCAAGGGCAACATGATCGCCCGTTATCAGTTCGGCACGGTGGCGGGTTGGGACCCCTTCGGTCAGGTCTCATACATGTATCAGACCCAGACCCTGCCGGTGTTGCTGCGCAATCAGGTGCAGAACATCGGCATCCAACCGGCGTATGGGTTGATGGATGCGGTGGCCGGCGTGCGCCGCGACAACACGACCATCCAGTTCGTGGTGACCAACGTCACCGACCGGTTGGCGGAATTGTCGCGCTTCGTGCAGACCAACCCGCAGAACGACAATCAGGCATACATCATCCCGGCGCAGCCGCGCACCTTCGCGCTGAAGTTCGGCCAGAAGTTCTGAGCAGCGGCCGTCGCGAGCTCAGTGCGCGTGGTGGTGGTGGGTGGCGTAATGGTCGCGGAATTCCTCATCCGCGGCTTTCTTTTGCGCCTCCGACAGGCTGTCGTAGAGCGCCTGGAACGGCGGGATCATCTTGCGGGTGCCCTCGGCATGCGCCGCGGAGATCTCCGCATAGGATTTCAGGTCATCCACGGCGGACATGGTCCGGGAATTTTCCGCGCGCTTCTTCGCCAGGCTGCTCATGTTCTCCGCGTCCGCCCGCATCACCTCGGCCAACTTCTGGAACAAGGGTTCCTGGGCCGGTGTGATCTTGAACTGCGCGTGCAGATGCGCGATCAGTCCATCGACGCCGCGCGGCGCCGCGCTCGCCGCCTTGGGTTCCGCGGGGGAGGTTGCGGCCGCGCCCTGCGCGGCGGCTGCATCCGCGGCCAGCGCCACACCCGGGAGCACGGTCACGGCGACCGCCGACATCAGGGTGAGCGCGGCCAGCAGGCCCGGGGAGGATTGAGTACTACGATCGACATTTTTCAATTTACTTCTCCGCTTTCCAAGATTGGGATCTTCGGCCGGCGTCAATGACGCCAGCCATCGCCGTGTTCGCCCCAGCCGCCATGCCAGCGATCGTGCGCCCAGCCGCCGCCCCAACCGCCGCCGCGCCAGCCCTCGCCCTCGTCGTCGTCGTCACCGCCGTAATTCCAGCCCCCCGGGCCGTAGGCCACGCCGGGACCGTTGTAC
>VFSW01008945.1_pt1 | contig 14331 bp, 14 predicted proteins | sample 5358111 | NCBI WGS metagenome assembly VFSW01 (sample SAMN11554181, study PRJNA540505) | mine drainage metagenome | isolation source: sediment from site ElyBrook_90M | place: USA: Ely Copper Mine, Vershire, VT | collected 2017
TGGAGCGCGCGGAGAGACCCGCATATCGGGGTTCAAATCCCCGTGCTCCCATTTCCTTCCGCCGGCAGGATCCCGGTCAGGAGGAGCCGACCGGGAGACCCCTTAGGGAACTCCCGATCTAGAGAGGGGCCAGATGGATCGACGGACGGACCCGGTCGCACGTAAGGCGCCCGTTGTTAGCGAAATCTCCCTCCCCATTCTTCTCGGCGATTCCATCGCTCTTTGAGCAGATAGTGTAACACCCGGGTGTTCCTTATGTCGGCCGAGGTCAGTCTCCCGGCCTCGTAGGACCCCAGCCCGAGGCGTGCTCCCCCGCGAAGAACGCCGACGCATCGCCTATCGGATGCTCCAGCGGCACATTCCCAAGTCCGTGATCGCCCGTCAGCTCGGCGTGGCCCACAAGACCGTCTGGATGTGGGAGAAGCGACGGGCGAGCGAAGGCCCCCTGTCGTGGAAGTATCACCTCCATCTCGGCTCGAAGCGGCGACTGGCTCCGAGGGACCAAAGGGCCCTTCTCGCGATCCTCAGGAAGGGGGCACGTGCCCGCGGCTACTCCACGGCCCGCTGGACACTCAAGCGAGCGGTGGAGGTGATTCGCAAGCAGTGCGGGATCCAGTACACCTTGTCCGGAGTCTGGAGAATGCTGCGGGCCCTGGGCCGCTCCGCCCAGGTCCCGCCGAGGATCGCGTTGGAGAGAGACGGACGGCACATACGGCACTGGGTGAAGGTCCAGTGGCCCGCCATCGCCGAGAGAGCGGTGCGGCGGAAGGCCACGGTGGTTTCAGAAGAAAAATGGCCGGCCGCCGGCCGCGCGGGCCCACGCGTTCAGCCGGGCCGAGGTACAGCAGCGCCCCGAGGGATACGGAGGACCCACTTGGCACCTGTAGCCAAGAGATCCCGCGACCCTCGTGGCCGCTCCAACTCCCGAGAGCACACGGTGGGCCACGAAGTCCTTGCCGATGTCAGGGGCACCGAGTCCGCTTTTACGCTGACGTGCATTGCGGTGCGCCGGAAGTCCGGAATCAGGGTCGCGATACTGCACGGCCGGTAGGTCAGGGACGAGACCCGCCGCTCCGTGGGGCCTCTCACGCCTCCTTCCCGGGGCAGCCGACGGGGAGCCATGACCGACCTGGACACCACGTGCATCAACACCCTTCGTTTCCTTGCGGTGGACTCTGTGGAGAAGGCGAAATCCGGCCACCCCGGTCTCCCGCTCGGCGCGGCTCCCATGGCCTACGTCCTCTGGGACCGTTTCCTCCATCACAACCCCGCGGACCCTGATTGGCCCAACCGGGACCGCTTCGTTCTCTCCGCCGGCCACGGTTCGGCCCTCCTTTACGCCCTCCTTCACGTCACAGGGTATGACCTTCCGATCGAAGAGCTGCAACGATTCCGGCAGTGGGGCAGCCGAACTCCGGGCCACCCGGAACACGGCCTTACACCCGGAGTGGAGGCTACCACCGGTCCGCTCGGGCAAGGGTTCGCGATGGGGGTCGGAATGGCGATCGCGGAGCGCCACCTGGCCGCTACGTTCAACCGAGATGGGCTCTCTATCGTCGACCACTACACCTATGCGCTTGTTTCGGACGGAGACCTCATGGAGGGAATCTCCTCCGAGGCGGCGTCGCTCGCCGGGACACTGGGGCTTGGGAAGCTCGTCTATCTCTACGACGACAATCACATCTCGCTCGAGGGTCCGACCAGCTGGGCATTCACTGAGAGCGTTCCTGAGCGCTTCCGCGCCTACGGATGGCAGGTCCTGTCGGTGCCCGACGGAAACGACCTCGGCGCGATCCAAGCGGCGATCATCGAGGCCCGGGCCGATACGCGACGCCCGAGTCTCATTTGCGTGCGCACGCACATCGGCTACGGGAGCCCGGTCCAGGACACTCGGGAGGCCCACGGAGAGCCCCTCGGCCCGGCCAAGCTGAAGGCCACGAAAGAGAAGCTTGGCTGGCCGCTCGAGCCTACGTTCTACATTCCGGCCGAGGCCGGGGCGCACTTCCGGTTGGCTCGCGAGCGCGGGGTCCGGTGGCAGACCGAATGGACGAGCCTACGGGACCGCTTCCGGTCCGCCCACCCCGTAGAGGCGCAACGCCTCCAAGATCAGCTCGCCGGAAGCTTTCCCCGGGACTGGGACTCGGGGATCCCTCGTTTCCTCCCCAGCGACGGGCCGATGGCGACCCGGGATGCGTCGCAGAAGATACTGGATTCTCTCGCTTCGCGGTTGCCGGCTCTCGTGGGAGGCGCGGCCGACCTCTCCCCCTCGACAAAGACCCTTCTACCGGGGTCACCCGACTATTCCGTTACCGATGGCGAGGGGCGCAACTTTCACTTCGGTGTGCGAGAACACGCGATGGTCGGGATTCTGAACGGAATGGCCCTTCACGGGGGGCTAGTCCCGTACGGGGCCACGTTCCTGAACTTCTCGGACTACGCGCGCGGAGCCCTTCGGTTGGCGGCCCTCCAGCAGACGCACACCATCTTCGTGTTCACCCACGACAGCATCGGTATGGGTGAGGACGGACCCACACATCAGCCCGTGGAGCAGCTGCTGGGCCTGCGGTCGATCCCCGGCTTCACCGTGATCCGACCCGCCGACGCGAACGAAACGTCGGCCGCTTGGCGCGTCGCCCTCACGCGTCCGGGCCCGACCGCCCTGGTGTTCACTCGACAGAAACTCCCTGTCCTCGACCCGGTGACCCACGCGATTGCCATGGGATTGCCCCGGGGGGGGTATGTGCTGTCGGAAGCGGCCCCCGGACCGGCCGCCGTGATTCTCATCGCGACCGGCTCGGAGGTCTCGCTGGTCTTGGAAGCGCAGGTGCAGCTTGCCCAACGCGGAATCCCGGCCCGGGTCGTCTCGCTTCCCAGCTGGCGTCTGTTCGACGAGCAACCGTTGGCCTATCGCGATTCGGTCCTCCCAATCGGGACTCCGAAGGTATCGGTGGAGGCCGGGGTCACCCTCGGCTGGTCGCGATACGTCGGGCCGGACGGAGCGACCGTCGGGATCGACCGGTTCGGAGCTTCCGCGCCCGGCCCGGTCGTGCAGAGGGAGCTCGGGCTCACGGTAGAGCACGTGATCGCGGAAGCCGAGCGGGTGATCAGAACCCACGCCGGCGAGAGCGCGAAATGACCCGGCTCGCCGACCTCCTCGCGGCGGGCCAGTCTCCCTGGCTCGACTACATCCGACGGAGCCTGCTCACAAGCGGAGAGCTGAAGCGGATGGTCGAGGTCGACGGGGTCACCGGGGTGACCATCAACCCCACGATCTTCGACAAGGCGATCGCCGGCAGCCATGATTACGACGCATCGTTGAAGGTGCTGCTCGCTGAGGAGCCCACCCTGTCACCGGCCCAACTCTACGAACGACTGGCCATAGAGGATGTCCGTTTAGCCGCCGACGTACTGCGGCCCGTCTACAATCGGACCGACGGAACGGACGGCTTCGTCAGCCTGGAAGTCGCCCCCGGCCTTGCCCACGACACGGCCGGTACCGTGGAAGAGGCGCGGCGTCTGTGGGCCGCGGTCCACCGACCGAACCTCTTGATCAAAGTCCCGGCGACTCCCGAGGGGATTCCCGCGATTGAGGAGTTGCTGTCGCAGGGGATCAACGTCAACGTCACCCTCATGTTTTCGCTGACGCACTACGAAGCCGTCGCGCAGGCCTACCTGCGCGGGCTCGCCCGGGCGCCGGACCCACGCCGGCTCGCGTCCGTAGCCTCGGTCTTTGTCAGCCGCATCGACGTCGCGGTCGACAAATTGCTCGACGCGTCCCCGTCACCAGAGGCGAAGGAGTTGAGGGGGCGGATCGCGATCGCGAACTGCCGGGTAATCTACGCACGCTTCCAAGAGGTCTTCCACGGTCTCGACTTCGTCGCCGGGGAGGGTAGGGGCGCACGGCCCCAGCGGCCGCTCTGGGCCAGCACGAGTACGAAGGACCCGACGTACCGGGACACGCTCTATGTCGAGGAGCTCGTCGGGCCAGAAACGGTCAACACAATCCCCCCCGCCACGCTCTCCGCCTTCGAGGATCACGGCGTCGTGCGTCCTGAGGCCATCGTACGGGGCCTCCCGCAGGCTCGAGACCTCCTGGCGCGGGCGGAACGGATCGGGGTCGACCTCGCCAAGGTCACGAACGACCTCCAAGACGAGGGTGTGGCCCTGTTCGCCGCGTCCTACAAAGACCTTCTGAGCTCCCTGGAGGCGAAGCGGGTCGCTCTGCTCTCGGAGCCCGCCGATCCTACCTCGTGGAGCCTCGGCAGCGAGACCCCCCGGGTCGCCGACCGTCTCGCCGGCTGGCAGGAGGCGCGGGTCGGAGACCGGTTCTGGCGGGCCGACCCGAGCCTGTGGACCGCGGCCCCCCCTCACGACGTTTCCGAGAGGATGGGCTGGCTCCGGTTGCCCGAGCTGATGCGCCCTGAAGTAGAAAAACTTCTTTCATTTGCCGAAGGGGTCCGCGCTCGGGGGACCCGGTTCGTCGTGGTGCTGGGGATGGGCGGCTCGAGCCTCGCCCCCGACGTGCTCGCCCGGATATTCGGGCACCGTGAGGGGTACCCGGAGCTCCTGGTCCTTGACACCACTCACCCCGACGCCGTGGCCTCCCTCGCTCGTCGGATCGATTCCCGGCGCACCCTGTTCGTGGTCTCGAGCAAGTCCGGGACCACGACCGAGCCGCTTGCACTCTACCGGTACTTCTGGGGGATCCTGTCGCGGGCCTACGGGCCGCCCGGCGAACACTTCATCGCGGTGACCGATCCCGGCACGCCGCTCGAACAGCTCGCGAAGGAGCGCAAGTTCCTCGAGGTGTTCCGGGCGCTGCCGACGGTCGGCGGTCGATATTCGGCGCTGACGCATTTCGGATTGGTCCCGGCCGCGCTCTCGGGGATCGACATCCGCGCGCTGCTGGACCGGGCCGGGACGATGGCCAAGGCGTGCGCGCCCTCGGTGCCGGTCCCCGAGAACCCCGGCCTCCGGCTCGGGGCGGTTCTCGGGGAGCTGGGCCGGGACGGCCGGGACAAACTCACCTTCTACGCACCCCCCGCTCTCGCCTCGTTCCCCGACTGGGTGGAACAGTTGGTCGCAGAAAGCACCGGCAAGGTCGGCAAGGGGATCGTGCCCGTGGTTGACGAGCCGCGAACGGCACCGGAGAACTACGGAAGCGACCGGCTCTTCGTGGAGATCCAAGAGGACGCGCACCCCGATGCCGTCCTGGCGGCACACACCAACGGCCTCGAGGCCAGGGGGCACCCGGTCGTGCGCCTCCGGCTACCCGATCGCCTTGACCTCGGCCGGGAGTTCTTCCGCTGGGAGATCGCGGTGGCCAGCTCGGGTATGATCCTGGACGTCAATCCCTTCGACCAGCCGGACGTGGAGTTCGCGAAGGAACTCGCCCGAAAAGCGATGGCCCGGCCCTCGGGGACGGAGTCGGGCGCGCAGGTCCCGACGACCCCGACCGCCAACGACTCCGAGCTTCGGCGCGCGGTGAAGGGGTGGACGGACTCGGGCCGGGCCGGCGACTATGTGGGTATCCAAGCCTACCTCGCTCCGAGCGAGGGGACCCGGACCGCGCTCGAGACCCTCCGCCGGTGCTTGCTCGAGACGCAGCACGTCGCCACCACCCTCGGCTACGGGCCGCGGTTCCTGCATTCGACCGGACAGCTCCACAAGGGGGGACCCGACTCCGGCCGATTCCTCCAGATCGTCGACACGCCCCAGCACGACCTGGAGGTTCCCGAGGCGGGTTATACGTTCGGGCAACTCATCCGGGCGCAAGCCCTGGGAGATTACCAGGCCCTCCAGCAAAAGCATCGGCGCGTGCTTCGGGTCGATCTGGGGTCCGATGCCCCGGGAGGGCTCGAGAGGCTGAGGATGGCTCTCGATGGCTAAGGTATCCCTCCTTCTCTGGGATATCGGCGGAGTGCTCCTCTCGAATGCCTGGGACCGCACGTCCCGCGCGGCCGCTGCGGACCACTTCCACCTCGACCCCGTCGAGCTCGAGCGTCGGCACGAACGTGTGGAAGAGGCCTTCGAGACCGGTCGCCTCGACCTGGAGCGTTACCTTTCGGCGACCGTGTTCGACGCCGCGCGGACGTTTACCCCCGAGGAGTTCTACGGGTTCATGTGCGCGTGCTCGAGAGCGAACGAGGCGGCGCTCGTCTGTGCCCGCTCGCTTCGGGAGCGTGGAGAGTATGTGATGGCGGCGCTCAACAATGAGTCCCGAGAGTTGAACGAGTATCGAGTAGCGACGTTCCACCTTGTCAAGGTGTTCCACCTCTTCCTAAGCTAGTGCTACCCGGGCCGGAGAACGCCGGACCCCGGCGCGTACCGGTACGCGCTTCAAGTCACCCAACATCACCCCGACGAGGCCCTCTTCCTCGACGATCGCCGCGAGAACGTCGAGGCGGCCGTGCGGCTCGGTCTCCGCGGCCTGTGGGTACGGGATCCAGAGCGCCTGCGTGGGGACTTGGCCTCGGAAGGGATCGCGGTGACGTGAGGAGAACACCGATGGAAGTGGGAATGGTGGGCCTGGGGAAGATGGGCGGCAACATGACGGTGCGTCTGGTCAAGGGAGGCCACCAGGTCGTCGGGTTCGCCCGTACACCCGCGGTGGTCGCGTCGATCGTGAAGCAAGGCGCTGCGGGGGCCACCTCGCTCGCGGACCTCGTCCGCCAATTGAAACCCCCGCGCGTCATCTGGCTGATGATCCCGTCCGGAGACGCAGTTGACCAGGCCCTCGCGCAGCTCCATCCCCTGCTCTCTCCCGGCGACCTCATCGTGGACGGCGGGAACTCCTACTACCGCGACAGCCTCCGTCGGTCCGCCCTGGTCACGAACTGGGGGCTGCGGTTCGTCGATGTCGGGACGAGCGGTGGAATCTGGGGATTGGAGCAAGGGTACTCCATGATGGTGGGCGGGGACGACGCAGACGTGGAGCGGATCCGCCCGATCCTCGAGACGCTCGCCCCGGGGCCCAACAAGGGCTGGGGCCACATGGGACCCGTGGGCTCCGGTCATTTCGTGAAGATGGTCCACAACGGGATCGAGTACGGGCTCATGCAGGCCTATGCGGAGGGGTTCGCCGTGCTCCAAGCGAAGACCGCGTTCGCACTCGACCTGCACCAGGTGGCCGAGGTCTGGCGCTACGGCAGTGTGGTCCGCTCTTGGCTGCTCGAGCTTACCGAGGACGCCTTGGCCGAGAACCCCACCCTCAAGGGAATCGAACCGTGGGTCGCCGACTCCGGTGAGGGGCGTTGGACCGTCGCCGAAGCCCTGGAGCTGAACATCCCCGCACCGGTTATCACGCTGGCGCTGCAGCAGCGCCTGCGCTCGCGGGAGAGCGACCCGTTCACCGAACGCTTGCTCGCGATGATGCGCAATAAGTTCGGGGGCCACGCAGTGAAGACGGAGAGCTAGGCATGGCCGACCCCCCCGCCGAGCCGCACCTGTTCGTGGTCCTGGGCGCGACGGGCGACCTGATGCAGCGCAAGCTGCTCCTCGCGCTCTACCACCTCCACCAGCAGCGGAAGTTCCCGGCGGGGAGCGCGATCGTGGGCGCGGCCCGGCACCTGCTCGACGACGCTAAGTTTCGGGAGACCTGTGAGAAGTCCCTGGTCCAGGAGAAGGCCGGCACCGCTTCCGACATCCGGTCGTTCTGCGAGTCGATGCTCTTCTATTACGGCCTCGGGGCCGACACACCCGAAAGCTACCAAGGGCTCCTCGGCCGGCTGGGACAGCTCGAGAAGGAACGCAAGCTACCGGGGAACCGGATCCTCTACTTCGCACTGCCCCTCGAAGCGGTCGGCCCGACCCTCGAGAAGGTGGGCCGGGCCGGGATGAACCGGGCTCCGGGATGGACCCGGGTCGTGATCGAGAAGCCGTTCGGCCGGGACCTCGCCTCCGCGCAAGCGCTCAACGCGCTTGCGCACCGGTTCTTCGAGGAGAGCCAGATCTACCGCGTCGACCACTACCTCGGAAAGGAGACCGTCCAGAACCTGCTCGTCTTCCGCCTGGCCAACTCGTTCGTGGAATCCGATTGGAACCGCGAGCATGTGGAATGCGTCGAGGTCACAGTGGCCGAATCCCTCGGAGTCGGAGAGCGTGCGGAATACTACGAGTCCGCGGGCGCGCTTCGGGACATGATTCAGAACCACGTGACGCAGGTCCTTGCCCTTGTCGCGATGGAACCTCCCGCGCGGCGGAACGAGGACGAGATCCGCGACGAGAAGGTGAAGGCGCTCCGCAGTACCGAGCCGCTCCGCCCGGAGGACGTCGTCCGGGGCCAATACACGCGAGGCACGATCGACGGCCAACCGGTCCCCGGGTACCGGGAGGAGGAGGGCATCTCTCCCACGTCGGACACCGAGACGTACGTGGCGCTTCGCCTCAAGATGGCGAACTGGCGCTGGCACGACGTGCCGTTCTTCCTGCGCACCGGAAAGCGCCTTCCCTCCAAGTCAAGCCGCGTGGTCGTGACGTTCAAGGCTCCCCCTGTCTCCTTCTTCCAGTCCGAGTCGGAATACGAGCTCAACCCGGACCGAGTCACCATCCTTCTCCAGCCCGAGGAAGGTTTCGAGATCGCGTTCGAGATCAAGGTCCCCGGACGGGAGATGCGGGTCCAGACGCATCGCATGAAGTTCCATTACTCCGACGTTTTCGGCCCGCTCCCCGACGGCTACGAGACGCTCGTGCTGGACGTCATGCTCGGAGACACGAACTTGTTCGTCCGGGCGGACGAGGTCGAGGAGTCCTGGCGCCTCTACTCGACGATCCTCGAGCATCCGCCGCCGCTCGCCCTCTATCCCGCCGGATCCGAGGGTCCGGAAGAGGCGAAGCGTCTCACCGAGCAGTGGGGACACCAGTGGAGCGCGGACTAGAACGCGAACTCGTCGTCCACTCCGATCTCGCCGCCGCGACCTCGGCCGTGGCCCGTCACCTCCGGACCCAGGCGCTCGAGTCCGTGCGCACCCGTGGCCGTTTCTCGTGGGTGCTGTCCGGCGGTCACACCCCGGAGCGACTCTATCGCCTCCTCGCAGGACGTTACCGTGACCGCTTTCCATGGAGGGAGACGGAAGTGTTCTTCGGGGACGAGCGGTGCGTTCCGCCGCGCGATCCCGAGAGCAACTACGCCATGGCCCGAACGACATTACTGGCCCGGGTGCCGATCCCCCGAGGGAGCGTGCACCGACTCCGGGGAGAGCTCCGACCGCCCTCCCGGGCCGCGACCGAGTATGCTCGTCTCCTCGGTCCACTGCCGCCCCCGAAGGTACCGGACGCGGCTCGGTTCGATGTGGTCCTGCTCGGTATCGGCCCGGACGGCCACACCGCATCTCTGTTCCCCCACGCCCCCGCCCTTTGCGAAAGGGAACGGACCGTGGTCGCGGTCCGTCGTTCGGGGCAACCCCCCTTCGTGCCTCGATTGACGATGACCCTCCGCGCACTCCAGTCCTCGCGCCAGGTCCTCTTTCTGGTCTCGGGCCGAGACAAAGCGGCGGCGATGCGGGGAACCTTCCGCGCCCCCGCCGAGGGGAGTACGAGGTGGCCGGCCAGTCTCGTCCGCCCCATGGGAACCGTCCGGTGGTTCGTCGACCGGGAAGCGGCCTCGGCACTTCCCGACGCGAACCGCCGCGATCGTCACTGCTAGCGCCGGGCGGCTTGAAGGCCGCCGCTACGGTCCGACCGTCGGGGCCCCCGGACCGGGGAGGATCGCGGCGAGTGTTCCCGGAGAGGCAATGGCACGGGGATTCGGCTCCGGCCGAACGTCAAGGCTTCGAGCGGCCGGGCCCCCGGGTTCGGCGGCGGGGCAAGGGCGATCCCACGCCGGGTCCCTCCGGGGGAAGCCCCGGCCACTCTGACCGTCCCCACAGCCGGATCCCACCGACGATCGCTTCGCGGTTGTCTCCTCGTCGGACCCCGGGGAGAAGTTGGCCCAGCTTGGCGACGTTGCCCCCTCCCAGCACCACCTCGTCGGGCTCGAGCGCCGTGGCCAAGATCTGCACCACACGGCGGACCTCCTTCGCCCATTTCTTCCTCCCCAGACGTTCGAGCGCGGCTTCCCCGACGTACTCCTCGAACGTCCGCCCCTTCTTGTACGGCAGGTGGGCCAGCTCCATCGGCTGGAGCGTTCCCTCCACGACCATGGCAGAGCCGAGGCCCGTCCCGAGCCCAAGGAACAGCATGCGGCCCCGCTGGTAGTTTCCGAGGGCTTGCATCGCCGCATCGTTCACGATTCGCACGGGGCAGCCGAACGCCTTGGGGAAATCGAACCCGACCCACCCCCGGCCCAGATGGACCGGCTCCCGGGTGATCTTGCCATGGGTCACTGCCCCTGGATAGCCCAGGGTCACCGCGTCGTACTTCTCTCCTCGGATGAGATGCGCCACCGCTCGGAGCATTCGAGGGGGAGTGAACTTCGGGCCCGAAGGAATCTCCCACTCACGCGGACTGTCCGAGAACGCCGCCTTTACGTGATTCCCCCCGATGTCCAACACGAAGATCCGCGAGGGGCGTCGGTGCGCCTTCGACCGCATCGTGGGGACGGCAACGGCACCGGCCGATTAAACCTCACGGACCCGCTCCAGGACCAGAGACCAAATCGGGTCGTCAGCTGCCGGCGGCGAGGGACGAGGGGTGGGCGAGCCGGCGGCCAGGTCCCGTACGCGTACCCCCGACCGAGAGACCTCCTCCGCGTCGAGAAGGAACCCTCGCTACCCGCGTGTCCCGCTCTCCCGGCTCGATCTCTGCGTGGGCAAACGTGTTCGTCTCCGGTGACTTCTCTAGGAACACGGTCCGGGCCAGGGAACCCTTCTCGCGCTCCCGATCGACCGAGGTCTCGAGCACGGACCGGTCGATTTCTTCGCGAACCCCGCCGCGATCGGCCGCGCATCGCAGTAAAGCTCGCCCAGCAGGGCAAATTCAACGCCATCGCGCTGCACGTCGGACTCGCGACGAAGTACTTCCACGACTGCGCGGGAGAAGTTTCCCTCATTCTCAAGCCGAACGGTCGGACGAACATCCCGTCGCGCGCTGAACCCATCCGCGCGCTGACGGGGACGGTCGAGGACGCCGTGCGTCTTGGAGCCGACGCCGTCGACTACTCGCTCAACGTGGGCTCACCGGCGCCGGACCGGAATTTCTGTCGGATCACGCAGATCCGGGACGCGGCCGACCGGCTCGGGATGCCGGAGCTCGTTTGGGTCCACCCACGAGGAGAGGCCGTCGATTAGAGCGATGGGAAGGGGAGCCTCGACGCAGTGGACTACGCGGCCCGAGTGGCCCTGGAGCTCGGCGCGTAGATTCTCAAGCTCCACCACCCCACGCCGTCCGACAAAGACGTGGATGGCCCCTCGCCTTCCAGCACGCTGCGGCTCTCCCCACTTTGAGATGTTCCTCAAGGTCGTCGAGAACGCCGGTCGCGGCCTCGTCCTCGTCCTTGTCTCGAGCGGGGAGAAGGTCGGCGACGGGAAGCTCTTGGAAGAGGTGCGGGACGCGATGGACGCCAGGGCGACCGGGATCATCTTCGGTCGAAACCTCGGGTAGCGTCCGATGGCGGAGGCTCTTCGGCCGACCTGGGAGCTCCATGCGATCCTCCGGGAATACCCCGAGCCCGTGGCCTGGCGAAGTGCTTGAGCTCTCCACCGGTGCGTCGGCGGGAGGCATCCCCACACCCCCGGACATGCGCGTCGCGACCCGGGGAGGGCAGTCCGCCGGCATCTGCGTGGACAGCATGGCCCGTGTGTGGGATCCTCCCGATTGCGGCGCGGCCCCCGTGCTCCTCGCGGTCGGTGGGCGACCTGAACTGAAAGTCGCCCCCTAAGCTCTGACGTTGTTCGGGGGTCGTAGTGAGCTTCCCTTAGCGGTTCGGATTCGTCATGGTCTCTGGCATCCGGGTGAAGAGAGGGTCCGCAGCCGACTCGGACATTACGGCAACGGAATCGGAAGCCAAACCTGGCATCCTTCGAACGCGTAGCCCGCCTACGGGGATCTACTACGTATGTGAAGTATCGCTTGTCGAGGATGAGGAGGTCTGGGTCGCCGCACTTGGGCTAAGAGAGGGTGGGGAACCCAACGGCAAGGGGCATCAAGTGCGGCTGCGTTCTCGGGACGCGGTCCCGAAGGCCCTCTTCAGGAACTTGCTCTCGGACAACCGACAAATCGAGGCGGCCCGAGCGTCGAACGGCCGGGTTTACATTCGCCAAATCCGCACAGTCCCGGACGAGCCGTAGAAGGGACCTACGTTCCCCACAATCGCATCCAAACGTCCCCGGCTCTGAACGGGCCAAGCTCCCTCCGCGTAGCGACAACAAGGGACAGAAGAGACAGCCCGTCAAGCGGGCCTTGCGAAGCCCTTCCGCGCCCCTCGATGGCTCCTCGACTGCACGAGCGATCCGGGTTCGCCCGGTTGCTCATCGCGCTCGCGCCGAGATTCGATCAAAACCCAAGGCACTAAGATTCATTTGGGGCCACGATGGCGGAGTCGGGGGCGCCCACGTACCGGCAATCCAGGACCTCGGTCGGTGCGATGCACCGCGACGGACGCAACATACCCGAACGCCTACGCCTCTGCACAGGGTTGGGGTATGAAAAGTGGGTGATGGGGTCCTTTCCGAGCGTCTGCAGATTCCCGGAATACCGACCGTGACGTTCGAGTCCGCTCACTCGCATGCCCCGGGCTCACCAAAGTCCCCCGGAGTGACGTGAGCGACCCGCGTGGCTCCGGTGGGCTGCCCGCACTGATGGTCCACGGTCCGCGCGGAGCGTTTCGATGGACAGCCTACGTCTTGGCCGTCACGGCCTTTGCCTCTGCAATCCCAACACCGCTCTACCCCCTCTACGAGCAACACTTCCGGTTCTCCTCGGGGGTGCTGGGACTGATGTTCGCGGCCTACACTCCGGGTGTCTTCCTGACGCTCTTTTTCGTGGCTCCTCAGGCCGAGCGAGTCGGTCGGAGGAACCTCCTCTACCTCGGGATGGCGTTCACGGCCGTTGGGGCCGTCGTCTTCGCGTTCGCCCCGAACGTCCTCTGGCTGGCGCTCGGACGATTCATCTCGGGGCTCGCGGTCGGATCCACGACGAGTGTCGCCACGGCCGCCATGAGTGACCTCGAGCCCAACCATGACCAGCATCACGTCGCTCGCGTTGCCGTCGCGGCCAATTTTGGAGCGTTTGCCGTCGGCGTGGTCCTGAGCGGACTCCTCGTAGGGATCGTCGCGTACTCTGCTCAGCTCGTCTATCTCCTGCCGGTGGTGGCAAGCGGGGTCGGGCTTTTGGCCGTCTCCGTCACCCCCGAGACCGCCTCGGCGATCCGATCGAAGCTATCGTTCCGAATCCAACGCATCTCCGTGCCCGCTGCGTTACGTCGCCCGTTCTGGGTCGCGGTCGGAGGGATTGCCGCCTGCTATTCCATCTACGGTCTCTTCGCCGCGCTCGTTCCGTCGTACGTCCGGACTGAGCTCGGTATCTCGAGTCCATTGGTGGCCGGGGCGGTTGTCGCCCTGATGTTCGGACTGGCCGCCATCGCGCAACTGGCGACCTCGCAAGTCCGCGACCGACGAGCGCTCCTGATAGGCTTCCCGCTCCTGCTCGGTGCGCTCGTCGCACTCGTCGTGATCCTGCCGCTGGCGTCGTGGATCCTCCTCGTCCTGGTCACGGCGGCGTTGGGCGGGGCCGTGGGTCTCACGTTCATGGGCAGCGTCACGCTCAGCGACCGGATCGCCCCCGAGGAGGAGCGGGGGGAGATCCTCGCCGGGTTCTACCTCGGTGGTTATCTAGCGCTCGCGGTCCCTACCATCGGCGTCGCTGAGATGGCGGACCTGATCGGGTTGCCGAGCGCCGGCACCCTCTTCGGGATCATCCTGGCGTTCGCCGTCGCGTTGCTGTGGTGGAGATGTTATCGAACACCAACGCCTCCGGGGGGCGGCGGGCGCCCGCGGGACTCGCCCGGTCGGGCCTAAGAGAGTCGAACGCACCCACAGCCGGAGCGGGCCCGCCAATTCGTCGTACGTTGGAACCCCAGATCGATGCGGACGTGGTGGTGGTGCCGCTTTCACGCCGTCCGCGCGCCCATCGCGGTCGGACACGCCATGTACGTTCCCTCGTGACCAATGATACGGGTCGAGTGAAATCAACTCCCGCTCGGTGAGAGCGACAGTCCGGCGGGCTCGAAGAAGGCCCGGAACAGCTCGGGTTGTTGGGGAATCCGCTCCCTGCCGGCCCGGGTCTCGGCGATGAGGCGGGTCTTGTGAGGGTTGCAGAGGACGACCGAGGCCGCCGTCGCCTCCGCGATGTCGAGGAAGTGCTCCCAGAGAGTGCCGGCCTCGAGGACGACGTGCA
>VFSW01008946.1_pt1 | contig 14328 bp, 12 predicted proteins | sample 5358111 | NCBI WGS metagenome assembly VFSW01 (sample SAMN11554181, study PRJNA540505) | mine drainage metagenome | isolation source: sediment from site ElyBrook_90M | place: USA: Ely Copper Mine, Vershire, VT | collected 2017
CGCCGAGCGGCACGAACGGCAGGCAGATCGCGAAGAACTCGAGCGCCGTGCCCGGTCCAAGATTCGCCCTCATCCCGAGCCGCTCGAGCGGCACGAAGCGAAATACCGCCACGAACGCCGCGAGATTGATGGCGAGAGACAGGCACATGTAGGCGCAGGTGGCGAGAATCTTGCCGCCGACCAGCGTGCCGCGCGCCACCGGGAGGCACAGCAGCGACTCGAGCGAGCCGCGCTCGCGCTCGCCGGCCGTGCAGTCGATCGCCAGATACAGGCCGCCCATCAGCATCGAGAACAGCACAAAATAGGTGGTGAACCCCAGCACCACGACGGCACGGCCGGCCGGGGTCGCCACATCGACGTCGTTGACCGCGACGGGCACCGCCAGCAGCGGGTCGACGCCGCGCATCTGGATTCTCAGCTGCGCGATGCTGCTCGCGTAGCCGCCGAGCAATGCGCGCAGCCGGTCGGCGCTCTTGCGATTCTCGGAGTCCGAGCTGTCCGCCACGACGAAGACCGGCGCCGGCAGCGCCTGCTTGAATCGCGGCGCAAAGTCGGCGGGCACGACCAGAACCACGGCCGCCGCGCCGCGCCGAACGCGCTCGCGAGCGGCCGATTCGGACAGCGCCTCGATATGCACGCGCACCCCCTGCGACTCGAGGTAACGAAGCAGGTTGGGTGCCTGATCGGCTCCGGAGACGGTGATGGACAGAGGCTCGTCGGCTTCGATCACGCTCTGATGGAGCATTCGCGACACCATCGCACCGAACAGGATCGGGCCGAACAGCGGCCCGAACAACAGCGCCGACACCAGCGTGCGCCGGTCGCGCAGGTTCTCCAGGAATTCCTTGGCGAACACCGTGACGAGCGCGCGCATCACGCCAGACCCTCCGTTTCCCCCAGTATGCCGAGGAATGCTTCCTCCAGCGTGGCGCAGCCGCTGCGCCCGCGGATCTCCTGCAGCGAGCCGTGCGCGAGCACGCTGCCGCGGCCGATGATGACCACCTGGTCGCAGAGCGCGGCGACCTCCTGCATCACATGCGAGGAGAACACGATGCATCGGCCCTGCGATTTGAGACTCCGCAGAATCTCGCGCAGATTGCGGATCGCCATCACGTCGAGTCCGTTGGTGGGCTCGTCCAGGATCAGGTTGGCCGGGTCGTGCACCAGCGCCCGAGCGAGCGCCACCTTGATGCGCTGACCCTGGGAAAAGCCCTTGGCGCGGCGCTCGATGAAGCTCTCCATGTCGAGCGCGCGGGCGAGATCGGCGATGCGCGCGCTGAGCCGACGCGAGCGGATGCCGTGCAGGGCGCCGAAATACGCGATGTTTTCCCGGGCCGTCAAATTGCCGTAAAGACCCGCCGCGTGGGGCAAGATGCCCAGGTGAGCCCGCGCGGCCGAGGTCTCGCCGCGCACGTCGAGGCCGTCGATGCGGGCGCTGCCGCTGTCCGGCAGAAGGACCCCGTACAGCATGCGAAGCGTGGTGGATTTGCCGGCGCCGTTCGGCCCCAACAGGCCCGTGATCGAGCCGTCGCCGGCGCGAAAGGAGACCTCGCGCACCGCCTCGACGGCGCCGAACCGCTTGCTCAATGCCGCGGCTTCGATCATGGCGCAGGCCCCGTCAGCCCCACGAAGAACGGCGCCGGATGATGCCGTTCGAGGCAGGACGCATCGAGCATCCCCGGCTCGGCGGTATCGAGGAAATCGGCGATCAGCTTCGGCACGCAGCCCGTGGCGAGCTGACCGTGCCCCTCGCCGGCGACGATCAAATGGCGCGCGCGCGTGAGCCCTCGCGCGGCACGCTCGGCATCGGCGGGCGGCGTCACCGGATCCGCTTCGCCCGACAGCAGCAAAGTCGGCACCGCGCTGTGCAACGGGCTGTGCAGATCGGCATCCACCGCACCCCGGGGCCACAGCTTGCAGATCTCTGCGAGCGCGTCGAGCTGATCCGCGCCTTGGTAGGTCTGCTCCAGCCGGCGCCGGGCCGCACCGTCCACATCGAAAAACGGCACATCCTCGCTGCACACGACGCTGTTCTGCATGCCGCTTGCCAGCTGACGGCGCACTTGCCGGGCCATCATCAAGGTCTGGGCGGCCAGCGGCGCGGTGCGCCCGAGCGCCGCTTCATGAATCAAAGTCGGCAGCAACGAGGCCTCCGCGGCGTTGTAGGACAGAAAGCGCAGCGCCGCGGCAAAAATGTCGCGAGTGAAATCCAGCGCGAGCGGCGCACCGCTGGTCGGATCGGCCAGAACCAGCGGCAGCTTCTGCGGGCCGAAGCGGCGCCGCAGCTCGCGCAGCTCCGCGGTCAGATCCGGATAGGCGCCCGCGCAAGCCGGTGTCGACCCGCAGCGCGCCACGATGAGATCGAGCGCGCGCTCGCCGTCGAGCGGTGTGTCGGGTCCGATCGCCTGCTCGGGGTAGGTCACGCCGTCCAGCACCACGGCGTGGGTCTGCTGCGGATGATGCCGCATATACAGCTCCGCCACCCGGGTCCCGTAGGATGAGCCGTAGAGATCGAGCGCCGGGTAGCCGAGCGCGAGGCGCACCGCCTCCAGATCCCGCACCGCGATGCTCGTGGTGTAGAACCGTACGCGATCGCCGAACTTGGCGAGGCAGGCAACGGTGGCGCGCCGCAGCTCCGGCAGCGACTCTTCGGTGGCGCGCCAGTCGTCGGCATAGTCGCAGATCAAGGGTTCGGATCTGCCCGTGCCGCGCTGGTCCACGAGCACGATGTCGTGAATGCGATGGACGCGGGCGAAGGCGGCTGCATTAGCGGCGTACAGATCGGTGGCCGCTTGACCGGGACCTCCGGCCAGCAGGAACAACGGCGCGGCCGACGCCCGCCGGTTGAGCGCCGGAACCACCGCCACGAACAGGTCGATCTTGCGCCCGCCGGGGGTGGTTGGATCCTCCGGCACCGAAAGGACCCCGCAGCGCGCCTCGACCGAGCTCAGCCTGAGAGGGTGCTCGAGCCGGCACGTGTGCAAGGGAATCATCGCCGCCGAGGCGGGAAGCTCCCGGCAGAACACCAACACGCAGGCCATCAGGGCCATCCACGCGAGCCGCAACGTCGTACTCCGATTCCATCGCCTCAGATCGTCCAGGCCTCGCCGGGTTGTCCAGGCCCCGGCCGGTCGGCCCGGTCGGCCGGATCAGCCGGGCCCGTAGGTCGGCCGCGCCCGCCAGTGTAGCGATTGGCTATGCCCGGCCGGCCCCGACTTGATAGATTTGCGGCCCAGTTCGTCAATTGGACCCCACCACCGAGGGCAGCCATGACCGTGATTCGCGAAGACGATGTCATCGCAAGCGTCGCCGACGCCTTGCAGTACATTTCCTACTACCACACACCGGATTTCATCCGCGCCATGGGGCGCGCCTATGACCTGGAGCAAAGTCCGGCGGCGCGCGACGCCATCGCGCAGATTCTCACCAACTCGCGTTTGTGCGCCGAGGGCCATCGTCCGATCTGCCAGGACACCGGCATCGTCGTGGTGTTCGTGAAGGTCGGGATGGGCGTGCGCTTCGAGGCGTCGCGCGATCTGGAGGCCATGATCAATGAAGGCGTCCGGCGCGCCTATCTCGACCCCGGCAACAAGCTGCGCGCCTCCATCGTCGCCGACCCGGCAGGCAAGCGTACGGGCACCAAAGACAATACGCCGGCGGTGATTCACACCGAATTTGCGCCGGGCGATCGGCTCGACATCACCGTGGCCGCCAAGGGTGGCGGCTCCGAGAACAAATCCATGTTCGCCATGCTGAACCCGTCGGATTCGGTGGCGGACTGGGTGGTCGAAAGGGTGCCCGAGATGGGCGCCGGCTGGTGCCCACCCGGCATGCTGGGCGTGGGCATCGGCGGCAGCGCCGAGAAAGCCATGCTGCTCGCCAAGAAATCGCTCATGGAGCCGATCGACATCGGCGCTCTCATCGCCCGCGGACCGGCCGGCAAGCTCGACGAGCTGCGCCTGGAAATCTACCGGCGCGTCAATGAGTTGGGCATCGGAGCCCAGGGTCTCGGAGGCCTCACGACGGTGCTCGACGTGAAGGTGCTGTACTACCCGACGCATGCGGCATCGCTGCCCGTCGCCGTGATCCCTAATTGCGCCGCCACCCGGCACTTGCATTTCACGCTCGCCGGCTCGGGACCCGCGGTCCTCGAGCCGCCGGATCTCGCGCAATGGCCCAAGGTGCACTGGACCGCGGATGCGAGCGCGCGCCGGGTCTCGCTCGATGGCCTGACCCGCCGGGAGATGGCGACCTGGAAGGCGGGCGAACGGCTGCTGTTGTCGGGCAAGCTGCTGACCGGCCGCGACGCGGCGCATAAGCGCATCTGCGCGCTGCTCGAGGCGGGCAAACCGTTGCCGGAAGGCCTGGATTTTCATGACCGCGTCATTTATTACGTCGGCCCCGTGGATCCGGTCGGGGCCGAAGTGGTCGGACCGGCCGGGCCGACCACGGCGAACCGGATGGACCGGTTCACCGACACCATGCTCGGCAAGGCCGGGCTGCTCGCCATGGTGGGCAAGGCGGAGCGCGGACCCGAGGCGGTGGCGGCCATCCGCCGGCATGCGTCCGCCTACTTGATTGCGGTGGGCGGCGCCGCGTTCCTGGTTTCCCAGGCCATCCGGGCCAGCCGCGTCGTCGGTTTCGCCGAGCTGGGCATGGAGGCGGTGTACGAGTTCGAGGTCAAGGATATGCCGGTGACGGTGGCGGTAAGCTCGGAGGGGGAGTCCGTGCATGACACCGGGCCTCTGGCATGGCGCGGCAAATTCGCGGGAATACCCGTCGCGGTGGAGTGAAGCCGCATTCCGCGCGCGGCCTGCGCGCGATTGCGGCGCCGCTCCTTGGTGGATCCCGGCCGCCCGGTTTAAACTCCGGGGTCGTTCTTCAGGTGCGCCATGCGGCGAACCGTTCTCGGAAACTCAACGCGCAGCATGCGATTCGGAACTGAATACCAGGTGATCGTGATCGGCGGAGGCCATGCCGGCACCGAGGCCGCGCTCGCGGCTGCCCGCATGGGGCGGCGTACCCTGCTCATCACCCACAACATCGAGACGCTCGGGCAGATGAGCTGCAACCCTGCCATCGGCGGCATCGGCAAGGGACATCTGGTCAAAGAGATCGATGCGCTGGGCGGCGCGATGGCACTGGCGGCCGATCGGGCCGGCATTCAATTCCGGACCCTGAACGCCAGCAAGGGGCCGGCCGTGCGCGCCACGCGCGCGCAGGCGGACCGGCAGCTCTACAGGCGAGCCATTCGAGGCATGCTCGAGACGCAGCCGCACCTGCAGATTTTTCAGCAAGAGGTCGCGGACCTCCTCCTGCACGGCGAGCGCGCCGTGGGCTGTGTCACCGCGAGCGGCGTGCATTTGCGGGCGCAATGCCTCGTCTTGACGGTCGGAACCTTCCTGGGCGGCCGCATCCACGTCGGTCTCGAGAGCCACGCGGGCGGCCGGGCCGGCGATCCGCCCTCCTCGGCGCTCGCCGCGCGGCTGCGCGAGCTGCCGCTGCAGGTCGGCCGGCTGAAGACCGGAACCCCGCCGCGCATCGACGGCCGCAGCATCGATTTTGCGGGATTGCGCGCACAGCACAGCGACGACCCAAGGCCGGTGTTCTCGTACCTCGCGCATCGTGGCGCGCATCCGCGGCAGATTCCCTGCCACATCACCGCCACCAACGAGCGCACGCACGACATCATCCGCGGAGCGAGCGCCCGCGCGCCGATGTTCACCGGGCTCATCGAGGGCACCGGACCGCGCTACTGTCCGTCCGTCGAGGACAAGGTGATGCGCTTCGCGGACCGAACATCGCATCAGATCTTCATCGAGCCCGAGGGCCTCGATACCCGCGAAATCTATCCCAACGGCATCTCGACCAGCCTGCCGTTCGATGTGCAGGTGGACTTCGTACGCAGCATCCGCGGCTTCGAGCGGGCGCACATCACGCGGCCGGGGTATGCGATCGAATACGATTTCTTCGACCCGCGCGGGCTCAAGTCGAGCCTGGAAAGCAAACTCATCGGCGGTTTGTTTCTCGCCGGGCAGATCAACGGCACCACGGGCTACGAAGAGGCCGCGGCGCAGGGTCTGTTGGCGGGTGCCAACGCCGCGCTTGCCGCCGCGGGGCGCGCTCCCTGGTGCCCGGCCCGCAGCGAGGCCTATATCGGCGTGCTGGTCGATGACCTCATCACCCGCGGCGCGCCCGAGCCCTATCGCATGTTCACCAGCCGCGCGGAGTACCGCCTCACGCTGCGCGAGGACAACGCGGATTTGCGCCTTACGGCCCACGGCCGCGAACTCGGACTCGTCGACGATGCGCGCTGGGAGTTTTTCCTCGGCAAGCGCGCCGCGGTCGAGGCCGAAATCGCCCGACTGTCGGCGGCGCTGGTGCGGCCGGAGCACGTGGACGCCGCGCTGCTTGCCAAGATGAAGCAGCCTTTGCAGCGGGAAGTGCGCGCCTTCGAGCTGCTGCGCCGCCCGGAGCTTGCCTATGACGACGTGAATGCGGCGGTGCCCGACGCACCGCCCGCGGATGGCGCGACCCCGGTCGAGGCGCGTGGCGGCCGCGGTGATTGGCGCAGCGATGACCGTTTGGCCGAGCAGGTCAAGCAGCAAGTCGACGTGCAGGCGAAGTACTCCGGCTACCTGAAGCGGCAGAGCCAGGAAATCGACCGCCAGCAACGGCACGAGGGCATGCGCCTGCCCGAGGGGCTCGATTATTCCCAGGTGCGCGGATTGTCGACCGAGGCGCGCCAGTCGCTGCACTCGGTTCGCCCCGAGACTCTGGGGCAGGCGGCGCGCATTCCCGGCCTGACGCCGGCGGCATTGTCGCTGCTGCTGGTTTATCTGAAAAAGCACGATCGCGCCGCTTGAACCGCAGATCGCCGGGCCGCGATCGACACGCTCCCTGAAGTTGCCCGCGGTCCGGGACCGCCTGCGCAAAGCACCGCATTTCGACGCGCGAGTGGCAATTTCGCCGCTCACTCTTTAACATCAGCGCTCTTGTTTGGACCCCGCGGCTCGGAGAATTACATGTTTTCGCGATTGAATGGCGTGGCGTGGCTTGTTGGCGCGAGCGTATTGAGCTTGAGTATGTCGCTGTCCGCGCGGGCGGCTGATGCCGTTGCGCCGGCCGATGCCGGCACCGCGGCGCCCAGCCCGACGGGTGCGCAGAGCGGCGCGTCGACAGCCGACCCGGTGAAGGGGAAGAAGCTGTTCTACACCTGCTACGGCTGTCATGGCGTCGAGAACTACAAGAACGCCTATCCCGACTACAGCGTTCCGAAGCTGCGCCACCAACATGCCGCGTATCTCATCGCGGCGATTCACGAATACAAGAATGGCGAACGGCCGCATGCGACCATGCACGCCCAGGCCGCCTCGCTGTCGGATCAGGATATCGCGGACATCGCGGCGTACCTCCAAGGCGATCCCGCCAAGCCCTCCGACAAGGTGACGGGCACGGTGCCGAAACAGGCGGCGGCCTGCGCGGCCTGCCATGGCGCGAACGGCCTGGGTGTCGCCTCGCCGCTCGATCCGAAGCCCCCGGTGCTCGCCGGCCAGCACGTCGACTACCTGGAACAGGCGCTGACCGCCTATCACAATGGCCGGCGCAAGAATGTGGTCATGGGCGGCATGTCGCAGCTGCTCGCCACGGAAGAGGACATCAAGGTGGTCGCGGAATACTTCGCGAGCCAGCCCTCGCCGCTCGAGACGGCCACCATCGAAAGCAAATAGCCGCGGCGCACTGGGCGGAGGTGTCCCTGGGGAATCGCGGCGGTTTCGCGCCTTCTTCATTCCATTCGCCGTTCATCGGCAAGTCACCCTAACGCACGCTTTGCAGAAACTGCGCGAAGGTGCGGTAATAGGCGTCGCGGTTTTGGCGCTTGCCGAAGGCAGACCCTTCGTCGGTGGCCTGCAGAAACCACACCGTTCCTCCGTGGCTCCGCAGCCGGTTCGCCAGTGCCTCGGATTGCGAGATCGGCACGCGCGGGTCGTTCTTGCCGTGGACCTCGAGCAACGGCCGCGACATCCGCTCCGCGCCGGTCAGCGGCGAGATCCGCCGCAGGTAGGCTCGCATGTCGGTATCGCGCTCGTCGCCGAAGTCGGCGCGCTCGCGGCTCGCAAGGTAAGGCGCCGTGGCGCTCATGAAGCCGACGAAATCGGGGATGCCGGCGAAATCGACGGCGCCGCGCAGCCGATCGGCGTAGTTCACGAGCGAGGCGAGCGCCAGATAGCCGCCCGACACCACCACGCGCGTGGCGTCGAATCGCGGATCGAGGCCCAGCCACACCAGCAGCGCGCCGATGTCCTTCACCGCATCCTCGCGCAGCGTGCCCTTGTCCAACGCGAAGAAACCCCTGCCATAACCGGATGAGCCGCGCACGTTCGGCGCGAGCACCGCGTAACCGAGCTCGTTGACGACGTACTGGAGCCAGGGATCGAATGCCGGACGAAACTGCGAGTCGCGGTCATCGTGCAGCACCAGCAGCACGGGGTGCGGGCCGGGATTCGCGGGTTCGTAGACGTACACCGGGATGTCGCGGAACTTACCGTCGGTGCGGTCGAAGGTCGGAAATTGCGTCAGCCTCGGCACCACGAACTTGGATCGGTCCAGCGGGCCGGCCTCGCTCGAGGTCCATGGCTCCAGGCGATTGGCCTCGATGTCGAGCACGTAGGCATCGCGCGGCTGGTTGGCCGCCGACAGGCCGAACACCAGGCGCTTGCCGTCGCGGTCGAAACTCGCCGAGTCGACGATGCCGGGGAAGGGAAGCCGGGGCGGGATCAGATCCTGGTGGGTTCTCAAGTCGACCAGGTTGAGCTTTCCGAGACCGCCCTCGTCGCTCACGTACGCCAGATAGTGTCCATCGTTGGACAGCGCGAATCGCTCCACCTCCCAGGGAGCACGGCCCGAGAAGTCGATCTTCTCGCCGGTGAATACGTTGAGGTAGCGAAGCTTCGCGCCATCGCTGTCGCGATCGGACAGGATGTACACCCCGGTACCGTCGCGGGAGAACTTCGCCCCGCCGATCTTCACCTTGGATGGCGAGGAGTCCACTTCACGCTTCTGGCCGCTTTCCAGCTCGACGATGTAGAGATGATCTTCCTGGGCGGACACGCGCTTTTGGACCAGCAGCCTGCGGTCGTCGGCCGACCAGTCCAGGGGATACCAGGCCGCGGAGTCGCCCGTGACCGCCAGATGCGGCAGCGCGCCCGATTCGGGATCGACGATGTCGATGTCGGTGGACACGCCGTCGCGGGCGGTCGTGAAGAAGGCGATCTCGCGCCCGGAATTCGACCAGACCGCAGCGCCGTTCACCGATTTGCCGTCGGTCAGCCGGCGCGCCGCAGGATCTTGCGCGTGTTGATAATAGATTTGCGTGTTACCGTCGCCGCCGGTGTCGCGCTGGTAGAAGAAGGCGTTGCGATTGGGATCCGGCGAGAAGGCGGCCTGCGTGATGGGCTCGCGCAGGAAGGTGATCTGGCGCCGCTCGCCGAGCGGATGGTCGACCAGGTGCAACTGGTCGACCTCGCCGAAGCGCGTGACGATGAGCAGCTGGCCCTTCGGGGTAAAGCCGAGGGGTGTCGCCTGGCGTGCGCTGAGATAGGCGTCCAGCATCTCGGCGGAGTCGAGCGGCCGATCCGGAATGCCGTCGTAAATCAGAGTGCCGCGCGTCGTCGGTATCGCCGCATCGACCGAGGCGGCGAACAGCAGAGGGACCGCGAGCAGCGTCCAGAGAAAAGTGCGACTCATTGATTCCTATGTTCCCAAACCCCGAGGATAATGGCCCGCGAGGATAATCGCTACGATGAACGGCTACGAGCACCTATTACAATCCTGCAACTTGGGCGACATGCTCGACGAGATCGCGAGCGCGGATCCGCCGGCGTATCTGCGCCGTTGCTTTGCGGAAGGCTGTTCCTCGCCCGGGCTGTCGTGGCCCCGGGTACAGCAGCTGGCGCTTTGCGCCATGGTGCTCGACGCCATCCTCAACGGCCGCGACTACGACGGGCTCGAACCCGAATTGATTGCCGACTGGCGCGCGCATTGTTCGCAGGCATGTTCGCAGTTGCGAGCACCGGCCGCCGAGGCGCTGCGCCGCGCCGGCGAGATGCCCACGGTTCCCTCGGAGGCGGCGCCCGAACTCGCCGAGCTCGAGCATCGCCTGGTTCCGGCCTAGTGCCGCCCCAGCATGAGGCTCCATGCCGCGGGACGGGATGCATGACGCGGGCGGGTCGCGCAGCGGCCTCGGGGCTCGAGTTCATCGCCGCCGCGGCCGGTGCGGCCGCGCTCGCGGCTTGCGCCGCGAGCGCCCCTTCCGGCAAGCAGGCCCCGACGCGCGGCCCGGTAGGTCAGATGGCACCGGCGCCCGGCTACGATTGGCACGTGCTGATGGTGATGCCCTTCGGTACGCTGCTCAAGGACGTGCCGTTCGCGCTCGGCGAGGTGCTGGTGTTCCACGACTCGGCGGAGGCCGCCGGCAGGCGTGAGGATCGGGAGTGCTACCGCCTGCGGGGAACCGTACCGCCGCGGTTTTTCGCACGGCCGGTCGATGAGTATGCGCTGTGCTTCGAGAACGACCGGCTGAATCGAGTCGAGGCCTCGGTAAGCCTGCCCGGGGAGTCGGCAGCGGCGCAATTCGCAGCAGCCTGCGCCGAATGGCAGCAGGCCGGTGCCGCCGGCGTCGCCGCGCCCGATCGCTGCGCGGGCCGCAGCGGCGCCACGGATTTCGATGCCCGCCTGACGCCGGCCGCGCCCGCCGTGTCCATCGTGCTCATCGACGCGACCCCGCCGGTTGATCCGCCGCGTGAATAGAACCGACGAACTCGCCTCCTTGCGGGAGGGCGCGCAGCGGTTCGGGCTCGCGCTCGAGGCCGCTGCGGCCGAACTGCTGTTGCGGCTGGTCGACGAGCTCGAGCGGGCCAACGCCGAATTCAATCTCACGGCCATCCGCGACCGGCCCGGCATGCTCCTGAAGCACGTGCTCGACAGCTTGAGCATTCAGCCCTACTTGCGCGGCGCGCACATCGCCGATGTGGGCACCGGCGCGGGATTCCCGGGATTGCCGCTGGCCATCGTGAATCCCGGGCGGCGCTTCACATTGATCGAGGCCACCGGCAAGAAGGCCCGTTACCTGCTGCAAACGGTGCAGCGGCTCGAGCTCGCCAACGTCGAGGTGGCCCACACGCGCGCGGAGCTCCATCGGCCGGCCGCGCCCTTCGATGCGGTCGCGGCTCGGGCGCTGTCGTCGCTGGCCGACTTCGTGCGCCATGCAGGCCACCTGTGCGCGCCGGAGGGACGGCTGCTGGCGATGAAAGGCCGGCGTCCCGACGCGGAAATCGCCGAATTGCCGAAGTCCTTCCGCATCGTGGCCGTGCATCGGCTCGAGCTCCCGGGGCTGGACGACGAGCGCCATCTTGTGGAACTCTCACCAGCCGGCTCCCGATCGCCGGTCAGGCCGAAGCCGAACACCACATGAAACGGGTCATCGCAGTATGAAACGGGTCATCGCAGTCGCAAACCAGAAGGGCGGTGTCGGCAAGACCACCACCGCCGTGAACCTTGCCGCCTCGCTCACGGCGACCAAGCGGCGCGTCCTGTTGATCGATCTGGATCCACAGGGCAATGCCACCATGGGCTGCGGCATCGACAAGCACGCCCAGGCCCGCACGAGTTGCGATGTGCTGCTCGGCGACTGCAGCGCCGCGGAAGCGCTGGTGCCGGTGGAATACGGCGGCTTCAAGCTCATGCCCGCGAATCAGGATCTGACCGCGGCGGAAGTGCGGCTGCTCACGATGATCGCCGGGCGCGAGTTCAAGTTGCGCAATGCCTTGAAGCCGGTGCGCGCAGAGTTCGACGTGATCCTGATCGACTGCCCGCCGGCGCTCAATATGCTCACGCTGAACGCGCTGGTCGCCGCCGACTCGGTCATGGTGCCGATGCAATGCGAATATTACGCGCTCGAGGGCCTGAGCTCGCTGGTGCAGACTATCGAGCAGGTCAGGAGCAGCATCAATCCGGACCTGGAGATCGAGGGATTGCTGCGTACCATGTTTGATCCGCGCAACAATTTGGCCAACGCCGTGTCGGCGCAGCTCATAGAGCACTTCGGCGACAAGGTGTTCCGCACGATGATTCCCCGCAATATTCGCCTCGCCGAGGCACCGAGCTTCGGTAAGCCGGCGCTGTTCCACGACAAGGAATCGCGCGGCGCACTCGCGTACCTCGCACTCGCCGGCGAGATGATCCGCCGCGACGAGCTGCCGGGCGCGCCCGGAGCGCCGGCGGCCCCCGAGACGCCCGTGGATCTCGAACCCCCGGTGGATGCCGAGACGCCGCCGGCAACCGACCCTGAGGCGGCCGCCGCCGCCGAACCGTCTGCAAAACCCGCAGCGTCCGTATAATCGCGCAACCGCGGATTGGAACCGCGCTTTCGAGGATTCCAGCATGACGGTCAAAAAGCCGGCCTTGGGTCGAGGACTCGCGGAGCTTTCGCCGTTGTTCGCGCGCCGGGCCGCGTTGCCCGAAGCCGCCGACACCGCGGCCGCCCGACCGGTCGGCGACCGCGTCGCCACCTTGCCGCTCGATCTGCTGCAGCGAGGCAAATATCAGCCGCGCTCGGACATGCGGCCCGAATCGCTGCAGGAGCTGGCTGATTCGATCAAGGCGCAGGGACTGGTGCAGCCCATCCTGGTGCGGCCGCTGCCCGGCCGAAATCTCGGCGAATCGCAGCGCTATGAGATCATCGCCGGCGAGCGCCGATGGCGCGCTGCGCAAATGGCCGGCCTCGCCGAGATCCCCGCAGTGATTCGCGACGTGCCGGACGAGGCGGCGCTCGCGATGGCGCTGATCGAGAACATTCAGCGCGAGGATTTGAATCCGCTGGAAGAGGCGCGCGCCCTGGCCCGCCTGATCGAGGAATTCGGGCTGACGCATCAGGCCGTGGCCGAGGCGGTCGGCCGCTCGCGGGCCGCGGTCAGCAACTTGCTGCGGCTCATGGAGCTTGCCGACGAAGTAAAAGAGCTCCTGGAGCAGCGCCGCATCGAGATGGGGCATGCCCGGGCACTGCTTTCCCTGACCACCCGCCGTCAGCAGATCGAGGTCGCGGCGCTGGTCGCCAGGAAGGCGCTATCGGTGCGGGACACCGAGGCCCTGGTGCGACGCTTGCTCGCCCCCGCGAAGTCGTCGGCTGCGCCGCCGGCGCCGGATCCCGATATCCGCCGCCTGGAGCTCGAGCTCGCCGACAAATTGGGTGCCAGGGTCGCGTTCCAGCATACTGCGGCCGGCAAGGGCAAATTGGTGGTGAGCTACAACAGCTTGGATGAGCTCGAGGGGATCCTCGCCCACATCCAATAACTTGAAGCACTGCAAAAGGGTCCCTATAATGCCGCGGCTCAATTGGGCCCACGGTTGCCGGGGCCGCGTGAGCGGATCGATGGACCGCCCGCGATATGGCAAATTACAAGCGAAGCGCTCGCGTCCCGGACGGCAAACCGGGAATGCAGGCCTCGCCCCACGAACGGGATTACCGTGATCGCGATCGACTCAAGCCTCGCGCGGCGGCTGGCTCTCAGCGTCGTGCTGGGCCAGGCCGCCGTGACGGTGATCTGCGCGCTCGCCGCTTGGCTGATGGCCGGCTCGCAGGCCGCGCTGTCCGCGGCGCTGGGGGGCGGGATCAGCACCACCGCGAGCCTAGCCATGGCGTTGCTCGGAGTCGGCGGCCGTTCGGCGGCGGATCCGCAACGGGCGATGCGGACGTTCTTCGTCGGCGAGACGGCGAAGATTGCGGTCATGATCGTGCTGTTCATCGCGGTGTTGAAGACGATGAAGGTGGTAGCGCTCGCGATGCTCGGCACGTATGTGGCGACTTTTTTCGTGTTCTGGGTGGTGCTGGCGAACCTGTTGCCGCCGCTCAGCGCAGCGCCGGGCGGGCACACGAGCCACCGTTGCGGCCCAGGGCCGTCGGCCCGGAACGCCGATGCCGGCGGCAAACCCGCGACTGCGAGCTCCGAGGTTCGCGGATGCGGACCGAATGGTTGATCTCGAGGTGAGAAGTTAAGCGAGTGCATAGACAGTAAATGGCAGCAGAACAGCCCACCACCGCGAACGAGTACATCCTTCACCATCTGACGTTCCTGTCCAACAAGGAACCGAAAGGGGTGATGGATTTCTCCGTCATTCACCTGGACACCGTGTTCTTTTCCGTGGCGCTGGCGATGCTGTTCGGCGGCGCGTTCTTCTTCGCGGCGCGCGGTGCGACCAGCGGCCTTCCGGGCAAGTTTCAGAATTTCGTCGAGCTGGTGGTCGAGTTCGTCGATACCCAGGTGAAGGACA
>VFSW01008947.1_pt1 | contig 14328 bp, 12 predicted proteins | sample 5358111 | NCBI WGS metagenome assembly VFSW01 (sample SAMN11554181, study PRJNA540505) | mine drainage metagenome | isolation source: sediment from site ElyBrook_90M | place: USA: Ely Copper Mine, Vershire, VT | collected 2017
CCGCCAGGCCTGCAATGCCGGCGGTCCCGCCGGCAGGACTTGTTTGGTTGCGGCTCTGCTGCTCTGTGGGGCAGGTCATCGTTGTTCGTGACCTGCCTCTTTACGACCTACGCAGACGACAAAAAGCGATCATCTGCGCCACAGAGCAGATGATTCAGCTTGTCCAGTCAATTCCGAGACACCACACTAGCTAGGTGGACTGGCGGCCCGGAGTGCCTCCGGGAACCGCTCGGAAGCTGAATAGGGCTTCGCGGACCGGGGTCCCCACCACTTCGATCTGCTTCAGATCGCGCGTCCACACGCCGAGCTGTTCGGCGAGCAGCAGCGTGCTGTCGCAAGTTTCGAAGGGAGCCGTGCCACGGACGGCCATTGGGTCGAATCCCATGGCTGCCATGGCCACGGCGTCGGTGGTGACACAGTTTGTGCCCACCACCATGAAACCGGGCGCGCAGAATCGTGAGCCTCGGATCCACGGCCCTTCGCCTCCAGCCATGGTCTCGACGGCCTCCAGAATGCTCAGATGGGTTGGCCGCGCTGCCGCCAAATCGGCGACGCAGCGGGGGATGCGGTACCCGCCCTCGCGAGGGCTCTTGGGATCCTTCTCGGGGAGCGCGATTTTAGTCGGCTGCCGGGCCCCGTTGTGCATCGTGCCGCCGCGGCCGCCGTACGGCACGGGAAGCGGCTCGTCGATGCCCGCGCGATCACCGTAAATCGTGCAAGGCGTAATCCCGAAGCAGTTCTTCATCGATAGGGTTATGCCAGCCGTGGCGTGCTCCTTGATCTTGGTGAGCGACACCATTACGTCGCATTCCTCGTAGGCCGTGTTCAGGTCGTAGGCGGGAAACAAATGACCGCCGTTCGGAACCGGGAAACGCGTGTAGGGCTTCTTGCCGGGGAAAGGAAGATTGGTGTTAAAGTACTCCACACGCCTGGCGGCGTTGCTAACCTGGCTGAGGTCCCAACCCGTGTTGATCATGGCCTCTTCCAGGGTGTCCTGCCAACCGATCGGCCCCTCCAGAATGCGGATACGCGTGGCACCGGCCTTATCCAGAAGATGCACCGTGGCCCCGATGGTCGCCGGATGCGTGAAGTGCGTAAGGCCCGCCGCATAGAATCCGAGGCGATTGGTAGTCTCGCCGGTCATGTTGATCTTGATCGCGACGGTCTTATTCTTCACCAGCCGCCCTAGACCTCCGATCTGATCGAACATCTTCTCGAGCGTCGCGACGAATTCCGGACCGTAGGTCTTGCACTTGGCCACCGCCACCGGCGCAGTCGGCGCGGCGCGCATTGCGGAGGGTAGAACGGCGCTCAAACCGGCCGCGCCGAGACCCGCGATAAACTCTCTCCGACCCATGTTGCAGTTCATACAATTCCTCGCTAAACCTCGAATTCAATCGCCGCAAACGACGGCATTATGGCGATGTGGTATTCGTACCCGCCGTCGGCGCCCACGGCCTTGAGTGGCGCCGGCTCCGCGGTATTCACCGACCAGAGGCGCGCGCTGCGATAGCTCCGCCGCATCCAGAGGGTGACGTCGGCTCCGCCGCCTCGCCCTCCGCCACTGTAGTTCAGAATCTGAACCAGCGCCTTCTTACCGTCCGGCGAGGTCGTGTAGTTCACGCCGCCCGCGGCCGCCCCGTTGAACATGCGGACAAGGTCGTTGGCGCGGCTGAAGATCCCCTGGATGTCCACGGCCGCCTGGAACGGGTCAACCAACTCCTCCTTGGCGACGGCCAGGCGCCCCTTCCCCAGAACTCTCAGATCGAACCGAGGATGGGCTCCCGGACCGGCGGACTTGCCCTCCGGCCCCCAATTGGGCCCGGTCGCCAGAAAGCCGCCCTGCTCGACGAAGGCCATCATCCGTTTGCGGAGGTCGGCCGCCGGAGGCTGCTTATCGGCGTACACCAAAGCCTTAAGACCGGTGAAGCTCTGCGCCGTCAACCGCGATTTCCAGAGTGGCCGGGAGAGCAGGCCCCGGCGCAAGCTCAATTTGAGAATCTCGCCGCTCATGTCGAAGTTCTCCCCGGCGAAATCCGAGATGACCCCCGCCACGCCGGCGGGCCGGTACGTCTTCCACTCGCGATGCTTCTCATAGAAACGGATCACCGACGAGATTCCGCCCAGCGTCTGGCGCGCCGCGGAATCACCCTTGAGCAATCCGGATCGCAAGTTGTCATCCAAAGAAAGGACCCAGCGTCCTCCCCACGACTCCGCGTCCAGCACTGCCGACAAGTAGCTTGGACCGCGCACCACATTACCCTGCGCGGGAGGATTAAACATGAGCCACACCGGGAGTTCCGTGCGCGCTTGGGCCAGTTGCACGTACCAGCCATTGGATTCGACCCATGGCGTCCCAGTCGGTCCGGCGCTGGACCCTCCGCCCCGCTGGCCCAAAACCCCGGGCCAGACGTTGTCCGTCACAGGCAGCACAGTCGCCTTGGCGTCCCAATTTACGCTAGCGCGCTCGTACCAGGGAATCACCGTGAAATCCGACTTGCCATGGAAGCCCTTGATCGCCACGGCCGCCAGTCCCGCGGACTTGGCGGCTGCAATTGCCGCGCCGGCGTCCGCCGAACCCTCGACCCACCCAACCACCGCCAGATTCCGCTGTCGGGCAGCCCCCAGCAGCGGGCCGGCGGTCTTCCATTGCTGCTGATCCTCGGGCAGTCCCGCCGCCCAGTTCAGGACCAGGCAATTGACCGGAGTCTCCTTCAGGATTTCAAGCGCCGCCGGTTCGTGCCAGCGCTCCAAGGTCTGTCTCGATTCGGGTGTAAACCATTTCTCCTTCTGTTGCTTAGCGACCTCGAGCGGTCCGCTCGGCCAGAACATAGGGATCGCGTTTTGTAGAAGAGCCATCGTGCGGTAAACCTCTAGTCGTCTATATCCAGGGTAACATCCCTGAAGTGCGCGGCTGAGCACTCTGGTCCGCCTGCTACGAACAGACCACGGGCGCGCGCACTACAAGGAATGTACAGACGTGCAGTACCCCAAAGAGGTTATGCAGACTGATGAAAAAGGGCCTCAATCGTCCCTTCCAGCCGGCCGGCTGCACTGGGGTGTATCATTGATGTGAAATTCGATGACCAGGATCGCCCTTCTCCTGCTCTCACTAGCCACAACCCTGGCCTGGGGCCGGCCGGTGGTGGTTTCCGTCGACATCGGCGGCGTGGTGCATCCGGTCACGACGGAGATCGTCGGCCCCGCGCTCGATCAGGCCAAACGCGAGGGGGCGGCAGCCGTCCTGATCCGGCTGAACACGCCGGGCGGCCTGCTGGACGCCACCCGCGAGACCATCGAGAGAATCATCGCCTCGCCAGTGCCGGTGATCGCCTACGTTACTCCGAGCGGCGGAAGAGCCGCCTCGGCGGGCTTCTTCCTGCTGCTATCGGCCGACGTCGCCGCCATGTCTCCGGGGACCAACACGGGCGCCGCCAGCCCCGTATTGCTGGCCGGTGAGATGGACGCGGTCATGCGCAAGAAAGTGGAGAGCGATAGCGCGGCCTTTCTGCGCGGGATTGCGTCGAAGCGCGGGCGCAACACCGAGGTCGCCGAACAAGCCATCCTGCAAAGCCGGTCGTTCACCGACAAGGAAGCTCTGGAGAACCACCTGATCGATGTGATCGCACGGGACGTGCCGGACCTGTTCCAGCAGCTCGAGGGCCGTCAGATAACCCGTTTCGACGGAACCCAAACCATCCTGCACCTGTCGGGCGCCGCCGTCGAGGCTTACGATCCCACCTGGAGGGAGAGCCTGATGCTGTCGATCAGCGACCCCAACATCGCGCTGATCCTGCTGGTGCTCGGCGCGCTAGGAATCTACATGGAATTCACATCGCCGGGGTTGATCGCTCCGGGAGTGGCGGGCGGCATCCTCGTTCTACTGGGGCTATCCGCGCTGTCCGTACTCCCCATCAACTGGCTGGGCGTGGCTCTGCTGCTGCTGGCCCTCACCTTGTTCGTCTTGGAGGCGAAAATCGCCTCGCATGGGGTGCTGGGGACCGGCGGGGCCGTCTCCATGATTCTGGGCTCCGTGCTGCTCATCAACAGCCCCATCCCGGAGATGCGCATCCGCTGGTCGACGGCCATTGGCCTCACGCTGCCATTCGCTTTCATCACGGTCTTCCTGGTGTCGCTGGTGGTCCGCGCCAGAGCCGCCAAAGTCGCCACCGGCGCATCCGGCATGGAGCAGGAGATCGCCGTCGCGCATACGGCTCTCAGTCCTGAGGGAAAGGTCTTCGTGCACGGGGAGTTTTGGGACGCTGTCTGCACCATCCCGGTTGCGGCCGGCGCCCGAGTGAGAATCGTAACCGTGGAGGGGCTCCGGGTAAAAGTGGAGCCAGTCTAACAAGCCTAGGAGGCCACACATCCATGCTCACCGTACCGGTCATCGCGCTGATCATCGTGGTTCTGTATTTCTTTTCTTCGATCAAGATCCTGGCGGAATACGAACGTGGGGTTGTTTTCCGCCTCGGGCGAATATTATCGGCGCCCAAGGGCCCCGGCCTGATCTTCGTCTTCGCGCCCATCGATCGGATGGTTCGCGTGTCGCTGCGCGTGGAGGCGTTCGAGGTGCCGTCGCAGGACGTCGTCACCAGGGATAACGTGACGGTGAAGGTGAACGCGGTGATCTATTTCCGCGTCCTCGAACCGACCAAGGCCATCATCGAAGTGACCAACTTCCTGTACGCCACATCGCAACTGGCCCAGACCACGCTGCGCAGCGTCCTCGGCGAAGTCGAGTTGGACGAATTACTGGGGCAGCGCGAGAAGCTCAACCTGCGCTTGCAGACGGTGCTGGATCAACATACCGGGCCTTGGGGCGTGAAAGTCTCCATGGTCGAAGTCAAACAAGTTGACCTGCCCGAGCAGATGATCCGCGCGATCGCTCGCCAGGCGGAGGCCGAGCGCGAACGCCGCGCCAAGGTCATTCACGCCGAGGGCGAGTTCATGGCCGCTGGACGCCTTGCCGAAGCTGCCGCGCTGATCCAGAAACAGCCCGCTGCCCTCCAGTTACGCTACCTGCAAACCCTGGTGGAAATCGGCCAGGAAAAAAACACCACCGTGGTGTTCCCCATCCCCGTGGACATCTTCACGGCGATCCACAGTGCTCTCGAAAGGGTCGGCGGCGAGCGCGCGACATAGCATTGTGCGGCATGCAGATTGCCGGTGATTCGCAGCCGCGTAGCGTAGGCTGCAGCCCGCCGTCTCGGCATTCGTGCCGGCATGCTGGCGCCGAGCGGTTGCGCGCTATCGGATCCGGTCCTTCAGAAGCTGGTTGACGAGAGCCGGGTTCGCCTGCCCGCGCGTGGCCTTCATCACCTGGCCGACCAGGAAGCCGAGGACCGTGGTCTTGCCCGCCTTGTACTGCTCGACCTGTTTCGGGTTGGCGGCCACCACCTCGTCGACGGTCTTCTCCAGCGTGGCTGTATCGCTGATCTGTCTCAAACCTTCGCGATCGACGATGGCGCGCGGCGCCTCGCCCGAAGCGAACATCTTCGCGAAAATGTCTTTGGCGAGCTTGCCGGAGATGTCACCCTTGCCGATGAGCAACAGGAGCTCCCCGAGGTGTTCGGCCTTCACGGGGGACTCGCAGAGATCCTTGTGTTCGGCCTTCAGCGCCCCGAGCAGGTCTCCCATCACCCAGTTGGCGGCGCCGCGCGGGTCGCCGGAAGCCTCGGCCACGCGCTCGAAGTACTCGCTCAGCGCGCGGGTAGCGGTCAGAACATCCGCGTCATACTCGCGCAATCCGAAGGTCTCGATGAATCTCGCCCGCTTGATGGAGGGCATCTCCGGCATCTCCGCACGCACCCGGTCCCGCCACGCGTCGCTGATCCGGAGCGGCGCCAGGTCCGGCTCGGGAAAGTAGCGATAGTCGTGGGCATGTTCCTTGGACCGCATGCTGGCAGTCTCGCCGCTCCCGGAGTCGTAGCTGCGCGTCTCCTGGATGATGGAGCCGCCGCTCTCCAGGACGGCCACCTGGCGTGAGATCTCGGAGTCCAGAGCCATTTTAAGGAAGCGGAAGGAATTGAGGTTCTTCACCTCGGCCTTGGTTCCGAACTTCTCGGCGCCCCGCAGCCGCACGGAGACATTGGCGTCGCAGCGCAGGTGGCCCTTCTCCATATCGCACGTGGAAACCTCGATGAACTGCAGCATCTGCTTCAGCTCGGTGAGGTAGGCGTAGGCTTCATCCGATGTCCGCATGTCGGGTTCGCTGACAATCTCGATCAGCGGCGTTCCGCAGCGGTTCAGGTCGATGTAGGAGTACCGGTCCGAATCGTGGAAGCCCTCATGCAGGCTCTTCCCGGCATCGTCCTCGATATGGACGCGGGTTACGCCGATGCGCTTTCGCGCGCCATCCACCTGCACGTCTACCCAGCCATGTTCGGCCAGCGGCTGGTCATACTGCGAAATCTGGTAGCCCTTCGGAAGGTCGGGATAGAAGTAATTCTTCCTGGCCAGCCGCGACACGGAGCGGATCTGGCAGTTGAGCGCCAGTCCGGCCTTGATGGCCATTTCAACCGCCTGCCGGTTGAGCACCGGCAGCGCGCCGGGGAGTCCCAGGCAGACCGGACAGACGTTGGTGTTCGGCGGCGCCCCGAAGCTGGTCGGGCAGCCGCAGTAGATCTTGGTCAGCGTGGCCAGTTGGACGTGGGTCTCCAGGCCGATCACCGGCTCGTACCTGGCCAACACGTCCGGCGGCACTATACCGTTTGCGGTCGAGGGCATCGCTACTATTATAGAGTTCGCCGGCGAGGCTTCTATTGGATGACCGGCTCGCCGCTCCGCGGTTCCAGTTTGAGCTCCCCGAAGGTAGCCTCGTACTGCTGGATGTTCTGGTTCAAAAGGTTCGAAAGAGCCTTGGCTTGCTGCGGGCTCAAGTAGATCCCCTGGAAATTGCGGATCTGCACGCTGTCGGGCGCCGGCTGATTCACGGTGCCGAACACCAGGAAGAAATCCCAGACATTCAGGCGGACCTGCACGCTGTTGGCATAGCCTTCCCGGTAGTCCGGGGTGCCGGTGATCTGAATCTTCGGCTGCGGTTGTGGGGTCATAGAGGTTGGCTCTCCGGTAACACGCGATTGACCGTGTCGCCGTCCGTATCGAGCAGGGCTGCTGCGCCAGGGGCGCCCAGCCGCCCTGCCAAGGGCTCTCCGGCGGCGCGTGTCTCAGGTTCATCGACAAGCATACAATAGAACACTCGGGGGATCGTATGGCGTTGGTTCTCGGCGTGGATATCGGCACTACCGGCATGAAGCTCGGCGCTTACCGTGTCGAGGAAGGCGGCTTGCAGTTGGCCGGCCAGTTCTCACAGGGCTACGAGATCAACACTTACAATAACGGCCAGTCCAGCGACATCGAGCCCGAGAAATGGCAGGCGGCATTCGTCGCTGGTTGCCGGGTACTCGCGCACCTCATGGGAGACGTGGAGGCCATCGGCATTTCCGGGACCACTCCCGGCATGACGACGATGGACGGCGGCGGGACGCCGCTCTATCCCGCGATTCTGATGCTCGACCAGCGCTCGCGCGCGCAGGCCGCCGAGATCATCAACACGATGGGTCTGGACATGATGCTCGCGGAGACCGGCAACATGCCGGTGGCGGGCGGCTGTTCCCTGGCCAGCATTCTCTGGCTCCGCGATCACGCGCCTGAGATTTTTGAGAACGCCGCCTGTTTTGGCCACAGCAACACCTACCTGGCAAAGTGGCTCACGGGAGAGTTCGCCATCGACCCTTCTTCGGCCTCGCTTACCGCGCTCTACAACACCGTCAAGAATGATTTGACCTGGAACGAGGAGATCGCCCGAGCCTTTGCGGTAGGGACGGGGAGGCTTCCACGGGTCATGCAGGGGTTCGAGAGTCCGGGCCGCGTGCGCGCCTCCGTAGCCGGCATGTTGGGCCTGAAGAAGGAACCGCGGGTCGTCATCGGCGGCAACGATGCGGTGCTGGCAGCGTACTCGATCGGCATCCAGGAACCGGGCGACTTCGTGAACGTCAACGGCACTTGCGAGATCAGCATGGTCTGCCTGGACCGGTGTTACTCCTCGACCAAATACAACGTCCGCGCGCACGTGATCGCGGGTCGCTGGGTGACGCTCTACGTGATGAACGCCGAAGGCAAGGCCTTCGAGTGGTTTCGAAGCGTCTTCTGCGGCGAGATGGACTACGAGCGGTTCTATCAGGACTTCATGCCGAAGGCGGTGGACGGCTGGCTGGAGCGCGAGAGCACGGTCTCCTACACCCCCTACCTCATGGGTTCACGCTATAGCCAGGAGCCGCTCAAAGCGGAGTTTCTCGGAATGACGCCCGAGACGACGCGGGAGGAACTGATGGCTGCCATGGTGAGAGGACTCGCCCAGTACCAGCGCGAGCACCTCGAGGAAATTGCCCGCGTCCAGCCTATCAAACCTTTAGTACATGTTACCGGCGGCGCGGTGAACCCCGCCCTGATCCGTGCCAAGCGGAAGTGGATGATGCCGGGAGCCGACTACGTGTTCGAGGAACAGTCGTCCATGAGAGGTGCGGCGATGCTGGCGCTGAAGAATCTTCAGGCGTCCTGACTCCCGGCCAGCGCGGTACAATTCTGGCGATGAGTACACCATTTCGTTTGGATGGGCGTAAGGCCCTGATCACGGGAGCCGCGAGCGGTATCGGGGAAGCGACGGCGCGTGTGCTGTCCGCCGCCGGCGCCTCCGTGTGCATCGTGGACATGGATCGGACCCGCGCGGAGAGACTTTCTTTGGAGTTACCCGGCTCTACGGCCCTGGCTTGTGACATCACGGACGAAGCCGCGGTCGAGCGCATTTTCGCCGGAATCCCGACCCTCGACATTCTGGTCAACAACGCGGGCATCGGCCTGGTGGGCAACCTCGAGGAAACCCGACTCGCCGACTTCCAGCGGCTGTTCCGCGTCAACGTGGAGGGAATGTACCTCGTCACGAAGTCCGCTATGCCTCTCCTGCTGGCCTCGCACGGCTGCATCGTCAACATGGGCTCGGTGGCCGGCCTGGTCGGCGTGAAACGCCGGTTTGCCTACTGCGCCACCAAGGGCGCCGTATTGGCGCTGACGCGTCAGCTCGCGGTGGACTACCCGACCCAGATCCGCGTCAATTGCATCTGTCCCGGCACCGTGGACACGCCGTTCGTCGAGGGCTACCTGGAGAAGTATCACAAGCACGAAAAGGAGAAAGTGCGCCAGGAGCTGAACCTGCGTCAGCCCGTTGGACGGCTGGGGAGGCCGGAGGAAATTGCCCATCTAGCTCTCTATTTGTGCTCCGGAGAGGCTGGGTTCGTCAACGGCTCCGTCGTGAGCATCGATGGCGGGTGGACCGCTGCCTGAGACACCCGGCAGCTTGGCAGGTGCCGTTCTGGGTTAAGATATACGCGAGGGTGACCCTGTATGAACAGAAAACTGCTTTTTGTAGGCGCAATCCTGCTGGCTGCGGCGTTGGCCGTTATGGCGGCCGATTCTATCACCGGCAAGTGGACGTATGAACAGGCAGGCCGAGGCGGTGGTGGCACGCCCCGCATCATTACGCTTGACCTAAAGGTTGCTGGCGGCGTCGTGACCGGCACGATACTCCAGCCCGGCCGTGGCGGCGCGGAGCCGACTCCGGTTGAAATCAAAAACGGCAAAGTGACTGGCGATAGCTTTGCCTTCGATGTGGTTCGTACCACTCAAAACGGAGAAATGACCACGAAGTATGAAGGGACCGCGTCCGCTGGCACATTGAAGCTGAAGATCACGACACCCGGGCGGGGCGGCGGCGAGCCTAGAACCACCGAGGTGGTCGCAAAGAGGGCCTAGTTTCTAAAACGTCGGCGGTTGCGCCGGCGCGAGTATCTCAGCGGTCTTCGCCGGGCGTCCGCGTGCGAAGACCGCTGTTTTTGTTTCTTCTTCGAACCCGATTAGTGCCGTTATAGCCTATGCCGTCTCGGTCTGAGGGATTGACTTAAAAGGAACCCCGGAAGGCCGTTGTCCACCCTGTGACGGCGTGTCTTGCCGGACACTAGTGCTCCGACCGAGTGGTTGGGTGCCTTTCGCAACCCCTCTCTTACGTTCGGGGCTCTGATCGGAGCCGCGAACGTCAGAGAGCGGTCTTCATCTGACGCACGTTTCCTCGCGGTCATGGCACTAGTGGCAGAACAGCCTCATTCCACCCGTGCGGTCCGGGGGCGAAGGTCACGTGAGCGTACGGCACCGCCCGCTTCAGTGCTATCGCGAACTGCGACCGAATGATCACCGGTACTTCGACGGCCTGGAGGAACTCCGCATCGTTGTGCCCATCGCCAACACCGACGGTGCGAACGGACCCGAACCACCTCCGGTACAGCTCGATCAGGACGTTTACAGCCGCGCCTTTGCCGTTTGCGCCGGTGATGTGATAAAAGCGATCGCCGCGAGTCCACCGCTTTCCCCGGCTCTCGATCGACGCCAGAAGCGCGTGGGTGCCAGAGCCGAGGATCTCAAACGGCTCGTCAAATTCGCGCTGCTTCGCCAGCGCAGCCTGGCGTACCGGCAACGACGTGCGAAGGCAGATGTCCGCAAGGCTCATCTGGTGAAATCCCAGCACCTCACAACCGCTCTCCAGGGCCGCTTCCCGCAAGGCTTGGACAAGCTCAAGGTACGGCGTGCCAAGCTCAATCACCGCATAACCATCGCGCCGTGTCGCGCCAGGGACCTCAAACGGGAAGTAGCCGTCGGGGATGTAGATCGCACCCCCATTCTCGACGATGAACGGATGATCGTTCTTCAGCCGTTCGCGCCACATCTCCGCCTCCGCCCGAGTCTTGCTCGTGCACAGCACAAGAGGAGTCTTCCCCAGGCGAATGGCCGCCAGCGCAGGTTCGGCTGCCTCAAACGAATAGGACTGTGGATGCAGGAGAGTCCCGTCCAGGTCAGAAAAGATTACCTTCATAGCAGTTCCAAGTTAACAGCGCCGCAGTCCGCGGTGAATACCCCGGTGGCTTGATTCCAGAAAGGAAAAAGGAGTAGACTGCTGGGGCGGTTCATCGAACGGGTTGCGCCAATGAGCCCGAGTCCCGGTCGTCCCAGCAGCGTGCTAATCTCTTCGCAATGATCGAGCGATTTGACCCATGCAGGGCGAATTGGAGAATCTAGAAAGAAATGAATGCGCTCCTCATCTACCCGGAGTGGCCCGATACCTACTGGAGTTTCAAGCACGCGTTACCTCTTGTTGGCAAGCGCTCCCCATACCCGCCCCTGGGCCTATTGACCATCGCTGCCCTGTTGCCGAAGTACTGGAAGAAACGGTTGGTGGATGTCAACGTGTGCTCGCTGAGCGACGCCGACTTGAGGTGGGCTGACGTAGCCCTGCTGAGCGGGATGCTGGTACACAAACAGGAACTGCTGGAGATCCTGACGCGGTGCCGGTCTCGGGGTCTGCGGACGGTGATCGGTGGGCCGGCGTGCAGCAGCATAGAAGAACTTCCCCAATATGCCGACCACGTGGTCATCGGCGAGGCTGAAGACCTGATCGCCGGGCTAGCGACCGATTTGGAGCAAGGAACGGCAAAACCGGTCTACCAAGCCCGCGAACAGCCGGCGCTGGATAGAACCCCGCTGCCCGACCTGAGCCTGATCAATCCCAGGTATTACAGCGCCATGGCCATCCAGTACTCGCGCGGCTGTCCTTTCAACTGTGAGTTCTGCGACATTATTGAGATTCATGGGCGCAAGTCGCGGACAAAGTCACCTCCTCAGGTACTGGCCGAACTCGAGCAGCTCTACGAACGCAAATGGCGGGGCTCGGTGTTCATTGTCGACGACAACTTCATCGGCAACAAGAAAAAGGTCAAGGAGTTGCTGCCGTCGTTGGCGGAGTGGAATCTCCGGCATGGGCGGCCATTCACCTTCTTCACTGAGGCCTCGGTGAACTTGGCCGATGATTTGGAGCTTCTACGGATGATGAAGGAGGCGTGCTTCACCAGAGTCTTCGTGGGCATCGAAAGCCCGGTGGAGGAAAGCCTAAAAGAGGCCCAGAAGCTGCAGAACACCCGGCGAAGTCTTACCGACAGCGTGCACCGTATCCAGAGCTTCGGAATGGAGGTGATGGGGGGGTTTATCGTCGGCTTTGACAATGATCCTGCCGACATCTTCGACAGGCAGGTGGAGTTCATCGAGAAGAGCGCCATTCCGCTAGCCATGGTGGGGCTGCTCCTGGCGCTGCCGGGAACACAGCTCTACCGCCGGCTTCTGCGAGAAGGTCGCATTGTGGACGAAGGTCATGGGAACAACATGGACGTCCGGCTTAACTTCATTCCCAAGATGAACCCGCAGCGACTAGTGGAAGGGTACAAGTCCATCCTTCACCGTGTTTACCGCCCGGATGCGTACTATGAACGAGTGCTGCAATTCCTGGCCCGATACCCTCCCTCTCATAGCCAGCGCCGCTCGCTGTCGGATCACATCGCCCTAGGCCGTTCCATCCTGAAGCAGGGCGTACTGGGAGAGGCTCGTACCAGTTACTGGAGGTTCCTTCTGGAGGCTGCCACCAGGCACCGCCATTCTTTCGGCACTGCCATCACTTTGGCCATCATGGGTCACCACTTTTGGACGTTGACGCGGCTCGTCTGCCGGACCGACCAGGGTGTCGAGCCGCTTGGAAATGTGTAGTGCTAGTGTAGTGCGGCAAGCAGAATGCCGGTTATGTTGCGTGGAGCAGACGATCGTTTCTTGTCGTCTGCTATGCCTGGCGGCTCGCAAACGGCAGACCACAAACGACGATGGTCTGCCCCACGCCTCCTACATTACTGCGCATTATTTCCGCCGCAGACCACTAGGCGGTCCAGGCGCACCCCTGAGCGCACACGGTAGTCCGGCTCATGGCCGGACCTACGGAGCCACGGCATCATTCCTCGAACCTACCAACCGGTCCCCAGTATCATTTTTGCAGCCCTCAGAAGTTTTTGCCGGCTCTCCGGCTGGCCGTGGTTCGTACTCTCCCAGCAGGTGCAACCACTTAGGCTGATGCCACCGCTGGCCATCCACTTGCAGGAATTATTTGAACGTCCCGAACTGGAAACGACAACATGAGCATGTTCACCAAACGCAGGGAAGAGGATGAGGAAATGCCGACACCGGGCGAGGTGCCTTCACGGATGACTGCGCCCCCCAACCAGCCCCACACGACGGTCGCCGAGCAGGGGAGCACAAGCATCGGACGGAGCATCACGATTAAGGGCGAGATCCGTAGCGAGGAGGATCTCCTGATCGACGGGCAGGTGGAGGGCCGGCTGGACCTGGGCCGGAATCGTCTGGTGGTGGGTCCCAACGGAAAGGTTCGGGCTGCTATTACCGCGAGGGAGGTGGACGTGCAGGGCGTCGTAAACGGGAACGTGGAGGCGGCTGAGAGGATTATCCTTCGCAAGAACTCGAAGCTGGTCGGCGATTTGAAGATGGCGAGTGTGGTGATCGAGGACGGGGCCTATTTCAAAGGCAGTATCGATATCACACCGCCCCAAGACGCGAACTCCCCCGCGCCGGCCGTCGTCGCGAAGCCGCACGCTTTCCCCAACGCCGGTTAGCAAAGTGGGCTTTTGGGAGTCCCCCCAGACATGCCAGGCGCAGAGTCAGGCGAGACGGTCTCAGAGGTAACGAATTGAAGCCCTCATGACGCGCTTGGGTCACAATTCACGTCATCAAAGAGCACTTCGTTAGACTGTATCTCGCGGTATCCCTTTGAAAATGTGGCGGGGACGACGGGGCTCGAACCCGCGACCTCCGACGTGACAGGCCGGCGTTCTAACCAACTGAACTACGTCCCCGCGGATCGAAAGGATTTCTCAACTATCCTAGCATGCGAAACGGGCGCGCACAACGCCGCGCGCGCCCGTGAGACGGTCTTCAGATCTCTAATTTGCCGTCGAACACCATGTCCTTCAGCTTGAACTTGCGCTTCAGCTTCAGGCCAGGCATATTCACTACGACTTCAACCTCGCCGTCCTCGACCTTCAGGAGATGAGCGCCGGGCTGCGCCTTCGGGAACACCAGAAAGATGTTGTTCGAGGGCGCGCCCCGGCCCGCGGGAGCACCCGGAGCCACCTCGGTCTGAACAGGCGGGATCGGCGGCAGGCCCTTGACCGCCAGTTGGGCAGCGGCCGCGACGGCCTCCTTAGTGAAACGTCCGGGGACGCCTTCGATCTGCGCGATATAGTACTGCTCCTCTCGAGCGAGCGCCTTGACCGCCTCCGGAGAAGTCCCGGCTTCCTTGCCGTACCGGCGAACGACGTTGGCCTGTTTGATAGGCAGCGCTGAGATCCACCGGACGGTAACCTCGATCGCCGGGGTGATTGACATGTCACC
>VFSW01008948.1_pt1 | contig 14327 bp, 9 predicted proteins | sample 5358111 | NCBI WGS metagenome assembly VFSW01 (sample SAMN11554181, study PRJNA540505) | mine drainage metagenome | isolation source: sediment from site ElyBrook_90M | place: USA: Ely Copper Mine, Vershire, VT | collected 2017
GAATGGAGCGCTGCGTACGCGTGCCGGGCTGCGGGAGTGCCCTATGTCATCTCTACCCGCGGCATGCTCCTGGGAGCGTCGCGGCGCCATCGGTCGTGGCGCAAAAAGATTTTCTACCCGATTATCGAGTCCCGCATTCTGCGCCGGGCTAGATTCCTTCATGTGACCTCGGCAGAAGAGGGGGCGGAGATCGGGAGGCTAGGCGTGCGGCGCAAAGTTCTGGAACTGCCAAATGGCGTCGATGTTCCCGGAGATATCTCGGAGTACCGTGGTCAGTTTCGCCAACAGTATGCGATCGGTGAAGACTGTCCAATCGTCGCGTGGATGGGACGCATCCACCCCATTAAGCGACTGGATCTGCTCGCCCTGGCCTTTGCCAGAGCAAGGTCGGTCGTTCCGAAGTTGAAACTGGTCCTTGCCGGTCCTGATGAACGCGGACATCGTGCCGAATTGGCTCCTCTGTTTGCCAGTTGCGGAGATGCTGTGATCTGGACAGGCGAACTAGATGGCGCTGGCAAATCGCGTCTGCTTGCCGACGCCAATCTGCTTGTTGCCTGTTCCAATGTGGAAAGCTTTGGGATGAGCATCGTGGAGGCCATGGCCGCAGCTCTGCCCGTAGTCGTCACGCAGACCTGCCCTTGGCCGCAGATTGAACGTGAGAACTGTGGACGGTGGGTTCAACACGACGCAGAGAGCATCGCCCGCGCGATCCTTGAATTGGTCACTGATCCACCGCGCGCACGGGCCATGGGCGACAAGGCGCGGCGTTTTGTTTTGGAGAACTACACCTGGGACTCCGTCGCTCGTGGCATGATCGCGGGTTATGAGCGGGCACTGGTTTCGGGAAGCAGGAGCCATCAGTGAACTCTGTGCATTCGCCTCAAGCGCTGCTTCTAACTCCGATGTTCAATGGCCGTGATGGTATCTCGCTGGTGTCCCGCGTTGCCGCCACTGCGCTCGCCGCGCGAGGCGTGGCTGTAAATGTATTCAGCCTGTGCAACGAACCGTGCTCCGAAGTACCCGCCGGCATCAAACTGTGGAATGCACAAAACAGCCCTTCCAACTTTGTGGCCAAGGTCGCAAGTGTTGCGCTACGCACCTTCTCTGCTGATGACCGCGTGCTTGCAATGCACGTGCATCTCGCCTTTCTTGCAGTGCCCCTGGTCTGGCGTGGCGTTAAACTCTCGGTTTTTCTCCACGGCATCGAGGCCTGGAAGCCGCTACGCGTGCGGGAACGCTTGGCCTTGAAAGCTGCTTCGACCGTGCTTGCAAATTCCGTCAGTACGGTGCAGCGGTTTCGCGAGGCCAATCGCCAATTCCGCGATCTTCCCATTAATTTATGTCCTCTCGGAATCGCCCCTCTGGATTCTCCGGTAGGCGGCCCCTGCTTGACGCCGGGACGCTTCGCTCTGATTGTGGGGCGCTTAGTCAGAGAGTCCAGCTACAAAGGCCATGACGAACTGCTGGAACTGTGGCCAGCCGTGCTTGACCGGTTTCCCGACTTCAACCTCGTCATTGCAGGGGATGGTCCTGACCGCCTTCGTCTACAGGCGAAGGCCACAGCCAAGGGACTGGACAAATCTGTGCATTTCACTGGGCTGGTGAGCGATGAGGAATTGCAACGGCTCTATCGTGACTGCGAGTTTTTCGTCTTGCCGAGTACGGGGGAAGGCTTCGGTTTGGTTTATCTGGAGGCGATGCGTGCCCGCAAGGCTTGTATTGGCGCTCCCGGCGCCGCAGCCGCCATCATCGAAGACGGACGAACCGGCATCATCGCGGAAACCAAGTGCAAAGATGAGTTACTTGACGCACTTCTTACCCTCATTGACCAGCCGCAACGCACCGTACAGATGGGAAATGCTGGGTACGAGCGATTTCTGAACAATTTCACTGCTGATCGCTTCGGCAATACCCTGTTGGCCGCTCTGCAATGGGATCACCTGGGGGCTGCTAAATGTGCGGAATAGCAGGCGTGAGCTGTCGCAAAACGGCGAACATCGAAGGTGCAAAGGCCGCCGTAGAGCGCATGGTAGGGGAGATGCGCCACCGCGGCCCCGATGATCAGGGCTCGGAAATGGTTAGCGCCGGGCCGGACAATGTTTTTATCGGAAACACGCGTCTGGCAATTCTCGACCTCAGCCACGCCGGACACCAGCCGATGCGCGATCCCGAGACCGGCAATTGGTGCGTGTTAAATGGCGAGATCTACAACCATCTGGAAATCCGTCAAGCGCTTGGCGATGTGCGCTGGCGATCAACCAGCGACACCGAGACATTATTGCGTGCCTACGCCGCGTGGGGCGTCTCATGTGTCGAGCGTCTGCGCGGAATGTTCGCCATTGCGCTTTACGATGCAGCACGGCGAACTCTCTGGTGCGTGCGTGACCGCCTCGGCATTAAGCCTTTCTACTATGTCGCCGGACCGGATGTTTTTGCATTCGCCTCAGAAGTGAAGGTGCTGCTCGGCTCTGGACTCGTACCGCACGAACTTGACCGCGATGGCCTCGCCGCCTACATGCGCTTTGGCTCAGTCATTGAACCGTTAACTCTGGCGCGAGGTGTCAGGTCTTTTTCGCCGGGGCACTGGATGGAAGTCGCGAATGGCGTAATCACTCGCCAGAAGCAGTACTGGTCATTGTCCGACTGTGCAAACAGGGGTAGCACGGATAGCCAGGAAACCACTCGCGACCTGTTGGAATCGTCCGTTCGTGAGCACATGCTTGCCGATGTCCCTGTCGCCTGCTTTCTCAGCGGGGGAGTCGATTCTTCGGCAATCACCGCCTGCGCGGCGCTCCACTCTTCGGCCCCCTTGCGTACATTCACCGTCGCTTTTCAGGGGACGACAATGGATGAATCCTTCGAAGCGCAAGCCGTTGCCACTCGTTTTGGAACCGAACACAAAGAAGTGCGATTACCGGATAACGAGGTTGTAGCCCAGGTACCTCTGGCTGTTGCATCCATGGACCTCCCTAGCATCGATGGCGTAAACACGTTCATCGTTTCTCATGCGGTCCGCTCCCATGGAATCAAGGTTGTACTCTCCGGACTCGGCGGAGACGAATTGTTTGGCGGATACCGCAGCTTTCGTCTTCTTCCTCTGGCCGCGAAGTGGGCCGGGGTTGGGGGACTCATACCGCGCCGGTTTGCGGCATTGTTTTCCGGAGGCGAACGGGGATATGAAATGATGCGACCGGCGCTTTCTCTCGGCGAGCGCTACGGTGTGCTACGCGCACTTTGGCCAGAGACGGAACTCAAGCGAATGGGACTGCCCCCATCGAAGGATCTCATCGAGTGTCCCGACCCTGCGCTCCCGGTGAACACACAGGTCAGCCTGCTCGAACTTAGCGTTTACATGCGGAGCGTACTGTTGCGCGATAGCGATGTGATGAGCATGGCGCATTCCATCGAACTTCGAGTTCCCTTTCTGGATCATCGCCTAGCGGAGCATACATTGGGGAATCACCTTGCGGGCGCCGGCAGGAAAGACAATCTTCTCAGGGCATTTTCCGGTGTGCTTTCCGCTCCGACCCTGGCGCGGCCCAAGCGAGGGTTTGAGTTGCCGATGGCTGACTGGCTCCGAGGCATGTTGCGGGAGTTTTGTGACCAAGGGCTCGCGGCCCTGGATCGCGAGGCCGTATTGTCTGTACCGGCCTCCGAATTCAGGAGCCAATTCTATTCGGGGAAACTTTCCTGGCCGAGACTGTGGCAACTCGTAGTGCTCGGCCACTGGTTAGGACGCTTCAGAAGTTCACGTTCCGAGGAAGGATTGAACTCAAGATGAAGATTCTCCTTCTGAATCAAGTGTTCTATCCCGACGAAGTTGCAACCAGTCAATACGCCTCCGACCTGGCTGCTGCCTTGGCCGCCGAGGGGCACGACGTGACAGTGCTGTGCAGCGCCCGTGGCTACGACGATCCTTCGCGCAGGTTCACCAGTCGGGAGGTGTGGAGCGCGGTTAAGATCGTGCGTGTCGAGAGCACTAGCTTCGGCAAAGGGGCGAAATGGCGCCGCGCGGTTGACTTCGCTTCCTTTTTGATGGCTTGCGTATGTCGCCTGCCTCGGCTGGGCCGCTTTGATGTCATCATCGCGCTGACCACGCCACCCCTGATTTCCGCACTCGGAGCTATTTGGAAAGTTCTGTTTGGTGGACGCCTTGTCTCCTGGATCATGGACCTGAATCCAGATGAAGCGATCGCTGCGGGCTGGTTGGATCCCTCCTCCAAGGCGGCACGCCTTCTTCTTGCAATCCAGGACTTCAGCCTTCGTCACTCCGACGCGGTAGTGGTTCTCGATACCTTTATGCGCCTGCGGCTTATCAGGAGTGGTACGGATGTCGATAAGATTGCCGTTGTTCCACTCTGGTCACAGGACGACTCTGTTTACTTTGATCTCAGAGGTCGCCAGAACTTCCGCCGTCTGCATGGATGGGAGAACAAGTTTGTGGTGATGTATTCCGGCAATCACAGCCCCTGTCATCCGCTTGACACACTGCTTGAGGCGGCACATCGCCTGCGCGACCGCGACGACATTGTGTTTGCCTTCGTCGGAGGTGGCAGCGAGTATCGCAAGATACAGGCGCGCTCAACCGTGGAAGAGTGGCGAAACATAGTCTGCCTGCCGTATCAACCTCGCGAAGCTCTCGCGGCATCGCTTTCTGCAGCTGATCTGCATACCGTAGTGATGGGCGAGGCCTTCGTCGGCATCGTATCGCCATCGAAGATCTACAACATTCTTGCAGTGGGTACGCCTGTGTTGTACATCGGGCCCGCGCAGAGTCACGTGACCGAACTGTTCCAGACGACGGATCGCTCGCGCCGCCTGTACTCAGCCGAACACTTGGATGTCCCGCTGGTTATGCAACAAATACTCCGTGCAAGGGAACGAAGTTTTACCCCGCCTATTTCCGACTCTGAGGCCCCGATTGGCCGGGACACGTTGCTGCCGCGAATGATGGAAGTCGTTACCGGCGTGCAGCACCAATCAACCAAGGCTGACAAAGCCGCCGCCGAGACTGCCGGTTCATCGCTCTCGTGAGCTCGTGAGATCCCTTGAGTCCGGCCATACCATGCAGCACTGGCGTCAATGATCAGGAGGAGCACGTGAAACCGAATCTGAACTCATTGCTTGACATGCCTTGGCGCGTTACTACTGAAGTTCATCGTATGCTCGCGCTGCCGTGGATTCGTTTGGGATTTCTCTTCCACGGCGTTGCCTGGGGAACAGGTTGGCGAATTCTCGGAATGCCGATGATTCAACGTCATCGCGGCAGCCAAATTCGGATCGGCGAGCACGTCATATTGCGTTCATGGAAGACCAGCAATCCACTATCTCCGTTTCATCCGGTCGTGCTGGCCACGTGGTCGGCGAATGCTCTAATCACCATTGGCAACAACTGCGGCATCACCGGCGGCTCCATTGTCGCTGCTGAGCAGGTGGAAATCGGTAATTCCGTCCTCATTGGGGCGAATGTAATCATCGCGGACACCGACTTTCATCCGCTCGCCGTGCCGGAGCGGCAGCGATCCGGCCAGCTCGGGGCCATTCGACCGGTCGTGATCGAAGATGACGTCTTCATTGGAGCAAACGTCATTGTGCTGAAAGGGGTTCGCATTGGCGCAGGAAGCGTGATTGGCGCAGGAAGCGTGGTCTCATCCGACATTCCGCCAAATGTTATCGCTGCGGGAAATCCCGCTCGTCCAGTGCGCAGCCTGTCCTGAAGAGGCTGGCTGGCTCGATCGGGAGTCGCGCTACGGGATTGTTCTCCCAAGGCACAAACGTTCCTAGAGCAAATTGCCGTGTAAGTAAAGATCCTTATTGACTGCCTTATGTATCGAAAGTACGATGATGCATCGGCCATTAGGACAGTCCATGGCCGAGAGAATGGCCCGACTCTCAGGGTGCTATGCCGTTAGGAGAAGCAAGAACGCTTCGCTGACTCCGTGCAAAGTTTACTCTGGCTTTGTGTCTTGGCCTGTTTAGCCGCGAGCAGCGAGCAAGTGCTTTACATATGGAAATGGCGCGATTAAGCTGACGCAGGCACAGTAGAGGAGAACATAACTTCATGTCCGACGAGAGTAACAAAACAAAAGTACCGGCGGCCTCGGACAAGAAGCCGTATGTTAAACCGGCGTTCCGGCATGAAAAGGTTTTTGAGACCATGGCGCTCAGCTGTGGCAAAGTCAGTGTCACACAACGGCAGTGCTCGTACTATCGCAAGTCGTCTTAACTGCGGTCACTTGCGCCGACTGCCAACCTGTTTTCCAACTAGCCTGTTCCAGTTCGCTCGCCCTAAATCCCACCCAAAATCAAGTGAACAGTATCGGTAGCGGCCCGGCTGACGTGCCAGTTCGTGCCTGCGACTTCACGCAATCTGCTGACGATGGCCCGCGCATGTCCCCTTCCATGTAAGCCAGACCGGGACAACGCGTGCATGAACCAGCGTGCGAGCACGCCGAGCAGGTTGGCAGGTCTCGAACGCGGATAGATCGGACCTCTTTCAACGCTGCCGAAGTCTGCCATATCTCAGCAAACGTATTTTCGCGCAGATTGCCGCACTCAATGGGAAACTGAACGCAGGGAAAGACAAGACCGCGTGGTGAGATGTAGGCGGAGATGTGTCCCGCGCTGCATGAATACCCGTCGAGCACGCCGCCGTCCACAGGAGGCGGATGGGCGCAGAACTCGCCTACGTCTCCTACCAACTCTGGAGTATGAAAGCATTCCTCCAACTCCTGGCTTGAGATACCAAGATTGACAATAGACCTATCCCCATCCAACTTCGGTGTGATTGTAGGATCAATATTGAAACCAACACCCAGCTCTTCCGCCAGTCGACGCACCTCTGCCGTGTCGCCAAGATTCTGCTTCATCAGCACATTTGAGATGAGAACCTTCAACCCCAGCGCTTTCAAGAGCCGAACTGCGTCTAACGAGCGCTGGAGCGAGCCGGGCAGCTTTGTGATTGCGTCATGGATTTCGGCCCGGTGCGAATAGATGCTGATCTGAATCTGTTCAATGTTGAGCTGGCGAAGACTTTCCGCTTGTCGCGGCCCGATCAGGATCGCGTTTGTCTTCAACTTGACATTGAAGCGGAGGGAGCGGGCATACTCCAGAATTTCGAAGCAGTCCGGGCGCAGGAGAGGCTCTCCGCCGCTGATAGTAACAAAGAACACACCGGCATTGGCCAATTGCCGGAGCACATCCTTAATTTCTGCGGTGGTCAGCTCCCCGTTACCTTCATGGTCAAGGTAGCAGTGCACGCACCGTTCGTTGCATCGCCAGGTGATATCCAAGTGGACGCTCAAGGAAGTGCCCAGTTCGAATGCCTTGCGATTCAACTCCTCCATCAGGCTCATCGGCTCAACTCCCATGGATCGCCCAATTTGCAATTGTAGGGTAAACGTTCTCTAAATGCTCGCGCTTGAGAACAGCAAAGGGGAAATCGATCTGGCGAAGATGATCTGGTCACGGGTTGGTGTGACGTTGGTAACCGCAACGCGGGTATCTGCGGGTGGCCGGATGTATGTTTCTGGATTGACTTGAGTGCTGAAAACACCTTAGCATCAGCATCTTATACGCACCATTAGAGAACGATTCACCGCTAGGAACCCAGCACAGAACAGTAGTAGGCCGATTGAGTGGCGCGGTGTTTTTCGGTTCGGAGCTGTGTTTCTAGCGCAACTGAACTGGTGCGGCAAATACCTCGTAGTGCTGGAGTACCCGATGACTTGGCGATGCAATTCTAAGATTTCATCAAACCCAATGAGTTCTCAGCGCCGTACGTGCCTAAAGGTCGCACTGTTGCTGGGAGTTGTCGGGTTCGTCGGCATTGGCTCATCGCGCGCACAGAACAGCCCGAGTCCGAACATCGGGACGCCGACTGTGGATCCGGTGGTGCAGCGCAACATCGAGGATTGGGTTATCCAGGGGCGAGGTGTACCCGACGATTGGAGTCACCACCATCTCGTATTCTCCGATCCCGGCACCGAAAAACAGGCGGTTGAGAACGGCACGTTCGAGCACTGGCTCGCCGTTTCCAAAGAGCCCCGCTTCACTCTGGGACAGGTCAAGCGCAGCAGGGGCGCGAAGGCGCTCGAAGGTGAGGATGCCTCCGCAGCCATCAGGCCAGAGTGGAGGACTAGCTTCGTCTCGCCCAGACGGGCTAGAAGACCGGAAGCGACCCTGGAAAAAGACTGGAACGTAGCGATCGGCGGGGTTGCGGCGACCACGACAGGCACCGTCAACGCCAACAACGCGACCGGCGGCACCTCGACAGTGACCGTCAACGGGGCAACCCTTACGGCGAGTGCTCCGACGGCGGCAAGCGCCACGGGAACATTCACGGGTGCGCCCGGCGCCGGCCAGAGCGTGACGATCACGAACGGTTCCAACGTGTTAAGCCTGACGACCAGCGCCACCACGGCGACGGCCATCGGCACGGTGTTCGCCGCGCCCACGTCTACCACGGCTCCCACGATCACGCTCACCAACTCGGACGGAAGCAGTCCCAACACTTTAAGCCTGACGACCAACGGGACAGGGGCGACGGCCCCCGGCACCTTCTCAAGCACCGGCCCCACCAGCGGCCAGACGATTACCATCCAAAATGGGCCAAATACGCTTACGCTGAATTTGTCGGGGACCGCAGGAACGCCCGGCACGGGTACGATCACTGTGTCCAATACAATCGGTGCTGCAAACGGCGACACCCTTACCATCGGGAATGTGGTGTACACCTTCGAGCAATCGACCTCGGGCTCGGTATGGTGTAACCTTTACGGCTGTCCGGGCGAGACAAACGCATCATTTAATTGCCAAACGACAGCGCCTTGTGTGTGGTGGGGGACCACCGCGGCGAACACAGCGCAGGCCATCTACGCGGCGATCACGAATAACCCGGCAGCGTGTCCGACGGTCGACGTCCAGGGCGGGGTCAGCACCTGGCAGTACGGGTGCTACTCATATATAACGGCGCCGAACCCCAGTGTCACGGCGACTATCACGACGACGACGACGCCAACCAACACGGGGGTTGTCTCGTTGACCAACATCTCAGGAAGCAATGCCCCATTTCTTACCAGCTCTACCCAGGGAGCCTTTACGTTAACGGCGACTGCCGGCGCGATTCCCACTGGCTCGAACGCATGCACCAGCTCGACCACCGGAGCTGTTACTCCGAACTCCACTCCGGACACTATGGCCTCGTACCTGGCAGCCGCCATCAATAGCTGCGACACTTCCTACCCCGCTGTCGGCGTCACCGCGTCCGTTAATGGAGGCGCAGTCATAATCACAGACACGACGCCGGGGAGTACCTCCACCGCCCTTGCGCTTGGTGGAACGGCCACCAAGCTTGCGTGGAGTGGTGTGACCGCAGGCTCACTAGGCACCAACGGCTGCACCAGCGCCACCACCGGGACTTTTGCCACCGGCAGTACCACAGCGGCCGTGGCCTCAAATATCGCAGCCGCCATCAATAGCTGCAACGCTTCGTATCCCGCGGTTGGCGTCATCGCGAACTATACGTCGGGCGACAGTGCGTTTACGGTCACCAGCCCGGCTCCCGGACCTTTCCTTACCGAATCCGGATCGAACCTTACCGGCCTCTTCTCGTGGGGTAGTGTGGTCGCCGGAGGCGCCGGAACAAACACGTGTACGAGTTCGACCTCCGGAACTTTTGCCGCCAGCAACAGCACCACAACGCTGGCGTCAAACCTGGCAGCGGCGATTGCCGCCTGCCCCGCCGCCACGGGAGTTACCGCTACTTCAAGTGGCGCCTTCGTCACGGTCACGGCTAGAGCCACCGGAACGGGTGGAAATAACATCGCGATTGCAAACGGGTTGTCGAACTTCACCTGGTCAGGCTCTGGCCTCACCGGCGGCACGGACGGCATTACCTCGGGCACGACCTTTGCGTACGATTCGCTCAGCACAACGCAAGTGGCCGCCAATATTGCAACAGCCATCAACGCCAACCCCACGCTACAAGGAGTTGTGGCCGCCACTTCGAACGGCAATGTGGTTACGGTTGCGTCCCTCACGCCCGGGACGGCTGGAAACGGCTATAACACCCAGGTAGGTAATTTCACCGGTTTCCAATGGCAGGGCGCGACCCTCACCGGCGGCGTTGCGGGCGCCACGGTGCAGCCCAACATGGCCCCTGCAAAGTACTCGTTTGGCTCCACCACGGCCAGTTGTAGCGATTTTGTGGTTTACCCGACAGGCACGGCGGGCGCGACAGGCGGGGCGAGCATTGCCGCATTTTCCAATCTTTATACGGGTGGATGCACGGGCACGGTTCCATCGGCCTATTGGGCCTATAACACGGGCGGCATGGTTACCACTTCCCCAGTGCTCTCGCTAGACGGAACACAAGTAGTGTTCGTTCAGGTCAGCGGCACTACCGCAAGCCTGGTTCTCCTTAAGTGGGCGGCGGACACCGGGACGCCCATCATGCCTGTGACCCCTTCGGCTCAGACGGCTTCCTCCTATCGGAGTTGTACAGCCCCGTGCATGTTAACCTTGCCCTTTAGCGGCAGCCCTACCGACACGTTCTCCGCGCCCTTCTACGACTACATCAACGATGTAGTTTACGTGGGCGATGACAGTGGCAATCTCCATCAGTTCACCGGAGTGCTTAACGGCACCCCAGCCGAGGCGACGAGCCCTTGGCCGGTGAACCTGGGCACGCAACGACTCTCATCCCCTGTCTACGACGGCACCGCATACGTGATTGTGGGCGACTTTGGAGGTGTTCTGCATTCCGTGACCGCAGCGACCGGAGCCATACACGGTACAACGGTCAGCGTTGGAGACGTTATTGCCGACGCCCCCCTGGTGGATGGCAATGCTGGGACCGTCTACGCCTTTGTTACCACGGGTGGCCGTAACTATCAACGAAACCACAACGCCGTGTTTGAATTGCCGACTAATTTCACCTCCCTTACCAGTCCAGCCAATGCGGTCTTCGAGGCAGTCGGGACGGGCGGCACGGGATATTACCTTTACGCCGGCACCTTTGACAACGTGTACTACTCATCGCCGACATCAACAGGGAACCTTTATGTTGTAGGAAACACCGCCACGGCGGGCGGGGGGACGCTGTACCGGATTCCCATCAATAACTCATCGATGGGAACTCCCGTATCCGCTGTTACCGGCCTCAACAGCACCTTGCGTCCGTTCCCATCTCCCGTTAGCGAGTTCTGCAACAACGGTGCGAGCGCATGCACCTCGAATGGGACGACGACCACCGCGGGCACGGACTATATTTTCTTCAGCGTCAACCGTGGGGCGAAGAGTGGATGCACGAACGCCACTGGAAACGGCTGCGTTTTGTCCTATAACGTGAGCAATCCAGCGGCAATCGCTATTTCCGGCACCGGTTTGAACGTTACAACACCTGGTACGAATGGTTGTTGGGCGACGGGTGGGATTGTGGTCGACAACAGTGTGCCGACGAGCACCGTGGCAGGCGCTTCACAGACTTACTTTATAGGCTTCGGCAGCAACGCTGCAGGCGGTCCAACTCTTGGCGCCCAAACCAGCAGCAACTGCTCCGCTGGTGCTGCAGCTACGATTGCAGCCACACAGGCGTCACAATCGAACCCATAAATGCAAGGTGAGGAGCCGCAGCGCACTGAATAACCTGTCGCAGCCCGACTTTCGCAGTTGGAGTGATTGCAATCTCTCGATCCCAATGCGGTGAAGTTCTGCTTTGGGCGTTTATATTGCCCCCTCGGCACGGTCTCTGCCCCGCTCAGGCAAGTCGTACATTATTTGTCCTCCCAAGAGCATTACGGATACACGATACCCCAGCCTCTGCGGATCTGTCTGCGCCAGAATACACGCGTCAATTAGCCGCTTGGGTTAGTTAGGCTGCGGAGTTTTGTGCAGCGGTTTTCAGCCAACTCTCCATTTGCTCATGCTGCACCACCCCCGCTTGCTGCCTGACAGGACGTCCGCGGTAAAAAACTACGAAGTTAGGGATGCCGCGCACATTGAATCGAGAGGCCAACTCGGGATAGCGCTCGGTATCCACCTTGATGACGATTGCCCGTCCAGACATATTCTGTGCTGTGCGTGCGACTTCCGGAGCCGCCATGCGGCAGGGGCCACACCACGCTGCCCAGAAATCCACCAGCACTGGTACGCGAGCCCGTTCGATGATCTCGTTGAAGAGTTCAGGATTAGCTTCCATCGGCTCGAAAACGGCATTTAGAGGAGCTTTGCAGGCTCCGCATCGCCCTGTATCTGCGAGGTGCTCTGCAGCGATACGATTTTGGCGACCGCACGTCTTGCACATTCGAAGGACCGGCATGAACACCTCCGATTAGAAGTTCATCTCTGAACTCTCGGGAAAGCCTGTCTCGCACTTGCCTCTAAATCGGATGCATTCAGATTGTGCGAGGCCGTCAGAGGTCCTCCGTTCTTGGTCCAATCAAAAGACTCGAAGGTGAGGAATCTACCGCAAGCTCCACTCAAAAGAACTCAGAACCTACTCTGGTGAGAAATCCGGTTTGGCCATTGACATTCGCGCGTTTTACAATGATTATGTATTTTGTATGCAGAACGCAAAACAGAAGCACATACTCGTATCCTGAAAAATCAGCCGTATACAGCCGAAATCACAGTCATAAAACCATATGGGTGACAGCACGGCGGCGCGCACGGGCCGCATGGCTTAAGTATCGGTTCTGATCCGGGTGCAGCTTTCACCATCTTCTGACGTTCGTCTTTAACGACGTTGATTGATCGCCCAGCGACGCGCACCGGCGCTCGTTGGAGTCCAAGGGGGCCAATATGGAGACCATCATTCAGCAGCTCGAACAGAAGCGGGCGTCAGCCCGCATGGGCGGCGGACAAAAGCGCATCGACGCGCAGCACGCCAAAGGCAAGCTCATGGCGCGCGAGCGCATTGAACTGCTGCTTGACCCCGATTCCTTCGAGGAATGGGACATGTTCGTGGAGCATCGCTGCAACGATTTCGGCATGAGCGACCAGAAGGTTCCCGGTGATGGCGTCGTTACGGGCTATGGAACGGTGAATGGCCGTCCCGTCTTTGTTTTTTCCCAGGATTTCACCGTCTTGGGCGGCTCCTTGTCGGAATCGCATGCCCAGAAGATCTGCAAGATCATGGACCATGCGATCAAGGTCGGCGCGCCGGTTGTCGGACTGAACGATTCCGGTGGCGCCCGGATTCAGGAGGGAGTCGATTCCCTTGGCGGCTATGCCGACGTGTTCCAGATGAATATGCTCGCCTCGGGCGTGGTGCCGCAGATTTCCATGATCATGGGACCCTGTGCGGGCGGCGCCGTTTACTCCCCTGCCATGACAGATTTCACTTTCATGGTAAAGGACTCGTCGTACATGTTCGTGACCGGGCCCGATGTCGTCAAGACTGTCACCCATGAAGAGGTGACGGCCGAAGAACTGGGCGGCGCGATCACTCACACCAGCAAGTCTGGAGTTGCGGACCTCGCTTTTGAAAACGACGTTGAGGCGCTGCTGATGCTGCGCCGACTGATCAGCCTGTTGCCTTCCAACAATCGCGAGAAGCCGCCCGTGGTGCCCACCGAGGATCCGGCGGGCCGGATCGAATTGTCGCTCGACAGCCTGGTCCCCAGCAATCCCAACAAGCCTTACGATGTTAAGGAGTTGATCATGAAGATCGTGGACGAAGGCGATTTCTTCGAGATCCAGCCCGATTATGCCAAGAACATCGTGATTGGCTTTGCCCGCATGTCGGGGCAGACCGTCGGGATTGTTGCCAACCAGCCTCTTGTGCTGGCTGGATGCCTGGACATCAAGTCCTCCATCAAAGGCGCGCGCTTCGTCCGCTTCTGCGACGCATTCAACATTCCCATCCTGACCTTCGTGGACGTCCCGGGCTTCATGCCCGGAACGTCCCAGGAATACGGCGGCATCATCAAGCACGGCGCCAAACTGCTCTACGCTTACTGCGAGTGCACGGTGCCCAAAGTGACGGTGATCACGCGCAAGGCCTACGGTGGCGCCTATGACGTCATGGCCTCGAAGCACCTGCGCGGCGACGTGAATTTCGCGTGGCCTTCGGCCGAGATTGCCGTGATGGGTCCCAAGGGCGCGGTCGAGATCATCTTCCGCAAAGATATCGACAATCCTCAGAAGATTGCCGAGCGCACCGAGGAATATCGGCAGAAGTTCGCCAATCCCTTCATCGCGGGCCACCGTGGCTTTATCGATGATGTAATCATGCCCCACGAGACGCGCAAATCTGTCTGCCCCCCTCGCGCGATTCTGAAGAAAAAGAAGCTGGAATCTCCCTGGCGGAAGCACTGAAACATTCC
>VFSW01008949.1_pt1 | contig 14323 bp, 9 predicted proteins | sample 5358111 | NCBI WGS metagenome assembly VFSW01 (sample SAMN11554181, study PRJNA540505) | mine drainage metagenome | isolation source: sediment from site ElyBrook_90M | place: USA: Ely Copper Mine, Vershire, VT | collected 2017
GTTCCGGATAAGTAATAAGGACTCCGAGGAAGGCCTCCTGAGATTTTCCCATGATGAGGTCGTATGCCGACTGCGCCTGATCAATTGGAAACCTGTGCGTAATCAAAGTACTCACATCCACTTTGGCTTTGGCGAGTAGCTGGAGAAAAGCCTCCATATTGCGGGTTTCGGTCCAGCGCACATAGCCAATCGGATAATCGATGCCTTTTTGCTCGTAAGCCGCGTCATAACGTCCGGGGCCATAGGACCGGGAAACGCGGAAGTCCAATTCCTTCTCATAAAAGGTTCTGCGCTCAAGGGCCATGCCCACGGCCCCGACGGCGACGATTACGGCGCGGTCCCGGGCCACCTTGGCGGCTAGATTGACCGGATCGCTGCCCGCCGTCTGCGCTGCGATCAGGACGGCGTCCACACCACGCCCCCCAGAGTGGGCCATGCACGCGTCTAAGAAAGCCGTCGAAGAAGCACCAGCCGCGTCCGCACCCAAACGCCGCGCAAGGTCAACCCGTCCGGGGTCGATATCCATTCCCACGACGCGGCAACCTGCTGCCTTGAGAATCTGCATCAGTAGTTGTCCGAGCAGACCAAGTCCGATCACGCCGACAATGTCGCCCAATTTGACATCGGCAGTTCGCGCACCATGCAAAGCAACTGCCCCGACGGTGGTGGCAGCAGCGCACTCGAAGCTAACATCGGAATCCGGAGGGATCCGGGCCAGCAGCAGGCGCGGAATGCAAGCAAATTCGGCGTGCACAGCGTGGCCTACGCCGGCGCAGGCCACACGATCACCGGGACGTATGTCCGCGACGCCCTCTCCCACGGCAACCACAGTTCCGGCGCTGCTGTAGCCTGGGGTGCTCGGCTGATCCATCCGATTGCGGACTGCAGCCACGGTCGCTACCGCGCCATCCCGGCGGATCTTGTTTAAGACCTCACGCACCAGGTCAGGACGCATCCTTGCCTTCTGCAGCAGGTTCTTCCGAGCGAACTCCGATGAGGCCCGCTCGGTTCCGACAGAAACCAAAGAAGCGGCAGTACGAACCAGTACGCAACCCGCAAGTAATTTCGGAGCGGGAACGTCGACCACTTCGAGCTCGCCGCCGCTAACCTGTTGGAGAACCTGCTTCATAATTGTGCCGCGAGGACTTCCGCTAAACAGACAGCTACGCAATTGTACGATGGCTAACCGCTCACTCTCACCGTTTGCAGGGGTCCAGACTCACTTGGTAAGCTTGAGCAGCATCACGTAACAAGACCAATTGGCCGTCGTTCTGCCGCAGCTGAAGAGCTTCGCCCGCCAGAATCACGGTGACAATTCGAACCGGCAAGGCCGCTTCCACACAGTGGAGGAGAGAAATCGCCGGGCAGCGCTCGCCGTAGGTCGGCGATTCCCACCCCAGCAACTCTTCATCCCCAGATACGAGATTACCCAACAGATTCTGTCCGCCACGAAGGATGCCAGTACTCCCCGGAGAGCTGGAAAAGATATACCAGCGAAAGGCCACGCTTTCCGCGGAAAGGACTCCGCAAAACGGTGAAGCAGCATTCACTACGAATGGCAGGTCTGGCAACAGCCAATGCAACCGCAATTCGTGTTCACCACCGCCTACCAGGTCATCCACGATGACCCAGGCGTCTTCCGTGACGTATTGGACCATCCGCCGATGCTTCACACCGAGGCGACGGTAGCCATCGTGCTCGCCTTCAAAACAGTCCAGAGAACCTGTTTTCGTCGTGGAGAAACATTTCCCCGATGCCTGGGCCCAATCCAGCCAGAGAAAGCGGCCCTCGCGTCGCATCTGGTCGCGGTGATCCACCATGACCGTGTTGTGAACGGCGGTTCCGGCAAGACCATTGTCCCAAGGCGCCTCACCGTTGTAGAGATACGTCCCCGCATCCCGTGCCAGGTTGAGGCCGTGCCACCACAAGTCCATGTGGAGTTGATCGGCTTGATAAGGACGTCGCGTGTAGCGCCCCGCTCTTACCAACGCCCAGGAGCTCTTTGTGCCAATGCGGTGGTAGCCCGCAGTCGCAGAAACTATATAGGCAGGTTCGCTCTCCGCTGATTTCGCTGACTCACCGTAGAGCCATACCGCAGCCTCGTCCCAAGACCCCGATGGAAGTGTGGTCGGACGATCCAAAACGCAGTTTCCAAGCCGCATCAGAGGACGAAAGTCGCCATATTCGCATGCATCCAACGGAAGGATGTGGCTGCCGTCGTTTGAGCCGTGATTGGGCGCGCGCCCCGATTCTGCATCCACAAACACGCCCATAAACCTTAAGGCCGCAACCGTACGCGTCCGTATCTCTGGGTCGAGTCGGATGTTGCGAATTTCCGCAAGGCGAAGCGTCCAAAGCAGCAGGTGAAGAACCATTCGCTGATAGTTAAATGAATCCTGGACAAGAGCCCCGTCGGGGGTGATCTGATCGAGAACCGCTTCCAGTAAGAGTCTTCCACCCTGTTTCTGCCAAGTGGCCGCATCCCCCAATTCGGGATAGAGAGTTCCTGCAGTCCACAGGCCGACGCCTTCGCTAAATAGATGATTGCTGCGTTGTGATCGCGCGTAGCCTACAGTCTGCATGGTACGCCAGGCATGCGCGGCGATCATCGACAGCAGCAGCGCTAAACGTTGCGGCGTCGTAGCCGGCGAATAAAGGAAGGCGTAGAGGGCAAACGACCACGCTAGAATCCGCAGCGACGATTCCTGTCCGCATATCCAGAGCGGACCGGACATGGGCGGACTGTGAGCGGCCCAGTTTTCGATTGCCGTCCAGAAGGCCTCCGGAAAGTGCTCGTCGCCGCAGATGGCATAGGCACGGGCGATCGGGTAGACGAACAGGAATCGGGACGGTTCAAGAATAAACTTCAGATCCCCGTAGTCATCGGATGCAAACCCGGCAAACCGCATCTGTGTCCAGGAACGATCGGGCGATACGCGTTGTCCGGTAATCTGGATCTGGAACCAATTCGGCGGAAAGCCGCACGCAAATGAAAGCTGGCCAAAGAATGGCAGGCTACCTTCGAGGATTCTGTTCGCTACGGCAATGGCTGATTCCTCTCCTTCGGCGCCGAGAGCTTGCTTAAGTTTAGGTGTCAGACCGCGAACATCCGAGAAGAAGAAAGGACAGCCGCCCTGACGGCGAATGCTCAGAAGACCCTCCGGAGAAGTCTTCGGAGCGATACGTTTCAGGTCCCAGGGCTCCCAGCCCCGGACCGATTGCATGCGGCGCGACATCAACCCGCTACCGCGCTGCAGTTCATATCCCAAGCGCCGGAAACCGTCGCGCACACCGAAGGTCCGGCCGATCTCGAATAGAGTACCGAGCTTACCCATCACGTTTGCCAGCCACGGGGTTCAACCGGCTTCCCTTCAGTCGGCGCGCGGCTACAACCTTCAACTGCTCATGCATCACAAAAAATTGACTATCTTTTGCCCGGTCGGTCTGCGGGACAGGCGAGATCGTGCCACGGTCAAGGCCAACCACGGCCTCGGCGATCAACTCGATCCCATCGGCGATCATTCTATTGCGCAAGTCGACCAGCGACTCGCAGTCGTCGGCACCGGTGAGTTCACGACTCAAGAGGATGGGGCCCGTATCAATGCCGTTGTCCATGAAATGAACCGTTATGCCGAGAGGAACTCCACAAAGGAGCGACCATTCCGGACTGCTCATGCCGCGGACTTCGGGTAGCATGGCAAGATGTGAGTTCAAGATGCCAAGGCGAGGAGTCTTTAGCACCTCGTCTCTCAAGATGTTCCCCCCAGTGAAGATCACGACATCCGGTGACCACTGCTTCAGTTGCGCTACGGCGCGCGGTGAGTTCTGATCGCTACATGTCACGACCGGAAAGCCGTAGACACGGGCCACCTCCGGTAAGCTGCGGAACACTTTGTCCCCATGCCGCAATGCCCGCTCGAGATAGGAGTTGCGCACCTGCTTCCGACTCGTCGACTTGCCCGGAGCCAGTTTGGCAACAGCATAATTGAGCGAGTCGCGTAGGCCCCATTGTCCCAGCTTGCGTAAGAGAGTGATGCGGTCCCAGGACGGCAGCGTAAGCGCTCCCACCGGAACGTATCCTAGTTGCGCCAGACGAGCGGCGGCGGCACAGCCCGTTTCGCTATAGGGACTCGAGCAGAAGACGACTACGCGCATCCTGAGGCCTCGACCTTGCGCGTGAGACGCTGCTCCAGCATGAGCGCGTCGGCCAGAAACTTGCATCCCCAACTGATGAATCGCATCGGTTGGTACGCTCCCCAAATGGGATACGATCCCGCAACTCCGCCAACCGCCCCTCGGCGCCCCTTGACCGGAAGCAATTGCTTCAGCATTTCATTCATTTTCAGGGCCGCATTGAGATAGCGCAGATCGCCCGTCGACTCGAACAAACGCAGCCACACACAGGACATCTGCGCATTCCCGGTGAGGCAGGAAAATCTTTGACCGCCTTTGAAATTTTGCTCGTATGTCCCCAACAATCGCTTGCGGTTTTCAAACTTGCGCAGTAGGACCCAAGCCGACTTCGCGGCGGCTTGGATCGCGTCGTCGCGACGAAGCAGGATCCCGCACTCCAGCATGCCCTGGATGACATAGGCAATGAAATGAAGGTAAGCAGGGTGTCCACGCAGATTGATGCCGTCGATCCAACCGCTCGGCTGCATGTGTGCCAGCACCCAGTCGATATTTCGATCGGCTGCCCCTGCGTGACTGGAATCCCTGGATTCCGAGGCCAACAGCGCCAGTGCCCATGAAACCATACTGTAGTAGGTGTGAGCTGCTCCCTGATAGGCAGCGGGCCCGGTCCAGCAGCCATCCACCTGCTGGATGGTGGCTAACCAATCGCCGGCAGACACAGCGCGTTCGAGGATTTTCGCATTTCCGGTCTCAATATGGGCGCGAATCAGTCCCTGCACAATTTGGCCGGTATTGAACACAGAAGGTTGGGCCTCGCTGTCGCGGCCGCCAAGTCCGCCGGGAAAGGCGCCCGATGGCATTTGCACCGAAAGCAGCCACTCGGTTGCGCGTTCAGCGGCCTGGCTGGCCGCTGCATCGTCCGTCAAGTGGCCAAAATCGTATAGTGTCGGGATGATGTAGCCGGTTACCTCAGGGTAAGAATCGGAATATCCAGTGAGCAAGCTGTAGTACGCTGCGATACCGCCGTCAGCACGTTGCGCCCTGAGCATCCAGTCAACGACGGATCGCAGCGCGTCCGCGGTGGGAACGGTTGCAGTGACATACGAATAGAGGTGGCGATTTTCGAATGTTGTCCGCAGTTCGTCCGAAGCGAACTTGGCGACCAGCGGAATAATTCGTTGCGGTGCGCAGAGCAGTCCTGCGGCTTCGGTCAGCACGCGAACGGTTCTAGTGGTCATGAAGTTTCGCCTGAAACTTGACTCGGGACTGTTCATCTGGGGACTTCGTTTGTTCGTTCCCTTCGTTCGATGAGACTCACTCAAGCAGTAGTCGATTGCTGCGCTGTAATCTGCTGCTGCGCAAATGGTTTCGCGCTACCGTCGAGAAAAAGCTGCATCCAGATTTCCAGCGTCAGCAGTTGCCAGATTTGCATCGACCAGTCTTCCCTGCCGCTACGGTGCTCGTCTATGTACGTGCGCACCACTTCCGGACGGAACAACCCCCGGCGCCGCACTTGCGCCTCGGAAAGAAGATCGTCCACCATCGGCCGCAAGTCGTGCGCCAACCAATAATCCACCGGCGCCGCAAAGCCCGCTTTCGGCTGCCGCATCACCTCTTCTGGCAGCATACTACGCATGGCTTCACGGAAAATATGCTTCGTCACCGGACGCCACTTCCCTTTCAGCTTCCACCCCGGCTTCACGTTCCAGGCGACGAATTCGGCGAGTTCACGATCGAGGAAGGGCACTCGAACCTCGACCGACGACGCCATACTCATCTTGTCGTTATAGGTCAGGTTCAGCGTAGGCATGAAAATCTTGGTATCCAGGTAGAGCATCTGGTTGAGGAAATCCGCGTCCTGGACCTTATCAAAAGCCGCCAGATGCTGCCCGGCAGGATTACCCTTCTCCCGAAATTCCACAGCATACAAATCGGCCTTCTGCTGTGCATCCAGATACGTGCAGTTCCTGATGAAAGCTTCCGCCGGGCTTAGCGCGGCACTACGGGCCATCTTCTTCGCCAGACGCACTGAACCCTTGAGGCGCGTCCCCCGCATGGATGGCAGGCCCAGCAGCGTTCGCTCGACGGCGGACCGAGCGAATGCCGGAACGCCCTGATAGTCTTGCGTCCACGCGTGCGCGACGTGTTTGCGATATCCGGCGAAGATTTCATCGCCGCCTACCCCCGACAAGAGCACGGTCGCCTGTTTTCGCGCCTCGCGGCACACGAGGTACGCGGTGATGATCGCCGGATCAGCAGTGGGCTCATCCATGTGCCAGGTCAAACTGGGCAGGAGGTCAACTACGTCGGGCTCGACAACAATCTCGTGGTGTTCACAACCCAACTCTCTCGCGAGGCGCTGCGGAACGCCAGGATCGTCAATCGTGTTTTCACCGACGCGATATTTTTCAGGAAAAGTAACCGTATAAGTGCGAACTGGCTGCTTTCGTGCTGCTACCATGGCCGTAACGATGCTCGATGAATCGAGGCCCGCGCTCAGAAAGGCGCCAATCGGAACATCGCTCACCATCTGTTGTTCGACCGACGCGCAGAACCGCTCGCGAATCTCATTTGCCAGATCGGCTTCAGTTTTCTCAAAGAGATGATCGGCCGGAGGGAACGCCAAGTCCCAATACTCCTGAATTTTGAATTCTCCGCCTTGCCAAAGCGCATAGTGACCCGCCGGAAGCTTGCGGATCCCCTCGAACATGGTCAGGGGATCAGGCACCCAGAGAAACGTCAGGTATTGATCGAGCGCATCCGTATCCATGCGCGCTTCGATTCCTGGAACCTCAAGCAGCGCCTTGATTTCTGATGCAAAGGCCAGCTTTCCGCTGTGCTCCGAGTAATAGAGCGGCTTGATTCCGAAATGATCGCGGGCCAGAAACAGCTTCGGCTCGGCACCGCGTAAATCGCAGATCGCCAGCGCAAACATTCCATGAAGGCGGTTCAGGCACTCTTTGAGACGGTCGGGGCCGTATTCCTCGTAGAGGTGAACGATGGCTTCGGTGTCCGTGTGCGAACGAAAGCGGTGGCCTTTGCCTTCCAATTCGCTCCGCAGATCGGCAAAGTTGTAAACCTCGCCGTTGTATGTGATCCACACGGTCCCATCTTCGTTGCTCATGGGCATGTGGCCATCAGCAGAGAGATCGAGAATGGCGAGACGGCGGCTTCCGAGCCCGATGTATCCGCCATCGGGGAAACGACGCTCCCACAGGCCGCAGTCGTCGGGGCCGCGGTGCGTCTGCACGTTCGCCATGCGCAGGAGTGTATCGGTGTCGCCGCAGTTCACGAGGCCGCTGATGCCACACATGAGCTTAGGTCCCCGTGTTCCGCATCTCGTAGATTTTGGCTTTGGAGTGGAACATCTGAACAGCTTGGAACGCGCAGTAAATCAGCCCCGGCGTGCCATCGAGAAATCCCAGGCGAAGAATATAGCGATACAAAAAGAGCAGGACCGGGGAACCCGGCAGGCGATAGAGATTGCGCTTGAGCCATCGTCGACGCTGCGCCTGTGTGCCGAGCAAATCGGCGCTCATCTCGTCAGGAGCGTGCTCCGGACGTGCAAGCACACGCGCTTCCCAATTCGAGTACTCATTGTGCTTCAGAATGTAGCGCGACAAAGAATCAATATTGTGGTGAACCAATGAGTTGCGCAATTCCGCGGTGCGCCCCGCCACCACTACGTGTTCGTGAATCTCGATGTCGGCCATCGAGCTGTCCTGATCTTTCAATCGGCACTCAAAACGGCCTCGGCCCTTACGGAAAAGCGACAGTTTCCAGAAGCCTGCATCGCAATGCCGCAGGGCTCGTCCCAGAAAATGCATTTGCAGGTGGATCGAATATCCATCGATCGCGGGATTTTGCAGCGCGCACCGGATTTCTTCCGCCAGTTCCGGCGTCACGACTTCATCGGCATCGAGCAGGAAAATCCAGTCGTAGGCAAGTGGCAACTCATCCATGGCCCATTGGCGCTTCTTCGGCCAACCGCCGGCGTATTGAAACTGCACGACTTTCGCACCATGTGACTGAGCAATCGCGATAGTTTCGTCTGTGCTTTGCGAGTCGACGACGTAAATTTCGCCAAACTCCGCGAGCGATTCCAGGCAGCGCGGCAGGTTGCGCGCCTCGTTGCGGACCGGAACGATCACACTGATCGGCAGCAACCGCGGTGCGGGGTTCGGGCGCGACACCTCAGATTCTGACTTGGTTTCGATCAAAGTCATTCCGCTGGCAGGTGGAAGGTCTTACCATGTTAGCCGAACTGAGGCGATTGTTGAACGCCCGATCGTTCACAACGGATTGCCCGCCGAGGATCAGTCGGCGCAGACGGCCCCGAGTTCGACAGGCGCGCGGCGCCCCGCGTCACAGGTTCTGCTCACACCATCGTTGCAGCACGAACAGCGACCATGGCCGCGACCAGGAAGTTTCGCCCGCAAGAAAACGATTCCACACCGCTCGTACGGCGCTGGAACTGATCGAAGTCTGATCCCAATTGCCCACTAGCAGTGCAGTTTCCACAACGGGCCTCATCTCACCCCGCAGCCAGCGTTCAAAGGGAAGGGTGAATCCTCGTTTAGGACGGTTCACCACCTCCGGAGGCAACTCAACGCCCAGGCTGGCCAGCAGCAAGCTCTTTGGCGAATTGCCTTGCAGTTTTCGTGGCCCCGGGATGCGGAAGCACGCTTCGACCAGCGCCCGGTCGAGAAAGGGTACGCGCAATTCGAGACCATGAGCCATACTCATGAAATCGGAATCCCGAAGCAGCGTGTTGCGCATGTACCACTGCGATTCAAGGTAAGAAACACGATTGACGGGATCCAAGGTCGAACTCCGCGCAACAGATTCGCGCAAGACGGCCTCAAGGGCACGCGCCGAATCTTCGAAGCCCGCTCCAGATAAAGCCTCGCGGTCGTCCGGCCCAAACAACGCGCGCGCCAGGAAGTAGGGATGAACATCGGAATCGCCGCCCTGAGCTAATTCGGCGAGTTTGCGGCCGCGGTCTGCCTTTCCGGCAAACAGCGCGATCGACGAGGCTATCGGACGCCGAGCCAACCGCGGCATCCGTCCAAAGCGATTTGCCAGAGCCTCCATTCCAGGCACGCGGCGAAAATTTGAGTAGCCAGCGAACATCTCGTCAGCGCCCAGGCCAGTTAAAGCAACCTTCACTCCCGCAGCCCGTGTCTTCGCGGAGACCAGATACGTATTGATGCCGTCTAGGGTCGGCTGATCCATGGCGCGCAGCGCTTCGGGCAATATGGCCAGCGTGTCTTTCTGCGAGACCGGGATTTCAGGATGTTCGGCGCCGAAACGACGGGCGACTTCCCGCGAATACTGCCCCTCATCGAACTCTTCTTCCTGAAATACCAGCGAGAACGTGTTCGCCCGCACACCATTGTGGCTGAGCACGGCGACCAAAGCGCTGGAATCGATTCCGCCGGAAAGAAATACTCCTACAGGAACGTCGCTCACCAGGTGCGACAAGACTGCATCACGCAAGATCGCGGGCAACTGATCTACGTCGGCAGTGCCGGATGACCGCAGCGGATTCCAGTATTCGCGGCTGTTCACCGATCCGTTCTCGATGGTGAGAACGTGACCCGGAGAAACAGCCTTGACTCCTTCGACGATCGTCCAAGGCTCGTAGACGGAGCCGAACGCCAGATAGCTCAAAACTCCGGTGGGATCGGCTTTTCGCGGCACGAGCCCGGTTTGCAGAAGCGTGCGAACCTCGGAAGCAAACAGGAACGTCTGCGCGGACTGGTGGTAATACAGCGGCTTAATTCCCATGGGGTCGCGCGCCAGCAGCAGCCGCTTGCGAGCCGCGTCCCAGAGAGCGAACGCAAACATCCCGCCCAGGCGCAACAGGCATGACTCTCCCCATGCGCGATAAGCCGCGAGGATCACTTCCGTATCGGAATGCGTTTTGAACTCGACGCCGGCGCCTTCGAGTTCCCGGCGAAGTTGGTGGAAGTTGTAGATCTCGCCATTGAAGACGATCCAGTTGCCATTGACCGGATCCTGCATCGGCTGATGCCCGAGCGGAGAAAGGTCGAGAATCGCCAAACGCCGGTGGCCCCGGCCAATCTCCATGGTCGCCGGCTGGGCTTCCTTCAGTAGAATAGTGCCGGAATCGTCGGGCCCACGGTGCGCGAGCGAGCGCGTGGCTTGCTCCACAAGTCCCGTAGGGATCGGGTTGTTACGCGCCAGGATGCCAAAGATGCCACACATCGGATGTGTTTGCTCACTTCCTTAAAAGCTGCGGTGAAACGCAAATTTCGAAATCCAGCGCCTGAAGGCATGCCCTGATACGAATCTTCGTCGCGTCGCGATTGCTGCTGAACTTCACGTTTCCAGCATCGCCTTCAGCCGCCGCCGCTTGCGCGCCCATGCCGGGTTGGCGAATCCTGAGTACATGAACCGGTACTGCGGCTCGGAATAGTACGCTTCGATCTCGGTTCGCCAGATCAGGTGCGGAGAATCCTCCGGACAACTGGTTGTACCGGGACATGGGGAAAAGCAGAAGCGGTGAGTCTTCCGAATTAAGTCCCATGCGTCCCGATTGATCGCGTTCCATGAATACGGCCACGCAAAGGCCTCTACGCTTTTGTGCGTCCAGGATGAGATCTTGGCCGCGCTGGCAGAGATCTGATGCTCTAAATCAGCTGGTGAAAGGCCGGCAAGACTTACGTGGGACAATGTGTGATTTCCGATGGCATGACCGCGGCGCGCAAGATTGGCGAGTTGATCAGGGCTCATGGGCGTCCAGTGCTCAGCAGATTTCGAGGGAGCCAACCCGCGGACATCAATCCTCGAATAGTAAAAGTCCTGCGCATCTTGCGCCGTCAGCCCGATAAAGTCCGGTACGACAAAGAACAGCCCCCGCGCTCCCATGGATTCGAGCATGGGCGCCGCGACCGTGTAGTTGCTGGCGCGTCCATCGTCAAAGGTAAACAGTACGGCTGGCTTGGAACGGCCTGGAAGCGCGTCCGGGTGATCCCAGAGTTCGAAGAAAGTATCCGGGGAAATGAGCGTAAAACGCCGTGCTACCCACTCCAACTGGCGGCGGAGTTGGGCCGAGTCCCGCTGAAGAGTTTCGTGCATCTCAACCACCTGCACCAGAGGCCCGCCGCGCGATGCCCGCCGGCGCTGACGCCGGAGCATCACCTCATCCAGGTGAAGGCTCGCGACCGTCCGTATCACGCTGGTGCGCAGGAAGCGCCTCAAATCGGATTCCTCGGGCAGTAACCGGCAGAATGCACTTACTTGAACGCTTCGACGTAAAGGGAATGCGGCAGATCACGCAAATCGCCGGGTTAGTAGGGAGGCGCCTGACTCCCGTACAGACGGCTTTTTCCCTCCGCTGATTCCTCAACTTCCCGGAAACCAGCTTGCCGCAGCACCTCGTCCATATAGGTGAAATCGAAAGCGGTTCGATGCTGGCCATCGCAGAACACAAAATTAGAGAAGCGTCCGCCAAGCGAATCGAAATGGCGCGGGAAGGAAGCTTCGAACCAATCGATCTGCCGTTGACTGTAGGCGGAAATCGCGCTGGCGAGATTCGGCACGATCATGCGCATTCCACCCCCCGGCTTCAGCACTCGCTGGCAATCGCCGAGCAGCAACTTCAACTCGTCGGGATAGAAATGTTCGAACATATGCGTGGAATAGATCGAATCCACGGAGTTGGAAGGGAACGGAAGCCCATTGCGCACGTCCAGCCAGAGATCAAGTTTATTGAAAAGATTCGCGTCCACGTTCACGAAGCCAGAGAGGTATTTGGGACCGCATCCGAGATGCAGATGACGGGCACCATTCTGAGAACGCGCGCCCGTAACATACCGGCGCAGGTAGTAGTTGGGAAGCGTGGCCTTGGCAATACCCCAAAATACGATGTCTTTATAGCGCTGGTGAAGCAACCCATCCTCCGCAGGCGGTGACCGTCATTATAGTGGATGGCTCTGGACGACACCGCGCAGCTTGTGCCCTTTTTGGAGAACTTCAAATAAGCCAGTCGCCGTCGGCCGGAACCAGATACCAATTGCGAGTCGGCAGGAAGCGCGACTTGTCCAGGAACCAGCCGTTCGGGGCATCGAACTGGCGTCGAGTAAAGCCGAGACGACAAAAAACATCCTGCCGCGCCTGGTCGAAACCGCGCAACACAATGGCATCGATAGCGTCGCGGTATCGTTCCACCAGGGCGCCGACGATTGCCACGCAAACCGCGGGCTCCACGGTGGGATAGATATCGAGCACATTCAGAGTAGTCATTTGCCCGCGATATCCGCGCTGACGTTGATTGACGGTCACGAGGACATCGAATTCGCTGCCCGGATGTCGAAAGGCAAACGCGGCGACACTAGCATCTCGTCCAGAAAAGTAACGCCAGCGGATGTAAGCCAGATCGCGATTCGCCGTCAATGTGGGAGCCGGACCTTGCAGGGGCAGTTGGGTGACCTGCTCGGCCGAAGTTAACGGAAAAAGATCTCCAGCTCGGGCCGGTTCGAGATCTAGGCGCTTGAAAGGATGGACAAGGAGCGAGGCCGGACCGCTTGCCATTCGCGCCAGTGCCTTTGGCACGCCCCCACGATGCAGTCCTTCATCAATCACGCCTTTCCAGCGCAAGACGCCGAATAATTCGTGATCGGAATTGGGAATCGGGACAGCTCCGCGCGCCTTCCACAGCTTGGCGGCATCGGCATTGGCAGAGTTGCCGAACAGTGGCCACTGCTTGCCGAGCTCTGAAAACCTCAGGAAAACCAGGCCCCCGCTGCCGCGATAGCGTTCGTCAACGTAGAAACTGCTGGAACCGACAACCAGCAGCGTCTGCTGCTGAAAGCGAAAAGTCTGCGGGACATACAGGATGCAGCCAACGAGTTGGCCCTGCGGCGACCGCAATCCACAACCCAGCGGAAATTGGGGAGGGCGAGCCGGGTTATCAAGCAGAAACCAGCGCAGATGGCTTTCGACACTCGCGGGTTCCCGCCCCGACTGCGACGCAATGAATTGCGCTACTTCGACAATCTCCGCGTCCGAGATTGTGACCAGCTTTGCAGCCGGGCTTCCATTCTGCTTCCTAGCGGCAGGCTCAGTCACGCGATCGCCTCGCGGTAAATCTGTGCCAACCGCTGGGCTTGATTGGATAAGGTGAGGCCGTTTAGGATTGTTTCGCGCGCCGACGCGCCCAGCTGTTCGCGAAGATCGGGCGACGAAAGCAAGGTCGAGAGCCCCTGCGCAAGTTCGTCCAGTGAATCGGCGGGCGCGACCCAGTTCGGGATCAGCCAGCCATTCTTGCCGTGCTCGATGATTTCTTCGATCCCCTGTCCGCGACAGGCAATCACCGGTTTGCCGCAAGCCATCGCCTCAAGGTAGGCGCATCCCAGTCCTTCGAACTTGCTGGGAAGTGCGAACACAGTGCAGGCCCGCATGGCGTCCGCCACTTCGGCGCGGCTTCTTCTTCCGTCAAACTGCACGCGCTCCGCGATTCCCAGTTCACGGACCAACGTTTCAAATCGGCCGCGATCCGCTCCCTCGCCAATAACTCGGCAGCGCAGTTGCGAAAATGAGACCCCGAGTTGGCTCATTGCCCGGAAAACCAGTTCGTGCCCCTTCCCGGCCAGAAGGTTTCCGACCATCAGGACTTCCATTTTCGTTGGCGATGCTGCCCCGCTGGGCGCCGGCGAAAACAAAGCCGTGTCAGTGCCGTTGTACACAACCGTGCTATGGACACTCTCTTGCATTCCGTCATGCAAGAGCCGCTGGACCTTCTCACTGATGCAGATCACGTTGCGGGCGGCACGATAGACGTTAATGGACGCTTTGCGCCGCCACCCGGCAGGCACTCCACCGAGGACGCAGCTGTTGAACACGTCCAGGCCGTGCAGCGTCACGACGAAGGGAACCTTCAAATACCGTGAGAGAAGGGCCGCCGCATGGCCGCAGGGCAGCGCGGCGTGGGCATGGATGACGTCAATTGGCTTTTCTCGGTGCAACCGCGGAACTTCGGCAAGCAAGCGCGCATAAAGCCAACGCCCGGCGCTCGACAAACCCACATTGCCTGGAATCTGCGGATATCGTACCCAATGCCCAGGGGCTGATGGATGCGGCTCCATTCGAGGGTAGTGGATCGGCGTGCCCGCAATCACGCTGGAGGTGATGCCGGACTCTGCCAGCGACCGGAGTGATTCCG
>VFSW01008950.1_pt1 | contig 14321 bp, 15 predicted proteins | sample 5358111 | NCBI WGS metagenome assembly VFSW01 (sample SAMN11554181, study PRJNA540505) | mine drainage metagenome | isolation source: sediment from site ElyBrook_90M | place: USA: Ely Copper Mine, Vershire, VT | collected 2017
CGGTACCGGCCGTGGATCAGGACGCCGCCCAGTTCCGCCTCGCCGGGCGGCGGGCCCGCTTCAAGATAGCGGGCCCGTCTGTAACCGCCGGTCAATTCTTCGTGTGGACGAAAGTTGCGTCGGTGCGCCGGGACAACGGAACGGTGTGTTCGATGTGCACCGGACCGTTGGATTCGGGAACCCTGATCGGTTCCAGCATCGCCATGATTTCATCGCGGCGGGCTTCGAACCACGGCGGAAGCAGCAGGTGCTGGCCGAGTTCGTTGTAAGGCTCGTCCCGCGTGAAAGCGCCCTCGGCGGTGGCTGCGCACTCCGTCAGGATACCGGCTGGAGAGCGGCAATAGATCGAGTGAAAGTAATTCCGGTCCTTGATCTCGGAGCAGTCGGTATAGCCCAGCTCTTCGTAGATGCCCTTCTGCTCGGCCAGTTCCTCATCGGAACTCACGTCGAAGGCCATGTGGTGTCCGGTGCCGGCGCCGAAACCCCAGCTGCCCTGCGGTTTGTCCGGCTCGTGCATCAGAATGACGGTCTTTGCCGCGCCGCCGTGTCCGATTTCGAAACGATGCGCATTGCCATCCACGCCGGTCTTCTTCATGCCCAGCGCTTCCGTGTAGAACCGTTCCTGCTCGCCCACTTCGCGCACGGAAAGAACGGGTCCGTAGAAGCCGCGCACGGTGACATCCTTGGTGATCTCGTCCGTCGTCCAGCCCTTGCGCTTGTCGTGGGCATCTTCGACGACTTCCAGTTCCAGTCCCGAGGGATGCTGGAAGCGAATGTACTCGTGTCCGAAACGCTCCTGCTTTCCGCCGTGCGGAACCTTGTGCCGGTCGAGGTGCTCGACCCAGAAGGAGATCGTGCCCTTCGGTACGGTGTATGCGGTTGCCTCGATCTGACCCGAACCTTTGCGGCCCGCGACTCTTTTGTAGGGAAAGGTCGTCATGACCGAACCGGGCTCGGCGTTGGCGTTCGCGTAATACATGTGATAGTGCGCGTACCGGCCGTCAAACAGAATGGTCTGTTTGATCAGGCGCTGTCCCACAACCTGAGTGAAAAAATCTACGTCTTCCTGGGCGCCACCGGCACAGACTGTGATGTGGTGCATCCCCGTGATAGGGTAATTCATCTTATTGCCTCCAAAGAAATCGAAACTCTCCAGAATCTCCGCGTTTGCAGCATATCATGCGGGGCTTCCGCCTGTGAACCGGGTGAGCGCGTGCCTGTTGCGCGGGAATTTCAGACCTGACAGTGATATATTACCTATCGCGCGGCAGCCGCGGATGCGGACGCCGGCGCGAGACGGATTGCGCGCCGTTCGCCGGCGGACAAGTTCGGGAGACACCACTAAAAATGATTCGGTTTTTTATCGGCAGAGCCGGCGCCGGGATGGCGCTGGCAGCGTTGCTGGCCGGCGGCCTGACGGTCGCGCGGCCGGCATCCGCGCAGATGGATTTTTCAGGCAACTGGGGCACGATCATTGCGGAAGACTTTCCGGAGCGCATCCCCGGTCCGGAGCTTGGCGATTACCTGGGGCTCCCGATCACCGACGCGAACCGCCTGCGCGCCGACAGCTGGAGCCCGTCGCGTCTCACCATGCCGGAGCAGCAGTGCCGCGTGCACGTTTCTCCCTACATCTACAGGGGACCGACGAACCTGAGAATCTGGGAGGAAAAGGACCCGGAGACGCAGGCGCTGCTCGCGATCCACAATTACAGCCAGACCTACGAACAAAACCGCACCATCTGGATGGACGGCCGCCCGCATCCGCCCGAGTACGCCATGCACACGTGGATGGGTTTCTCGACAGGCAAATGGGAAGGCGAGATCCTGACGGTGTACACCACGCACATCAAGACGGGCTGGATCCGGCGTAACGGCCTGATCGAGAGCGACCGGGCCACGTTAACCGAGCATTTTATCCGGCATGGAGACATTCTCACGCACGTCAGCATCGTCACCGATCCGGGGTATCTGACGGAGCCGCTGATCAAGAGCCAGGACTTTCAGCTCAACAACCGCTACGCCGGAAACTGGCTTTATCCGTGCGAATCGGTGGAGGAGGTGGTCGGCAGACGGCCGGGTGAGGTGCCGAATTTTCTGCCGGGGAAGAATCCTTTTCTCAAGGAGTATGTGACGGCGCACCCGATGGTTCCGGAAGAAGCGACCAGGGGCGGGGCGGAAACCATGTACCCCGAATACCGGTTGAAATTGAAGGCGCTGGAGGCCAAAGCGGCCGCCGCGGCGAAGAAGTAGAAAAGCGGATCTGGAGCCGATCATGAAACGAAGCATCTTCAATTTCCCGGTTTGCATGCGGACGCCGCTGCAGGTGGCTTTGATTGGAATTACGGCGCTGGCCGGCACGCTTGCCGCGCAGACGGATATGGCGGCGGCGGAGAGCCACGGCGAGCAGGACGCCGATTTCTCGAAGGCCGAGATCCACATCCTGCCGGTACAGGGCAACATTTACATGGTTGTCGGCGATGGCGCCAACATCGTGCTGCAGGCGGGTAAGCAGGGCGAGTTGCTGGTGAACACCGGCTTCGACAAGATGGCCCCCAAGCTGATCGCGGCCATCAAAAAATATTCCGACCGGCCGCTGCAGTACATCGTCAACACCAACTCTTTCCCCGACAGCACGGGCGGCAACGATCTCGTGAAAGACGCCGGCACCACCATTACGGGCGCCAACGTCACCAATGACATCAAGGACTCAAGAGAGGGCGCGCAGATCCTGGCGCACGAAAACGTGCTGATCCGAATGAGCGCGCCAACCGGCCAGAAATCCCCCACGCCCACGGGCGCCTGGCCGACGGATACCTTCCTCGGAGAGGAGAAGAGCCTCTACTTCAACGGCGAGTCGATCCAGATTCTGCATCAGCCCGCCGCGCTGACCGACGGCGACAGCATCGTCTACTTCCGCCGGTCCGACGTGATCGGCGCGGGGGATATTTTCAATACCGACGGATACCCGGTGATCGATTTCGAAAAGGGCGGCACCATCGAAGGGACCGTTCTCGCCTTGACCCGCATTGTCGATCTGGCGATTGTGGAGCATGAGGAAGAGGGCGGCACGCTGGTGATCCCAGGCCACGGCCATCTTTGCGATCAGGCGGAAGTGGTGGAGTATCGGGACATGGTGGCGATCGTTCGGGATCGCATCAAGGCGATGATTAAGGACGGCATGACGCTGGAGCAGGTGAAGGCGTCGAAACCGACCCGGGATTACGATCCCCTCTATGGGCACAACAGCTACTGGACGCCGGATATGTTTGTCGAGGCCGCTTACAAGAGCCTCAAGAAGTCTTAGCGCCGCGATTGTTCTGCTCGCGCTCGGGGCGGCGGGCGCTCCCGCCGTTCGCGCCGCGGCCGTTTTCAAAAGCGAGCCGGTAAGCGCGCCGCTGCTGGAGCGAGTACGCCGCACGACGTGGCATCCCGGTTGCCCGGTTGCGCCGGAAGAGCTGCGGCAACTCACGTTGACCTATCGGGATTTCGAAGGCAGGCAACGCATCGGAACGCTGCTGGTCAATGCGGATCTGGCCGACGAAACGACGCGTATTTTCCGGGATCTGTTCCGCCATGGATTCGCGATCGAACGCATGGTTCCCATTGAGGATTACGGCGGCAGCGACGATGCGTCCATGGCGGCGAACAACACCTCGGCGTTCAATTGCCGGGATACGACCGGCAAACCCGGGGTCTTTTCCAACCACAGCTGGGGCCGCGCGATCGATATCAATCCCCTGACGAATCCCTACGTGAAAGGCGATCAAGTGCTTCCTCCCGCCGGCCGGAGGTATCTGGACCGGACCAGGGCGTTCCAGGGATCGATCCTGAAGGACAGCTTCATCGTCCATGAGTTTGAAAATGCCGGATGGACCTGGGGCGGGCGATGGCTCGACAGGCAGGACTACCAGCATTTCGAAAAACAGACCGCGCGCCGATCCGCCCAACGCCGATCGGCTATCCTTTAATTGTTCCCTAATGTTTCGCTTCTCTGTCGCCGGCGCACTGCTTGCCGTTCTCGTTCTGGCTCCGGCCGCAAGATCTCAGGATCCGGAGGAGACGTGGAAGACCCTGTTCATGCAGGCCGTTTATCAGGCCGGCGCGAAGCAGTACGGGAAGGCGGAGGAGAGCCTGCTCAAGGCCCTTCATGAAGCCGAGCGCTTCGGCTCGACCGATGCGCGCGTAGGCTCGACGCTGAACACTCTGGGGCTCGTTTACGCGGCGGAGAACAAATACGGCGACGCGGAGGGCGCCTATCGCAAGGCGCTGGCGATTCTGGACAAGGCTTACGGCGGGGACAGCATCGACGTGGCCAACGTGAACTTCAATATTGCGACGGCCATGTTCAACCAGGGCCATCAGGTGGACGCTCAACCCTTCATCCAGAGGGCGCTCGAAGGCTACGAGAGACTGCTCGGGGGCGCCAGCGTGAAGACGGCGGCGGTGCTCTGCATGTTGGGCGATTCCTATCGCCTGATGAAAAACTTCAACGCGGCCGAGGGGCCGTTACGGCGGTGCGCCGACATCCGCGAATCCGACGGCGGGATGCAGAACGCCGATCTGGCGGACGCGCTTTACAGCCTGGCGCTGGTGTACGTGGGGGAAGGGAAGTACGGGCTGGCGGAACCGCGGTTCAAGCTCACGGAGAAGATCCGCGAGAATACGCTCGGGCTCACCAGCCCGCTGCTGGCCCAGACGATGGAAGATCACGCCGCCCTGCTGAAATCGATGGGGCGGACCGAAGAAGCGGACAAGCTGATTACGATTTCGTCGGCGATCCGCCGCGCCGGGAAAAAGAACGGGAAGTAGGAATCACTCCTTTCGCCGGCAAACGAAGCGCTTCACCTCATCGGCCAGCGCGGGCGTGCAGATCACGTAGTTGCCGCCGTAGATGGTGTCGTTGCCTTCGAAATCGAAGGTGACACAGCCCGCTTCTTCGGCAATGATTTTCAGCGGCGCCAGATCCCACGGCTTCGCCTGAGCCTCGATCCAGGCATCGGCGCGGCCGCTCGCCACCATTACGGCGTCCAGACATCCGCCCATGCTGCGGACCGTCCAGAAGCCGGAGATCCACTCAACCAGTTCCCCGGCGAAAGGATAGCGGTGCATATAGCTGAGCCCGTTGCAGCAGAGCAGCGCCTCGCTTTTTGTCCGGATGCCGGAGGCGTGGATGCGCCGGCCGTCCTCGAACGCTCCTTCGCCGCGCGCCGCGGAAAACATCTCGCCGGTGGCGGGAAAATAAGCGAAGCCGGCCACGATTTTGCCATGTTCTTCGAGCCCGATCAGTACGCTCCAGGCGCGCGTGCCGCGGATGAAATCGCGCGTGCCGTCGATCGGATCGACGATCCACCGGCGGCCGTTCGACGATTCGCGCGCCGCGCCCTCCTCCCCGAGCAGCCCGTCTTCCGGAAACGCCCGCAGCAGTTCCTCCACGATGAGTTTCTCGCAGGCGCGGTCTGCAATCGTCACCGGCGATTCGTCAGGCTTGATGTCGATGCCGATGTCGCCCTTGCGGATTTTCAGCGCCAGATCGCCGGCCTTGCGCGCGATCGCCGCTCCGATCGCCAATTCGTTTCCGTATGCCATGCCTGTCTTCAGACTACACGGGTTAAAATGGCTGTGATGGAAAACTTCCGCGACTTCGAAATCGGCCCCGATCCGTTCGGCCTGCAGTGGCACGCGCAATTCAAGTATCTTCAGACGGGGATTTCGATCCGGCACAGCGACTCCGTGGACGTTCGTTACATTCTTGACAACGGCAGCGAACAGCTGCAGAAAACGGTTGTGATCCCGAATGCGGAAATTCGCGCCTACGGGAAGCGCACGGGCCGCCCGATCGGCGACGCCTGGTGCTCGCGCATCGCGATGTGCAAGCTGCGGCACGCGATCGAGACCGCGGAGGATATCGAAAAGGACTATCTTCCGGTGACCGCCCACGAGATCGAGGAATACGATTCGAAGATCAAAACGTGGGAAGAGGAGTGGGGCAGGAAGCACGCGGCCTGACAGGCGAATGAAACCTTCTCTGCGCCTTTGCGCCGGATTGTTGTGTCTCCTCGCGCCGGCGCTGGCCGTGGATTGGAAGGGCCTCAAGCCGCAAGGTTATGTGAGCGACTTTGCGGGTGTTGTGGATCCGCAAAGCAAAGCCGCGATCGAAGCTTATGCGGCCCGCGTCCAGCAGGCGACCGGAGCGGAGCTGGCGTTCGTCACGGTCCAGTCGGTGGAAGGCGAGCCGATCGAGGACGTTGCGAACGATCTGTTCCGGGCCTGGGGAATCGGCAAGAAGGGTGAAGACAACGGCGCGCTGGTGCTGCTCGCGGTGGCCGACCGCAAATCGCGTCTCGAGGTGGGCGGCGGTCTGGGCGAGGCCATTCCCGACGGCATGGCGGGGCTGCTGCTGGACGACATGCGTCCGGCGTTGCGGCAGAACCAGTACGGCCCGGCTCTGCTGGCCGCGGCCGAACGGCTCGGCTCGACCGTCGCGCAGTCCAAAGGCGTTACCGTCGCGCCTCCCGCCGTCGCCACTCGCGTGCGCCGGACCACGGGCGACAGCATTCCCTGGCCAACGATTCTCATCGGCATCTTCATCCTGCTGCTGCTTCTCCGGCGCGGCGGCGGGAATCGCTCCGGTGGAGGCGGCGGAGGCAGCGGATTCTGGATGGGGCTGCTGCTGAGCGGACTGCTCAACTCGGGGCGCGGATCGGGCGGCGGCAGGGATGGCGGGGGCTTCGGTGGCTTCGATTCCGGCGGCGGCGGTGGTGGTTTCGGCGGCTTCGGCGGCGGAGACTCCGGCGGCGGCGGGGCATCGAGCGATTGGTAGCAGTTAGAATAACCAGAGCTATCGCATGGCGGACGCGCTCGATCAACTCGTGGAGAAACTGCGGAAGGCACTGGGTTCCGATCTGGTCTCAGTGCTGCTGTACGGCTCCGCCGCGGTTGGCGACCGCCACGCCAAGTTCTCCGACTACAATGTCCTGTGCGTTCTCGGCCGGATCGAACCGGCGCAACTGGGCGCCTCCGAGCCTGTCTTCCGCTGGTGGCGCGAACAGGGTAATCCGTCGCCTCTGCTGCTGACGGAGCATGAGGTGCGGACCTCCACGGACTGCTTCGCCATTGAATTCCAGGACATCAAAGAGCACCATCGCATCCTGTACGGCGCCGACGTGGTCTCCGCGCTGACCGTCGACCGGTCGTTTTACAGGGCACAGGTGGAGCGCGAGTTGCGCGCGAAATTGTTGCGTCTGCGCCAGAAAGCCGCCGGGGTCCTTTCGGACAAAGACGTGCTGCGGCGTCTGCTGGCCGATTCGGTTTCCACGTTCTGCGTGTTGTTGCGGCATGTCCTGATCCTGCACGGCGTGGAGGCGAAGGGGCGCAAGCGCGAGATTGTGGAGCAGGCGCGGGACCATCTTGGCATCGACCCGGGGCCTTTCGTTTCTCTGCTCGATCTGCGCGAGGAACGAGTGAAACCGAAGGACATCGAGCCGGAAACGCTGCTGGCGGCCTACCTGAACGAGATCGGTAAAGCGATCGACGCCGTCGATCGGCTGGAGAAGGAGACACACCCATGAAACGCGGAGTTATCGCACTGATCGTTGTCGCTCTCGCCCTCGTGCTCGGAAGCTGTGAGTTCGTGGGAGAACGCAACAAACTCGTGGCCGAAAAGGAGGCCATCAGCGGCCATTGGAGCCAGGTGGATGCCGACCTGCAGCGCCGGGCCGACCTGATCCCGAATCTGGTGGAGACGGTGAAGGGCTACGCGAAGGAAGAGACCGGCGTGATCCAGTCCGTGGCGAATGCCCGCGCGGCGCTGGGAGGCGCGAGGACTCCGGAGGAGAAGATTCAGGCCAACAATCAGATCGACGGCGCGCTGGGGCGGCTTCTGGTGGTGGTCGAGAATTATCCGAATCTGAAAGCGAACGAGAATTTCCGCCAGTTGCAGTTCGAGCTTGCGGGCACTGAGAACCGTATTCTGCAATCGCGCCGCCGCTACAACGAAGCGGTGCAGAAGTACAATACCGATCTGTCGCTGTTCCCCGCGAATGTGGTGGCCTCGATTTCCGGGTTCCAGCGCGAGGATGCTTATTTCAAGACCGAACCGGGGGCGCGCACCGTGCCGAAAGTCCAGTTTTAACGGCGCTCAGGACTGCGACCTGCGATAAACAACGAAGAACACCAGAAGGCTGAGGCCCGTCACGAACTGGATCGCCGACGCGAGTAAGGTTACGTCCGGGATAAAACCGCGAACAACTCCGGAGAAGGTCCGGATGAGATCGATGGCCAGGAGAATCGTCCACAAAGCCGTACCAACGATTGCGAACAGGGCCGCATTTTTGAGCGTCATAGCCGCAGTATGAGCGCTTTGGGCGCGCCTTGCAATCGGGTGCGGTTTTCTTCGCGCCGTCCGGCACACGATGCTTCGCGGGCGGGACGCGATAATGTGAGATCGGAAGCGTAAAGGAACCCATTGAGCGCGCATCCTGAAACCACCTCGAGCGGAAGCGCGGCAATCGGGGCTGCTCTGATCGCATTCGGTGTTCTGAACGCGGTTTTGTACGCCGCTCTGCTCCCGCTCTGGGAAGGCTTCGATGAACCGTTTCATTATGCTTACGTCGAGCAACTGTCGGAACACCGCGAGTTCCCGGAGTTAGGCAGGACGCCGCTGTCAGGCGAAGTCTGGACCTCTTTGCACCTGGCGCCGGCGAGCGCTGTGGTTAAAGCCAATCTGCCGTGGGTCACGACGTTCGAAGAATACTTCCGTATGACTCCTGGCGAGCGTGAGCGGCGACGCGCGCAGCTGGAAGGCGTTTCCCGCATGACAGGCTCTCCCAATGGTCTCAACTACGAAGCGCATCAGGCGCCGCTGGCCTATGTCGTGCTGGCTTTCGCGGATGAAGCATGGTCCTCTTCGAACCTGCTCACGCGGGTGTGGCGTTTGCGCCTGATCTGCGGGGTGCTTGCGAGCGTGGCGACGGCCGTCTTCCTGTTCGCTCTCGCGAAGCGGCTTCGCCTTTCCGCCCCTTTTCGGGCATCGCTGGTCTTTGTGGTTTTGTCGTCGCAGATGTTCTACGCGACCACGGCGCATGTTGCCAACGACTGGCTGGCCGTGCCCCTGATGGTGTTGCTGATGGAACGTTCCGTGGCGTTGCGCGAGCGCCCCATGATCGGAAACGTGCTTGCCGCGTCCGCCACGCTGGCCGCGGGTCTGCTGACGAAGGCCTACTTCCTGGCGATGGTTCTGCTGCCGGCCGTCATACTCCTGAGCCTGATCGCCAGGCGCCGGCTTCCGTGGTACGGAGGCGTTCTGTTCGCCGGGTTAATTGCCGCCTGTTGCGGCCCGTGGTACGCCCGCAACCTTCGACTCTATCGGAATCTGAGTGGAATGCAGGAGGCTGCCCATGGCGCGAAATGGTTCGAGATCGCGGCAAGTTTCTTCCGTGTGCCCTGGGCGCTCTCGCTGAAGCAGATGGCATTCGCGAGCCTTTGGACAGGCAATAATTCGTTCACCGGCTTTTCCGTGGTGACGCTATCGGCCATGCTCGCCGGATTCGCAGCCGCCGCCGCGATGTACGCGATCTGGTGTGTACAGAGAGGAATGCGTTTGCCGGGGGGTGAAGCGATCGTGCTGAGCGGCTGCGCCCTGTACGGCTGTGCGCTGCTCTACTCCACAACGCTCAGCTTCTGGTTCACCAAAGGGACGTCCATCGCTGCCAGCCCCTGGTACGCGGAGCCGCTTGTCCCCATTCTGCTGGCGCTCCCGTTCAGCGGTCTTGCGCGCTTCGGCCGCCTCGGCAGAGCCGTTGTTATCTGGCTGATCTGGTGTTCCGCCTGGGTGATTTCGATCTCGTACTGGGCGAAATTGATTCCGCTGTACGGCGGCTACTCCGGGGAACGCGCGACGCCCCTGCGTCTGCTGGCGTGGTACGGAAGCCCATCCTCCAAGATCGCCGGCAAGCTGTCGGCGACGGCGATGACCGGCCCTGCGTTGATATTCGCACTGGCGGCGGCCGTTACCGCGGGCGCGGCCGGTCTCGCCGGCCTGTTGACGATACAGCACGTGCGCCAGGGCCGCCGGCAAGTCCCCGCCCTTCGCGGGCGGGACGCGATAATGTAGACAAAGCATGTCCGCCGCCGTAATCTGCTCCGAGTGCAATGGGACCGGATGGAAGATCGTCGAACGCGAAGAAGTCTCGGGCGCGGTGCGTTGCGAATGCGCGGCCACCGGGCGCGCCGCGCGCATCGAAGCCGGCGCCAGCCTCCCTCCGCTCTACGCCAATGCGTCTTTCGAGAACTTCCTTCTCTCGCGCGACAACCCGATCGGATACCGGGAACTGACGGCCGTCTACCTCGAAGTGCGGAGTTACGCCCGCGAGTTCCCGAATGCGAAAAAGCCGGGGCTGCTGCTGATGGGCGAGCCGGGCAGCGGCAAGACGCATCTCGCCGTGGCGGCCTTTCGCGCCATCATGGCGAAGGGTTTTGAAGGGCTGTTCTTCGATTACCAGAATCTGCTCGACCGCATTCGTTCGGGCTACGACGCTTCCTCCAATTCGAGCGACAAGGAGGCCTACAAGGTCGCGATGGATACGGAGGTGATTCTGCTGGACGATCTTGGCGCGCACCGCGTCACCGATTGGGTCGAGGATACGGTCACCTCGATCATTACGTCCCGCTGCAACCAGCGCAAGCCGTTGATCGCGACCACCAATCTGGTCGATCCGGAAGCGGGCCAGGCAACTTACGAAAGAACGGGCGGGGGCAAAATCGATTACCGAACGACTTTAACCGACCGTATCGGTCCGCGCGCCCGCTCGCGTCTATTCGAAATGTGCCGTGTCATCAAAATGCCTCTCGTCGAGGACTTTCGCATGCGAAAACCGAGCGCGCCCAGGCCGGACGAGCGATGATCCGGGCCGTCATTCTCATACTCTTCACCGCCGCCGCCGCGCCCGCGTGGGTGGAATCCGTCGAGTTCCCCTGGAACGCCTGTCCGCAGCCCCTCTGGGAACGCGAACTGGTGTGGCTGAAGAACATCGGCGTCACGCATGTGAGCCTGCCGCCGGGGCAGAATGTGTCGCAATTGACCGAAGTCCTCCGCATCGTCCGCCGCCTCGGCATTGAGGCCGATCTCGAAGGCCCCGTGCCCGACGCGCTGCTGCCGCTCACGCGTGCACACGGAGGTCCGCTGACCGAGGCCCTGCCGGGCCCGCCGGTGCGCCTCTCCGCTCTGTCGCCTTCGTCCGTGACGCGCTCGCGCGACCTCCTGATTTCCGGAACCGGCGCCCTGCTGTGGACCGACGTGGAGGAAACCATCGGGCCGGGCGGGTATCGCCCAGGAGCCGTCAACTTCGCCGGTGAAGAGTCGCCGGCCACCGTCGCGCTGCGCCGGAGCGCGCAGCTTTCCACGTATTGGAGCGGCACGTTCCCGTCTTTGCGCCGGATGCCGGGCGCCACCGCGATCCGTCCGCCCGCGGAGCCGGGTAAACCCGTGCCGCCCGTCCCCGCGGTGAGCCAGTTTACCGGCGTCAACGGCATCTCCGTCGTGTCGATCGTGAACAAAGCCGCGAAGCCATGGACGGGCGGCGTCAGGGTCCTTTACCCCGCGGCCAAGCGCGAGATCGGCATTCCGGGGATTGCGGTTCCGGCCAACGATGCTCTCTGGCTCCCCGTAAATGTGCCTCTCACCGCCGGGCCTCTGTGCAGCAATTGCAGCGCTTTCGGGAACGCCGATCGTCTGGTGTATGCCACCGCCGAACTGACGGCGATGGAGTACGAAAACGGCATTCTGGCGATGGAGTTCACCGCGCCCGCGGCGGGCGAAGTCGTCCTGCAGCTTTCGCGCGAGCCATCCGGGCCGCTGGTCGCCGGCGGCGTGCCGACCGCGTTCCAATGGGACGACGGTAATCTGCGCGCACGGTTGACCATCCCCGCCGGCAAGGGCCGGGACAAACACGTCCGCATCGGCCTCGCCATCGAGCCTCCGGACGCCACCGGATTCTTCGACGACGCGCGCGTTCTGACGATCGGCGAAACCAATCGTCTGCCCGCGCAGTTTTCGTCCGAGGCGATCGCGCAGCGCTCCAGGCTGCGCCTGACGCCGCCGTTTGCCGCGGTGGAGGAACCGGGACGGGAACCTCTCACGCTCGTTTACCGGATCGAGGTGCCGGAGACCGCCGTCCATGGCGATCGTGCCGAGCTGGCCATTGAAGCCGACGGCATGCAGATGAGCCATGCGCGCCCGCAGCTTCTGAAACCCGTGAGGTTGCGTTTTCCGGATGCGATCGAGGTGCACCTCGCGGCCAACTCCGCGCTGCCTTTGTTTCCGGCCACGGTTTCGCTGAACCAGCGGGCGGGCCGCGATCTGATCGTCGCCGTGCGGAACAACGCGCCGGAGATCCGCAATTTTCAACTGGAACCCAAAGCGGACGGGCTTGAGTTTTCGCCCGCGAAGCTGGAGGTTACGGTGGGCGCGTCGATCTCGCGCGAAGTCACGTTCCGGGTCTTCGCGCGAGACGCCGCGCCCGGGCTTCATGCGGGTTCCGTGACGGTTTCGGGCGCGGCGTCTGCCACCGAACCGATTCAATTCGCGGTGTTCCCGGAGGGCGGCGCGGTGGCGTTTTCCACCGGAGGCTTCTCGCTCATTGAAAGCGCAAAATTCCGGGCGTCCTTCCTGCCGGGACGCTGGCTGGAACTGGTGAACAAAGAAAACAACCGGAATCTGCTGGCGGGCGCCGGAATTCCCTTTACGGAGGGCGGCATCGAGACACGCGGCGATGCCCTGGCGTTTCAGGACGGCCAGAAGGTTCTCAAGCTGGAAGACCTGGAGCAGCTCGTTCCGAAACCGAAGCGCTGACGGGATCTACTCGTAGCGCAAAGCCACCATGGGGTCCACCTTCGTTGCCCGGCGTGCGGGAACGTAACAGGCTGCCAGGACCACCGCGACGACCGTCAGCGACACGGCCGCGAATGTTGCCGGGTCGGCAGGCTGGACGCCGAAGAGCAGCCCCTTGATCAGCCGGCTCGACGCGAAGGCCGCCATCAGCCCGATGGCGACACCGATCAGGGCGACGCGCAGCCCTTCGCCCAGAACCATTCGCAACACTGCGCCCTGTGAGGCGCCAAGCGCCATGCGCACACCGATTTCCCGTGTTCGCCGGCTGACCAGCCAGGCCATGACTCCAAAGATCCCGACGGCTGAGAGAACGAGCGCCAGCCCCGCGAAGATTCCCAGCATGAGGGTGCGGAAACGAGGTTCTGCGACCGAGCCGGCGAGAAGTTCGTTCATGGTGCGCAGGTCGGCCAGAGGCACATCCCGGTCCAGCCCTCGAACCGCCGCGCGCAAGCCGGGCGCGATGGCTTCCGGATCGCCTTGTGCCCGGACTACGAGAAACATCTCGCGCGAGAATCCAGGCCAGTAAGTCTGAAAGTACGGCACGTACAGGGTCGCCTCCGAAGCGCTGTCAAGGCCCCCGTACTTCACGTCGGAAACGACTCCGACGATCGTTTCCCACTGCGAAGTCGGGACAAAGCTCACATCACCCGTTTTGATCCTTTTCCCCACCGGGTTCTGGCCAGGAAAGTATCGCCGCGCCATCGAATCGTTGACGATCAGAATCTGGCCGCGCCTTCCCCGGTCGGAATCCTCAAACAGGCGCCCGCGCAGCAATGCGACGCCCAGCGATTGAAAGTATCCGGGACTGACAGCCGTTTCGACCGCTACCGGGAGACTCTGGCCGGGCACAAGAGGTTCGTTCCCGACCCAGAACGGGTTCCACATGTTCACGAGGTCCGGCGGCACGCTCATGGAGATGCCAGCCGAGGCCACGCCGGGAAGATTCCGCACCCGATCGAGCAGCCGGTCGTAAAACGTCAGAATTTGTTTGCCCTGCGGATAACGCGCCTGCGGCAGCGAGATGAGCGCCGTTAACACGGGTTTCGAATCGAAGCCAGGGCTGGTGCCGGTGAGTCTTCCAAAGCTGCGCAAGAGCAATCCCGCGCCGGTCAGCAGAACCAGTGAGAGAGACACTTCGACCACTATCAGGGTGTTGCGGAGCCCGCGGCGTTCGCGTTGTTCGGCCAGATTCTGCGCACCGCCGCGGAGCGTTTCATCGAGGTTTCCCCCGAACCGGTGGGCCGCGGGGGCCAGACCGAACAACAGGCCGCTCAGCAGGACTCAGTATGACGGTGAACGCGAGGACCTGGCCGTCGACCGCGATCTCCGTCAGCCGCGGGATTCCAGCGGGAGCGATCGTGACGATCCCGCGTACGCCCCAGTAAGCCTCGATGTCCCTTTGGGACATTGGAGCTCATGAAAATGAGTTTCAAGG
>VFSW01008951.1_pt1 | contig 14321 bp, 13 predicted proteins | sample 5358111 | NCBI WGS metagenome assembly VFSW01 (sample SAMN11554181, study PRJNA540505) | mine drainage metagenome | isolation source: sediment from site ElyBrook_90M | place: USA: Ely Copper Mine, Vershire, VT | collected 2017
TTCATCGGTGTCATGTCCCGCGTGTCCTCGTTTGTGGGCGCCCCATCGCGCCCCCCCCTTCACGGCGGACATGCGCCCGGGCCTGGGCGGGGACGCGCGGGCGGGCGGGGGCACGCCGCCGCGATCAACCCGGCGACGCTGGCCGCGTTCCTGGCCTGGTTCGGCGGGGCGGGGTATTTGCTGACGCGCTTTTCAAGCATTTGGGCGTTTCTCGCCCTTGCCCTTTCAACCGCCGCGGGACTTGCCGGAGCTTCGGTCGTTTTCTGGTTTCTGGTGAAAGTGATGCTGAAGCACGATACCTCGCTCGATCCGGCGGACTATGAAATGACCGGAGTGCTGGGGCGCGCCAGCGCCGCGGTGCGGACGGGCGGCACCGGAGAAATGATTTTCATTCGCGACGGCGCGCGGCGGGTGGCCAGTATCCGTTCCGACACGGGCGCGGCCATCGCGAAAGCCGGCGAAGTGGTGGTGACGCGCTATGAGCGGGGCATCGCCTACGTGCGGTTATTCGATGAGTTGAACGATCCGGCCGGAGAGGACCGGGAGAAGGGGAGTCTTTAAAGGAAGCGTTATGAATACGTCGTCGATTGTGGTGGTGACCGGTCTGGCGCTGCTGGCGCTGATCTTTCTGATATCGGGCCTTGCCCGGCTGTATCGCAAAGCCGGCCCGCACGAGGCACTGGTGGTTTATGGCATGAAGGGCACGCGCATCGTCAAGGGCGGTGGAGCGTTCATCCTGCCGATGTTTGAGACTTATCGCGAGCTGTCGCTCCAATTGATGTCCTTCGACGTCGCTCCGCAACAGGATCTTTACACCAAGCAGGGCGTGGCGGTGACGGTGGAAGCGGTGGCGCAGATCAAAGTGAAGTCGGATCCGGAGTCGATCCAAACCGCGGCCGAGCAGTTTCTCACCAAGACCGCGCCGGAGCGCGAGGGGCTGATCCGGCTGGTGATGGAGGGCCATTTGCGCGGCATCATCGGGCAATTGTCGGTGGAGCAGATCGTCAAGGAGCCGGAGATGATGGGGGACCGCATGCGGTCCACTTGCGCCGAGGACATGAATAAAATGGGTCTTGAGGTGATTTCGTTCACCATCAAAGAAGTCCGCGACAAGAACGAATACATCACCAATATGGGGCGGCCGGATGTGGCGCGCATCCGCCGCGACGCCGATGTGGCCGCGGCCGAAGCCGAGCGCGACACGGCCATCAAACGCGCCGAGGCTCAACGCGCCGCCGCGGTCGCTCTCGCGCAGGCCGACCAGGAGCGCGTGCTCGCCCAGACGCTCTCCCAAGCGAGCCAGGCGGAGGCGCAGCGCGATCTGGAAATCAAGAAAGCGCAGTATGTGGAGACGGTGAAGAAACAGCAGGCGCAGGCCGACAAGGCTTACGACATCCAGACCAACATCATGCAGCAGCAGGTGGTGGCCGAGCAGGTGAAGGTGCAGCAGGTGGAGAAGGAGCATCTCATCAAAGTGCAGGAAGCCGAGATTCTGCGGCATGAGAAAGAGCTGATCGCCACCGTGCTGAAACAGGCCGAGATCGAGCGGCAGCGCATCGAGACCATCGCCAGCGCCGAGCGGCAGAGGATGATTTCCGAAGCCGAGGGCAACGCGTCCGCGACGCGCGTCCAGGGCGAAGCCGAAGCCGAGATCATTCTCAAAAAAGGCGAGGCAGAAGCCAAGGCGATGACCGTGAAGGCCGAGGCTTACAAAGAATGGAACCAGGCGGCGGTGGTCGATAAACTGATCACGGGCCTTCCGGAAGTGGTGCGGGCGATGGCGGCGCCACTGGCCAATGTGGACCGGATCACCGTGGTTTCGACCGGCGACGGCGACTCGACCGGGCTGCATAAGGTCACCGGAGACCTCACCAAGATGGCGGCGCAGGTTCCGGCGCTCTTTGAAACGCTTTCGGGCATGAAGATGTCGGATCTATTGGGCAAGGTGACCAACATCGACGGCGGCAAACCAGCCAATGGCAAGGGACAGAAATTCGAAGCGGACAGTTGAAGGAGTAACATCATGGCACTCATGGAACGCGTGGCAACGCTGGTCCGGGCGAACCTGAACGACTTGATCGACAAGGCGGAAGATCCCGAGAAGCTGATCAAGCAGGTGATTCTGGATATGCAAAACCAGTTGATGCAGGTGAAGACGCAGGTGGCGATCGCTCTTGCGGATCAGCATTTGCTGAAGAAGAAGCGCGTGGAAAACGAGGAGCGCGCGGCGGAGTGGATGCGCAAGGCGGGACTGGCGGTGGATAAGAACGACGACGATCTGGCCCGCGCCGCCATCGAGCGCGCCACCAGTTACAAGAAGCTGAGCGAGAGCTACGCCCAGCAGACGGCGGATCAAACGGTGCAGGTGGAAAATTTAAAATCCGCGTTGGTGCGGCTGGAGCGGAAGCTCAGCGAGGCGCAAGCCAAGAGCGATTTGCTGATCGCGCAGCACCGGCGGGCGCGTGCGATCGATCGCGCCGGCTCGGCACAGGTGAAGATCGGCGACGGCTCAAGCCAGGCCTCGTTCGAGCGTCTCTCGTCGAAGGTGCAGCGGACGGAGGCCATCGGCCAAGCGAAGGCGGAACTGCTGGCCGACTCCGTAGAGGACCGTCTGGCCGACCTGGAAAAACACGAGGAAGTGGAGCGGCTGCTGCAGGAGCTCAAAGCGGCGCGCAGCTAAACCCGTCGCCCGCCCGCCGGTTGTAGCATGGAGAGTCATGCGACTCTTCGCGCTCCTTCCGCTGTTCGCTTTGGCGCTCCGGGCGCAGCCCGCCGCGACGCTGGTTCTGGTTCACGGCAAAATCTGGACGGGCAACGGGCGGGCGCCGGAGGCGGAAGCCGTCGCCTGTCTCGGCTCGCGCATCGTCGCAGTGGGTGGCGACGCCGCCATTCAAAGGTGGATCGGCCCGGAGACGAAGGTAATCGATCTGGCCGGACGCCGGCTGGTCCCCGGTTTAAACGACGCACATGTCCATTTATACTACGGCGGGCGGGATCTTTCGAGCGTCCACCTGCGCGACGCGCGCAGCGAGGACGAGTTCCGCCGGCGCATCGCGGAATTCGCCGCCAAGCTTCCCAGCGGGCGCTGGATCACCGGCGGCGCTTGGGATCACGAGAACTGGACGCCCGCCCGTCTCCCCACGCGCCAGCTCGTCGATTCCGTCACCGGCGATCACCCTCTGCTGGTCTCTCGCCTCGACGGGCACATGTCGCTCGCCAACAGCATCACTTTGAAGCTGGCCGGCATCACGCGCAAAACCGACGATCCGCCGGGAGGAACGATCGTTCGCGACGCGAGCGGCGAACCCACCGGCATCCTGAAGGACTCCGCGCAGGGACTGGCTGAGCGCGTCATGCCCGCGCCGGGCGAGGACGAAATCGCCGGCGCCGTCCGCGCCGCCATGCGCTATGCCAACGAACGCGGCGTCACCAGCGTGCAGGACATGTCGGCCGAGCCGGCGGTGCTGCGCGTTTATGAAAAGCTGCTCCATGCCGGCGCGCTCACCGTGCGCGTCTCCGGCCACCAGCCGCTTGCCGATTGGAAGCGGCTGGCCGACGTCGGAGTGACGGCCGATTTCGGCGGCGACAAGCTGCATATCGGCGGGTTGAAAGGATTCGCCGACGGCTCGCTCGGCTCTACTACGGCCTTGTTCTTCCATCCTTACCTCGATGCCCCGAACACGAGCGGCCTCGCCAACGCCGAAATGATTCCGGAATCGAAGATGCGCGATCACATCCTCGCCGCCGACCGGGCCGGATTGCAGGTGGCCGTACACGCCATCGGCGACAAAGCGAACGCGACGATCCTCGACATGTACGAGCTAGCGGAGAAACAAGACGGCCCGCGCGACCGCCGCTTTCGCATCGAGCATGCGCAGCATTTGCGCCAGCGGGACATTCCGCGCTTCGCAGCGCTCCATGTGATCGCCTCGATGCAGCCGTATCATGCCATCGACGATGGGCGCTGGGCGGCGAAACGCGTTGGCCCGGAAGTGCTGAAAGGCACTTACGCTTTCCGCTCGCTACTCGATTCGGGCGCCGTTCTCGCCTTCGGCTCCGATTGGGATGTCGCGCCAATGGACCCAATCCTGGGTATCTACGCAGCGGCGACGCGCAGGACGCTCGATGGAAAGAATCCGAATGGCTGGTATCCGGAGCAGAAGATCAGCGTCGCCGAAGCACTGCGCGCCTATACCTATGGTTCGGCCTATGCCAGCTTCGAAGACGGCGTTAAAGGAACGATCGAGCCAGGCAAGCTGGCCGACTTCGCCGTGATCGATTCCGATATCCTGGCAACGGCGCCGGAAAAGATCGAAGCGGCGAAGGACGCACTTACTGTTTTCGACGGCCGGGTCGTTTACGAGCGAAGATAGGCCAGGTTAACCCCTAAGCGGCATCCCGATTCAGGAAACGCTACCCTGGGAGTGATGGAGTTGGGGAAGTCCTAGATGGCACAAACCAATAGGGTTGTTCCTGTGTCATCATTCTGTAACACAATCGTCATTACCGCCTCACCCCCAACTGGTTATGCTTTTGAAGCATCGTGAAAAGTGCAATCAGATAAGAGGAGAGACCCTTGAATCGAATCGTCTTCAGTGCGCTGGCGCTTGCGGCCGCCGCCAATGCGCATGCTACGGATTTAAACGCCGCGGGGGCCACGTTTCCCGCGCCCATTTATCAAAAATGGTTCGAAGTGTACAAGGCGAAGAATCCGAAAGTTCAAGTGAATTACCAATCGATCGGATCGGGAGGCGGGATTCGGCAACTTACGGCCGGCACGGTGGATTTCGGCGCCTCCGACATGCCGATGACCGATGAGCTGATGTCGAAGATAACGGCCTTCAAAGTGCTCCACTTTCCGACGGTCATGGGCGCGAACGTACCCACATATAACCTCCCGGGTGTTACCAAGGATCTCCGCTTCACCGGGGAAACCCTCGCCGATATTTACCTCGGAAAGATCACGAAATGGAACGATGCGCGGATCGTTAAGGATAACCCCGGCGCGAACCTTCCCGACGCCGGCATCACGGTCGTCCACCGCTCCGATGGCAGCGGCACCACCTTCGTGTGGAGCGATTATCTTTCCAAAGTCAGCCCGGAATGGAAGAGCAAAGTCGGGGCTCAGGCGTCGCTGAGTTGGCCGGTGGGCCTGGGGCAGAAAGGCAATGAAGGAGTCGCCGGTTTAGTGAAAGAGACTCCGAATTCCATCGGTTACGTCGAGCTATTCTACGCTGTCCAGAATAAAATGAGTTACGGATTTGTGCAGAACGCCGCGGGAGTTTTTTTGAAAGCCGATCTGGCGGGCGTGACGGCGGCGGCCGCGGGGGCGGCGAAATCGATGCCTGCCGATTTTCGCGTGTCGATCACGAACGCGCCTGGAAAGGCGGCCTATCCGATTTCGACGTTTACCTGGATGCTGATTCCAGACAAAATCGCCGACCCGGGCAAGCGCGCCGACATCAAGGCGTTCCTCCAATGGATGCTCACCAGCGGCCAGTCCTACTGCGCGGGGCTATCGTATGCGCCGCTGCCCAAGCAAGTGGTCGCCACGGAATTGAAGCAGATCGATCTGATTCACTAGGTACTTCATGGCAGCTACCGCGAGCGCGACTCCCCGTGAGAAGGCGCAAACATTTTCCCAAAAGTACCGGCTGGGCGATCAGGCCGCTTACCTGACCACCCTGCTCGCGGCTTCTAGCGTGCTGCTGCTCACCGTTTACCTGGTCTACGAACTTTGGATGCAGTCGGCGGCGGCGCGCCACGCCTTCGGCTTCGGTTTCCTCTTCTCCAGCGTCTGGGATCCGAATACCGGCAAATTCGGCGCGCTTCCTTATATCTACGGCACTCTCGTCACCAGCGTGCTCGCGCTGGTGATCTCCATTCCATTCGGCGTGGGAGCGGCGATCTTTTTATCGGAAATGGCGCCGCCGCGCTGGTCCGCCATTTTCACGTTTCTGGTAGAGCTTCTGGCCGCCGTCCCTAGCGTTATCTATGGGCTGCTGGCCATCTTCACCCTCGTTCCCCTGGTGCGAAACTGGCTCGGTCCCGCGCTTCAAAAGTCGTTCGGTTTTCTGCCGCTCTTCGGCGGTCCTATCTACGGCGTCGGCGTCCTCACCGCCGCTCTGATTCTGTCGGTGATGACGTTCCCCTACATCATTTCCATCTCGCGCGAAGCGCTTCTGTCGGTTCCGCCGGAGCAACGCGAAGCCGCTCTCGCGCTCGGCGCAACGAAATGGGAAGCCACTTGGGACGCCGTCGTTCCCTTCGCCCGTCTCGGCATTCTCGGCTCCATTTTTCTTAGCCTCGCCCGCGCGCTGGGCGAAACCATGGCCGTAACGATGGTGATCGGCAACGATCCGAAAATCGGCGCTTCGCTCCTCGCCCCAGGCTATACCATCGCCGCCGTCATCGCCAACGAATTCACCGAAGCCACCGAGGAGATCCATCTTTCCTCGCTGGTGCTTCTCGGCCTCGTCCTGTTCCTCATCACTATCGTCATCAACGCCGCCGCCCGGCTTCTGATTCTGGCCACAAACCGCGGAGGGAACGCGCGATGAAACCCAAGACCTCCCCGCTTCTGCTGTGGCGCAAGTCCGTAAATGGACTGATGTTGACGCTCACCGCGCTCTGCACCATCGCAACGGTTTCGACGCTTTTCCTCATTCTCGGTTTCCTTCTGTGGCAAGGCTTCAGTTCGCTCGATTGGAACTTCTTCACCAAGCTCCCGGCCAGTCCGGGGGAAAAGGGCGGCGGCATGGCCAACGCCATTGTGGGCAGCTTCCAGATTCTGGCACTCGCCACCGCGATCGGCGTCCCTGTCGGCGTTCTGGCCGGTATCTATCTTTCCGAGTTCGGCCGCGGCTTCTTTCCATTCGTGATCCGCTACATGGCGGACCTTCTCAATGGCGTCCCCTCCATTGTCATCGGCATCTTCGCCTGGAGCGTGGTCGTGGTTCCGATGAAAGGCTTCTCGGCGTACGCGGGAGGCCTGGCGCTAGCCATGATGCTGATCCCCATCACCGTCCGCACCACCGAACAATTCCTCCGCGACGTGCCAAATTCCATGCGTGAAGGCGCGCTCGCCCTCGGCGCCAGCAAATGGAAAGCCGTCGCCACCGTCGTCGTTCCGGCCGCGACCTCCGGCATCCTCACCGGACTCATTCTCGGCGTCGCCCGCATTGCCGGCGAGACCGCTCCCCTGCTATTTACAGCGTTAAACAGCCAATTCTGGGCCAAGGGATGGTCGGATCAGACCGCCTCCCTGCCGGTCATGATCTTTACTCACGCCACCGCTCCTTATGAGGATTGGCACCGCCAGGCCTGGGCCGCCGGTTTGGTACTTTTAGGGATGGTGCTAGTGGCTAACATTGCCGCCCGCCTGATACTATCCCGCGGCGCTTCGGCCCAACGAGGATGAATTCAACCGCCATGAGCACGACTCCCGAATCGAAACAGGCCACCGGCGCCGCCACGCAGCGTTCGCCCGCGTCCGCCGGCGCCACTCTGGAACCCTCCACCGTGAAACTCAAAGCCACTGAAGTCGATTTCTACTATGGCGCGTTCCAGGCGCTGCACCGGATCTCCATCGAATTCTTTGAAAATCGCATCACCGCTTTGATCGGCCCTTCCGGTTGCGGCAAATCCACTTTCCTCCGCACGCTCAATCGCATTAACGACAACATCCGCGGCGCCCGCTTCGAGGGCGAAATCCTGCTGGACGGGGGCAACACCCGCAACATGGACGTTACCGCGCTCCGCCGCCGCGTCGGCATGGTTTTCCAGCGCCCGAATCCCTTCCCCAAGTCCATCTACGACAACATCGCTTATGGCGTGCGGATCAATGGTCTGGCCAGAGGCAAGCACGCCGTCGACGATCTGGTGGAAAAGAGCCTGCGCCGCGCCGCGCTTTGGGAGGAAGTGAAGGACAAGCTGCAGAAGTCGGCGTACGCGCTTTCCGGCGGCCAGCAGCAGCGGCTGTGCATCGCCCGCGCCCTCGCCGTCGATCCCGAGGTGCTCCTGCTCGACGAGCCGTGCTCGGCGCTCGATCCCATCGCCACCGGCAAAATCGAAGACCTGCTGTTTACGCTCAAGGACCAATGCACCCAGGTCATCGTCACTCACAACATGCAGCAGGCCGCCCGCGTCGCCGATTTCACCGGCTTCTTCCTCCTCGGACGCCTGATCGAGTTCAACAAAACAGGCGTCATCTTCAAAACGCCCGCCAAGAAAGAAACGGAAGATTACATCACGGGACGCTTCGGTTGATCCCGCGCCTCCGCCGCCGAAAGGAGTTTTTGGGTGCTTCATTTTCAGTATGAACTTCAGGAACTGCACCGCCGCATCCGCGATATGGGCGCGCTGGTGGCGGCTTCCGTTCACAAGAGCGTCCTGTGCCTGACGCAGCACAACGAAGATCTCGGCCAGCAGGTGCTCCGCGACGAATCGTTGGTGAACCAGATGGAGATTCAGATCAACGAGATCACCACCACGCTGCTCACCCTGAATCAACCCGTCGCCCGCGATATGCGGCTGCTGGTGGTGGCGCTCAAAATCAGCACCGACCTGGAGCGAATGGGCGATCTGGCGGTCAACATCGTCGCCCGCGCCCTCACCCTAATCCGCCTGCCCGATACGGGCGTGCCGATCGATATCGAAGGCATGGCCAGCCAAGTGGAGAACATGGTGCTTACATGTCTCGACGCCTACGTGAAGGAAGACGCCGAACTCGCCCGCACCGTGCTTACTTCGGACGACCACGTCGATAAGGCGCGCAACGACATTTACGACGCCTTGACCGTCGCCATGGAACGCGATCCGGCCGTCGTCCGCCGCGCCCTCGCCGTCATGTTCATCGCCCGCAACTTGGAGCGGATCGCCGATCACGCCACCAATATCGCCGAGGATATTATCTTCCTCCGCAGCGGCATCGACGTCCGCCATCGCCACGAACTCGAAGTGGAACAAAACCCCGCCTGAGCTCCGGCGATTCTTTCGCTCGTCACGTTTCCGTCATCGGCTTGTCATCGAAAGCGGGTTACGCTCGGAGCGGGAGTGGTTCGCCGCATGAAAAAAATCGTGCTGATCGAAGACGACGCCGACCTTTACGCGTTGCTCAAATACAATCTGGAAAAAGAGGGCTTCGCGCTTTCCGGATCCCATACCGGCAAGGGCGCGGTGGATCTGTGCGCCCGCGAGAAGCCGGATCTGATCGTTCTCGACATCATGCTGCCCGATTCCGACGGGCTCGACATCTGCCGCCGTCTGCGCAAGCATCCGGAGCTCCACCCGGTGCCGGTGATCTTCCTCACCGCGCGCGCCTCGGAGACGGACCGCATCGTCGGTCTGGAGCTCGGCGCCAACGACTATATCGTGAAGCCGTTCTTCATCCGTGAAGTGGTGGCCCGCATCAAGGTGCAACTTCGCGGCCCGCGCGAGAGCCAGGGTCTGTTGAAGGCGGGCGAACTGGAACTGGACCGCAGCCGCTGCCAGGTGTGGCTGCGCGGCGAAGAGATTCAGCTTACGGCCACCGAGTTCCGGCTACTCGAATTTCTGATGGGCCGCTCCGGCGTCGTCTTCAGCCGCGAGCAACTTCTCGACGCCGTTTGGGGCAACGATCGCGCCGTGACGGACCGCACCGTGGACGTCTACGTCCTGCGCCTGCGCCAGAAGCTGGAGAGCGATCCCGCCAACCCGCAGCTCATCCGCTCCGTGCGCGGCTTCGGCTACAGCTTCAACGACGCCCGCCCGCGCGTCGCCCAGCCGGCGTAGCGAACGCGCGCTCCACCGCCACTCGATACACTCAAATTCGAGTGCTGTTCCGATTTTTTCCGCTTCGCTTCGAATTCCTCGCCCTGGACTCCATCCGCTTCCCGCCCGGTCTGCCCGGCAATACGCTGCGGGGAGCGCTGGGGCTCAATTTCCGCCGCATCGTCTGCGATCCGTCCTGCCCCGGCGCGCGCGATTGTCCGGCCGCGGAGGCGTGCATGTACGCTCGCGTTTTCGAACCCCGCCAGACGTCCGGTCCCAGCGGCATGGCCGACCCTCCGCGCCCTTTCGTCTTTCGCGCCTCCCACCTGGGCGGTCTCACCATCGCACCCGCCCGGAGCTTCCACTTCGACCTGAACCTGTTCGAAACCCGCCAGCCTCCCATCGCCCACTTCGTCCGCGCGTTCGCCGCCTTCGCTGAGGACGGCATCGGCGCCGCCCGCGGCCGCGCCCGGCTTCTCGCCTGCCATCTCCTCGGCCCCGACGGCGCTCCCGCCGCCGCATGGTCCGAAGAGATCCCTTTTGAGCCGATCGCGCTCGACCTCGCTCCCCCCACTGCCGAAGTGCGCCGCTTGCTCGTCCGCTTCCTCACTCCCACCGAGCTGAAGGACAGCCAGCGTTTCGCCGAGCGCCCAGAGTTCGAAATCCTCATCGCGCGCATTCGCGACCGCCTCGGCACACTGAGCGCGCTCTACGGCGACGGTCCCCTGCCCATCGGTTTCGCGGCGATGCGCGCCCGCGCCGCCGAAGTCCGCCTCGCCGAGTGCCGCATCCAGCACCACTCCCTTACCCGCCACAGCACCCGCACCGGCCAATCCCACCCCCTCGGCGGCTTCACCGGCGAAGCCGTCTATGAAGGCCCGATCACGCCGTTTCTACCATACCTCGAAGCCGCCCGCTTCACCGGCGTCGGCCGCCAAACCGTCTGGGGAAAGGGCGAGATCGCTCTGACGGCGCTCGACGCGCCATGAGCGCCACGCCACCGTGCCGGCCGCCGCTGGCGTCGCCTGAAAGTCGCGCAAAAGCCCAACCCCAATTTGGCAAGTGCGATGTTGAGATCGCCATGGGCCGCCCCGCCAAAACAACGACGCCGTTTCCTTCGGTCCTCGAGACCGCGAAGCGGTTCGGGGTCTCGAAGCGGCATGCAAAGGTCCTCGCGGAAATGGCGCAGTGTTCCGAACGTACAGGCCAATTCGCGATCCCCGATCGCGGACGATCGGTTCGCGGGAGCCGCACGGCTCGCGTGGATCGCGACAGGACCGCCGGCGGGGCACTCCAGACACCCACTAAGCTGGTGGCGAAATTTCGCGCAATCGTCCCCGCGAATAAAAAGTAGATGCCCCGTTTCTCCGCTTGCATCACTGGGCGCGCCGTGAGCGCCGTCGCGGACGCGGATCCCTACTGCTTCACCCGAATCATCACCACCCCATGCGCCGGCACTTCCGCCGAGTAAGAATCCGCCGCGGACCGGCCGTCCTTATGCGCCCACAGATCCCGCACCTTATGTTTGCCGGTGATCTTCAAATCGCTCCACTTCGCCGTCACGTTCGCCTTCTCCGGGCCTCGGTTGAACAATCCCACCGCCATGTCGCCGCCGTCGAGCGGCCGCATCCAAACCTCCAGATCGCCATCCTTCGCCACCCGCCAGCCCTGCTTGCCCAGCTTGTCCTGATTGATCGCGATCACCTCGCGGTTCTCCAGGATCGCCTTCGTTTCCGCGCTCATCGTCCGCACGTCATTGCCCGCCAGCAAGGGCGACGCCAGCAGCGCCCACAGGCTCATGTGCGTGCGATATTCCTCGTTCGTCATCCCCCCGTTGCCGATCTCCAACATGTCGGGATCGTTCCAATGGCCGGGGCCGGAAAACTTCTCTAGACCCTCCTGCTTGTCGAAACCGATCTGCGACATGCTCCGCCAGTTGTCGGAAATGTCGCCCGTCGTCCGCCACGCGTTTCCCCCCACCGACGGCGCCCACTCCCAAACTTTTTCCAGGCCGTATTGGCACAGGCTATAAAGGATCGGCCGGCCGGTCGCCTTCAGCGCGTCGCCCATCTTCTTATAAACCGCCTGCATGTCGGAAGGCTTGTATACTTTGCTCGCGCTGCACCAGTCGTACTTCAAATAATCCATGCCCCAGGCCGCGTACATTTTGGCGTCCCGCTCCTCGTGCTGGTAGCTGCCCTCGAAGCCCGCGCACGTCTTCGGCCCAGGCGAGGAATAGATGCCGATCTTCAAGCCCTTCGAGTGAACGTAATCGGCCAACGCCTTCATGTCGGGGAACTTCTCGTTGGGTTGAAGGTTCCCCTGCGCGTCGCGGGTACCCTGCCATGTGTCGTCGATGTTCACGTAGACGTAACCGGCGTCTTTCATGCCGCTCGACACCATGCCGTCGGTCATCTCGCGCACCGTTTTATCGTCCACCTTGCGGGCGAATTTGTTCCAACTGTTCCAGCCCATCGGAGGCGTTAAAGCCAACTCGTCGGCGGCGAACGCCGTGCATGCGAACAAGGCAAGCGCAATCGTGAATCTCATATTGTAAGAAGTCTATAACAACGGCGCGTCTAAAATAGAACCTGGTGGCCACGCTTCCCTGGCAAACGATCCCGGACTTCCTGGTTCTCACCGCCGCGCTCTACATCCTGCTGCGTTGGGCGAACCAGGCCCGCGCTATGCGCATCGCCCTCGCCGTCGTCGGCCTCCACGCCGCCGCCCTGCTCGCCCGCCAGTTCGACCTGATCGTCACGAATCTCGTCCTCGACGGCGCGGCCGTGCTGGCGGTCATCATGCTGCTGGTTGTGTTTCAACCAGAGCTGCGCCGGGCGTTCCTCCGCCTCGACTCCGCGCTCCGTTTCGTGCCGCGATCCTCCGGCGCGCTCGAATCGGCCGACCGCGCCGTCGCCGAGGCGCTTTTTTCGATGGCCGCCGTCCGCACCGGTGCGCTCATCGTTCTCGTGCGCGACGATTCCCTTCAGGACATGGTCGATGGCGGCGTCGAGATCGGCGCCGAGATTTCCCCCGCTCTTCTCGAAGCCATTTTTCAAAAAACGTCTCCGCTCCACGACGGCGCCGCCATCTGTGAGGGCGGCCGCCTCACCCGGGCCAACGTCGTTCTCCCCCTCACGCAGCGCGTCGAGGTGCCCTTCTACTTCGGCACCCGCCATCGCGCCGCCATGGGCCTCGCCGAGCGCTGCGACGCCATCGTGCTGGCCGCCTCCGAGGAGCGCGGCGAAGTCAGCTTGATGGCCGGCCGCGACATCCGCCTCATGGCCACCACGGTCGATCTCACGCTCGCCCTGCGCCGCCTCCGCCGCCCCGAGGGCCAGCCGTGGTGGGCGCCATTGCGCGCCGCCGTCCTTTCGAATTTCAACGTCAAACTCAGCGCGCTCGGCCTCGCCGCCATCATCTGGTTTCTTTCCTTCGTCGCCAGCGGGACCACGGTCCGCAACCTCGTCGTGCCCGTGGAGTTCCTAAACGTCCCCACCGGCATGGAGGTCGCCGATCAGTCCCGCGACCGTGTCGATGTCGAGCTCCGCGGCCGCACCTGGATTCTCGAAACCGGCCGCCTCGCCTCCATCGCCGCGCGCTTCGATCTTCAAAACGCCAAGGCCGGAACGCTCATGCTCCCAGTCGCTGCGCGCAATTTAAACCTTCCTCCCGGCATCGAGATCGATTCCGTCTCTCCGCCCTCCATTTCGCTGCGCCTCACTCCGCGCGCCGCTATTTCTTCAAAACCGCGTTGAGCGAGCCCTGCCGGTAGCCTTCCAGATCCACCGTCACATAGTGAAAGCCCAGCGGCTTGAAGATCGCCGTGAACGCGCGCGCCATCTCCAGCGTCAGCGCCCGTTCCAGCTCCTCCGGAGCGATCTCGATCCGCACCAGCTCGCCGTGAAACCGCACCCGGAACTGGCGGAAGCCCAGCGCTTTGATTTCTTCCTCGCCCCGTTCCACCGTCTTCACTGTCTCCACCGTCACCGGCGTTCCGTAGGGAACGCGCGAACTGAGACACGCCGCCGCCGGCCGGTCCCACGTCGATAAGCCCGCCTCGCGCGACAGCGCCCGGATCTCGGCCTTCGTCAATCCCGCCTCTACCAGCGGCGCCTTCGCCTCGTGCATCTTCGCCGCCCTTTGCCCCGGCCGGTAATCGCCCAGATCGTCGGCGTTCACCCCGTACACAATCCACTCAAAGCCGCGTTCCCGCGCCACCCGGTCCAGCACGGTGAACAACTCGTCTTTACAGTGGAAACAGCGGTCCTTGTCGTTCTTCACGTAATCGGGATTGTCGAACTCCCGCGTCCCGACAAACTCATGCCGGAATCCAACCTCGCCCGCAAAGGCCGCCGCGTCACGCTTGTGCGATTCGGGAATCGACGCCGAGTCGGCCGTAATCGCCAGCGCGTTTTCCCCCAACGCCCGGTGCGCCGCCCACGCCAGATACGCCGAATCCGCCCCGCCCGAATAAGCCACAATCACCCGCCCCAGTCCGGCGCGCGCCAGCAACCGCTTCTCTTGCTTGAAACGCAGACCGCCCCCCTCGCGCTCCGGCGCGGGCACCG
>VFSW01008952.1_pt1 | contig 14319 bp, 11 predicted proteins | sample 5358111 | NCBI WGS metagenome assembly VFSW01 (sample SAMN11554181, study PRJNA540505) | mine drainage metagenome | isolation source: sediment from site ElyBrook_90M | place: USA: Ely Copper Mine, Vershire, VT | collected 2017
GCGTGACCGGCACCTGCCTGAATTTCTTGCCGCTCCCCCTGCTGCCTTTGCCCCAGACCGAGATAAATCCAATGTTTCCGAATTCCGGAAAGTTAGGGTTGGGAGAAAAAGAGGTCAGATCAAGGGCCAGTGCTTCAGAAATTCTCAATCCGGCGGCATATAACAAGAAAAATAGTGCCTTGTCTCGTTGCAGTGGCCTGAGATCCTTGCTGCGAAATTTGGCGACTTCGTTGATTGCCTTGTCATAGCCATCGAAAAACCTGACAATTTCCTCATGGGTAAACGCTCGGCGTTCTCGGGCCAATTCGCGGTCGTTGATGTGAGGAATGCAGTTTTCCGAATGGCAGATTTGTTTGAGATCGATGCCGTACTGTCGCCGGACCTGATTTTTGAATTTCACATTGTCAACAATGTAGTCAAAAAAGCCGCGAATGGCAGACTGGTATTTGCGTTGCGTTGCCACCGCCAAGGCGCGGACCACACCTATTACATGGCACCAATTGTCAAAATCGTCTTCCGTCCAGTACCACGGAGCCTTACCCGAGTGGTTGAGCATGTCCCGAATCACCGCAATATCATTCTCGACAGACTTTTTTTGGTGGCGCAGGGTGCCTACGCGGCGGGTCGCCCACTTCTCCAGCATTTCGGTGAACAGTTCATCATCCTTTTCCGGCAAGGAGAAAATGCTCTCCGGTGCCGGGAATTGGGACAGTTGTTCAACTTTTCTGTTCATGGTTGCAGATGGCCAAAGTGGAAGTTTCAATATGGTTGTTGAGTTTTCCTCAACATTGTTGAATGATTATACTCTATCGTGAATATAATACAACTATCCTGAATTTTTTAATTTAGTCGTGCATAACTCGCAAAAGGTTCCTAACCACTTGATTCAATTATGCTTGACAGGCCGTTCCAGGATATTCAATATTCCAGGGCAGTATGATTTGGGTTCAGGATTATTGCATTTGATGCGTTGTTTATTTTCCGCATAATTGCTTTACTTACAGTATGTTAAAGCATGTTTCGGGATATTGAAAAGATTATTGGCAATATTGTAAAGTGCCCAGTTCATCCAGATGCAATGTTCCCCCATGAGCCAGGGAAACCTCTCCAGGATGAAGGTGTGTCCCGTGTCCTCCACCCATCAATGCAGCCGTCGTCACAGAATGATGAGGATGACGGAAGGGACGGACGCGCCAAAGGGAGGGATCGATGGTTTCTCGATGTGCTGCCCGAATGGCAGCCAGGGCCAAGGCTTCCGTTCCTGTCATGGGGGTACAAATGCCCGGCAGACAACGTGCCAATAGAGATTTCCCGACTCCCGGAGGCCCCACCAACAATAGATGGTGACGCCCCCCTGCGGCAATTTCCAATACCCTTTTCGCCTGACTCTGTCCACGGATCTGAGCCAGATCGATTTCCGGCATGATTACAGCAGCCCTGTCCTGTGGCTCCAAATGAACAAGCGGCAATAAAGAACGACTGGTCAAATGATCCCATACCTCACGCAGGTGGGTAGCTCCATATACCCCGGCAGGATAGCCATGTACGGCCTCTGGAGCCGAAGCCCGTGCCACCATCAACCAGTGTCCCGCCTGCGCAACAGCCACCGCCATGGGTAAAGCTCCATGAATGGCGCACAGGTCGCCATTCAATCCCAATTCTCCGGCAAATTCCCAATTTTCAAGCAGAGCGTGAGGCAAATGATTAAAAGCAGCCAGAATTCCTATGGCGATGGGCAAATCGTAGCGACTGGAATGCTTGGGAAGTTCGGCAGGGGCCAAATTGACCGTCACCCTCTGGAGGGGAAAACCAAAACCGCAGTGATTCAAAGCGGCGCGCACGCGATCCCGGCTCTCGCGTACCTCTGCCTCGGGCAAACCCACCAGATTAAACTGGGGCAACCCGCCGGACAGGTGGACTTCCACCCTCACCAGCGGGGTTTCCGCACCCCACAAAGCCCGACTGTAGACGCAGGTAAAAGCCATGATCGCCCTTTGGAAAGAATCATGATGCCCCATGACGGCATGCATCTTTCTTTCAAAAAGCGCAAGACAATCCGCTTCCTTGCGTATGCCAATAGCCCGCAGGAAAGAATTTCCGGGAAAGAGAACCGGCCCCTCAGAGCATGCCCAGTGTGAGCAACACGGATTCACTCATCCGTTCCCGTGTCCAGGGGGGTTCCCAGACCAATTCCACGTGGGCCGAATCAATGCCCGGCACCTCCGTCATCCGTTGTTCCACTTCTCCCGGAAAGGTTTGAGCAACGGGACAACCCGGCGCGGTCAAGGTCATCCGAACATCCACATGCGCCTGTTGGGGGTCGATGGTCAAACCATAAATCAATCCCAGATCATAAATGTTGACAGGAATTTCGGGATCGAAGACGGTACGCAAAGCGGCAATGACCATTTCCTCCAACTCATCCCGAGAAAATTCCGGAGCCGCTGCAGGTTTGGGTATGTCACTGGCATCCATCCCCGGAAACCCCGCCGCAATAGCCTCTTCCAAGGGAATGGAAGGAGGTTCGGGAGAAGGTTGACGACCCACGGAGACGTAACGTCTGGCTGACCCTTCGACTGGTTCGGGTTGAGGCTCTTTCTGGTTTAACCATTCAATCGCTGACATGATGATCTACTCCGTTGAAACCGGTTGATCGGCCTGATGCAACGCTGCATTCAGGGTATGCCAAGCCAGAGTGGCACATTTCACCCGTGCCGGAAATTCGCTCACCCCCGCCAGAACGGCCAGTTTACCCATCTCCACGGTATAAGATTCTCCTTTGACCATGTGGTAAAAACCTTCGAACAACTCGGCTACCTCGGCTTCATGACGTCCCTTGAGGGCCTCGGTCATGAGGGAGGCCGAAGCCGTGGAAATGGCGCAACCCGAACCTTCGAAACGGGCTTCCTGGATAATGCCGTCCTCGACTTTCAGATTGAGAGACAACTTGTCCCCGCACAAGGCATTAAAACCATCGGCATGGCGATTGGCTCCCGGCAAAGGACCAAAATTGCGGGGATGGCGGTTATGATCAAAGATCACTTCCTGATATAGATCACGCAAATCACTCATGAGACCCTCTCAATTCAGGAACAGTTTTTGTACCCGTTCGATTGCCTGGAACAGGCTCTCGACTTCCTCCAGGGTGTTATACAAGGCAAAGGATGCCCGTGCCGTAGCGGGCAGGTGAAAATAGTCCATCACCGGCATGGCACAATGATGGCCACTGCGAATGGCCACCCCTTCACTGTCCAGAATGGTTCCAATATCATGGGGATGGATGCCCTCCAGCACAAAAGAAAAGATGCTGGCCTTGCCCGGTGCCGTTCCGATGATGCGCAGGCCGTTGACCCGTTGAGCGCGCTCGGTCGCTTCCTGAAGCAACCGGTCTTCATGGGCCGCAATGTTCTCCAGTCCCACGGACCGAACAAAGTCGATGGCTGCCCCCAGTCCGATAGCCCCGGAAATATGGGGCGTCCCGGCCTCAAACTTGTAAGGTATCTGATTGTAAGTGGTTTTCTCGAAGGTAACCTGCAAAATCATGTCCCCACCGCCCTGATACGGGGGCATCGCCGTGAGCAGGTCCTTTTTTCCATACAAGACACCGATCCCCGTGGGCCCATACAACTTGTGCCCGGAAAACACGAAGAAATCACATCCCAAGGCCACCATATCCACCGCCACGTGAGCCACTGCCTGAGCCCCGTCTACCAGCACCCTGGCACCTGCTGCGTGGGCCTTGCGGATGATCTCAACCACAGGATTCACGGTTCCCAGCGCATTGGACACCAAAGTGATCCCCACCAAACGGGTACGCGCCGTGAGCAAGTGATCCACCTGATCCATCAATAAAACCCCTCGCTCATCCATGGGAATGACCTTGAGTCGAGCACCCGTCATTTCGCACAGCATTTGCCAGGGCACGATGTTGGCATGGTGCTCCATCGCACTGATCAGGATTTCATCACCAGCCTCGAGATGGGTACGGCCCCACGTCTGAGCCACAAGATTGATGGCCTCCGTTGCCCCACGGGTGAAGATGATCTCTTCCACATGTGCCGCCCCCAGAAACGCGCGAACTTTTTCGCGAGCCCCTTCAAAGGCCTCGCTGGCTTCCTGACTGAGCGCATGGACGCCACGATGAATATTGGCATTGAAATGTTCGAAATAATATCGTTCCGCATCCAGTACAGCGAGTGGCTTTTGAGTCGTCGCGGCATTATCCAGGTACACCAAAGGTTTCCCGTGAACTTTCCGCTCCAGAATGGGAAATTGACGACGCCAGAGATGAGGGTCAAACATGGCCATTCTCCTCAACCGTGCCACCCAACAAGCGCCGAACCTCTGCGCGCACGTCAACATGGGGAATCGCTTCGGCAATCTCCAGGGTAAAGGCCTGAATCAACAGGGTACGGGCCAAATCCGCGGCAATCCCGCGCGTACGCAGATAAAACCACTGCTCCTCGTCCAGTTGACCCACCGTAGTACCATGGCTGCATTTCACATCATCGGCGAATATTTCCAACTGAGGTTTGGTATTGACTTCGGCCTTGTCGGACAACAACAAATTGTGGTTTGACTGGCGTGAGGATGTTTTCTGGGCATCCAGTGCCACCCGAACCCGTCCATTGAACACGGCTTTGCCCGAGCCCTCCAGCACGCCCTTGAAACACTCATCACTGGTACAGTGCGGGGAATCATGTTCGATCGTGGTATGAAAATCCTGCAGGGCGCGGTCCGCCACCCGATACATGCCTTTGAGAACACATTCGGCATGGGGCTCAATCAAGCGCAGAGTAATATCATTGCGTCCCAGCGCGCCAGACAAGGCGAAGGCAAAAACTTGCAGTTGGCTACCGGCGCGCTGGAGCCCATGCAACGCAGCCGTATGGTAAGACAGGAGACCTTCCTGTTGCACCTTCACCAGGGTCAAACGCGCCTGAGGTGCCAGTTCGATGGCCGTCACCCAATTGCTGTGGGCAGGCTGATCGGTGCTCCCCAGGCAGTGTTCCCGTAGGGTCAACTCGCTGTTTTCTTCCGACTCGAGCAACAGAGCCCCATGACTCATACGTTGTCCCGTCAGACTCACCTTCACCAGATGCAACGGTGTTTCCAGCGCACATCCCGCGTCCACCGTAATCCAGATTCCCTCTGTAAAAAGAGCGCCATTGAGTGCACCGAAAGCCGTCAGGGCACGGGCTGGCGCCATCTTTTGTGTAAATCGTTCCCGTTCCCGCGCATCCAGTTCAGACCAAAAACGCAGGTGAACTCCCTTGGGAAGTCCTTCAATCATGGATTGATCCGGTTGAAACATCCCATCCACAAAAACCAGGCGGGGCGCGGGTATTCCCTCCAGAAGCGCTCTCGGCGCTCCCTTCACCGCTTCTCTGGGTTCGATTGAGTGGTGCAGAGACAACTTTTCCAATCCCGACAAGGCGGTGTACTTCCAATCTTCGAGACGTGTCGTCGGCCACCCCAGGGCTTCGAATCGGGTCCATTCTGCCTGACGCTGGCTCCCTTCGACCGTCCCTTCCTGAGTCGCTTGTGCCTCAAAACTGGCGCGGCATTGGGCAAGGAATGGGTTCATGGCGCAACCACTCCTGCGTTCTTTGCATCCCCAACCCAGGCATAACCTTCGCGCTCCAATTCCAAAGCCAATTCAGGACCACCGGAGCGCTGAATGCGTCCATCGGACAGCACATGCACGAAATCCGGTTTGATGTAATCCAGCAATCGCTGGTAGTGAGTCACCAGAATCATGGCACGCTCGGGACTGCGCAAACTGTTGACCCCATGGGACACAACTTTCAAGGCGTCGATATCCAAACCCGAATCAGTTTCGTCGAGAATGGCCAAACTGGGTTCCAAAACCACCATCTGAAGAATTTCATTACGCTTTTTCTCACCACCGGAAAAACCTTCATTGACGGCGCGATAAAGCATCGACTCATTCATTTCCATCAACTTCATCTTGTCCTTGACCAGAGCCAGAAAATCCATGGCATCCAATTCAGGCAACCCGCGATGCTTGCGCTGAGCATTGAGTGCAGCCTTGAGCAGATAGACATTGCCCACCCCGGGAATTTCCACGGGATACTGAAAAGCCAGAAAAACTCCTTCTCGAGCCCGTTCTTCCACTGCCAATGCCAGCAAATCCTTGCCCTGATAGGTCACACTGCCCCCCGTGACGGTGGTATTCTCCCGTCCCGCCAGCACATTGGACAGGGTACTCTTCCCCGAACCGTTCGGCCCCATGATGGCATGCACTTCACCGGCCTTCACTTCCAGGTTGATTCCCTTCAAAATTGCCTTGTCGCCCACTGATGCCTGTAAATTCTTGATGCTTAACATAGCGTTTCCATCGTTCCAAAATGATTGAATTTGTCCTGAATCCCTGGAGCAAGTCTCAGCCCACGCTGCCCTCGAGACTGACCCCGAGCAATTTCTGCGCCTCCACCGCGAACTCCATGGGTAATTCCTTGAAGACTTCCTTGCAAAACCCATTGACGATCATGGAAACGGCATCCTCGGCTGACAGGCCGCGTTGACGGCAAAAAAACAGTTGGTCTTCACCGATCCGAGAAGTGGAAGCCTCGTGCTCTACCGTTGCCGTATTGTTCTTGACCTCGATATAGGGAAAAGTATGGGCTTGGCAACGATCTCCCAGAAGCAGGGAATCGCATTGCGTATGGTTACGCGCTCCCGTGGCCGACCGTGCCATGCGAACCAATCCGCGGTAAGCCTGTTGTCCAAACCCTGCGGAAATCCCCTTAGACACGATGGTACTGCGGGTATTCTTGCCGATATGAATCATCTTGGTTCCTGTATCTGCTTGTTGGCGATGATTGGTCAAGGCTACAGAATAGAACTCACCCACGGATTCCTCCCCACGCAAAATCACGCTGGGATATTTCCAGGTAATGGCCGATCCGGTTTCCACCTGTGTCCAGGAAATATGGGAACGCGCTCCCCGACAATCGCCACGTTTAGTGACAAAGTTGTAGATCCCTCCACGCCCATCCTTGTCCCCCGGATACCAGTTTTGTACCGTGGAATACTTGATTTTTGCATCTTCCAGCGCTACCAGTTCCACCACCGCGGCATGCAACTGGTTTTCATCGCGCATGGGGGCTGTGCAACCTTCCAGATAACTCACAGATGCACCTCGATCCGCAATAATCAGGGTGCGTTCAAATTGCCCGGTATTTTTGGCATTGATACGGAAGTAGGTAGACAATTCCATGGGACAGCGCACACCTGGCGGGATATAGACAAAGGAGCCATCACTGAACACTGCCGAATTCAAAGCCGCATAAAAATTATCCTGGACCGGCACCACCGTACCCAGATACTGTTTGACCAACTCGGGATGATGCTGCACCGCTTCTGAAAAAGAGCAGAAAATAATGCCAACTTCCGCCAACTTGTCCTTGAAGGTAGTAGCCACGGAAACACTGTCGAACACCGCGTCCACCGCCACCCCTGCCAAAATAGCCCGCTCATGCAAAGGGATTCCCAATTTTTCGTAGGTCTTGAGCAATTCAGGGTCCACTTCGTCCAGACTTTTGGGTCCATCCTTCTGTGACTTGGGTGCGGAGTAGTAGATGATGTCCTGATAATCAATGGGGGGATAATGAACACTGGACCAAGTGGGCGGAGTCATTTTGAGCCAGCGACGATAAGCCTCGAGACGCCACTCCAGAAGAAATTCTGGTTCGTTCTTGCGCGCAGAGATCAGGCGTACCGTGTCCTCGGACAACCCCTTGGGGATCTCATCCGCTTCAATGGAGGTTTCAAATCCATGTCGGTATTCCAGTGAAATCAAGCCTTCCAAAGTATCGGTGATAGAGTTCATGATCAGACTCTCTGTAAATTGGCTCGGGATGCCGGTAAATGAACGGGATGAACGGCGGGCAGACGCATTTCCGCCAGTGTCACCTGCGCCAGTGCATCATGCACGGCCTGGTTGATGCGCTGCCAGTTGGTCTTGATGGCACAGGAAATAGAACGCTGACAATCTCCCGGATGCTGGGCGGTTCCACAGTCGGTCAATCCCACCGGACCCTCCAAAGCGGTCACCACATCCACCATGGAGATCTGGTCGGGGCGACGCGCCAACAGATAGCCGCCCTTGGTTCCGCGCTGGGAATCAAGCAGATTGCCGTGAACCAGGGTTTTGAGTAACTTGGTGGTGGTAGGCAAGGGAACGCCCACGGCCAGTGAGACTTCCTGAGCCGTAAACAGGCGCGCCTCATCCTGCGCCATATGGGTGAGGATGAGAATACCGTAGTCTGTCAGTTTACCGATGCGAATCATACTGTTGTCCATATCAGACCAAAGGAATTCTTCGTATACAGTACCATTATAGTACTCTTTATAACCCTACGCAACCACCGAACTTTCTCCTTGATTTCCGAGAAATTTTCTCGGCGTCTTAACCTTGCAGACTTTCTTTTTTCTTTGACCAATCTGCTGCACCATCTTGGGTGCACTGATAGAATGGGCCGGCTAAACCTTAGGAATGAGCCCATGGTGCCCCATCTGACAACCGCCCTCACGGGCCCCCTGCTGACCCTGGAAAAACAGATTCTTGACGCAATGCCCCGCATCGAACATTGGTTCAGACACCAATGGCAGGAACACTCCGCTCCTTTTTACGCCTCCGTGGACCTGCGCAATGCCGGGTATAAACTGGCACCAGTGGACACCAACTTGTTCCCTGCCGGTTTCAACAATCTGAATAAGGCATTTGATGCCCTTTGCGTTCAGGCCGCCATGAGCGCAGTGGAGAAAATCTGTCCGGATACCCGCCAGTTCCTGCTCATCCCGGAAAATCACACGCGCAATCCCTATTACCTTCAAAATGTATCGTCCTTGAAGTCGATTCTTCAGCGCGCAGGGTTCACGGTGCGTATCGGCAGTTTACTGCCCGATCTCGCTCAACCCACCGAGGTGCCTTTACCCCAGGGAGGGTCCCTGCTGCTGGAACCCGTCCAACGCCAAGGCAACCGTCTGGTTCTGGAGAACTTTGACCCCTGCGCCATCCTGCTCAACAATGATCTGTCCGGCGGTGTTCCCGATCTGCTGAAAAACCTTTCGCAAACCATCGTCCCCCCTCCCTGGGCCGGCTGGAGCACGCGCCGCAAATCCCTTCACTTTACGGCCTATCACCAGGTCGCTGAAGAATTCTGTCGCCTGATTCAAATCGATCCGTGGTTCATCGACCCTTATTTCGACCATCGTTCCGGCGTGGATTTCTCTCAAGGCATCGGTTTGGAGGAAGTCCAATCCCAGGTTGCCGACTTGCTCCAAAAAATTCGTCAAAAATACCAAGAATACGCCATCAAAGAAAACCCTTTTGTGATTCTCAAGGCAGATGCGGGTACCTATGGAATGGGAGTCATGACCATCAAGGACCCCAAGGAACTGAATCAACTCAATCGCCGCCAACGCAACAAAATGGCCGTCATCAAGGAAGGTCAGGAAGTCCATGAGGTATTGCTGCAGGAAGGGGTACCCACCTTCGAAACCGTCGAGGACTCCGTAGCAGAACCCGTGGTCTACATGATGGACCATTTCGTGGTGGGGGGATTTTATCGGGTTCATACCGAACGGGGAATCGACGAAAATCTCAATGCCCCCGGCGCCCATTTCGCCCCCCTGGCCTTCCAGACCCCCGCCATGTCTGCAGACTGTACCCACCAACCGGATGCGCCGCATAATCGTTTCTATACCTATGGGGTTGTCGCCCGTCTGGCACTGTTGGCTGCAGCGCGCGAGTTGGAAATGATGGCGCCCCGATTCTCCTCCTGACTTCACCCACGGACCTTTCCCCATGGATCTGGCTTTTCTCATCGACCCCCTGGACCAACTCAAGCCTGACAAGGACTCGACCCTTGAAATCATGCGTGCCGCCAACCAACGGGGACATCGCCTCTTTGCCATCGAACCCACGGGACTACAACTCGACCAAGGTTGGGTTCAGGGTTGGACCCTTCCCCTTGACTATACGACCTCTCCAGGAATCCTGATCCCACAGCGCAGTGCAGCTTCTTTTCGCAAACTGTGCGATTTTTCGGCAGTCCTAATGCGCAAGGATCCCCCAGTGGATTCCGAGTACCTTTTTGCCACCCATCTTCTGGACCTGGCGGAGGGGCAGGGCGCACGGGTTTTCAACCGGCCTCAAGCCCTGCGTGATTACAACGAAAAGTTGGCCACGGCCCTTTTCCCTCATCTCTGCCCCCCCACACTGGTGGCCCGCACCCAAGACGCTTTTCGTATCTTTCTGAAACGCCATCAGGACATCATTCTGAAACCTCTGGACGGCATGGGCGGACGGGAAATCTTTCGCGTGAAAGCACAGGACCCCAATGTGGCAGTCATTCTGGAAACCCTGACGCGCAACGAAACGCGCACCATCATGGCCCAACAGTATCTTCCAGCCATTCAAGAAGGTGACAAGCGTGTCCTGATGGTGCAAGGGGAACCTTTGCCCTATTGCCTTGCCCGTCTGCCCGCCCAGGGAGAAACTCGAGGTAATCTGGCGGCGGGGGGACGGGGGATAGCCCAGCCGCTCGATCCCTCGGATCAGCGCCTTGCCGAGGAGGTGGGGCCTTTCCTGCGCAAAGCTGGCGTGTTATTGGCGGGTCTCGATATCATCGGTACCCACCTGACCGAAATCAATCTCACCAGTCCCACCTGCTTCCGTGAAATTCGGGATCAGACTGGCTTTGATGGGGCAATGCAGGTCATCGAAGCCCTGGAAAGAGCCTGCAGACAGATTTGATCCACCAAGTCATCGAAGGAAATGCCCTGTGCCGCTGCCGCCTGGGGAACCAGGCTCATCGCGGTCAGACCCGGCAACGTATTGACTTCCAGACACCATAACCGCCCCTGTGCATCGAGACGAAAGTCTGCTCGGCTATAACCCTGTAACTTGAGGGTGCGGTGGGCCAGAAGAGACAGACGCTGAACCTCGCCCGTCTGGTCAGGGGAGAGTTCAGCAGGAAAAATTTCCCGTGCGCCTCCCGGCTGATACTTGGCCTCGTAGTCAAAAATGTTTCCCTTTTGCAGGACGATCTCCCCCACCGTCAATGCCTGACTGCCCAGCACCGGTCCGGTCAATTCTCGTCCCGGAACGAAACGTTCCACCATAACTTCGTCATCATGCTGGAAGGCCAGTGTCAATGCTTGTGGCAACTCTTCTGGCGTATGTACCACCGACAGGCCCACCGTCGAACCCTGCTTGCTGGGTTTGACCACGACGGGCCAACCCAGCACCCCTTCGATCTCCTCACATTCCACGGGGGCCATCAACCAGTCCGGCGTAGGAACTCCAGCCGCCCGAAGCAAGCGCTTACTTACGTCTTTATCCATGGCCATGGCACTTCCCAACACGCCACTGCCGGTATAAGGAATGCCGGTCATTTCCAGCAACCCCTGTATCCGCCCATCCTCTCCTGCGCCTCCATGAAGCGCCAAAAACCACAGATCCGGAAAAAAATTCTCCGGCAGAGTCAGCCAGGAAGGGATGCCATGGGACAGCGCCCGTTCCCCGGAATGACGGATACCCACCCGTTGAGCCAATAACTCTTTTTCCTGCGCCGGCGTCAGCCAACCCTGAGCCGTGTCCACCACCCGGACCTGCTGCCCCCTACGCCGCAATGCTTCCACTACCTGCACGGCACTGGCAATGGCAATGTCGCGTTCGGCACTCATACCCCCCGTCAACACGGCAATGGCGAGGGAATCGCCGCATACCGATGAATCAACCACTATTACGCAACCCAGCCGCCACCCCATTGATGGTCAAATAAATGGCACGTTTCACGGCTTCTCCCTCCTCTCCAGAACGGAAAGAACGCAGCAGATCTACTTGAAGATGATTGAGGGGGTCCATGTAGGGACGCCGTTCGCGAATACTCCGAGCCAGCGTCGGATTCGACTCCAGAAGTTCTTTCTGTCCGGTGATTTCGCGCAAGGCATGGGTCGTCAATTCAAATTCCGTGCGAATTTCGTGGAAAACTGCATCGCGCAATGCTTCGTCACTCACCAAACGGGCATAGCGTTGGGCAATGACCAGATCGGTCTTGGCCAGTACCATATCCATATTGGAAAGCAAGGCTTGCAGGAAAGGCCAGGTACGGTACATACGACGCAGGTAGTCCCACCCCTCGACATGGGCCGCACAAAACCGTGCCACCGCACTGCCAAACCCGTACCACCCCGGTAAAATCATACGCGACTGAGCCCAACTGAATACCCAGGGAATAGCACGCAAATCCTCGATTTTCTGGGTTTTACGACGGGCTGCCGGACGACTGCCTATATTTAATTCAGCAATTTCACTGACGGGGGTGGCCTCCCGGAAAAAACTTTCAAACCCCGGCGTCTCATAGACCAAAGTTCGGTAGCGTTCAAAGGCATAGACCGATAACTCCTCCATCAGCGTATAGAATTGCTCCCGTCCTTGCAGATCGCGATCCCGATCCAGCAAGGTGGCCTCCAGCGTGGCTGCCACCAAAGTTTCGAGATTGCGTCGTCCGATGCCGGGATCAGAATACTTGCTGGCAATGACTTCGCCTTGTTCCGTCAGACGAATCTGGGCGTTCACACTGCCAGCGGGTTGCGCCAGAATCGCATAATAACTGGGACCGCCGCCGCGTCCCACCGAGCCACCCCGTCCGTGAAACAAACGTAACTCGATCCCATGACGGGAAAAAATCTCCACCAGGATCTTTTCTGCCTTGTAAAGCTCCCAGTTAGCGGTCAAAAATCCGCCATCCTTATTGCTGTCGGAGTATCCCAACATGACTTCCTGGGTACGCTGACGACTGTTTAGCAACTTCTGGTAGACAGGCAAGGAAAATAAGTGCTCCATGATCTCGCCACAACCACGCAAATCGGAAATAGTTTCAAACAGCGGAATGATGTTCATGCCCAGTTGAGGGTTCTCTCCAGGCAGCAACAAACCCGCTTCCTTGAGAATCAGAGCCACCTCTAGCAGATCGCTGACGCTATCGGTTTTCGAGATGATGTAGTTGGGCAATGCCTGCGGACCAAGGGAGCGATGAATTTCCCGAGTCACGTCAAATACATCCAGTTCACGTTGCACCGCTTCGCTGAATCGGGAAACGTGGGAACGTAACAAACGGGGACTTTCCAACTCGCTTATCAGTACGCCCACCCGTTCGGATTCACTCAGCGCGAGATAATCCACGCCCACGCCGCCCTGAGTCAGCAATTCTGCCACCGTAAGTGCGTGAAATTCGGAATGCTGGCGCAAATCCAGGGGAGCCAAATGAAACCCGAAGGACGAAATGGCGCGAATCAGCAAACTCAAACGCCCCTCGGCCAGCAAACCAGAACCATGGCCCACCAGCGAAGTTTTCAGAAGTTCCAGATCCGCAGAAAATTCTTCCACCGATTCGTAGGGATCTGCCTCGTCCACCTCTTCGTTCTGACGAAAACACCCCAGACGCAAGGCGGTCTGAAACAGGCGCGCATGAATATGCGTGAGCGCACGCCGATAGGGTTCTTCGAGACGACTGTCGGTGCGTTCCGGCGAACGCTCGGCCAAGGCCATGACCTCCGGCGACACCTGAACCAGACGGAAAGAAAGAGATAACTCACCGCGCAGGGTCATCAACTGGGTCAGGTAAAACTCCATGGCCACAGCGCTGTGACGACACATGGCATGTTGGGTGACTTCTGCAGTCACGAAGGGATTTCCATCGCGATCGCCCCCAATCCAACTGCCCATGCGCAAAAAGGAAGGGAAATCCTGAGCAATGCTGGCGTATTCCGGATCTTTTTCCAGGGCGGCCGCCACTTGAGACTCGAGGCGCGGCACCTCGCGCAAAAAAGTATAACGATAATAAGACAGTCCATTCTCAATTTCATCATGGACACGCAACTTGAAGGTGCGCAATTCATTGGTTTGCCACAGGGTCAAGACCGCCCGGCGCAGGGCAGCATCATTGGCTTCCTTTTCTTCCGGAGTCAGCGCGATACGGGTCCGTTCCTCCAGCCGGTTGGCGATCAGCAGATGGCAATCGAGCACACTTTTGCGTTGTACTTCCGTGGGGTGTGCTGTCAGGACCGGTGAAATAATGGCCCGTTCAAAAAATCTCCTCACCGTAATTGCATCCACATTGGCCTGCTTGAGACGTTGTAAAGCCAGTGCGATGCTGCCCTCGCGAGGCGGGGCGCCAGCTTGGGAATAGGCCATGCGGCGCCGGTTGTGGTGCAGGTCTTCCGCAATATTGCACAGATGGGAGAAATAACTGAAAGCACGCACCACTGCAATGGTGTCCTCCG